>Ga0137435_1000411_pt1 | contig 14704 bp, 22 predicted proteins | sample EasRivERMGT100_2_FD_104904 | JGI IMG/M metagenome (GOLD analysis project Ga0137435, IMG submission 104904) | Soil microbial communities from meander-bound floodplain in the East River, Colorado, USA - East River MetaG ERMGT100_2 | ecosystem: Environmental > Terrestrial > Soil > Floodplain ... | reverse complement strand
GATGAGCTCCATGCGCAGGCCCCAGCCGTCGAGCATGGCAACCTTGACATGCGCATCCGGATATCCCGTGATGCGCCCGATGAAGGGCTCGGAACGCTCGATCTCGAAAAGCTTCACGAAGCCCAGTCCCTCGTAGAACCGGAGAGACCGCGCGATGTCGGAAACCGCCACGCCCACATGCCGGATGCCCATGGAGAAGACGCTAGAGATCGAGGACATCATCCGCAAGGCGATGGCGGAGAAGCCCCCGGCGCTCGATACCGAGGAGGAGTTGCTGGCCTACTACCGTGGCTTCCTGGCGGGGGTTGGGCGCAGGGAGGGCGAAAGCGAGCGCTTCGAGCACTACCGCGACATCGTGTTCCGGATCGCGGCCGAGCTGGATCGACGCTTTCGCGGGCTTTCCAGCAGCCACCGGATGGAGTACGAGGAGTTCGTCTCGATTGGCTACGAGGCGGTACTGGAGCTCCTGCGCAAACAGGGCGCTCCGGATCGGCAGCTCGCAGCGCGGGCCATTCGCATGCGCATCAAGGATGCTTACCGCTCGCGGTTCTTGGTGCGCAAGATGGTCAAGGGCGAGGTGTCGTCGCGCTATGCGCCGATCCACCAGACGGGCGAGATGGCCGACGATGGCGACCCGCCCCGCATCTTGGACAACGTGGTGTCGGGTCAGGACCTCACGGTGGAGGGAGAGATCCTCTGGGATGCGGTGCGCTCGCGCATCGAGGAACGACGGGGCTTCTCGGGTTGGCGCCCGGACCAGCTAGCGTCCGTGATCCAGGGCCGTATCCAGGGCAAGACGCTGAAAGAGATCGGGGTGGAGATGGGCGTCTCGGAGAGCCGGGTGTGCCAGATCCTGAAAGAGGCGGCGGGCTGGATGGAGGAGAAGATTCTGCCCTTGGTCGAGGTCGCCTAGCGCACCTTTCTCGGTTCCGAGGCTGGCAGAACTGGGCGCCGCATCAGGCGTGCGAGACGCTGGCGTTCACGGTCGAGGTTGCATTCTTGGCAGCGCTTGGGCGCGTAGGCCTTGCCCGGCTGCTTTCTCGACGTTCGCGAGCGCCCGCAATCCTGGCAGACAAGGACATAGCGCATGAGGAGAAAGGTGTCCGCCCCGGACCGGTGTCATCCCTGGCGTTAGGAGGTGAAACCCGCCAGGTCCCTAGGTCCAGCCGTTGTCAATCTGTTCGGTCCGGGGCGGACGATCTTTCGAACTCTACCTCGCGCTCCGAGAGCTGGCGTCGTGCCCGTTCGTACTCCTCGCGCGTGTTGACCATCAGGTAGCCCCTGGGCACGAAGCCGCGCACGGTGCAGTGCCCGGAGAACCATCCTGAAGCGGCGTGCTCGCGATCCTCGGATGGCTTGCCGTTGAGGTGGCACTCTTTGGCCTTGATGGCCGCTTCGGCCCGGTGCCAGTGGTGGGTCTGTCCGACGTGGAGTAGGTCCTCGATCCAGACGGGCTGACCCGAGGCCTCGGCGAGCTGGAAGGCGGCCATGGCCCAAGCGCCCTGGATGAAGGGGGCGTCGGCACAGACGCGCATGACGTGGGCGCCGGGGTGGTACGCACAGAGGGCCATGTAGCGGTGCAGTACGTCGTTTTCGTCGCCCGGGACCCCGATCCAGTCGTACATGCGGCGCGCGCATAGCGCGGCGATGTCGTCATCGAGAGCGGGCGAGAGGACGTAGACGTGCCCGGCGTAGCGCAGCGAGTCTACGACGTGCTCCAGCATGGTCTTGCCGGCGAGATCCATGAGGACCTTGCCGGGTAGGCGTGTGCTGCCTGTTCTCGCCTGGACGCCGATGATGCGGGTCATGGTGTGTAAGGCGGGCTCCTCCAGGGCTGCCGCCCGACGACAGGGCGGCGTAGGGGGTGGACACCCCGGAGGAGCCCTTGATCTAGTGGCAGTGGCCTCGCTTGGAGCCCACGCGGCAGTACTTGGGCAGACCCTCGTCGTTCATGCGGCAGCGCCAGTGCGACTTGGGCAGCCCACCGATGAGGGTCGGATCGAGCGTGCCCTGTTCCTTGAGGTCCATGAGGAGCTCGATCTCTTTCAGGCGTGCCCGGTAGCGCTTCTCCAGCTCGTCGGTGTAGGGAACTTCGATCTCGATGAGCTGCCCCGCCTGGATGCCCTTGCGGGCGTCGGAGTCCTTGCACTCGTAGATGACGAGGCAGCGGATTGGCTTTTCGCCGTTCCCGCCGCACACGCTGCACACCACGTTCTCCGCCTCCCAACATCCATCTGCGTCGCATCCCAGGCACTTCTGGCGCCCAGCTACGGCCCGGATCCCGTGCCGGTAGGCGTGTATCTGGACCTTGTACTCCTCTGATACCCCCTCGGTGGAGAGCATCCCCGCCCCGTAGCCCCCGATGGTCTTGAAGTCGACCAGCAGGCGCAGGGAAGGGATCCAGACGTCACAGGTGCCTGTCAGGGCGTACTTGCCGGCCTGGATGGCGATCGGGACCTGAGTCTGGCAGTCCTCCCACAGGGCCTTACAGGCGGCCTCCAGGGCAAGGCCGCGCTGGTGGCCCAGCTCGAAGGTGCGCTTGGACTCGGGTGAGGGCGGGTAGGGCTCCATCCCGGAGAGGAGGAATGCCTGCTCCCGGAGGCACGAGGCCAACGAGGAGGGCCGGAACCGGAATGGCTCGTCCGGCTGGGCGCGGTAGTGCTCATTTAGGGGCTCGACGATCACGGAATCACCCTCCACGCGCGGGCTTCCTCCCCGAAGCGCAGGTGCCGGATGGCGACGACAGGGAATTGGGCATCGCAGTCGCGGCACTCGAAACGCCATCTCAGCCAGTTTGGCCAGTGGACGCCCTTCAGGTTGCCCGTGCTGCACTGTGGGCACTTGCCCGGGTTCCACTGACCTAGCTCACGGCAGGCGAAGCAGCGCGTAGCGGCCTCATCGTCTGTGAACTCGACGGCGCACTCCACGCAGTCCTTGCGTACAGACGTCACCGTCTAGCCCTCCAGAGCTCTCGGCCGGCCCACACAAAGAAGACCACGAGCGCCCCGGCCGTGAACGTCACGGAGAGGAGCGAGAGTAGCTGCAACGCGCGCATGATGAGGTGCATCACCTAGTCAACGACCGCGCGCATGGAGATGAGATCGGCCTGGTAGGTGACTTGGTAGCAGCCGGCCGGCAGGCGATGATGGGCGTGCTCGGGGTGGGTCAAGGTGAACGCCTCATTGGCGACGACCAGTGGGCCGAGGAGCGCGTTCGGCTGGATGTCCTTCGGTTCATTGAACCCGTCAGGATACCTTGAGCCCGCGAACACGCTCACCCCGGCGCCCTCGACGATGTGGCGCGATCCGACCGTGGTACCGATAGCCACTTGACGGGTTCCGAGTTCCTGGCCGCGCGGATGAGCATCCGGCACACAGTGCAGGTACACGTCGCCCTGATGGATGGCGCCACCGATCTCGATGCGTCGGCACACGCGCAGCTTGGTGTCGGGCTCGGCGGACTGGATTGATTGGAGGGCTTCTTCCGAGGTTTGCATTGTTGTCTATGACTTATTGAGGATACGGGCTTCGTCGAAACCGCAGAGGGCGTTGTGCGCCTCGCGGCAGGTCGTCGCGTCGCTCGGAGCGCGCATGTGATAGGTGCGGCCGGTCGAGCCATCGGTGCCGACGAGCCAACGCTGACCTTCATCGTCCAGTAGCAGCGCACGTGGCGCAGCCCCTTTTCTCGCTGTTTCGTAGTCGGCGTGGATGAGCTTGGCGCCGGTCTCCCTGAGGTAGCGGCCTTCGCCGAAGCGCTCGCGCATCACGCGCCGCACCTCGGCGTTCTCCTCGGCTTTGATCTCGGCCAGCGTGAGCGTCTCGGGCTGCATGACGATGCGCTCGGAGAGGCGTACGCCGTGGATGGCCCACACACCCCAGCCGTCGCGGTAGCGCGCGGCCATGCCTTTCTCGTTATGCAGGCGTCCGCGATCGTCGCGATGTAGTTCGCTATGTCGGTGCTGGAAGATTGCCGCGCCTTTGTATGGCGCCCACCACCCGCATTCTTTCGCGAGGTCGATCAGGCCGCGCATGCGCTGTGAGGATTTGAGCTTGAGGACCGACATGAAGTAGTCGTGCCAGCCGAGGTAGCCCGCCTCGTGCGACGAGCAGATCGTGCCCCCGACCTGATCCCAGACCTGATCCCTGACCTGAGCCCCGACCTGATCCCAGACCTGATCCCCGACCTGAGCCCTGACCTGAGCCCCGACCTGATCCCAGACCTGATCCCTGACCTGAGCCCCGACCTGAGCCCTGACCTGAGCCCCGACCTGATCCCAGACCTGATCCCTGACCTGAGTCCCGACCTGATCCCAGACCTGATCCCTGACCTGAGTCCCGACCTGATCCCTGACCTTTTCGTGCAGCATCATCGCCGCAAAGACCCCGGCCATTGGCGAATCCACCAGCAGCCACAACTTGGGCGGCTCTAGGCCAGCGGCCTGGTACGCGAGCGTCGCCGCCGCCTTGCAGCGCTCGATGTCGGAGGGCTCGCAGGAGAAGCCGTGCGCTAGCCATTCTTCGCGCCACACAGGCAGGAGCGCCTTCTGCTCGGCGGTAAGCCGCTCGATCTTGCGCTTGTTCATGACAGCGGCTCCTGTAGGCGTGCGATGAGCTTGGCCGTGGCCCGGATTGCGTCATGCGGCGCGATGTCCGCCAGGCGCATGGCCTCGTAGACAGCCGCAGTCGCCATACGCACGCGCTCTTTGTCCGAGCCGTCGAGCAGCGGCCGGGAGAGTTCGATCTCGGCGTGGGCTGCGCGCTCGGTCAAGCTCTCGTGCACGGCCTTCAGAGCCTCTGGCTTCACATAGGGCGCGAGCGCATCGGCATCCGGGATCTCGGGCCAGGGATCGCCAGGATGCGCGTAGCGGCTGCCCTTGCGCCACTGCTCCAGGCGCTCCTCCGGCTCAGGCAGGTAGTAGTCGCCCCAGAGGCGGCGCTGGTCCTCGCCCGGGCCCTGGCTCTTGTCGGTCTCCATGTCGTCAGCCTCCTGTCTTTACTCTACCCCACGAATACGCTATCGGCTAGAAGAGCGGTAGCGTTCCGGTGAGTCACCCTTGAGTCGCGCACAGATGCGTCCTCGGACGGTCTTAGCGCGCAGGAAGCACACGTCCTGATCCAGGCACGAGCGCACTGCCGCTCGCACGTAGTCCGCGGCCTGCACCCGATCGGGCGGATTCACGAGCCCCACGTACGCGGCGATGACCGCGAGGTCGTGCTCGGACAGGTCGATTGTGACCCTCACGTTCCCACCTCCTGCGCCCCGTCTGCGTCCATGGACATCGTGTTCTCGTCGCTCACGAGCCCACCTCCTGCGGCCCGGCGCGTCCCTCTGCGCGATCTACTAGACGCTTGCCGTAGTAGGTACGGCACTCATCGCAGAGCTGGCGCTCGACCGTGCTGAACGGCGTATTTCTGCCCGAATTGCAAGGCCGCATCGGGACGAGACCGAGGCCCGTCGCTGTACGGCCGCAGCCGCAAGCGCATTTAGTTCCAGGGTCGACGTTCACCGGAGCACCTCCAACGCCACTACCAGCGCCTCTTCTTGAGTCGCGAACTTCATCCCCTCCAGGTAGTCGCCCGTCCTCGTGTCGAGCACGAGCCACCACCAACCGCCCAGCATCCCCTGCTCGCCCGGCAGCTCACGGCGCTGCACCCAATACCGACTCGCCGCCTGTTGTTCGATCGTCGTCACGACTAGTACCCTCCCCGCAAGCTGGCGTTCCGGCCCTCGATCGTGACGCCGGTGGCGCCGTTTTTCGCCACCTTGAGCAATCCCAGGCTCGCGAGACGATCACGGTCCACGTCCGTGTACCCGTGCTTCCTGAGCGCTTCTTGACGGTACTCTCCGGACTTGAGGCCCGTGAAGCAGCCAAGGATCAGCCGGTCACGATCCGTGATGTCGAGCGGCGGGGGGAGAAGCGGCGCCAATGCTTCAGGCCGGACATGGAACGTGAGCCCCATATCCTTCCCGCGGAAGACGCTGTGTTCCACAACGGCGAACCCTTCCGGGATGGCGAATGACCGACCATCCGCGTCCGGGATCCAGGCGAACGGGTCGCCGGGCTTGGGCGTGCACTTGCTCGTGTCGAGCGGAGACGTCGCGCCATCGAACATGCGCACGATGGTCCACGTCGAGCGCGTCCCCCCGCTCCATGTCGTGTCCGAGATCGTCACCGACTCGCACGCCACGACCTTGAACTTCTGCCCCGTGTAGCCCGCGAAGGGCCGGAGCATGGATGCCGGGATCTGTTCCCGGCGTAGATATGTATTGCTCGCCATGGTCGTCACTCCGTTTCGTCGCCACCCCATTGCAGCGACACCCAAACTTACCCCACCCTAGCGACTCAGGTCGGAGGAATACGTAATCTCTACGGAGAGGGAAGGCATTACCCTCCAACCCATGACCGAAGACCACGCTTCAACGCATCCCAAAGCACCGTTCCAAGGCAGGAAGAAACGCACGCTTACGGATGCAATGATCGCCCGCAAATGGAAGCCTGGACAGTCCGCTAACCCATCCGGAAAGCGCAAAGACGGCCTCCCCAGCGCCCCTCACCCCGCCCGGATCAGGGAATCAGTCCTACAGGCCCTGGCGGCCGGGAACACGACCCAACGCATTGCCTCAAGGCTGGTCAGGGATGCGTTGAAGGGCAACTACAAGGCCATGGGGATCTTGTTTGACCGGGTATGGCCGATCACCAAGGACGAGGGGGGCCATGGTCGTATCGTGTTCGAAGGCCTGCGTCTGGAGCTACCAGGTGGGGCAAGGGCGGAGCTCATCAAGGGTACGCTCGCCTCCATTAACTCTTCATCGCCCCAGGCTCCGCTGGTTCTATGCGATGACGGCGGGTACGACGTGGTTCGCGAGCTCTCGGAGTCCCATGGGGTACCGCTGGTACAGGGGATGCCTGTACAGGAGGGATCCTCGATGGAGGTCCAGTGTCATGGTGTCTTGGTGGATGAGCCTACTACTGAGGCTGCCGACTCCGGGCCCTGAGCGGGCCCTCCGCGTCAGCCGTTGACGACCGCTGCGCTCGGCTCCGCCTCGCTCCGGGTCGTACCTTCCGGAGGTCATTCTGACTTCGAAGGAGGCGGGTCGCGGCCCGGAGGGCCGTCGATCCCGCTGGTTGTCGACTGCGAGCGGAGGAGCGGAGGCTTTGCGGAGCTCCGGAGCGAGTATCGGCAACCTACTTACCAGGAGGGACATGTGATCCGGAGGATCAGTGGTCCATGTGGATAGGAGTGTCGACGGAGGCCCCTCTCGGGAAGAGAGGGTGGGTGAGGCCCTGAACGGTTGCGCTCTTGTTGCCGACCTCGCGGTAGCCGTTATCTCCGCGCTGCCTTTCCGAGTGGCAGGACCTTGTCCGAGGGGCCAGGACAAGGGACTTCGAGGTCCACTACTTCACAGACGACGCCTTCCCGTGATCTCCGAGGAGCACGGCGTGGTTTCGGCCCGGGGCCCCGTAGGCTCTATCCTGCCTAGGTCTTGATGATCGGGCGGTCGACGTCGTACGATCCGTCCTGCTTGTACGTCGTGGTGTACCCTAGTCCAGTACACCGGATCAAGGCCCTGGGTCAGGTTTCACCGGCCCGGGGCCTTTTTCTATACTGGGTTCCATGGCTTCATCCATCCGACGTGTGGGGCGGAACGGGCGGGGGTGGTCGACGGCTCGGCATGCGGTCGATGATGGCCATGGGGCTCCTCTTCTGACGGGTGACACCCGTAGCCTGTCCCGGCTGAAGAGGACTGGGTTGCTTGAGGGGCTGCGGGCCCAGAAGGCCCGGGCGGTCAAGGTGTCGTTGCGTGAACGTGGGGTTCACCGCGACGACATCACGCCTCATGAGCTGCGCATCCTGTACCTGAAGAAGCGCCACCGGATGGCCAAGCTGATGAGGAAGCACCCGGAGATCGACTGGTACGGGCCGGACCGGGCCAAGAAGGCGGCGGCGACTTTCAGCGCGATGAACCGGGCGAGGCGGCGCAAGGCTTCGGGCGTCTGATTCCGAGGGCTTTGGCCTTCTCGTGGATCTCCTGGATCCGGTGTCGGCCGCCGAGGAGCCCGGCTACCTCGTGGGCGGGGTGCTTCGGGTAGTACGTCCGCAGGTTCTCCTCGTCCATCGCCGTCCAGTCCTTCATGCCCGGCACTCGATGGCGGCGTGGTAGACCCCGCAACGACCGCAGTTCTGAGAGCTTCCTGGGGGCTGATTCCTCGCCGTCTTCGGGCCTCCGGCGAGTTCGTTCCAGTGCGAGGCGACGAGGCAGGGGGAGGCGTTCTCCTGGTACCAGTTCTGCCGGTGACCCCAGAGGAGCTGCACCCTGACCTCGAAGGTCATCAGGTCCCCGCCGGCCTTCTCCCAGGCTCGCCTGAGGCCGGTGCGCTGCTTGGCGTCCCAGACGTACTTTTCGCCCCGGTTGCGCTCCCAGTAGCGCTCCCAGACGTCGTAGACCGGGAGGAGAGGTGAGGCCTTCGGACGGTCGTGGTTCGGCTTCGCCGGGAGTCCCACCTGCCGTAACTCGGCCGTCCGCTTCCAGCGCTCGGGGAGCTTCCCCTCCGCTGCGTAGAGAAGTAGCATCCGAAGGTGCTCACCCTGCTCGGACGGGGAGAGCCCTTTCCAGGCCGGCGAAGCCGTCAGATCCTCGTGGTACAGCTTGAGATAACGCTGTCCCGAGCGGCCTGTCTTCACATCCATGGGGATGGGTACCTCCTTGCCGGCGGTTGTGTACCATGGGGCCTCGGAACCGCTGTCGGGAACTTCACCCCGAAGATCCGAACTCCTGCTAGTTGCGCAATCCTCCCGGACTTGGCGGAGTGAGGCCTGTGCTGGAAACCAGACCTATCCAGGAGCGAGACATGACCGAAGTGGGAGCGAAGCCGATCGTGAAGCGCCGTACCGTGGCCGAGCTGAAAGCATGGCACATGGCGCAGGTGAAGGTGCTGGAGCAGCGCGGCGTAGTCAGGCTCAAAAAGGCCCTGGAGAAGATGGCCGCCGATCTGCAAGCGCTGGCCCTCTCGGCGCCCGAGAAGGCACTCGCCGGCTCCATCGGTCAGGCGGCGACGCTCCTTTCCCAGGCTGCCGCGTCGATCAAGCCGCCACAGTGACCGCCTACTTCCGGGACTACAACGACCGGCGCAACACCAACCCCACCGACCTCCCGCGCCTGCGCCGCCAGATCCTGAAGCTCCTGAAGAAGAAAGGCCCGCTGCGCGCCAGCGCCATCGAGACGGCGCTCCTCGAAGGCTCCAACCACGCCGCCATCGCGCGCGCCATCCGCTACGCCAAGGAAGACGGACTCATCGTGCGCGAGAAGTGTGCGTGGAGGATCAAGTGAAGCCCTACCACAAGATCGACTCGGTCTACATGCGCGACGAGCGCGGCAGGATGCTCTTCGGCCAGTGGGCCCGTCCCGAGTTCGAGTACCTCTCCGATTGCCAGTGGGAGTGGACCGAGAAAATCGACGGCACGAACATCCGCGTCATCCGCTCGGGAGGGCGCTGGGAGTTCAAGGGCAAGGCCGACGAGAGCTCCATCCCCGGCTCGCTGGTCGAGTTCCTGCGCCAGCGCTTCGAGAAGTGGGTCCCACCCGTGACCGGCGACGACGCGCTCACGCTCTACGGCGAGGGCTACGGCTGGAAGATCCAGAAGGTCGGGCCGGACTACTGCCCCGACCCGAGCTTCATCCTGTTCGACGTCAAGGTCGGTGATTGCTGGTTGCGGCGCGAGGACGTCGAGGACATCGCGCTGAAGTTCGACCTCCGCGTCGTTCCGGTGATCGGCCGCGGGACGCTCCTCGAAGCCGCCGAGGCTGCGCGCGCCGGGTACAAGTCGAAGGTCGCAGCGAACGTCGACCTCGACGCCGAGGGGCTCGTGCTGCGCCCCATGGAGCGCCTTCTCGATGCCTCTGGCCGGCGCATCATCACGAAGATCAAGGCGCGAGACTTCGTGAAGTGACCCTCGAAGCGCCGGAGAAGATCAATCGCGACCGGCTCATCAAGGTCGGTTCACCCACCGACTACATCCTCTCCGACAAGCTGGAGGTCCTGTGCGAAGGCACGGTCCGTTCCGGGAAGACCTGGACCGTGCTGCTCAAGATCAACCACACTGCGCGCGAGTACCCCCGTTCCCGTCAACTGGTCTGTAGACAGACCAGAAAGTCCCTGAACGAATCCGTGCTCCAGGACTGGCGCTCGGAGATCCTCTGGGAAGGGCACGAGGCCGTCTCTCCCACCGCGTCGAAGGAGCACCAGGACCGCTACGAGTACCGGAACGGCTCGGTCGTCTTCTTCGCTGGCATGGAGTCGATGCACGACACCGCCTCCCCGCTGCTCTCCACGAAGTGGGACCGGATCTACATCATCCAGGCCGAGGAGACCGACAAGAAGGACTGCGAAACCCTCACGACGCGCCTCTCCTCGTTCAAGACGCCCTACCACCAGATCACTTACGACTGCAACCCGGCCGCGCCCTCACACTGGCTCAATACGCGTTTCCCAGTCGACGCGATGCCGGAGACACGGGCGCGCTTCGCATTCAGGCTCTGGGACAACCCGCTCTTCTACATCGGCGAGTACCCGGATGGGCAGTGGACGAAAGAGGGCGCCCAGTACGACGCGATCCTCAACGCAACCCTCTCGGGCGTCCAGCGCGAACGCTTCTACAAGGGCCTCTGGATCGCCACGGAAGGGCAGATCCTAGACAACTGGGATCCGCGCATCAATACGCTTGACGGAGAGCTCACGAACGACGAGCACCGCGGCTGGATGATCAAAGCGCCCGCCCTGGGGGACCAGCCGATCCGAGTCGCTTACTTCACCACCGGGGTCGACTTCGGCTGGGATCCCGATCCTGGCGCCATGCAGCTGTGGGCCTACGACTCGCCCCGCTGGCACCCGAAGGTGCGCCGGTTCCGTGTGGCCGAAGTCATGAAGCTGCGCTGGCAGATCGACCAGTGGGCCGAGCTCGCCGAGTCGTGGTGGAAGACCTACGACGTCAAGTACTTCTCCTGCGATGCTGCGGATCCAGAGCACATCAACGACTTGAACCTGCGCCTCTCGAAGGCCGGGCACCGGAACGCCCCGAAACTCGCCGTGAAGTGCCCGCCGATCGGAGGCGGTCATCGGCGGAACAAGAACCACGCCGCCGCGATCGACCTCATGCGTGAAGGGCTCGGGGTGATGTCGCGCGAGCAGGGGGTCGAGAAGCGGGGGCACGTGCGCACGTATCTCCTGAAAGACGCCTTCCCCGAGGGCATCGACCTTGACCTGAAGAAGGCCGGGCGCTCGACCTCTTCTGAGGCCGAAATCGAGTCGTGGGTCTACGACGTCGACGCCTCTGGCAACCCGACCGGAAAGCCCTCGCGGGCGTTTTCCAGTCACCCGAACGCGCTGATGTGCTTCCCTGAGGGGACGAAGATCTGCGTGGCCGGTGGCGAGTGCTCTATAGAGTGCGTTACGATAGGGCAGACGGTGATGGTGCCGTACCCGGACGAGGTCGTCGCAAAGTGGGAGTCAAACGAGGAGCAGGACATGTACGTGCTGGATCTTCCGTGGGGGACGCTGAGGGCCACTGGAAACCACCTCTTGTGGACCCAGCATGGCTGGAAGCAGCTCGCAGAGATCTGCGGCGACGAGCTTTTGGCGTGGACACGGAGTCCGTCGAGTACAACGGCATCGTCTTTCATCGATATCCCAAGTCTAAGGCGTACACCTCCCGTCGTTACTTCTCCTGCTCTATCAGGAACCGACGCATCTTCCTCCACCGATACGTCTGGGAGTGCGAACGCGGGCGGCGACGGGTGGGCTACGAGATCCATCACGTCAACGGTGACCCTGGGGACAATCGAGCGCGCAACCTCGAAGAGGTCACCAGTAAGGAGCACCACGCGCGACACCCCAAGCGTGGACTCAATGCAGGGCTTCGCCGTTGGAAGCTATCGGGTGAGTTCGCAAGGGATCGATCGCGCGCTGCTCGTCAAGGGTGGAAGGGGCGCGAGGCCAGACCACGAACTTGCCGAATATGTGGCAATGTGTTCCTCGCCAAGTCCCGGGACCCGCGCGTGGCCCGCTGCTCTGACCGATGCCGTCAGATCGACTGGCGGAACACTCATCCCCACTATCATTACCGTTGGCGCCCCCCGAAGGGACGGAAGGGCAAAGGTCTACAACCTGACGGTGCGCCGGACAGCTCGGTACATCGCTGACGGGGTAATGGTCTCGAATTGCTGGATGTACGACGAGACCCTGAGCTTCGTGCGCGGGTTCGGGCGTGGCATGCCGATCGAGGAGCGCTTGACGCCGGGCTCGGACGATTGGCTCCTGGCGAAGGACCTGAAGGACCGTGAGAGCGAGCGGCGACGCTCGAACCAGAGGAGGGAGCCGTGGCGGTAGTGTGCAAGCACGAGGAGTCGCGCGTGTTCGACTCGCGCCCGACCGGACCCAACGACATCCGCCGCCGCCGCGAGTGCCTGAAGTGCGGCGCGCGCTGGACCACCTACGAGGTCTCGGCCCAGCTCTACGAGCAGTTCCTGCCGATCCTGAAGTGCTCCGACCGCATCCTCCTCGTGGCCGACATCATCAACGAGCTGTCGGAGGCGCTGGGAGCCGTGAACGACCCGAAGTTGATCCGCAAGCGCGTCCGTGGATTGAAGGAGAAGAAGTGACCGAAGAGAAGCCCAAGCCGCAGCAGGACATGCAGCTCGCGACCATCGTCAACGTCGGACACGCGCTCGAATGGCCGCGCTACGACCTCCACCTCACCGAGAACGAGCGCGAGATCCGTGGCGGCGACATCAACGTCCAGGGCGTCTCGCGCAAGGAAGCGATCGCCTGGCTGCGGAACGCTGCCGACGCGATGGAGGCCGGCAAGCTCCTCCGCGTGGGGTTCTTCGCATGAGCAACGCTGACAACTGGACCCTCGTCTCGGCCGGGCCGTCGATCGCACGCATCACCAAGGCGCACCTTCTCTCCGGACCGATCGTCACCGTCAACCGTGCCGCGTCGACGCTATGGGAGAAGAACATCCCCGTGGATTTCGCGGCTTTCGCGGACGGCCCCAATGCCGCATGGGAACGCTGCGGCATGGAGAAGCTCTGGCGCCCGCCCACGATCCTCTGGGTCGTATCGCGGCCCGTGCAGCAGCTCGTGCCGGTCGACCCCGACACGGTGCCCAAGGGCCAGAAGGAGAAGATCGTCTGGAAGGGCGAGCAGGCCCATCTCGACATCCCCGGACCTCCGCTCGCGAAGCTGTGGGATCAGGCGCTGCCCTGTTCGATCGGAATCCGCCTCATGCCGTGGGGCATCGTGCCCGACGTCACCGACCCCACGAAGACCCGCCACGGGTTCACGACCCTCTCGGCCTTCATGGGCATCCTGCGCTTCCAGCCGCGCACGATCCGCATCCTGTGCATGGACATGGCGGGCTCGTGGGTGCCCGGGAAGACCGAGGAGGAGTGCCACGCGATCGACATGGAGCGCCAGAAGCTCGACCGCTGGGCGCACGAGCGGCACCTGATGCAGCGCACGATCACGGAGACGAGAGCGAAGGGGATCCGGGTTGAAGAGGTGATCCCCGAGCCGTGTGAAGAGAGCCTCGACGGGGCGGTGGTCCATTGAGCGATCACTCCGGTATACCCGAGGCGCTTGTGTGGGCGATCGGGATGGCGCTCGTTGCACTCTTCGCGGCGATCGCCATGGTCTACGAGCGGAAGCGTCCCCGCCCATGATCTCCTTCCTGCTCGGTATCGTCTGCCTCCTCGTCGGCTGGGCGCTGGGCTGGGCGCACGCGATCTACATGGGCCGCGCGAACGAGGTCGCCATGATCGACGAGCTCGTCAAGCTCGACCTCGAACTGATCGACATGCGCGCCCGCCTGGCCGAATACGAGAAGCCCAAGCCCATAGCGCAATCCTGACGCCAGCGGAGGGCGGGCTCTACGCTCGACTCCCTCCCCATGGCGATCGACACCTCGCCCGAGGGTCTCACCTTCGAGCTCAAGCGCTCCATCGAGCTCCAGAAGACCTACCTCGGCGAACACTACTGGGAGGCGATCCGTCGCTTCCACGGCCCGGCCCACCGCCGGATAGACGGTCCCTCCGACGTCGACTTCGAGAACCACGCCCACTCCTGGCTCTCGAACTTCCTCCCGGCGCTCTCCTCCGGCAACCCCCGCGTCCGAGCTAAGACTCCGCGCGGTGGACCCGCCGCTGCTTTCGCCAAGGCCACCGAGCTCGCGATCAACCGCAACTTCGAGCTCACCGACGTCAAGCGCACGATCGAGCAACTGGCGACCGACTGGGCCTTCAAGTACTGCGTCGCCATCACGACCCCCATGCCCGTCAAGGGCATGAAGGAGCGCGAGGACCCGCCGCATCGCCCGACGACCAAGCGCCTCTCGCTCGACGACTACATCTGGGACTCGACGGCGAAACAACACGCCGAGTGTCGCCTCCAGGGCCATCGCCTGAAACGCGACCAGGACTCGCTCCTCGACGAGGCGGCCGAGTTCCCCGAGCGCGGCTGGGACACGCAGGCGCTCCTCTCGCCCTCGACCGACAAGAAGGACGAGCGCCAACGCCGCCGACTCTCGATGGACGTCAACCGCGGCGAGATCGACCTGTGGGAGATCTGGATCCCCGAGGTGACGCTCGACCAGGGAATCTCCGCCTCAGGGAAGCCCTACAGGCCCACCGAGGAGCAAGGCTTCGTCGG
>Ga0137435_1000408_pt1 | contig 14764 bp, 10 predicted proteins | sample EasRivERMGT100_2_FD_104904 | JGI IMG/M metagenome (GOLD analysis project Ga0137435, IMG submission 104904) | Soil microbial communities from meander-bound floodplain in the East River, Colorado, USA - East River MetaG ERMGT100_2 | ecosystem: Environmental > Terrestrial > Soil > Floodplain ... | reverse complement strand
CACCCCGGCCCCGAAGGTGAGCGGCCCGACCCTCGCGACCTTCCCCGGGCCGATCAGGTTGGCGCAAAGGAGGACCGTCACGAAGGCGGCCATGACGAGGTCGTAGTAGCGATAGCGCCGGCCGGGCGAATTCATGAGCCGCTCACTCTACACGGGTCCTATGGGCGTACACTCCGCGGAACGCGGGAGGCCGTCATGACCGATCGAGTGCTCGTGCGCTATCTGGGAGCCTGCAGCCTCGTGCTCGCCCTGGCCGGCGGGGACATCCACGGCGGCTGAAGCCCGGCAGGATGCGGCTCGGGGAGCCGCGCGACGCTGTCGACCGATGGGATGAGGAAGCAGACGGATCCGCTCCTCGCCGAGTTCATCGACTTCATGCCGCACTACGGCATGCTTCCCGACCTTTCCTCCGAAGAGGTCGAGCAATGGCTCGCGTGGGGACGTGAGGGGGGGAAGCGCCTGCGGGCGGGGGATGCTCCCGGTGCCGAGGCGGCCTACCGCGCGCAGCTTGCCATTTACAGCGTGAGCCCCGAGCCGTTTCTCGCGCTGGCGTCGCTCCACGCGTCGCAGCACCACGACAAGCAGGCCCTCGTGGAGCTTCGAGCCGCCGTCGCGCGCGGCTTCGCCGACCTGCAGCGCTTCGCGCGGGCGGAGGCGGCGACGACGCTTCGCAAGAGCATGGACTTGCTCGCGCTCGAGGACGCGATCCCCATGCTGAAGAAAGCGGAAGACGACTGGGCCGGGTGGGAAGCGTTCCAGGCCGACACCGCTCCCCCGAGTCTCACCGAGGCCCTGCAGATCCACGGGAAGCTCCACGAGCGCGTGGCGCTTATGGCGCCGGTGCTCGGACCGCGGCAGGTCGGGCTCTGGAAGCGCGTGATCGATCGATCGACCGCGGCGCAGCTCGAGACCTACGTCATCAAGAAGAAGGACGCTCCGGACCTCGACGACGCGCTCACCCGGCTGATGGCGATCTACGCGGACGGGGCGACACTGCGATGGGAAGTGCTCCCGGCCGCGGTCGCGCAGCGCCTCTCCTCGGTCTCCAGCAAGGTCCTCGCGCGGGGGGCCGACCATCCGCTCCGGCCTGGAGCGCTCGCGTGCAGCTCGGTCGCGCAGAACGCGAATCGCGACGCCAAGCGCCTTCTGAAGACGGCATCCGCGGATTGGATCGAGAAGTCCCTCGGCGAGGTTCTTGCCCGCTATCCCGAGTCCCCGTTCTCGGCGATCGCGGTCACGGGACTCGTCCGCACGCAGGCCGAGGTCGGCCGGATGGACCGCGCCGCCGCCGCCTACGACCGCTTCCGCGCGGCGCACGGTGACGACGGCGAGCTGCTGGCGCGCGTCCGGGACGATCTGGGCGAGCTGGCGCTGCGCGCCGGCGGGCTCCCCGCGTTCCGCGCGACGACCCTCGACGGCGGGGTCGTGACCCCCGAGTCGTTGCGCGGCAAGGTGACCGTCCTCGACTTCTGGGCGACTTGGTGCCGCCCGTGCATCGACGGGTTCCCCGCGCTGGCGCGCATCCAGACGAAGCACGGCGATCGCGTCAACGTCGTCGGGGTGAGCCTCGACGACATGCCCGAGGAGGCGCTGCGCACCTGGATCGCCACGGAGGGTCTGGCCGGACGCCACATCCAGGAGGAGGTCGGCTGGGAGTCCGAGTTCGTCCGGCAGTTCGGCGTCAAGGAGATCCCCTTCAACGTCGTCGTGGGTGCCGACGGCTCCGTGCTGGCGATCAACGAGCACGGCAAGGGGCTGGAGAAGGCCGTCACCGCCGCGCTCGCGAGGAACTGACCCCTCCGTGAGGACGGCCGCCGCGTTTTTCGTCGCGACCGTCCTGGTGTCGGCCCTGGCTGCCGACGGCCCTCGGAAAGAGGAGGGGCCGTTCCGCATTCCGGATCTCGTCGAGCTCGCCGTGCTCGATCCGGCGATCAAGCTCGACGTGCGCTACGCCACCGCGAACAACCTCGTGGGGCGGCCTGTGTACACCGAGGCGCGGGCGTTTCTCGAGCGGCCCGCGGCGGAAGCGCTGCGCCGCGTCAACCGCGCGCTCGGCGAGCAGGGGTACGGGCTCCTCGTCTTCGACGGGTACCGCCCGTGGCGCGTGACGAAGCTCTTCTGGGACGTCACGCCGGCCGAGAAGCGAACCTTCGTCGCCGACCCCGCGAAGGGATCGAAGCACAACCGTGGCTGCGCGGTCGATCTGTCCCTCTACGACCTCCGCACGGGCAACGAAGTCGAGATGCCGAGCGTGTACGACGAGATGTCGGAGAGGAGCTATCCCACCTACGCCGGCGGCACGAAGGTCCAGCGCGAGGCGCGGGACCTGCTGCGCGCCGCGATGGAGCGCGAGGGGTTCTTCGTCTACGCCTACGAGTGGTGGCACTTCGACTTCAAGGACTGGCGCACCTACCCGATCCTGGACATCCCGTTCTCCGAGATCGCGCGCACGGCGCCGCGCCGGCCGCCTCTCGATCTCGCCGCGGCCACCTCGGTCGATCTGACCCACGCGTTCGATGCCGCGACCCTCTACTGGCCGAATGCCCCCTCCGGCTTCGAGCTGAAGTCGTTGTTCGCGGGGCCCACCCCCGGGGGCTGGCACTACGAGGCGAACGCGTTCGCAGCACCGGAGCACGGAGGCACGCACCTCGACGCGCCGATCCACTTCGCGAAGGGGAAGGCGCACGCCGACGCGGTCGGGCTCGAGCGCCTCGTCGTCCCCGCGGTCGTGATCGACGTGTCCCGCCAGGCCGCGGCGGATCCCGACTACCGGCTACGCGTCGAGGACGTCGTCGCGTGGGAGCGAACGAACGGCACGGTCCCCGAGGGCGTGGCCGTGCTCCTCCGCACCGGCTGGAGCGAGCGCTGGCCCGACCGGAAGCGTTATTTCGGCGACGACGTCCCCGGCCGGACCGACCACCTCCACTTCCCCGCCTACGGCAAGGAGGCCGCGGAGCTGCTCGTGGGAGCCCGCAAGGTCGCCGCGCTCGGGCTCGACACGCCGAGCCTCGACCACGGGCCCTCGAGCGATTTCCCGGTGCACCGGGTCGCGGCAGCGGCCGACGTCCCCGGATTCGAGAACCTCGCGCATCTCGATCGCGTCCCGGCGACCGGCGCCTGGCTTCTGGCGCTTCCCATGAAGATCGCCGGCGGCTCGGGAGCCCCGCTACGAGCCGTGGCTCTGGTCCCGTAGGGGCGCGGCCCTCACCCCTCCTTCGGGATGAGCAGCCAGAGGATCACGTAGATGAGGATCCCCGGCACGGCGGCCGAGAGCGCGGAGATCACGACGTAGAGGATGCGCACGAGCGTCGGGTCTGCCCCGAACGAATCGGCGATCCCGCCGCAGACCCCCGCGATGATCCCGTTCTTGCGGACGAGGCGTCGGGCCATGGTGTCTCCTTCAGGGGATCGTACGCCCGGAGACCGGAATCCGTTCCCGAGACGGGCCGGCGCTACCGTCGAGATCGCACCGTGAAGAAGAAGACGACCGCGGCCGCGAGCAGCAGGGCGGCACTCAACACGATCGTCCAGTTGACCCTCGTCGCACCGAGCGTCGTCGGTGCCGCCGCCCCCAGAGCGCCGGAGCCAAGGCGGATCTCGATCTGCTCCGCGTGGCCTGCGGCGACGGTGACTTGCTTCGAGGCGATCGGGTTATCGGTACTCCCGCCCGGCTGGAACACGCGAAGCTCGTAGTTCCCCGGCGGCAGACCGGTCACGCCGAAGGTCCCTTCGCCCTCGGTGGGTTTCATGATGACCTCGCCCTGCGGGGTCACGAGCTCGAGCTGTCCGTAGCGGGGCACTAGAATGCGCGCCGAGGCGGCCCCTTAGCTCAGTCGGTCAGAGCGGCGGACTCATAATCCGTTGGTCCCTGGTTCGAGTCCAGGAGGGGCCACTCCGCTATCTGCGATTTCGTCACGGCAAGACTCGCTCGGCCTCGGTGAGCAGCTCCGGTGGAAGGGCCAGGCCCAGACTTCGGGCGGCGCTCGCGTTGATCGTCACGAGCGCCGAACCTGATGGGTGCAAGACGCCAGCAATGGAAGAACGCAGCCGAGCAGAATGAGTTCTCGAACAAACGCCCGCCGATTACTCACGGGGTCCATCGAGGACGTCAATCTCCGCCCTCCTGACGAGCCTCCAGCAGCCAGATGTCCGAATCCATCACCTCCCGCTCGACGAGGAGCGTGCGCCCGTCGCGACTCAAGGAAACCCCGTCGAACGCACCCGCCGGCGCGACGATGCGCGACGTCCCGGTGACCGTGTCCACCACGGCCACGCCGTCGTGCAGGCGCGCGACGAGCCGCCGCCCGTCGGGGAGCCATCCCGCGACCGCGCGGGCCGCGACGCCGAACGGGGGCACAGCGAGTCGCTCGAACCGCCCGGTATCCGGGCTCCAGATGGCGAGCGCCAAGTAATAATTTCCATACGGACCCTCCGCGGTGACGGTTCCGGCGATCCGGTCTCCCTGGGGCGACCATGCCTGCGGCAGGAAGTTCTCTGGGGCGGCCGGAGACTCGAGGCGGCGGGGGGAAGCGGGAACGGAGCCTCCGAGCGCCACGTCGAGGAGCCAAAGCTCCTTACGGCCGGCGCTCCAGACGAAACGAAGCCCGTCCGGCGACAAAACGCCGAAGATGGTTCCTTCGCCATCCGGCGTCAGTCGCCTGAGGTCCGAGCCGTCGGTGCGGATCGTCCAGTAGGCCCACTTTCCGCTGCGGGTCGAGAAGAAGGCGACGCGCTGCCCGTCCGGAGCCCACTGCGGGCCGCGATCTTTGTGTGGATCGGCCGTCAACCGCCGTAGCTCGGCGCCGTCGGAGCGCAGCAGCACCAGGTCCTCCCGCGCGCCGACCACCGAACAGGCGAGCCAGCTCCCGTCCTGTGAGAGCCTGCACCCGTGGGCCGACGGAATGCGGAGGGTCCGGATCGCCCGCGCCGTCTCCTTCGCTTGCGAGTCGAGCGCATACAGGGTCACCTCGTAGCCACGGTCGTAGGCCATCACGGCGAGTCGCGAGCCGTCGCGCGAGAAGCGCGGATAACCGAAGCTCTCCACTCCCGTCGTCACCGGCTGCGGCGCTCCGGCGGCGCCGCCGCTGCGCGGATCGACGGCGATCCGCCAGAGATTCATGCTGCCGCCCCGGTCGCTCGCGAAATAGAGCCAGCGAGCATCGGGCGACCACTCCGGAGACCAGTCGGTCGCCTCGTCCTGCGTGAGCGGCACCGGCTCGCCGCCTGTGGCTGCGACAGTCCAGAGGTCGCGCCGACCCGACGCGTTCGCCCAGTAGGCGATCCGCTCCCCGGTGGGCGACCAGGTGGGCTGGACGGCGTCACCTTCGAGGAGTCGATTCGTCGTTCCCGTCGCGATCTCCACCGTCCAGAGCTCGGACTGGCCGACCCGCAAGTAGGGATCGCCCACCGGTTGCGTCGAATAGGCGACGAATCGTCCATCGGGCGACCAGACGGGGTCATATCCGGCCGTCGTGAGCCGGCGCACCGACTCGCCGGTCGCCCCCATCACGAAGATCCCGCCGCCGTCGCGGCCCGAACGGAAGGCGATCTGCTCGCCATCCGGCGAGAACGCCGCCTGCTCGTCGTCGCCGGGCGAGTCTGGGGTGAGCTGGATCGCCCGGTCGCCGCCCACGCGCAGCACGTAGAGGTCGCGATGGCCCGGAGCACCACTCGTGTAGACCACCATCCGACCGTCCGGCGAAAGGCTCGGGTGCAGCTCCGGACCGGGCAGCTCCGTCAGGCGTTGCACGCTGAACGTCGGCAGCGCGCTGCCGCGCGCTTCTCGACCGGACGCTCCGATCCGCCACAGGAACGCGCCGGCTGCGAGGAGGACCCCGGCCGTGAGCCAGACGAGCCGTTGCGGCCAGCGCCTCGCTCGATCCGCGGCGGCCAGGGGCGCTTCATCGACACGGCCGGAACGCACGTCTTCGAGCACGATGCGGGCGTCGGCGATGTCGTGCAGGCGGTGCTTCGGGTCGCGCTCGAGGCAGCGGCGCAGGAGGCGGCGGATCGGTGGAGGAACTTCGGCCGGTAGGAACGAGAGGTCGATCCGGCCCTTGAGCACGTCGGCGAGAGTCTCCGACGCCGAATCGCCGGCGAAGAGGCGCCGGCCGGTGAGCATCTCGTAGAACACGACGCCGAACGCCCAGATGTCGGCCCGCTTGTCGACGATCTTGCCCTTTGCCTGCTCCGGCGCCATGTAGGCCGCCGTGCCCAGGATCACGCCCTGCATCGTCGCCATCCCCGTCAGCGTCGGCGAGACGGCCGGGTCCGAGTCCGAGACCGCTGTCCGATCGAGTGCTTTGGCCAGCCCGAAGTCGAGGACCTTGACCTTGCCCTCGGCGTCGACCTTCACGTTGGCGGGCTTGAGGTCGCGGTGAATGATCCCCTTCTCGTGAGCCGCTTCCAGGGCCGCCGCAATCTGGAGCGCGACGGGAAGCGCCTCCTCGAGCGGCTGCGGCCCGCGCTCGAGTCGTTCGGCCAAGGTCTCCCCCGGCGCGAGCTGCATGACCAGGAAGTGGTTCGGCGCGGCCGTCTCGAACGAGTGGATCGCCGCGATGTTCGCATGGTCGAGCGCGGCCAGGACCTTCGCCTCCCGCGCGAACCGCGCCAGCCGCTCCGGATCCGCAGTGAAGGCCTCGGGCAGCACCTTGACCGCCACCTCCCGGCCGAGCCGCGTGTCCTCGGCGCGGTATACGACCCCCATGCCGCCCTCGCCCAGCTTGGCGGTGATCCGAAAGTGCGACAGGGTGGTGCCGATCACGCGGCGACCTTCCTCCGGCTCGAGAGAACCGACGAGAGCGGCAGTCTACCCGCGCTCGAGCTCAAGGGGCGTATGCGACCGCCGCAGCAGCCACAAACAGGGAACCGATCGCAAAGCTCCGGCTAACGCCAAATTGCTCGCGCAATTGCGGACGCACCGATCGCATCCCGCTGGACGGTACGCAAATCGTACGCGCTGGACACGCATGGGACGCATGGACAGGAGAAAGAGCGTCGCCTCGAACTCCGTCCGGCGTCACGACCACGTGCAACATGCCGTCGCTGACTGTCAACTAATCGCGGTTTCAGGGACAGCCGCCCCCCGCACGTGGGAGGCCCGAACTTCTCGACCCCAGCGATCCGGTTCCGGCCGCGCATGTGTTCTGTGCGCGGGTCAGGTAGAAGAACAACTGGCCCGCCGGCGGCGCGGCCCCGTCGGTCGCGGTCGTGTTGGGCCCCTCGTCGGACTCGACGCAAACGGCCGACAGGAAGCTCGAGGCGAGCGACGAGCGAAGCGTGTCGTAGACGAGCGCCGACGCGAGTGCTCCGGGATTGGCCGGCACGTTCCAGCTCATGACGGTCTTCGACGTGAATCGCAAGTTCGCGGTTTCACCGGGGGTCCCCCACACCGCCGGATCGGCATCCTTGCAATCGGGGACGAGGCTCGAGCAGGAAGGATCGCCGTCCCCGAAGCCGTCGCCGTCACGATCGACGCAGCCGGACGTGCGGAGCTTCATCTCCGTGACGCTGTTGCCGGCGAGCGATATCCACGGGGAGCGTGGGAAGAAGACCTCGGAGCTGACGATCCTCGACCGCCAGTGATAGAAGGTCCCTTCGCTCAGTCCCGTGATGGGCTCGTTGAAGCTCACGGCGCTGCCCGAGCCGCCCGGCGTGCCCGTATTCTCCAACGCCGAGCTCACGAGCCCCGTCCCGTTGAAGGGAGTCCCGAGCGGCTTGACCTCGTACTGCAGGCGAACCTTGCCCCGGCCCGCGGGTGTATGGCCGCGCTCCCAGAGCCGGAACGCGGTCTCCGAATCGGACTTGCCGAGCAGGCCGATGGGGGTTGTGCCGTTGGTGCGGGCTTGCCGGGGAATGCGGTTGAATCCGTCGCCGCCGTTGCCGAAGTAGACAAAGGCGCTGGCCTGGCCCGAGGCTCCGACGATTGTGTCCGCGAACCCATCGCCGTTGACATCCCCCGCCAGCGCAACCGACGAGCCGAGCTGAGCGTCCGTCTGGCTGCCCGTCACCGTCCACCCCGGAGTCGGCGAGAGGCCCGAGGCCGAGCCGTGGTAGAGCAGCGCCCGTCCTCGGCTCGGTTGGGAAGTCATGGAGTAATCGGGTTGTCCGATGATGACGTCGGCGTAGCCGTCGCCGTCGACATCCCCCGCGGCTGCTACCGATTGGCCGAACTTGGCGTGTAGCTGGTCGCCCGGCTCCGTCCAGGCGGCGGTCGCCGCCAGGCCGGAAGCCGAGCCGAGGTAGAGGTACGCCAGCCCCGTGTGATCCGCGGGGAATTCGTAGGGTGCACCGACCAGCACGTCGGAATAACCGTCGCCGTTGACGTCCCCCGCCGTGGCAACGCTGTAGCCGTAGAGGGCGGCATCCTGATTGCTCTCGACGGTCCAGGCTGGGCTCGGCGAGAGCCCTCCCGCCGATCCGAGGTAGAGATAGGCACGTCCTTCTTCCAGTTCGGCATTCTCGGAAAAATACGGAGCACCGACGATCACATCGGAGTAGCCGTCGCCGTTCACATCCCCCGCGGTGGCGACGCTCAAGCCGAAGCTGGTGTTCGCCACATCGCTCGCGGCGGTCCAGGCGGGCGTCGTCGCCAGCCCGGCGGCCGAGCCGAGATAGACGTGCGCTGGCCCCACGCCTCCCGGCACGCCGATGATGACGTCGGAGTAACCGTCGCCGTTGACATCCCCCGCAGGGGCGACCGACCAGCCGAGGTAGGCGTTCGTCTGATTGCCCTCCACGGTCCAGACCCCGGTCGTTGCGAGGCCGGAGGCCGATCCCATGTAGAGGTAGGCGCGCCCCTCGTCGGTTTGGCCGTTGTCGTAGAAGAGCGCGCCGACGATGACGTCGGAGTTGCCGTCACCATTGACGTCCCCCGCCGTGGCGACGGACCAGCCGAATTGGGCCCCGATCTGGTCGCCCTCCGCTGTCCAGGCCGGGGTCGATGGCAGTCCCGATGCCGAGCCGAGATAGAGGAAGGCCCGCCCTTCGACGGCCTGGCCGTTGTCGTAGAGGGGAGCGCCGACGAGGACGTCCGTGTAGCCGTCACCGTTGATGTCACCGGCCGTGGAGACGGAGGTGCCGAACGCGGAGCCCGCCTGGTCGCCCGCCTCCGTCCAGGACGGGGTCAGCTTCGGGCCCGAGGCCGAGCCCAGGTAGAGAAGGGCCCGGCCCTCGTCGGTCTGGCCGTTGTCGTAGAGGTTCGCTCCGACGATGACATCCGAATAGCCATCGCCGTTGACGTCTCCCGCCGCGGCGACGGAGTTCCCGAATCCGCCGCTCCCGGAGACGTTCCAGTCCGCTGTCGTCTCCGGTCCCGTCGTCGATCCGAAGTAGATACGGGCTTGCTCTCGCAAGGCGGTCGCGGGGTCATCCTGTCCGATGAGGATATCGGCGAGGCCGTCGCCGTTGACGTCCCCCGCCGTCGAGACGGAGATGCCGAAATGGTCGTTGGCGTTGCCGCCCGCGAACACCAGCCACTGCAGCGGAGGGCCCGACGCCGAGCCGCGGTAAAGGAAGACCGCCCCCCGGGACACCAGGACGCCGGAGTACAGGGGATCCCCCACGAGGATGTCGGCGTAGCCGTCGCCGTTGGTGTCCCCCGCGGTTGCGACCGAGCTGCCGAAAGCGTCCCCGTTCACCAGGGCGTGGCCCACCCAGAACGGGCTGGCCGCCGGGCCCGAGGCCGAGCCGAGATAAAGGAAGGCGGCGCCGAAGTCCTGGAAGTTGAGGGAGTACCCGGGCGCTCCGACGATGACATCGGCGTAGCCGTCGCCGTTAACGTCCCCCGCCGTCGCGACCGAGGTGCCGAATGCCGCGAAGCTCTGGTCGTTGTCCGCGGTCCAGACCGGCGCTGTCGCCAGCCCCGAGGCCGACCCGAGATAGACGTAGGCCCGTCCCTCGGCGACGCTGCTGCTAAACAGGTTCGCTCCGACGATCACGTCGGAGCGACCATCGCCGTTGACGTCCCCCGCCGTGGCGACGGACCAGCCGAACTGGGCCCCGAACTGATTGCTCTCCGCCGTCCAGGCCGCGGTCGTCGCGAGGCCCGAAGCCGAGCCGAGATAGAGGTACGCCCGCCCCTCGCCGGCCTCTCCGTTCGAGAAGTTGCAGGCACCGACGATCACGTCGGAGTAGCCGTCGCCGTTGACGTCGTCCGCCGTGGCGACGCTGTTGCCGAAGTTGGCGTTCGCTTGATCGCTCTCCGCCGTCCAGGCGGGGCTCACCGAGAGGCCTGCGGCCGAACCCAGATAGACGTAAGCGCGTCCTTCGTCAGTCTGGCCGTTGTCGTACAGGTTCGCTCCGACGATCACATCGGAGTAGCCGTCGCCGTTCACGTCTCCCGCGGTGGCGACGGACGACCCGAAGTTGGCGTTCGCCTGATTGCTCTCCGCCGCCCAGCTGGCTGTGGTCGCGAGCGGGTCGACGGTCACGGGATAGACCGCGCCCTCGTCCTGAAACCGGATACGAATCCCGCGGAGGCCGCTCTCCGCGAACCCTTCCATGCGCGCCACGAGCTCGTGGCCGTTGGCGTCTTCGACCTTGAGCTGCCCGTAGTGCAGCACGATCGCGCCCTCGGAGTCCTTGAAATCGATCGCCTGGCCATCGGCGCTGAACGCCGGATGGAGCGAGCCGGTCAGCTCGAGGTCCACGACGACATCCCCCGAGGAGGGCGGGGGAGCGTTGAGGGTGAATCCCTGCTCGAGGCCGCGGGAATCGTTGACGTACCACTCGACGATCCCGCCGCGATCACGCTCGCCGCGATTGCCCTGGGGAACGAGGGGCGCTTCGTGGGCGGTGCGCAGCTCCGCTTGGCGGCCATAACGAAGGAGCATCAGGCCCCACTCCCATGACGGCTCTTGCTCTTGGCGAGGGACGATCCGCACACCGCGATCGGTGAACTGGCTCCGAAGATTCTGCGCACGGTTCGGTGCGCTGAGCGTGTCGCCCTGCCAGGTGATCTCGTACTCGGACGCGGCGATGCCCGACTGAACCCGCGACAACCAGTCCGCCGGCGGAGGGGGAGGAGCGGCACGCACGACGGCGGCGAGAGAAACAAGGGTCACCGCGCCAAGAAGGCGCTGCGGCAAGCGCGAGGTGTCGAGCATGGAGGGTTCTCCCGGCGATCGGCAGGGGTCGGGTATTTCCGGCCTCTGCTCGGGAGATCGAAAACGAGCGGGTTAAAGTGACAGGCGAAGGCCAAGCAAGGAGGAGCACCGCCCCATGCCAGACGACACCGCCCGAAAGCTCGACCAGATCGATGGCCATCTGAAGGCCATCGGCTTGCTGATGCTCCTTCAGCACCTTCCCGAGTCCAAGAAAACCGAACGGGAAAGGCTCCTGGCGTCTGCCGCCGTGTTGCTCGGCATTCAGCGGCTCTAACGAACCACCACCGTCTGGAGATACGAGGCCAGCCGCTTGGCGTTGCGCTCGCGGAACGCCGGGTACTCGGGGGCGAGCGCCTCGTCGAGCATGTGCATGAAGATCGCCTCGTCGAGGAAGCCGGCGCGCTCGGCGCGCTCCATCATCGACCAGAACGGCCCCGACTCCTTCGAGGAGCGCGCCTTGAGCGCGGCTCTCACCGCCTCGCGCTCGATCTCGAGCGCCGACGTGGTTCCCTGGCTCGCGTCGCGCGCGTTGCTCTTCGCGATTTCATAGGCGAACCACAACGGTGAATCCGGGTTTCCCGGCTTGCCTCTCCGGTCGCCGTAGACCCGGTTCCAGTTCCAGCCCATCGCGGCGGCGTAGGCCCTGAACGCCGACCACCCCGCCTCGTAGATGGGATCCGACACCAGCGCCAAGACCAGCTGATCCGCGGCGGCTTCGTGGTTTCCGAGCTGGACCTCGGTGTCGGAGAGGAACCGGTGCGCCTCCGGATTCCACGGATCGATCGACAGCGCCCTGAGGAAGTGCTCCTTCGCTTTCTGGTAGTCCTCCTGCACGTAGTAGGTATCGGCGAGATCCACCCACAACGTCGCGTCGGCCGGACAGGCCACCGTCGCCTTCTCGTATTCCAGAGCCGCATCGCCGAACCGGCGCGCGCCGGCGAGCGAGTCGCCGCGGGCATGGGCCTCGAGTGCGGCTTCCGGACAGTCCACACGCCGGGGCTCGATGAGCGATCTGCCCCCCAGTCGCTGCAGGCCGTCCCGCGCCATGCCGGCGATCAGAGAGTCGGGATCCGCGTCGGCGACATGCTCATAGTCGAGCTGCGCGCGCTCCGCGAACTTGGCCTTGTCCTTCGGAACGACGATCACGGAGAGCAGCTCGAAGAAGTGTCCCCGTTGCAGGCGTATCTCGTTGTCCTTGGGGTCGGCGGCGAGCGCCTCGTTGAACTTGGCGAGCGCGCCGGAATAGTCCTGCTGGACGTGCCAGAGCTGCTTGGCCTCGAGGAGCAGCGTCTTGGCGCTGGGTGCGAACGCCGCCTTTGGCTCGAGCTTCGTCGCGCCCTTGGACGGACGTGTGGCGTTCATCGCGCCCGCGGGTATCGCGGCGAGCAGCAGCGTGAGGGTCGCGAGAACCGGGAGCTTGCGGCGGAGCACGGCGGCCCACCTCAACTCCCCCCGATAGCGCGTGAAAGTACGGGGAACTCAGGCCCTCGACAATGCAAAGTACGAGAAGGCATTGTCGGGACACGCCGCCGCGTGCTCCCAACTCTCCCGACGACGCCGACTCCGCTAGTTGTGGGGGCTCTCGTCGTTCACGCGCAGGCTCGAGATCATGTGGTTGAACGTCGCGCCGAGCGCGGGGTAGTCCTGCCCCGGAGCGATGAACAGCGCGTAGACGACGTGCTCGTCCGGAAGCTGCCGCGTGAACACCGTCACCCGCTCCTCGCCGCGGGTGACCGCGGAGCGGCCCACCAGGACGAGCGAGAGCGCCGGCTGGCCGTCGATCGTGTCGGTGCGCTGGGAGTCCGCGAGCGGCTTCAGGGACGTATTCGTGCGCACGATCTGGCTGACGAGGTCGTTCGTTGCCGCGGCGAGCGTCGTCCGGCTGACGGAGATCCCGGCGCCCGGAGCCGGCTGAAAGGAGAACCGGCCGTCCGCCTCGTTCGCGTCGTCCAGGAACGGCGCGTAGTGGTTGACGACCACGCCGTACACGAGATCGTTCTCCAGGCCGCCCGCGGAGACGAAGCCGCCCTCCGGCGCCAGGGTGACCCCAACGCCGTCGGACGACGGGTACGCGCGCCAGTTGGACGGGTGCTCGATGCGGAACAGGCCCTTGCGCGGGACGAACGCCTGGAACGTCGTCGAGGGCGCCTCGACGGTCCCGACGGTGCCTTCGGTCGGATACGTACGCGGCTGTGGGCTCGCGGGCCGATTCTGGGCGATCTGCTGCGTCGTGCGGGCCGGCGGCATGGACGCCAGCACGGTCTTCGCCTGCCGGAAGCCGCCGGTGGGCGGCGTCGGGCTGATCTTCAACATCTTCATCTCGTTGCGGACCCGGGCCGCGCGGTCCTTCGGGGCGGGGTGGCTGCTGAAGAACTGTTCCACCTTGCTCGGGTCGCGCGATTGCTGGGCGCGCAGCACGTCGAAGAAAGCGACCATGTCCTGTGGGTCGTACCCGGCCTTCGCCAGCGTCTGGGCGCCCACGACGTCGGCCTGCTCCTCGTCGGTCCGGCTGAACTTCAGGAAGAGCGCGTTCAGGCCGAATCCGCCCACGGCCCCGACCACCTTGCTCGTGGAGCCGTTGTCCTGCTGACCGAGCAGGCCGCCGAGGAGTCCCAGCCCCGCCTGTCCCAGGTAGGCTTTCGAGGCCTGATTGGTTCCGTGCCGCAGGGCCACGTGAGCCATCTCGTGCGCCATGACCCCAGCGAGCTGGCCTTCGGTCTTGGCCGCCTCGATCAGGCCCCGGTTCAGGTACATGTAGCCGCCCGGGAGCGCGAAGGCGTTGATGTCGGAAGCGTCGACGACCTTGAATTGATAGCGGAACTTCGTCCCGGGGATGACCGCCGCGAGCCGGCCGCCCACTGCGTCGACGGCAGCCTGCACGGTCCGGTCGGAGAGGATCGGTAGCTGCCGCTCGACCTCGATCGCGGACTGGCGGCCGATCTCCACATCCTGCTCGGTCGAGAAGAGGTTGAAGCCGGGCTTGATCTGCGTCTGCGCCGCCGCGGGGATCGAGATCAGCGCCGCCATTGCAACGAGGACTGCTTGCCGGGTCGCCATGCGCTCGTCTCCTTGGTGAGACAACGAGCGTGTGGGTGTCTGCCTCGCTGCGCCATGGGGTAGAAACCCGAGCAAGCGGGTGGATAATCCAGCATGCCCATCACGACGATCCTCAGCATCTTTTCCACGACGGCCATCGTCGCCGCCGGGGTTTTCGCCGGCGTGCAGCTCCGGCTGTACAACAAGCAACGCGCGCGCGAGTCCGCGCTGCAGCTCGTCCAGTCGTTTCGCACGCCCGAGTTCATCAGGGCGCTCAACATCGTCTTCGAGCTTCCCGCGGGGCTGTCGAAGCGAGAGCTGGAGGAGCGGCTCGGCGACAAGCTGGTCGACCTGCTCGTCATGTTCGGGACGTTCGAGAGTCTGGGCATTCTCGTCTACAGGCGCGAGATCGACATCCAGCTCGTCGAGGACTTTTTCAGCGGGATCATCATCCTGTCCGGCCGGAAGCTCGGAAGGTATCTCGTGGAGGTGCGCGAGGAGAGCGACCGGCAGACCTACTACGAATGGGCCCAGTGGCTGTACGAGCAGCTCGAGAAGCGGGAGCGGAGCGCTCCGGCCGTGCCGTCCTACGTCGCGTTTCGCGATTGGAGGCCCTGACTAGT
>Ga0137435_1000406_pt1 | contig 14799 bp, 9 predicted proteins | sample EasRivERMGT100_2_FD_104904 | JGI IMG/M metagenome (GOLD analysis project Ga0137435, IMG submission 104904) | Soil microbial communities from meander-bound floodplain in the East River, Colorado, USA - East River MetaG ERMGT100_2 | ecosystem: Environmental > Terrestrial > Soil > Floodplain ... | reverse complement strand
GTTCGAAGCGTCGTCCATGCTCTTCATTCATCCCGAAGAGTGCATCGATTGCGGCGCCTGTGTTCCCGCGTGCCCCGTGACCGCGATTTACGACAGTCCTGACGCGACCCCCGCGAACCAGAAGGATCTCGTCGAAGCGAATGCGATCTTCCGCGCCGGGGACGCTGACGCGGTTGCGAAGGCCGAGGCGGTCGTTGCGGCTCATGTCGCCTCGCATCCCGAGCTGATCAGTATTCCTCCGGCCGAGCGGGCCGCGGCGCACCAATAGGCGACCTGGCCGAGGGCACATACGTTGCTGCACTGGCCCTCATGACCAAGCTCACACGTATGGTGCCCTGGGTCGGTGCAGCGTTCGCGCTCGCGGTCCTCGCTTCCACGATGCGGCGCAAAGGGATCCTGCGCGGCGCGCTGGATGCGGCGCTCGACGTCACACCGGTGCTCGGCGGAGTCAAGATGATCGCGGAAAAAATGCGGGGGCGAGACTTCATCCCTGACAAGCCGTCCGTTGCATCCGCAGCACGCTGACGCATCAGCGCGTACGCGTCTTCCGGACGTCGCCCGCCAGGATCGTCCAGGCCATCCAGAATCCACCGGCGGCCGCCGCCAGGAAGAGCAACATCGCAAGCCCTGGATAGCCGAAGATCGTCATGGTCGTCGGCACGCGCATGAGCATGGCCGCGCCGACGATGAGCGCCGCCAGCACGAGGCCGAGGGCGATCCGGTTCGCCACCTTCTGCAACCCTTCGATGATCGATCCCTGGTCGATCACTTCGACCTTGAATTTCAAATCATTGGCGGCAAGCGAGTCGAGAATCCTGTTGACCCGTCGGGGTAGCCTTTCAGCGAACTCGCGGACCTCGAGCGCCGCCGCGAAGACATTGGACGGCGTGGCGCTCTTGAGCATGCGCCGCCGCATGAGGCTCGTCGCGTTGCGGCGCATCGACGCGGTTGCGTCGAAGTCCGGGTCAAGCACTCGGCCGATCTCGTCGAGGTGCAGCAACGTTTTGCCGAGCAGCGCGAGGTCCGGCGACATTTTCAATCCGTGCCGGCTTCCGCTGCGTGACATTTCCAGCATGACCCGCCCGACGTTCATCTCCCGCATGGTCGCACGATGAAACCGGCCGACGAGGTCGGTCACCTCGCGGCGCATCTCGACTTCGTCGAAGTCCTCACGCCGCTCGCCGACCGCGATCACGACGTCCGCCGCTTCTTCTCCCCGCCCCTCGCCAATCGCCAGCAGGAGCTTGAACAACTGCTCCTGGAGCGGCGCCGAGAGGCGTCCCACCATCCCAAGATCGATCAGCGCGATGCGACGGTCAGTCGTGAGCAGGACATTTCCTGGATGGGGATCCGCATGAAAGACGCCGTCAAGCAGAGTCTGCTGCAGGTACGCCCTGAACAGTTCCTCCGCGAGCGCCCCGCCATCGACTTCTGTCCATTCGACGCGGCTGACCGCGGTGATCTTCGCGCCACCGACGTAGTCCATGGTCAGCACGCGCGCGGTTGAATAGTCGTCGACCGGCAGCGGAATGACGATGTGCTCGAAGTTGCGGAGCTGGTGGGCGATCGTGACCAGATTGCGCGCCTCTTCGCGGTAGTCGAGCTCAGACATCAGCGTGCGCTTGAACTCGTCGAGCAGGCGCGCGGCGTCGATGTGACGATACGCGCCCCCTATCCGATCGATGACGACCGCAATCTCACGCAGGGCGGTCAGATCCTTCTCGACTCGCTCCTCGACGCCTGGACGCTGGACCTTGACTGCCACGACGCGTCCGCCGCGGAGCACGGCGCGATGGACCTGTCCAAGCGACGCCGCCGCTATCGGCGCCTTGTCGAATTCGGCGAACGCGCTCGATATGCGTACGCCCAGCTCGTCGCGGATCGTGCGCTCGACCTCCTCGAACGGGAACGGCTCCACGTGATCCTGCAGGCGCGCGAGTGCATCGAGATACGCGGGTGGAAGGAGATCGGCGCGCGTCGAGAGAATCTGTCCAAGCTTGATGAACGTAGGGCCGAGCGATTCGAGATCTGTGGCGAATGCTTCGGCCGCCGCCGGATCGGACGCCGCGGCATCCTCGCCCGCCATGGCTTTGGTGACGAACTCCGCGCGGCGGTATTTCGCCACGAACCACGCGAAATCTTTGTAGCGAGTCAGGCGTCCGCTCATGACGGATTCGCGGAGCAACGGACGTGCCTAGGCGGACCTTAAGGTCCGCCTCTACGACATCGTAGAGGCGGGTCTTTAGACCCGCCTTGCGATCGATACGCGTTTCTGTCTGGTTGAGCTTTTGATTGAAGGATCGATCGCCGAAACCCGGTGGTAAGCTCGATTCATGGACGATGACACCCGCAACACCGTGCGCTCGGATCGCCGGGCGAAGTCGCGCAGCGGCCGGCGCGAAGACGATTCGCCGCGGCCGTGGTACATGCGTCGGCGCCTCTGGCTGACTGCTGCGTCCATGGTGTTCGTCGGTTGGAAACGGATTCGTCGGATCGTCCGCCCCTCCAGCCGCAGCGACGTCACCGCCTAGCTGGTCCGCATCTTGCGCAGGATGTGGCTGTGTTCTGGAATCAGGCGTGTTCGAGCAAGTCCGCCCGCGACGCGTGTTGGGAACGAATACAGTTCGGCCGAGGAGAGTTCTAATGGACTTCGCAGTCCGACACGCGCTGGACGGAGAGCGGGGCACCGGTACCGCTCGGCAGTGCCCACAGTGCCGCGAGGACGCGCTGGTTCTCCACCGCCGTCACGTCAGCCCGGCGCATCTAGGTACTCCGCTCGTCACTGAGTTCTACGGATGCGACTGCTGCGACGCCCGATATCAGTACTCGCCCGCTGAAAACCGCTGGCGGCCTATCTATCAGTAGCAAGCTCCAACTCCCAACTTCCAACTCCCAAGGCGACGACTCGTACCTCGAACTCCGAACTTCTAAGACACTTTGGGAAACCGGCTGCCTGCCGCCAGCTGCCGGCTGTTCACACCTTCATCAGCACTGGTCGCGCTCGACGCCCAGTCGCGCGCGTAATTGCTTCCGCATACAAGCCGACCTGACGGCCGTACTGCATCAGCAGATCGCCTTCCGCACGATCTGTCTTGAAATCGATCACCGTCACCAGGTCGCCAGCCTCGAATGCGAAGTCGACCACGCCTTCCACGAGCACTCCATCGATCACCACGGTCACCGGCGTTTCTCGAAGGCATCGTCCGGCGTCCTGCGCACGCCTCGCATCCCTGAGCAGCGGATGCGCGAGCACTGATCGAACTACGGCGGTCGCCGAGTCGATTTCGGCCTCGGTCGCGTCGACGATGCGGCCCTGTGTCCGGACCACCGCTTCGACGGTAACCTCATCCGCGTCGAGCGCTACGGTCGCAAGCGCCGCGTGCACGAGCGTGCCGTACCGCGAACCCACCGGGCGGCCAGGCGCAAGATCGAACGCGATGACCTCGACGTTTTCCTGGATTCGGGATTCGGGATTCGGGATTCGATCCGTCCGGATCCCGGTTCCCTGATCCCGGATCCCGGCGGCCGCCCACTCAGTCGCCGTTCTTACCTTCAGCGACGGCACCTTGCCCGATGCGATCGCGTCCTCGCGCTGCTGTCGCCACGTGCGATAGCGCCGCTCTCCCGCGGCCACCGTTTCCGCCGACACGTCCTTCGAGATCAATTCCTGCCGCCTGAGCCCGAAAGGCGGCTCGGCGCCGAGCCGCAGCGCCGCCGGATCCCACCAGACAACGTCGTATGAGGCCGCCGGCGTTTCGCCATCGAAGTGATGGAGGCCTGGACATACGGTGCTCGCGCGCGCGGTCTCATCGTCCGGGCGCCAAAGAACCGAGTCTTTGCGGAAGGAGGGACATCCGGGCGCGGCGTGTTGATTTCGAGTTGTCGCAGGCGGCGGATAGATCGCGCTGTTGAGCGCGCCGATCCAGCGATCGTACGGTTCGTCGCCGACAGCCGGCACGACAAGCAGATCGCGCGCGCGGGTGGCGGCGACATACGCGACGCGGATCCCTTCCTCGCGCTCGCGCGCCTGTTCGAGCGGCTGGTGCAGCAGCAGGTCCCGAGGAGACCACCCGCCAATGCGCAGCGCACAGAGTCCGCTCGGCGCGTCGAGGTGGCGTGACGCTTCGGCGGGCGCCAGTTTCGCGGTGATGTCCGCGAGAACGACGACGGGAAACTCGAGCCCCTTGGCCTTGTGGACCGTCATCAGGCGCACGCCGTCGCTGCCTTCCTCGACGATCGGGGCTTCCGCCGCCTGGCTCTGCTCGGCTGCTTCACGCAGGTCGTCGACAAATCCGCGGAACGAGATGCCGCCGGACAGATCGTATTGACGCGCGAGCTCTGCGACATGAAGCACGTTGGCAAGGACCTGCTCTCCGGCACGGCGCAGCGCGAAACCGACGTGGGCGCGCGTCTCGTCGAGCACCCTCGTAATCGTGTCGGCAACGGGCACGCGGTTTCGGCCATTGTGGAGCCGCGCCAGCAGGCGCAGCGCGTCTCCCACGGGCGCGAGGTGATCCGGCAGCGCGTCGGGAACTTTGAACGGATTGAACGAACGGCCGAAGCGGTGATGATAGTCGAGTAGATCCTCGTCGCCAATCGCAAACAGCGCACCGCGCAGGGTTGCGAACACCGACAGCTCATCATCCGGCCACTCGATCGCGGCAAGCGCCGCACGCAGCGTCTCGATCTCCTCGCGGTTGTGAAACGCGCGGCCGCCGACGAGCAGATGCTTGATCCCCCGGGCCTCGAGCGCGTCGAGGTAGGCGCGCGTCATGTCCGTGGTGTAGCTGACGAAGCGCCGGAAAAGAATGCAGACGTGACGCGCCTCGACCTTCACCGCGACCGCGTCACTGCCGCGGCGCTCGGTGACCGTCCATCCGCTCTCGTGGATGAGCCAGTCAACAAAGGCGCCAACGGCGTCGGGGAGCGAACGCTCGATTGCCACGCCGGACAGATTGCGCTTGCCGTATGGACGCGGCACCGGAAGCGCAACCACCGAGGGTTGCGCGCTCGCCGGTCGATACGGCGTCATTGCCACGTAGCCTGCCTGGAGCGTTTGCGGATCCTGACGCATCACTTTCCCGAATGCGGCGTTCACGACTGATTGGATGTTGGGCACGCTGCGGAAGCTCGTCGTGAGCGGGATCCTGATGGCTCCCTCCCCGACAAGCTGCTTGCACACGGCCTGATAAATACCAACGTCTGCGCGGCGGAAACGGTAGATGGACTGCTTCGGATCGCCGACGACGAACAGCTTGCCTGGCACGGGACGGACGTGCGTCCAGTCACGTTCGCGCCAGTCGTCTGCGGCCAGGAGCATCAGGATCTCGGCCTGGAGCGGGTCGGTGTCCTGGAACTCATCGATGAAGATGCGCTGAAATCGCGCCTGGAAATCGCGACGCACCTCGTCGACGTCGCGCACGAGGTCCCGCGCGCGCAACAACAGATCGAGAAAGTCGAGCGCGCCGGTGCGCATCTTCAGCTCTTGATATCGCTCGATGCTGCCGCGCAACTCATCGCGCAGCAGCGCCGCAAGATCCGCATCCGCGTCCATCGCGAAGCCGTCAAGCGCATTCAGCAGCGACTGGTGCGCGGCGTGCACGTCCGCCCGCGCAACGCCCTTGCCGAAGGTCGAGCCGTAGCCTTTCCGCGCGCGGCGGAAATCACGATCCCGGCGCAGATCGACCAGTACGGCTTCAGCCGTGTCGTAGTCACCAGAGGCGATCAGCGCGCGGAGATCCTCGCTGGCGCGGCGTGCCGGAGCGGTATCCAGAAACAGCGCGTCGCTCGTCTTGGACGGTTGCGCGGTCAGCCCGGCACACGCGTGAACCTGTGGCGCGATCGCGTCAACCGCGCGATCGCGATCGAACGGGGGACGTGACCAGGGCGCGGGAAAATCGCGCCACTCCGCAAGATCCCAACCGGCGCGGCGGATGCGCTCGACCGGGCCGTCTTCATCGGGATCGCCCGTCGCCGTTGGACGGCTCGTGCGGCGAAGAGATCGCCGCACGCCTTCGGGCGCTTCCCGCAGCACCTCCTGAAACCACGCGTTGAACGCTTCCTCGTAACAGCGTCGCGCCTGTCCCTCGGTCAATACCGTGAACAGCGGGTCGATACCGGCTTCGACCGGCCGCTCGCGAAGAAGATCGGCGCAAAAACCGTGAATCGTGCTGAGGTGTGCCTCTTCGAGATTCTTGAGGGCATTCTCCAGCCGCTGGCGGGCAACCGAGTCACGTTCGGCCGCGTGCCTGGCGCGCTCGAGCTCCTCGCGCAGCCGCAGCTTCAGCTCACCCGCCGCCTTTTCGGTAAATGTCACGGCGACGATGGTTGTGACGTCGGCCTTCCCTTCGACAATGACGCGCAGGATGCGCTTCACCAGCTCAGTTGTCTTGCCGGTGCCGGCAGCCGCTTCAACGACAAGGGTATCGTCGAGCGCGGTTTCGATCTGACGCCTGGCGTGATGGTCGGCAAGTGGCCCGATCGCGCTCATGGGCGGCTCCGCAGCTCGGTGAGATCGCTCAGTCGCTCCTTCGGCTTCCGACCGACCCGCTCTTCCTCGTTCGGTCCGCAGACCGGACGGAAGTCGCACCACACGCACGCGCCTTCGGCGGGCGCCGCCGCGAGATTGCCGCGCTCGATGGCACGATCCACGATCTCCAGCGCCTCGATTCCCATCCGGCGCGATGCGACGTCGAGCTTCACGGGCTGTTCTTTGTAGCCGCCGGCAGCCGTGCAGAAGGACAGGCGCGATTCAACGACCCTCTTCCCCGTCACCTGTTCCATGACAAGCGAATAGAGCACCGGCTGCAGGACGGCGCCTCCCCCGATCACGAGCGGTGGCCTGGTGCGATCCTTCCCCGTCTTGTGATCCGTGACTCGGAGCGATCCATCCTGGCTGTGCTCTTCGACCAGATCAATCGAGCCGCGGAGGGTAAAGCGGTTGTCGATGGTGACGGCGTCGCGGACGCTGCGCGGATCGCGTTCTTCGTCGATGAGCAAACCGAACGAGAACTCGAAGTAACGGGGCACCCAGCCTTCCACGCCGGATGAGACACTGCGCGCCCACCCTCGAAGGTCGCGAGCGATCGCGCCAACCTCTTCCCGCCAGACGCGCTCGATTGCAGGGACGAGCTGTTCTCGATATTCGTCCGCCACTTTCGCCATGACCTCGTCCAACACGATGAGGGCTGATTCGACGGACGCGCGCGTCACGGGCAGCGCGCCACGATCTTCCAGCTCGCGGAAAAAGCTCGCCTGCATGCGATGGACGAGACTTCCCTTCGTCAACGGATCCAGGCGCTGCAGGGGATGTGGCTGCTCGGCGGGCTGCAGTCGGTAGATCGCACCGAGAAGAAACTGATAGGGGCACGCCGCAAACCGTTGCAGGGCCGACAACGAGTACGGACGGGCGCCGAGACGGTGCGATGCAAGCGCGTCGCGCGTTCGTTCGTTGACGCGCGTGAGGCCATCGAAATGCGACCAGGTCTTCTCCGCGCGCGCCCATCGATCCGTGACCGATCGCCGGAGCGCGGGATTCTGCTTCAGGATGTACTGGGCATGTCCTCGGACGGTGGCGGGGTCACCAGCATCGAGCAGCGTTCGCAGCACCGAGAGGTCATGCTCCTGATCGTCGATCGCTCGATCGGGATCGGCGGGCGCCGGCCAGGCGAGACTCGGATCGCCCGCTTCCGCCGCACCTCTCGCCAGCGTTTCATGATCGGGAATGCGGCCGGTCGCGCCACGGAGCACGTCGAGCGCGTAGAACGACGGCACACGGGCGCGCCCTTCCGCGATTTCGAGACGCGGGTATGACACATACAGTCGTTCGCTCGCGGCGCCTACTGCGAGATGCAGCAACAGCCGCTCTCGTCGTCCGCGCTCTGCGCGGGTGGGGAGCGGTGTGCGGCGCAGACCCTCGGCGTTGCGGCGCGGATCCTGTGGGTCCGCGTTCAGTTGTTCTCGTGCGCCATCGAGCAGCAGCGGGTCCTGCCGCAGCTTTTGCGGAAACATGCGCTCGGCAAGGCCCGGGAGGAACACGACTCTGAATGCGCGGCCGCGAGCGTGTCCCGGACTCGTCACGAGCACGCGTCCGTAGCGGCGCGGCGGCGGTTCGCTCTCCACGAGTCGCAGCCGCTCCGACAGCACGCTTCGGACTTCGGCCAGTGCCACAGGGCCGACCGTCGCCATTGGCCGCACGTCGGCAAGGATGCGCATGACGTACGCGGGCGTGCTCAGGACCCGAGGCGCCAGCGCTTCCAGCTCGCGCAGCCAGACGCCCCACGTCGCTGACTGCGGCCACGCGGCCATCTGCGTGATCAACGGGAGCGCAAACGCCCGGAGCTCCGAGAGGCGCGCCAGGTCGCGCTCGATCCCGAGGGCACGCGCCGACTCCGGATCGTCGCGCCGCACTTCTTCAAGCTGTCTGGTGAATTGCGCGGCCAAGCCATCGAGCCTCCTCGCCCATCGCGCGGGATCGCCGCCGACGACCGATGCGTCGACAATCAGCCGCTCCCAGCGGCGCGGCGCCGGCAGCGATCGCGCCTCGCCCGCAGGTTCGTCCGGAATCGCATCGGTTGGGAAGCCGGCAAAGACCTCGTTCGTCGGGGTCAGACTCGGGTGATGGCCATCACCCGGGTCTGACCCAAGAACCGGGATTTGACCCAGCGATAGGTATTCGGCGAATCGACGGGCCGATAGTCCTTCCACCGCGCACGCCAGGAGGGCGAGAAACGCGCGGCCGGCTGGATGTGGCCGCCGCGTCCCGCGATCGAACCAGGCTGGAATGTCCGCTCGGTGCAGCGCGTGCTCGAACAGGCCGTGATAGTGGTGGGGGGTGCGCACGAGAATCGCGATGTCGTCGAACGGCACGCCGCGGCGGGCTTCCTCGAGAATCCGACGAGCAATTTCGACCGCCTCGCGTCCTTCACCTGGCGCGGAGAAGAAACGCAACGTCGCATCCTCGTCGCGCTCCGGCGGCGTTTCGTCGCTGAAGAGACACGCGCGCAGCTGCTCCAGACCGGAAGACGAGGGCTCCGGAATGCATTCCACGATGCCGCCCGCCCGTTCGAGGACGTTGCGCGCATTGCGATCGTGGGAGGGAACCGTGCAGAGAATCGCGCCAGCGACGCCGCAAAGCGCGCCGACGAACTGCACTTCCGCCGGAGAGTCGAGGGCCACGTCGAGCAGCAGCAGCGGCGCACGGAGCTCGGCGAGGTCGGCGACAGCCGCGGCAGCAATCGAGAACAGACGCGCGCGATCCGCGGACGCCGCTTCGACAAATTCTTCGTCCACTCGAGCGAGGAGCAGCATGAGATCCGCTCCGGCGTCTCCGGCGTGTCGAACCGCCTCCGGCGTAACGCCAGCCACACGCAGCTCGCCGAGCGTCTGCGCAAGCGCGCGCGGAAAACCTGGCGTCGCGGCCACACGCGCCAGGTATGTGAGCGCGCCGCCACGGGACGCGTCAAACGCCGCACGCGCGGCCACCGCTTCGGCGCCAAGCGGCGTCGCCGCGGCAATCCCTTGTCCGGCAAGCCGCGTAACCGCGACGCGAGCGGCGATCTGCGTCAGGCTGTAGCGTGCGAGGCCGATTGTCGCACCGCGCTCGACAGCAATCCGCCGTGCGAGATCATCGGCCGCGCCACGCGTGGCGCCGACGATCGTGATCGGCTGGTCAGCGGGAAATTGTCTGAGAAAGGATGCGGCGGCCTCGAGACGCGCGGCGGCGGATGCCGCCTCGACGATGCGGAACGATTTTTCATGCCGCGCTTCGTCAGCGCGGCGAGTTGATGCGTTCATCGACAAGCCTGCCCCGGGCGCCATGCCGGGAATCCGGGAACGGCAACACCACGTCGCCGTGCAGACAGAAACCTATCACAAAAACTGAGCCTGAATGACGTCGTTCACGCGAACCTGAACGACGATATCGTTCACGCTTCTATGTTCTCGCTGCTCGGTTCGTGTTCAAGTTCGGTTCCAGGTTCCCGGTTCCTTGTTCCGGGTTCGCCGGCCCGAACATCGAACCGCGAAGCGCGAAAATCGAACCCGAACCTGAACACGAACCGAGAAGGGAAAACGAAGAAGGGTGAACCTCCGTTGGCCTGAAATCCCCCTTGACCCATCACGTCAGCGGAGAGAGACTCTGCCCCATGCGCAACAACACCCTCATCGTGATCGGCGTGATCGGCGTGTTTGGTCTGGGCGGGGCCGTGACGCACAGTCAGCAGGCAGGGCGAAATGGAGCGGCGGCTGCCCAGCCCCCGGCCCAGGGAAGAGGAGCGGCGCCGCCGGTGCCGGACTTGCCTGTCGGCAAGACCGCCTTTTGGACCAGCGACGATATCCAGGCGCGGTGGAAGGACAACGAGGCCAACAAGCGCATCAACTCGCGGCTCTTCAACGGCCCGACGAACATCAGCGCGAACGTCCGGATCGTGTTGCCCGGCGATCCTCCGGTGACACATGAGACCACGGCCGACCTCTGGATCGTGACCGAGGGAACGGCGATAGCCAGGACTGACGGCCAGATCGTCGACAGCAACGGCACCAAATCAGTTCGGAACGGTGTTCAACGTCCGGTGAGTCCGGGCGACATTCTGTACGTTCCGCCTGGCGTGCCCCACCACTTCACGGACATGAAGGGCTTCAGGGCCTGGCTGATGCGCTTCGACACGGTCGGATTGGTCCGGACGCAGCCGGCACCAGCGGCTGCCGCGCCAGCAGGGCGAGGGGCAGGGGCTGCCGAGCCCGCGGGAAGAGGGGGACGAGGGGGAGCCGCTGCGGCGCCACCGGTGCCGGACTTGCCGGCCGACAAGACACTCTTCTGGAAGAGCGCGGACATTCAGGCCCGATGGAAAGACAACGAGGTCAACAAGCGCATCAATTCCCGGCTGTACAACGGACCGGCGAACATCAGCATGAACGTCCGCATTGTGTTGGATGGCGACCCACCTGCGACGCACGAGGACACGGCCGACCTCTGGCTGGTGACAGAAGGAACGGCGACGGCGCGGACCGACGGCGAAATCGTTCAGGCGAACGGTAAGGGCACGATTCGGAACGGCGTCCAACGTCCGGTTCACCCGGGCGACCTTCTCTACGTGCCGCCGGGCGTGCCCCACCATTTCACAGACATGAAGGGGTTCAGGGCTTTCCTGATCCGTTACGACGTGGTTGGGTGGAGGCAGAGTCAGCCAGCAGGCCAATGAGTTAGCAGCTCTCGTTCACGCTTCTGGGTTCTCGCTTCTGGGTTCGTGTTCAAGTTCGGTGCTGCGTTCGAGGTCCTTCGTTCCGGGTTCGAAGGAGGGCGCGTGGAGCGCGAACACCGAACCGCGAAGCGCGAACTTCGAACCGAAGCTGAACACGAACGGAGAAGCAAGAACAGCGAAGCGTGAACGACGCTACGGCTTGAAGCGCCTGCCTTGCTTGCACAACCAAGCTTCGAGCCGTTTGGTACAGTCGCAGCTGCAGCACGCCCATGACTCTGTGCCGTTCTCGTCGCGGCACTGGCTCCGCGCGTGCGCGTCCTTGATGCTGTCGAACTGAAAAAATTCTTCCCAGTACGGCCGCTCTTCCTGCAGCGGCGTCGCGCAGAAGCACGTTTCAACCCATTTCACGCGCCCATCAGCCAGCTCGCGCGCCTGCGACATGTCGCGCAGGTATTCGTCACCCGCCACCGAGCCGTCGCCAAGCGAGCCGTCCTTGATCGCTTGTCTCAACGCGTCGCGTTGCCCGTCTTTCACTCTGGCGGTGACGAGATATCTCATCGGGGATTCGTGATTAGGGATTCGGGATTTGGCGTCATTGGGATTTGGGATTTGGATTTTCTAAGGAGCCAGCCGCTCACGTCGCCATTCGCCGTCGTCCAGCTTGACGTAGCGCAACCGGTCGTGGAGCCGACTGACCCGCCCCTGCCAGAACTCGAATTCGTCGGGGACGACGCGGTAGCCGCCCCACCAGTCCGGCCGCGGAACGGGGCCGTCACCGTACGTCCGTTTCGCGCGCTCAAATGCCTCTTCGAGCGCATCACGGCTCTCGATTCTTTCGCTCTGGCGCGACGCGTAGACGCTCAACCGGCTGTCGGGTGGACGCGTCTCGAAGTAGGCGTCAGCGTCCGCGGGGCTGACACGCTCGACCGCGCCGTCGATCCGCACCTGGCGCTCGAGCGACCCCCAGTAGAACAACAGGCTCGCCCGTCCTGTGGCTTCCATCTCATTCGCCTTGCGGCTCCGGTAGTTCGTGTAGAAGACGAACCCGCGGTCGTCCATCGCCTTGAGCAGCACCGTTCGCACCGACGGTCGTCCGCCCGGCGTGGCAGTCGCGAGCGCCATCGCAGTCGGGTCGGCTTCGATATCGCGCACCTGTTCGAACCACATTGAGAACTGCCGCATCGGATTGGGATCCGAACGCGCTTCGCTCAAAGGCTCACCGAGATATTCGCGTCGAATGTCGGCAAGAGACATGAGTTTCTACGAATTGGTTACGACCTGCAGCTCGCCGTTGTCCACGATGATTCGCGCGGTGCCGCCTTCCGCGAGCGCACCGAAGAGCATCGCTTCCGACAGCGGCTTCTTCACCTTGCGCTCGATGAGCCGTGCCATCGGCCTCGCGCCAAATGCCCGATCGAACCCCGAGGCGGCAAGCCACGCGCGCGCCAGCAGATCGAGCTCGATCGTCACGCCCCTGGCGGCCACCAGCGCACGCAGCTCGTCGATCTGCTTGTCGACGACGCGCTCGATCTCCGCCGGCCCGAGCGCATTGAAGTGCACGATCGCGTCGAGCCGGTTTCGGAATTCCGGGGAGAACATCTTTTCCAGCGCGCCGCGCGACGAGACGCCCTGTCCGCCCGTCTCGCCGAATCCGAGGCGGCGATCGGAGAGATCGCGTGCGCCGGCGTTGGTCGTCATGATCAGGATCACGTGACGGAAGTCCGCCTTGCGGCCGTGCGAGTCGGTGAGCGTCGCATGATCCATGACCTGGAGCAGGATGCTGACCATGTCCGGGTGCGCCTTCTCGACCTCGTCCAGCAGCAGCACCGCGTGGGGTGACTTGCGGATCGCGTCGATCAGCAGCCCGCCCTCCTCGAACCCGATGTACCCCGGCGGCGCGCCAATCAGCCGCGAGACGGCATGCTTCTCCATGTACTCGGACATGTCGTAGCGGAGGAAGTCGATCCCCAGAATGCGCGCGAGCTGGCGCGCAAGCTCGGTCTTGCCGACGCCTGTCGGTCCCGCGAACAGGAAGTTGCCGATCGGCTTCTCGGGCGACCGCAATCCCGATCGTGACAGCTTGATCGCGGACGCGACTTCGTCAATCGCGCTTTCCTGCCCGAAGATGACCAGCTTCAGCTGCTTGTCGAGCGTTGCGAGCGCCGCGCGATCGTCGCTCGATACCGCCTGCACGGGGACGCGCGCCATCCTCGCGACGATCTTTTCGATCTGCGCGGGACCAATCGCGACAACACGCTGATCCGCAGGCAAGAGCTTCTGCGACGCGCCTGCTTCGTCCAGGACGTCAATCGCCTTGTCCGGCAGGTGCAGATCCTTCAAGTGCTTCGCCGAGAGCGCCACCGCCGCAGCGAGCGCTTCGTCCGTGTAGCGCACGCCGTGATGCGCTTCGTACGGAGGCCGCAGGCCCTTGAGGATCTCGAGCGCCTCTTCCTCCGATGGCTCCAGCACGTCAATCTTCTGAAAGCGGCGCGACAAGGCGCGATCGCGATCGAACGACTGTTTCACATCGTTGAAGGTCGTCGAGCCGATGCAGCGCAGCGTGCCGTTGGCAAGCGCGGGCTTCAGCAGGTTGCCGGCGTCCATCGCGCCGCCTGACGCGGCGCCGGCGCCAACGAGCGAATGGATCTCGTCGATGAACAGGATGGCGTTCGGCTCCTTCTCCAGACGATCGAGCACCTGTTTCACGCGCTCCTCGAAGTCGCCGCGATAGCGGGTCCCGGCGATCAGCGCTCCGAGATCGAGGGCAAAGACCTTCGAGTCGCGAAGCACGTCCGGCACCTGGCGCTGCTGGATGCGCAGCGCGAGCCCCTCCGCGAGCGCCGTCTTTCCGACGCCCGGTTCACCGACCAGGAGCGGGTTATTCTTCCGGCGGCGGCACAGGACCTGGATCATGCGCTCCAGTTCGAGCTCGCGGCCGATCAACGGATCGATCTGCCCCGCGGCAGCGCGCGCGACCAGATCGGTGGCGTACGCTTCGAGCGGATCGGTCGACGGCGGCCCGGCGGGGCCAGTCTCGCCCGGTTGGGGCACCGTCTGGCCTCGGCCGCCGTGCGAGATCACCCGCAGGAGCGTCAGTCGATCGAGCCCCTGGCTTTGCAGGAAGAACGCGGCGTGGCTTTCCTGCTCCTGCAGCATGAAGACGAGCAGGCTTCCGCTATCAACCTGCTTTGCGCTCGACACCGCCGCGTGCACGACGGCCTGTTGAACGACGCGATCGAATCCGACGGACGGCTCAGGCTCGACCGAACCGGGCGCTGGAACCGGCGTGAACGCTTTTGCCAGCACGTCGTCGACCTGCTTGCGAAGCGCATCGAGGTTGACGCCGCACGTCGCCAGCAGCCCCCGCGCCTGCGGTTCGTCGGTGAGCGCGCGCAGCAGATGCTCGAGGCCGACGGTGTCGTGCCGCCGGTCGCTCGCCAGGCGGAAGGCGCGCTGAATGGTTTCGAGGGTTTCGGGCGCAAAGGGAACTGGAGGCTTGCTCATATGGCTATGACTCTTTGCCCTCGGGTTCAGGTTCCATCGTCACCAGCAGCGGGAACTCGTGTTCTTCAGCGAGCTGCTTCGTGGCCTTGACCTT
>Ga0137435_1000404_pt1 | contig 14862 bp, 4 predicted proteins | sample EasRivERMGT100_2_FD_104904 | JGI IMG/M metagenome (GOLD analysis project Ga0137435, IMG submission 104904) | Soil microbial communities from meander-bound floodplain in the East River, Colorado, USA - East River MetaG ERMGT100_2 | ecosystem: Environmental > Terrestrial > Soil > Floodplain ... | reverse complement strand
CTCGACTCGGGTCCTGCCGCCAGTGTCAATTTCGGTTTTGCCAACTTCATTGGTCCGGTCGATCTTCGGTTCGAATATACGACCACTGATCGGGATACCTGCTTCCCGGTCTGCTTCTTTGGAAACCAGGGCGTCACATCCAGCAGCACCATGTTGAGTGCGCTATACAATGTCCCAATCGACCAAGAAGGTCGCTGGGACGCCTATGCCGGCGCCGGCGCGGGAATGGTGAAGGTCGATGTCGAAAACACAGGACTTGGCGTTTCCGGCAGCGACAACGTTTTCGGCTGGCAATTCCTCGGCGGCGCGCGCGTGAAGCTGTTCAACGGACCGATCCGCCTGTTCGTCGAATACCGATACCAGAGCTCCCAGGATGCCCAGGTTAACGGGCACACCGTCGAATACAACAGCAGCAGCTTTGCGGCCGGCGTGCGCTGGACGTTCTAATGCGCGCATTGATTTTCGTAAGTTGCACCATCGCGCGATGATTCCATGCGCGATGCTCCGCCACAAACGCGAAGCCCCACGATGAATTCGCAGGGCTTCACAAGTTGGCCACTTGCCGTGGCCTCATTTCGTCACGTCACCGTGAACGTGCCGGCCTGTTGTTACCGGCTTCAGGGTCGCGCTGTAGGAAATTTCATCGATAGGTCTGCCTCCATTCACGACTTCACACTGCGACTACGTCGTCTGCTTCGGCTCCCCGGGTCGGGATAATCCTCAAACATCGTGTCGAGGGTGGTCGCTGCCCGTTCGCCTCAGGTACACCCGCAACACGGGGCGCGCACAACAGCGAAACACTAAGTACAGCAACCGGATCATCAGTCGTTGGTTTGAAAATCCATCCCGAACCGAATCACCGAAGCGCTTTCAGTTGACGCTTTTTGCGGGTCCCCGTCAAGGCGTATTGGCAGCTAATTTTGCGCAGCCGGTTTGATCCAGCGCAAATCCCTCCACAAAAGACGGGGTACGCTTTTGCGGCGCATCCAACCGGACGCTGAAGTACCGCCCGCGCGTAGAGGGAGCATCCCACGTCGCAGGCACGCGGACGGTACCAGCGGTTGCGAGTAAGCTATTCGGATGCCCGCTCTCGCCGACATCTCCGTCGCAAACAACGCCCGCCCGCTCTCCGAGCGCCTGAACCGCGAATGCACCTGCGTTACGCTCGACCGCGAGGCGTTGTGCGCGGCGCTGGAGCGGGAAGCGGGCGATCCGGATTTCTGCGCGACGCTCATCCGCACGCGGCCGCACCTGTTCTCGAACGCGCCGGTGTTCCTGTCGGAAACGCACGTTGCCGCCATGCTGCGCGCGGTGCGCGCGATCGAGTCGGTTACGCGCCTGCCCGCCTACTGCGACGCGGTCCTGTCGCGCTCGCCCGAGATCGCGCGGCTCGACTTCGGGCCGCGCGGCGCCTTCATGGGCTACGACTTTCACCTGGCCCACGACGGCCCGAGGCTCATCGAGATCAACACCAACGCCGGCGGCGCGTTCCTCAACGCTCTGCTCGCCCGCGCCCAGCACGCCTGCTGCGAGGAAATGCTGACCGGGCTGCGCCGGTCGGAGGCCCGTGATTTCGACGCGGCGGTCGCACGCATGTTCGAGAGCGAGTGGCGGCTGCAGCGCAGGGAGGGAACGCCGCGGCGCATCGCCATCGCCGACGACCGGCCGGAGGCGCAATACCTCTATCCGGAATTTCTCCTCGCGCAGCGCTTCCTCGCCAGGCGCGGCATGGAAACGGTGATCGCCGACGCGGAGAAGCTTTGCTTCGAGCGGGGCGAGCTGCTCTTCGAGGGCAGGCCGATCGATCTCGTCTACAACCGCCTGGTCGATTTTGCGCTCGAGCGCCCCGAGCACGCGGCATTGCGCGAGGCCTATCTCGCGGACGCCGTGGTCGTCACGCCGAACCCGCGTGTCCACGCGCTCTTCGCCGACAAGCGCAACCTCGCCCTCCTGTCCGATCCGGCGTCGCTTCGTTCATGGGGCGTCACTCCGGAGACGCTCGCGGATCTGTTGGCCGTCCCGCGGACGGTGCCGGTCTCGCCAGAGAACGCAGAGGAGCTTTGGCGCGAACGGAAGAAACTCTTCTTCAAGCCGGCCGCAGGCTACGGCAGCAAGGCAGTCTACCGCGGCGACCGGATGACCCAGCGCGTATGGGGCGAGATCCAGCGCGGCCAATACGTCGCGCAGGAGTACGCGGCGCCGAGCGAGCGCGTGATCGACGTGGACGGGGCGCCGGCAGTACGCAAGACCGACGTACGGCTCTACGTGTACGACGGCGAGATCCTGCTCACCGCCGCCCGCCTGTACCAGGGGCAGGCGACGAATTTCAGGATGCCGGGAAGCGGATTCGCGCCGGTGTTCGTGATTTGATTCGCGCCGGTCCCGCGCGAAGCTTTTCGATCTCCCGCGTGGCAGTCGGAATGCGCTACTTTCTCGAAGACGGTACGGAAGCGCCGGATTGAAGCTCAAGGCGCCTCTCGTCGGTTTGGTCGAATCCCTTGACGCCTCGGAAACCGCGGCTCACCTCTGGATCGGGCTGGTGTCTCAAGAGCGCCTGCCCCAATGGGTCGACGACGCAACGCTCCTGGACTCCCGCGAACGCGATATAGCGCTGCGGCTCACGCCCGCCGACAATCGCACGATGTTTCTCGCATCACATGCGGCGCTTCGGCTCGTACTTTCGCTCTACACCGGAACCGAGCCTAACGAGCTCAGGTTCGAAACTCGGCACGGTCAGCGCCCGGAGCTGGTATGGTCGGCCGAGTCGCTTCCCGTGCGGTTCAGCCTCACGCACACTTCGGGACTCTTCGCTGTAGCGGTGACGCGACGCGCGGCCTGCGGTGTAGACGCCGAGCAACTATCGACCGGCGTATTGGATGGTGCGACGCTTCGCACCACGCTCTCAGCCTCCGAGCTCGAACGCGTGCGTCCACTTCAAAGAAGTGAGGCTGTCATGGCGTTCCACCGGCTGTGGACGCGCAAGGAAGCCGTGCTGAAAGCGATAGGCACAGGGCTTAGAGCGGACCCGCGAAGCGTCTCGGTTGATGCCGAGGACGAAGGTGCGAGCGTGAATGATCCTTCGGTGGAACTGCACTTGAGAACTGGCTGGCGCGTGTGCACCTTGTTGCCGACACCCGACCATGTGGTCTCGGTTGCTATCCGCTCGATGAAGGAGAAGCCGCATCTCATGCTCTTCGAGTTGGAGCCGTCGCTTGACGTGGCTCGTATTCGAGTTGAACCCGACGAATGACTACGTGCGTGTTCACCTTCCGTGCGCAAGCCGCAACCGATCCACCAGCAGCGTGGCGACGACGCGCACATTCTCGCCCTTCAGCATGTCCCCGGAGTCCTTGCCCGGAACGAAATGGGGAACGGTGTGCCCTTCCCAGAGGGCGCTCCAGTTGAATGGGTCGCGCTTGCCCTCGCGGCCCGGGCGCGTCGTCTCGAACACTTCGAGCGTCCGCAGACGTCCCGTGAGCGCCTTCCGCTCATAGCGATCGAGGGCTTGGAGGTTCGCGCGGTAGACCCCCCTCTGATAGATCTCGCGCTGGACACCGTTCAGGCGGTCGCGTTCGGCGATCGAGCTACCGAGCATGATGAGTTTCCGCGTGACATACTTGATGCGATCGCGATAGCCGAGGCTTCGCATTTCCTCACGATAAAGGCGCAGCCGGTCGATCAAAAAGGTCCCCAGCGTTTCTGCACGCATGAGGGCCCGTGACGTCGATCTCGGACGCTCGCTCGCTTCGTCCCCTTCGCGGCGAGTCGGGTCGAGCAGCCCGAGAAACGCCACCTCTTCGCCCGCCACGAGCAGTTGGCGAGCCATCTCGTACGCAACAGTGCCGCCGAAGCACACCCCGATGAGGACGTAGGGTCCGTGCGGCTGAACTGTCCGGACTTCCGTTAGATAGCGTGTCGCCATTGCCTCGATAGAGTCAAGCGGCACCTCCCTTCCATCAAGGCCAAGCGATTGCAGGCCATAGAAAGGTTGCGACGGCCCGAGCTCCCGGGCGAGATGGGCAACGTGCACAACGTCTCCGAAAATTCCGGGCACGGCAAAGATGGCCGGCAGTGAGCCGCCGGTAATGAGTGGCACAAGCGCCGACGGACCCGTGGGTTCCGGTGCGGCGCGGTAATGCTCGGCAAGCGCGCGGACCGTCGGTGAAGTGAACAGCACTCCCAGCGGAAGCAAACGGCCCAACGCTTCGTCGAGCCGCGCGAACAGTCGGGCCGCGAGCAGCGAGTGCCCGCCGATCTCGAAGAAGTTGTCATCGAGCCCGACGCGATCGATGCCGAGGACCTCCGCCCAGATACGGCACATCACGCGCTCGATTTCGTCCCCTGGGGTGACATATTCTCTGGATGCCGGGACGCCATCGCTCAAGGGATCAGGCAGTGCGCGATGATCCACTTTGCCGTTTGGCGTTAACGGAAGCGACGGCACCTGGATGAACGAGAGCGGAACCATGTAGGCCGGCAGGCGGGAAGACAGGAACCGTCGCAGTTCGGCGGCATGCACTGGATCGCGGCGGGACTCTCTGACGACAAAGTAAGCTACCAGGCCGACCTCGCCCGAGGCCCGTGGCCTCGCGATCACGTAAGACGTCTGCACACCGGGGTGCGCATTCAGAGTCACACTGATCTCCGAGGGCTCGATGCGGAACCCGCGGATCTTCACCTGCGCGTCGTTGCGGCCGAGGAATTCGATGGAACCATCGGCGCGACGCCGCGCCAGATCGCCCGTGCGATACACGCGCTCCCCCGATTCGCGCCGAAGGGGGTGGCCGACGAATCGGGCGTTGGTTTCCTCGGGATGGCCGATATACCCGGCCGCTACGCCGGGGCCGCCGATGTAGATCTCGCCTGTCGCGCCGATAGGAACCGCTTCGCCGCGAGAATCGAGCAGAAACACTTCGGTCGCGGAGATCGGCCGCCCGATCGGAATCGTCCGATTGCTCTCCACCTGACGCACCTCGTGAAAGGTTGCGAACGTCGTCGTTTCGGTCGGACCGTAGACGTGAAGCAGGTGCCGCGGCCCGCCGGCGTTCAGCACATCCTTCACCCGATCGGGGTCGCATGTCTCCCCGCCGAAAAGGAGGTACCGCAGCGTGCGGAACGCGTCTGGTCGCTCGACGCTGATCCGATTGAACAGCGCTGTCGTGAGGAACACGCACGAGATGCGATGTGCGGCGAGCGCTTCCGCGAACGAAGCAGGCGACAACGTCACGTCCCTGGCAAGGATCACCAATCGAGCGCCGTTCAGGAGGGCGCCCCAGATTTCAAAGGTCGCTGCGTCGAACGCAACGTTCGAGACCTGGGCGATCGCGTCCGCCGGCGACAGCGAAACATAGTTCGGCTCTCTGACGAGCCGGATGATGCCTTCTTGCCGAATGGCCACGCCCTTGGGTCTTCCTGTGGAGCCGGAGGTGTACATGACGTAGGCGAGGTCACGGGGCGAAGTGGTGGAGGCGAGGTTGACCGTGCCGTGGGCGGCAATCTCGTGCCAGTCGCGATCCAGACACAGCTGATGGCGCGCGGTCTGGGGCAAACGCCCCAGCAGTCCCTGCTGGGTGATCAGCACCGCGGCGGCGGTGTCCTGCAGCATGAAGGCCAGCCGCTCGCGCGGCAGATCCGGATCGAGCGGCACGTACGCCGCGCCCGTCTTCAGAATCCCCAGCAAGCCCACCATCAGCCCAAGACCGCGCTCCAGGCAGATCCCCACCAGCGCTTGCGGGCCCACACCAGCGGCGCGCAGGTAGTGAGCCAGTTGGTTGGCCCGGGCGTTCAACTCCGCGTAAGTGAGCGTCGCCCCCTCGTGCAGCACCGCCGTTGCCTGCGGCGCGCGGGCCGCCTGCGCCTCGAACAGCTCGTGGATGCACCGGTCGCGCGGATAGTCAGCCGCAGTGCGATTCCATTCGACGAGCAGCTGGTGACGCTCGGCCGCACCGAGCAAGCCCAGCCGTCCAATGGATTGCCCCGGCTCGGCCACGATCGCTTCAAGCAGCACTCGGAAGTGGCCCGCCATGCGCTCGATCGTTGTCCGCTCGAATAGATCGGTGCAGTAGTCCCAACTCGCCCGCAATCCCTCCCCGCTATCGCGCAGCGTCAGCGTGAGATCGAACTTGGCGTTGCTCGTGGGCAACGCGAGTCGGCTCACTTCGAGGCCCGCCAGCGCGAGCGTCGCGCCCGGTGTGCTCTGCAACGCAAAGCACACCTGGAACAGCGGATTGCGACTCGGATCACGGGCTGGGGCAAGCTCCTCGACCAGCTTCTCGAACGGCACGTCCTGGTGCGTGTAGGCCGACAGCGCGATACTGCGCACCCGCGCCAGCACCTTGCGAAACGCCGGCTCGCCCGAAAGATCCACGCGCAGCACCAGCGTATTGGCGAAAAACCCGATCAGCCCTTCGAGCTCGACGCGCCGGCGCCCGGCGATCGGCGTCCCCACCGCTATGTCCTCGGCGCCGCTGTAGCGATGCAGCAGCACCTGAAAGGCCGCAAGCCCAGTCATGAACAGCGTCGCCCCTTCGGCACGACCCAGCGCCTTCACCCCGGTGACCAGCGCCACCGGCAACTCCATCTCGTAGCGCGCCCCGCGGTAGCTCTGCACCGGCGGACGCGTGCGGTCGGTGGGCAACTCCAGCGTCGGCAACTCGGCAAGCTGCTCCTTCCAGTAGCCAAGCTGGCGCTCCAGCACTTCGCCCGTGAGCCACTCGCGTTGCCACACCGCGTAATCGGCGTACTGCAAGGCCAACTCCGGCAACTCCAACGCTCGACCGGCCACCAGTGCGCCGTACGCAACCGAAAGCTCTCGCTCGAATACCCACGCCGACCAACCATCGGAAACAATGTGATGGACGCAGATGAGCAGCACATGCTCCTGCGGCCCAAGGCGCAGCAACGCAGCACGCAGAACCGGGCCGATTGCGAGGTCGAACGGTCGCTTGGCCTGTTCGTCGACGAGCGCCAACGCGCGGGCGTGCCGTTCGCTTTCGGGAACGTCGCTCACGTCGATGATCGCCATCTCGACCGGCTCCGGCGCACCGATGATCTGTCGAGGCTCCCCGTTGATCAGCGCGAAAGTGGTGCGCAGCGACTCATGTCGGGCGACGACCGCATCGAGGCTGCGCCGAAGCGCATCGATGCTCAGCGTCCCGAGCAGGCGCTGGGCGGATCGGATGTTGTAAGCCGCCGAGCCGGGGCGCAGTCGGTCGATGAACCACAATCGCTGCTGCGCAAACGACAGCGGCATGGCGCCCTGGCGCTGCACCCGCTCGATCGGCGATGGACGCTCCACGTCCGCCGCGCCGCGCAAACGTTCGATTTCTGCAGCGAGTCCCGCCACCGTAGGCAGCTCGAAGATGCGTCGCAGCGGCAGATCGACGCCGCAAAGGCTGGAAAGGCGGGCCACGACGCGAGTCGCCAGCAGGGAGTGGCCGCCGAGCCGGAAAAAATCGTCGTGCGCGCCGATCGAGTCGCGACCCAGCGCCTCGCGCCACACGTCGACGACCAAAGCGTCGAGCGATTCGCCGGGAACCGCAAGAGTCTTTCCGGCGTCGTTCTGATCGCGTTGCGGCGCCGGCAGTGCGCGGCGGTCGACCTTGCCGTTCGGCATGAGCGGAAACCGATCGAGCACGACCAATGCCGTCGGCACCATGTAGTCTGGTAAACGCTTCTGCAGCCATACGCGCATCGACTCGAGGCTCAGAAGCGGCGTTTCGGCGGCAACCACGTACGCCACCAGGCGCTTACCGTGCACGGAATCCTCGTGAGCCAGGACGGCTACCTCGCGCACCGCTGGATGCTCAGCGATCACTGCCTCGATCTCGCCGAGCTCGATGCGAAAACCGCGCAGCTTGACCTGCGTGTCCAGCCGTCCAAGGAATTCGATGTTGCCGTCGGGCAGATAGCGGCCGAGATCGCCCGTGCGATACATCTTCGCCGCCGGCTCCGCGGCGAACGGATCCGGGACGAACCGCTTGGCGGTGAGCTCGGGTCGCCGCCAATACCCGAGGCCGACGCCGTCGCCGGCGATGTGGAGCTCGCCCGCCGCGCCCACCGGCACCGGCTCGCCGCGGCGATCGAGGAGATAGATGCGGGTGTTGGCGATCGGGCGGCCGATCGGAATCGGTCCGGACGTTGGCGTTGCGCTCGTGACGGTGTATGCGGAGCACGCAACGACTGTTTCAGTCGGACCGTATTCGTTGATGATGACCGTCTCGGGAGCATGCGTCCGCCAGAATTCGATCGATTCGCCGACGAGCTGCTCGCCGCCAACGATGAGGGCGCGTGCGAATCGGCCCGCGCGCCCGGGCTTTGCCTGCTCCTGCAGAATCGGCAAGTGCGCCGGCGACAGCATGAGCAGGCCGTAGTCGATGCCGGACTCGAGCAGCGCCTCGCCGAGGGACTCGATGCCTTGCGCCTGCGGGAGGAGATGCACCGTTCGCCCGGCCAGCAGCGGCGCAAACAGGCTCGTGACGGTCAAATCGAAGGCGATCGACGACATCACCGGAATGGCCGCGGCGCTCTTCACTCGGTACGCCTCGATCGCCCAGCTCAGGTAGTTGACCACGCCACGGTGAGCGATGCATGCGCCCTTGGGCTTTCCGGTGGAGCCGGAGGTGTACATGACGTAGGCGAGATCGCGGGGCGTTGCGCCGGTCGCAGGGTTGGTACTGCGGTGGGTGGCGATATCGCGCCAATCGCGATCCACGCATAGCACTAGGGCGCGGGTCCGGGGTAGCCGCGCGAGGAGTCCTTGCTGCGCGATCAGCAGCGCGGCAGCGGTGTCCTCGAGCATGAAGGCGAGCCGCTCGGTGGGCAGATCCGGATCGAGCGGCACGTAGGCCCCGCCCGCCTTCAGAATGCCGAGCAGGCTCACCATCAAATCGAAGCCACGCTCGAGGCAAACGCACACCAACGCATTCGGCCCCATCCCGCGCGCACGCAGATAGTGAGCGAGTTGGTTGGCGCGCGCGTTGAGTTCGGCGTAGCTCAGCGCAGCCCCTTCATGCAGCAGCGCCGGCGCGTCCGGTGTCGCGGCCGCCTGCGCCTCGAACAACTCGTGGATGCACCGATCCCGCGGATATTCGGCCGCCGTGTCGTTCCACTGCACCAGCAGCCGATCGCGTTCGGCGGCGCTCATCAACGCCAGCTGCCCGATGCGTTGCCCCGGCTCGGCCACAATCGATTCGAGCAGCACCTGGAAATGGCCTGCCATGCGCTCGATGGTGGCCTGCTCGAACAGATCGGTGCAGTACTCCCAGCTCGCCCGCAGCCCCTGCTCGGTCTCGCGCAGCGTGAGCGTGAGATCGAACTTGGCGCTGCGCGTCGGCAGGCCCACGCGGCTCACTTGCAGACCGCTCAGCGCGAGCGTCGTACCTGGGGCGTTCTGCAGTGCAAAGCACACTTGGAAGAGCGGATTGCGACTCAGATCGCGCACCGGCGCGAGCGCCTCGACCAGCTTCTCGAATGGCAGATCCTGGTGTGCATAGGCGGCCAGTGCCGCCTCGCGCACCCGCGCGAGCAGTTCGCGAAACGTCGGCTCGCCCGCCAGACTCCCCCGCAGCACCAGCGTGTTGGCGAAAAAGCCGATCAAGCCTTCCAGTTCGGCGCGCCGCCGCCCGGCGATCGGCGTGCCCACGGCAATATCTTCGGCACCGCTGTAACGATGCAGCAGCACCTGGAAGGCAGCGAGCCCGGCCATGAACAGCGTCGCTCCCTCGGTGCTCGCCAGCGCCCGCAGGTCTCGCACCAACGCCGGCGCGAGCTCGACGTCGAGGCGCGCACCACTGTAGCTTTGCACTGCGGGACGGCGTCGGTCGGTTGGCAGCTCCAAGGTAGCGAGATCCTCGAGCTGCTCGCTCCAGTAGCTCAGCTGGCGCTCGAGCTCCACCCCTGCGAGCCACTCGCGCTGCCACAGCGCGTAGTCGGCGTACTGCAGCGGCAGCTGCGGCAACTCGACCGCGCGACCAGTCACCCGCGCGTTGTACGCCGCCGAAAGCTCGCGCTCGAATACCCAGGCCGACCAACCATCCGAAACGATGTGGTGCCACACGCGCAACAGCACATACTCGTCGTTCGCAAGGCGAATCAGGCGGAAACGCGCGAACGGACCGCGCTCGAGATCGAACGGCGCCTGCCCCTCCGCATCGATCAAGCCGAGCAGCGCGCCTGCTCGCTCGTCGGTCGCATTCGCGGAGAGATCGAGGCAGCGGAAATCGAGCGTTGGCGCCGCGTGGATGATCTGTCGCGGCTCATCGTCGACGAGCGCGTACGTGGTTCGAAAAATTTCGTGGCGTTCGATGACCGTGCGCAGGCTGTTCTGCAACGCTTCGATATCGATCGGCCCGGACAAGCGCTGCGCGCGCGATTCGTTGTAGGCCGCGCTGCCCGGATCGAGCCGCGCGAGAAACCACGCGCGCCGCTGCGTATGTGTGAGCACGACCGGCCCGTCGCGCCGGCGCGGGCGCAGGGCTGGTTCCGCCGCTTGGCCGAGCGCGACCGCGGATCGCCGATCGGCGGTGGATTCGCCGGCGCGGATGGCCTCGATCGCCCTCGCCATGCCGGCGACGGTCGCCGCTTCCCCAAACAACGATTGAATGGGGATGTCGACGCCGAAGAGCGCCTTGACGTGGGCGAGGAGCTGCGTGCCTCGCAGCGAATCGCCGCCGCGGAGAAAGAAGTCATCGTCACGACCTACCTCGGCCACGTGCAGCAGCGACGACCACAAGCCGGCGAGGGCGGCCTCGAGCGGCGACAGCGAAGCGGCTCGCTCCGCGCCCGGCACGGGAGAAGGCGACTCAGCGGCATGTTCCAGCGAAAGCAGTTCGGGCAACGCGCTCCGGCGGAGCTTGCCGTTGTCCGTGCGCGGGAGGCTCGCCACGAAATAGACGCGCCGCGGCACTTTGCGCGGCCCCGCGCGGGCGCGAACCTGTTCCACGACCGCCGCCTCGTCGATGGCTGCGTTCTCTTCGCGCACCACCGCGGCCACCATTTCCTCGCCCAGGGTCGGATGCGGGACGGCGAAAGCGGCAGCCTCCTTGACGCCGCGCAGCGATTCGATGGCAAGATCGATCTCCACCGGCGAGATCTTCTCGCCGCCGCGATTGATGATTTCCTTGATGCGACCGGAAACGTAGACGTAGCCGTCCTCGTCGATGCGGCCGAGATCGCCGGTGCGGAACCATTCGCCGATGAACGACGCCGCATTGAGCTCCGGGTCGTCCAGATAGCCGCGGAAAACCGTCGGCCCGCGCACCACGATCTCGCCCGGGCCGCCGGCCGGAAAGATGTTGCCCGCGCCGTCCAGCAGCGCCACCTCGTTCACCACCGGCAGACCGACCGACCCGCGCTTGCGGCGTCGCGGGGGAAGCGGATCATGCGAGATGCGGCTCGTTTCCGTCGACGACAGGCCGGTGAGCATCGGTGCGCCGAACAGCTGTTCGAGGCGATCTGCATCGTCGGGATCGAGACGCCCGGATCCCGAGCGCATGAAACGGAAGCGGTTCTGCGCGACGGCTGCGCGAAACTCGGGCGCGCGCCGCAGGATTCCCCGGAACAGGGAGAAGCCGGCGGTGAAAAAAGTAGGCCGGAATTCCTCGATGGAAGCGAAGAAAGCCTCGATGTCGGCCTCCGGAAGACACACGGTCGAGCGTCCGGCGAGCAGCCCGTTCACCAGGCCGCTGCGCAAGCCGTGTCCGAAGTACATGGGCACGAGATGCACGCCCACGTCCTGCGGCGAGAATTCGAGCCAGTCGCGCATGGCGCGTGCGTAGAGCAGCATCGCGCGGTGTTCGGCCGGAACGAGCTTGCGCCGGCCGCCTGTTCCCGAGCTCGTCAGGATGTACGCGAACTCCGGGTCTGGCGAATTGCCGGCTGCGAGCGCGGGCCCGGCGTGACGGAGGGCGAGCGCAAACACACCCGCCGGCGCGTCCGGCACGGCCTCGACCTCGATCTCGGCGATACCCAAGCGGCGCGCTGCGCCACGGATCGCATGTTGATCGTCCTCGGGCACAAGAACCGCCTTGGGCTGCAGCCGCGTCAGCAGCGCCACATAAGCCTCGATCATCAAGGTCGGATCGAGCGGTGCGAACGTGCACGACGACGGCAGCGTCGCGATCGCGACCGCCATCTCGGGCCGCGACGGGATCACTGCAGCAACGACGTCGCCAGGCAAGATGCCCCAATCGCTCAGGCGCTCTCGAACGCGGCGAATCTGCCCGGCGAGGTCTGCGTAGGTCAGCGATTTCCGACCAGGCACGTGCAGCGCCGGCGCGGCCGGTTGGCGCTCCGCGAGGGCCTCGAGCGCATCGGTGATCGTTTCGTGCTGGATCTCCATCGCTGGGTGCTATCGAAAGGGGACGCCGACGCGCTGGCCGACCGCTTGTGCGAGCTTCACGGCCCGGTCGAGTATCCAGACTTCTGCGCTGCCAGGGTCGCTCCGCAGCCGCCAAAGTGAGAACACGCTCGCGGCGTAAACGAGCGCCCCGCAAAAGGAGACAAACGCGACATAGGCGATCTGACCGAGCAGGCTGGAAGGCACCGGCCAATACCCTTGGATAGCGACGACGGCACCGATCATCACGAGGGAGCCCGCGCCAGGCCGCCACAGGAACCCGACCAGCTCACGTCGTCCGAACTCGATCGCCTTGCCGAGTAGATAGAAGTTGAGGGGGGCCGTGACGACCGACGCCGCAAGCATGGCAACCACCGCGCCCTGGCTACCGTAAGAGGGCACCCACCAGAGCATCAGCGGAATCGTGATGCCCGAATGGACCGCGAGGACGAGGCTTGACGAACGCGACATGCCGACGGCGAGGTTCACGTGGTGCGCCGTGCTGAGCAACACTGCCAGCACGCCGTTAAGTGACAGGATTTTGATCAACGGCGCGACCTGCATCCACTTCTCGCCGAGCAAGATCAGGACCAGAGGCTCAGCGATCAGGCTCAGCCCGATGCCAGCCGGGACGACGACAAGCAGTAGAACGGATGTCACCCTCAGATACCCGCGTCGCAGAAGCGCCCGATCGGCGGCCAGCTTTACGTAGCCGGGGAAAACCGCCCGGTTTACGGACATCGCGAGCTCGCGGGTCGGGACTCTCGCGACTTCCCGCGCCATCGTCAGTGATCCCAGCGCATCTGCGCCCGCCCATCGACCGACAATCAAGTCGGCCATCCGACCGTAGAGAAACTCGAGAAAACTCGTGAGGAACAACCACTTTGAAAACGCCATCAGTTGACCGAGCACCTTGAGTGATGGCCGTGGACGATAGGGATGCAGCGCGTAGCTCAGCGCGACAGCGATGCACGTGCCTGCCAGGGTGCCGACGAGCAATGCCCAATAGCTTTGCAGAACGAACGCGAGCGGTATCGTCACGAGCGCCGTTGTTGCTACTCTCTTCGCGAGGAGGTATTTGAACTCCTGATCGAACAGCATGTCCTTGCGAAAGCTCACGATGCCCGGGTTTTCGAATCCTTGAATTGCGCGCGCCAGCGCCAGCACGAGCATGACCGGAACGAGCCGTGGATCGTGGTAGAGCCACGCGGTGGGTGAGGCAAGACACACGAGCAGCAGCGCTGTGCCGAGTCCGAAGAGCGCGTTGAACGTCCACAAGGTGTCGTAGTGCTCGCGGCCCACGTCGGACCGCTGGATCAGAGCCGTGTCCAAACCAAAGGCGCCGAGCAGCTCGAGGATTGCGATCACGGACATCGCCATGGCAATCAACCCGAAATCCGCCGGCACCAGAAGTCGCGCGAGGATGACAGTGCTGACGAGCGAGAGGGAGCGATCGACAATCCGGAACAGCACCGTCCATGCGGCGCCGGTTGCCATCTGGCCGCCGACCCATTGCGGTTCGCTTGCCATTAATAGGTCAGGAAGCTCTGCATGTGCGCCGATGCGGATTCACGCGGCGGGAAAGCATTGAAGCGAGGAGAGTCCGGTAGCCGCTCAGGCGTGCGCGACTGGCAGAGGCGGCACGGATATTGACCGTGGCGATCTTGCGCGCAATACCCTCCCCGTGACACTGCCCAGCTTTCAATGCTTCGGCTAGCTCGCTCTGCGGCGAACATCGCACCCCCCGAATGCCTGACAATCCTAGCACACCAACCTGCTTACCCATAGGGAACCCCATGACGACTCCGAACAATCGACGCGCAATGCTGCTGCTCATCCTCTTGAGCGGCCTCATCATCTCGATGTGCATGGGGCTGCGGCAGAGCCTGGGTCTTTTCATGCGGCCGATGACGCTCGACCTCGGGATCTCGGCGGCGACCTTCGGTTTCTCGATCGCGCTGCAGAACATCGTCTGGGGCGTGTCGCAGCCCTTCGTCGGCGCGCTCGCCGATCGCTACGGCCCCCGGCCGGTGCTGATCGTCACTTCCCTGCTGTACGCCGCCGGGCTGCTCTTGATGATCGTCTCGAGGAGCATCCCGGGCGGTCCGCTTGTCGGACTGCAGGTGGCGGGCTTCTTGATCGGCATCGGCACCGCCGGCGCCGGCTTCGGCGTCCTGATCGGCACCATTTCGCGCGCCACGCCGCCCGAGAAGCGCAGCCAGACCGTGGGCCTGGTGGCGGCGGCGGGCTCGCTCGGCACGATGGTGATCGCGCCGCTCGGCGGATGGCTGATCGACGGCTACGGCTGGCAGGCGGCGATGCTGGCGTTCGCGGCGATCGCCGCTTCGATGGCGCTGCTTTCGCTGCCCATCCGCGAGCAGCCCGTCTTGGGCGAGTCTTCAGGGGTGAAACTGAATCTGGGCGAGGCGGTGCGCGAGGCGATGGCGCATCGCGGCTATCTCTTCATGACGCTCGCGTTCTTCGCCTGCGGCTTCCAGCTCGTGTTCCTGACCACGCACCTGCCG
>Ga0137435_1000403_pt1 | contig 14878 bp, 25 predicted proteins | sample EasRivERMGT100_2_FD_104904 | JGI IMG/M metagenome (GOLD analysis project Ga0137435, IMG submission 104904) | Soil microbial communities from meander-bound floodplain in the East River, Colorado, USA - East River MetaG ERMGT100_2 | ecosystem: Environmental > Terrestrial > Soil > Floodplain ... | reverse complement strand
GTGGTCACTTGATCTGGAAGAATCCGGCCGATCTCTTCATCTACTCTGAGATTGTGCACGAGGTACGCCCCACACTCATCATCGAAACAGGAACATATACCGGTGCCTCGACGCTGTACTGGGCTGACATGCTCAGGCTGAACGGAATCGACGGCCACGTCCTGTCGACAGACATCTACTCCCCGTCCGAAAATCCAGCGCTGGCCGCTAATGTCGATGGTTTCATCCCGAGCCTGCCGGTTGATGAGCGTATTACCTACATGAATCTGTCCTCATCCAGCCCTGAGTTCTTCGAGATTGCACATGAACGAGCGAAGGGGCAGAAGGTGCTCGTCAATCTCGACTCCTACCACGATTACGAGAACGTACGAGCAGAGCTCGAACTCCTGTATCCACTCGTAAGCCCTGGCTCATACCTCATCGTTGAGGATGGCGTAGGAGACCTTCTCTACGACCACAAGGGACCCCTAGCGGCCTCGCGCGACTTCCTACATGAACACCCCGAGTTCAGCGCAGACCGCACGCGAGAACGTCTCGAGTTCACCAACTGTGTAGAGGGCTATCTTTACCGCCAGGAGTAACTACAGATCTTCTACACGGACCCGGCTAAAACCTAGGTAGAACCCAGGCCACAGCCGAATCGTAAGACACCAGCCGTAAGGAACACGACGAAAGTTCATCGTGGAACAGGATTGACCGTCAGGAACTGCTGCGCCCACACCGTTCGCTGGAGGCCGACAGTCACGAAGTACAGGCCCTGCCCAACAATCTTTACCTTCACGGTCACAAGCGCCAGATTCCCCTGCTGCACCTCAGACGCGCGCCGGCAGTATTCCATCTCCACGCCTGCTTGAATCGTAAGCATTTGAGAGGTGTTGCACGCCGTGATAAATGGTGACTGTTCTGGTGGCAGCTCTGGCACTTCTTGTGCATGAGCCGATGAGAACATGCCCCAGAACGCCGTCATCGCAAACAGCATGAATGCGAGCGCGACCAGGGTTGCAGCAAACTTCACAAGCACCATAGTGACAACTGGTGCGGTCATGCATGAATATGAATGGGGACAGGCCGCCTGCAGAGCGCGCGCTCATGGCTGCCACCTGTCCCCGTACTCGAAGCTTACAGGGCGAGCGTCTGCTGAGAGAGACGCACAGCCGACATGGAGGCGAGGACACCACCGCATCGCAGCATGAATCTTCGAGCTGCCGGAGGATGCTGCATGCATCTCCGAGGTACAGCGTGACGTCCCAATCAGCCAGGTATGGCGTCATGGAGCAAACGTTCTCTCTATCGAGCTCCGCTCATAGTCGCGTTCGTCCGCATAGGTCGGGCACGATTTGTCTAGATGCCGAAGAAGATCATCTTCACGCACGAACTGGCCGCAATAGCAGCGCAGCTTGACTCCGCAACGAACGCACGAACCGCCGCCTTTCCAGAGATGGTCTCCATAGTGACAGTCCGGGTCCATCACTCGTCCTCTTCCAGCCTTTCCTTGAGCTCCGCGATGAGCTCCTGATGGTCACCAGCCAGAACCTCACCTAAGAACACATCGTATCCATGGTCGAGCGTGCAATCAGTGCAGAACACATCACCAGCCCGCACGCCGGCTAGCTCATCTGGGTGGAACATATGCTTCTCTCCACACTTACGACATATTGCCTCAGGACTCACACCCTTCCCTTTCTCTGTCTAGGTTCCTACATGAACATTTCCGAGCCAGGACGCACGAAAGGTGCCTCCCGTGAGAAGCACCTTTCGTTTGGCCCAGCGATTCTGCCGGACTAGTGCGATTGTGTCTAGCTCTTAGAGATGAGCCAGAACGAGAAACTAACAGCGGCCACGATGAAGATGTAGCCGATGAGCGGCCCGATCATGCGGGCAGGGGTTCGAGGATAGCCAGCGCCAGGTGATGCTCGCAACCGCGCGAGATGAGAAACTCGGCATCATGCAAGTCCACACCCCAAAGCTGCAGGCTGCGAATCTGCATGTGCTTGAATCCCATCCGCTCTAGCTGCTTGTACCGCCAGAACGCCACAAGCTGCTCCTCGGTGTACGGCTCAGTTGCCGTATCCATGAAGAACCTCCTGTTTCGAGCCTAGGTTCCTAGACTCCCGGCTGGCTTGCATGAATCTGGCGCAAGCCAGCGGCAATCTGGCCTAGAACGAGCGTGGAACTTCGAGCACGTACAGCTTCGGAGTGAAGTGCCGGTAGTCGTTCGCGAGACCGCGATCAGGGATATTGCGTCCCTCGACCGTATAGCGCGGGTCCAAGAGCGATCCGTGCGCGGTGCGCGAGAACGTCTCCACGCCCTTGCGACGAACGGCGGTGGTAACCAGCCGCTTGTTCGCTAGGTTCGTGAAGTTCAGATAGCCGCCGAACAGAAGTTCCTCGACGAGCTCCTGCACTTCCTCCGACGAGAGGGTCGCAGAATCCATGGTGACTCCTATCTATCGTCGGTTCAAGTCTAGGTTCCTAGACTCCCCCCAGGCCTGCATGAATCTGCAGGACTCTGGGGAATCTAGCCTTAGTCCATTCCGATGAACGCGGTCTGGCACTCGGCGAGCACGACTTGTGAGGCGCGATAGACAGCAACCTCACTATCTAAAGTATAGCGCACTTTGGTCTGCAAGCTAAACGTGCATGAACCTGGCCGAGTCCAGATTCCTACATGAATGTGGCCGAGTCCTGAGCGGTCTAGATTCCTAGATGCTGCATGAATCTGCGAGGGTGCAGGCGTGAGAAGTACGGGGGCTGGAGCCGCGTCACATTCATGCAGAATTCCGCCAGCGTGAAGTCTGCATGAATCCGGCCGCGTCCAGAGCTCTCGTCTAGGAACCTAGATGAATGACCGCGCGGCCGGATAGCCTCGCGCGCGCGCGTGCGCACGAGGGTGCGCGCTTGCGACCGAAACGCGGGCATAAAAAAACCCCCTGGAACCGAAGCTCCAGGGGGTACTTGAAACCGAGTCGTCACACTCACGGGGACTAGCTGGTGATTAGATAGATGATTGACAAAATGGCGACTACGACAGCGAGATACTTAGCGGCCGCAATCTGCATTACGACTCGTCGTTCGCGTCGTCGTCGTTCGGCTCATCCGAGAGAGGATTACTCAGGATGTGCAAGAGAGCATCCGGCACATTCTCCTTCGGATTGTCAAGCTGGAGCTGGGCACCGAAGATTGCCGAAACCATCGGCACGGGGTCACCCGCGATGTGAGTCGCGACTGCCTCGCGAATCTTCGCCGCAAACGTCGTCGTCTTCTCGGCTGCGTCCGGAGTGTTCCGTCCGGCCCTCGGCTTGATCGACTCCGCCGCCGTCTTGATCGTGGCAGTGGAAGGCTTGGTACCAACGCGCTTTACCAATGCCTTCCGCTGTTCCTCGTCCAGACGCGTTAGCTCCGTCATACCATCGACGGACCAGTTCGCCGAGACAACAGCGACGTCTTCGGCGTCCATCTCGCCGAGAGTTTCAGCGACCTGAACGTACCTCTTCCAGCTGGAACGGGAGAGCCCGCAAGTGTTCTGAATCCACTTGTCCAGCTCACCCTTCTTGACCTCCGCCGCAGTGAAGTACTCCTCCAACTCAGCGACGAGTGACTTGAACTCACGTCCGAACTCGACAGCCGCCGCACTGAATGAGCGAACAGCTGAGACGAACTTCGGAGCGAGGGTAGCGCGGTGCTGCTTGCGCTCTGCCGCTGTCAACTTGCCGGCAACCGGAGCGTCTTTGATATCGGTACTCATGGTGATTCTCACACCCCTTCCAGGGTTCGGAATGATTAGCGCCGAGACGGTTTCTCGGCGCAGGGTGTGAGTGTGACAACTCAGTTTCGGACGCGGCGCATCACTGTTTTTGGTCGCGCGGGTCGCTAGCGTCCTTGGCGCGGATCTCCCCCGTGCCCCCGGCTACCCCTGGCGCCGCTGCTAGCCTCGTCCAGTTTCTGAGCTGGAGTCTGGCTAGTAGCCGCAATCCAGGGCTACCTCGTTCACGTACAACAGGGATCGTAGCAGCTGCTAGCACGCTAGCCAACCGGCTAAGGGACACCCCTGGAGCGGCCCGCCGTCTAGGACACCTAGACGCTGGAGTCTAGGAACCTAGATAGCCACGCACTAGGAACTAGTTTAGCCACGCGAATGATTAGGCAGGGTAACGAATCCAGCGAAGCTGCCCACTGTCGACCCGGGGGGGTCGCCGGCAGGCGCGAGCCCCAGAGCCATATTTGTAGTAAAAAACCGATTTCCAGAGCCCGCAGCCTGTATATACAACGGATTCCCCATTTCCTGGGATACTGGTGCACTACATGCCTGGCAACATGTACGCCACAAGTGTGGTAACAAGACTACAAATGTGGTACATTGTGGTGAGTGTCCAAGTCGATTCGTATCAAGGATTATCTCTACGACCAGATAGAGCTGCTGGCGAGTGAGAACCGCAGGCCACTGATTTCTCAGCTGGAGTTGCTCCTTGAGCAGGCGATGAGTATTGATGGGCGATTGGCGGAGGGAGGAACGAGCGCGCCGGGTATGACTACCAGCCAGCCGGAAGGCGTGGGGCGTATCTCCCAGGACGCTGGGGGGCCGAAAGCACAACCGGCAGCTCCTCCCTCCGCGAGTCGTCCGTCCCCCGAAGAATGTGGAATGAGCAATCGCCATCGTATGAACTCTAAATTGAAGCCCTGTCCGAGATGCGGGTATCCCACATGACCCCGAACGTGGAATTTGTCTTTGAGACAATCAAGCTTTTGACACCAAAGGAGCGAGTTGAGCTCTACCGCCTCCTGCGGGGTGATGATGAGGGTGGTATTGGTGTGCGGGAACCGCGCAGACCAGCGCCCGAGTCTCCTGGTGATGCGATTGTGAATCCCATCCCTGAAGGACTACTGGAAGGTAGCTGAATGATTCCAGAGAGTGAAACAGCACTTGGATGTTTGATAATTTCTTGGGCAAGCACAATTTTTTTCTTGCTGGGCTTCGGAATAGGATGGCTGCTGACATGACTTGGTTTCGACGTAACCACACGTACATCATCTTGGTGAAAGGCTCTGACGAGCGCTGGCTGCAATACACAGCTATCGTCGCGAAGACCCCGCAGCAGGCCATGGGGCAAATACAGATGTCTGGAACTTTCAGCGCTGTGGACGCTGAGGCGTGGGGAAAGACATACGAGGTATGAGTCCTAGCAATCCGCTCCCGCCCCCTCCTCGCCAGCCCGAGTCCTGGATCGAGCGCGTACGAGCAGCGGACGGAGATGCCGAGAAGGCGATCAAGCAGATGTTCGATCTCAGTCTGGATGACGTACGCCCGATTGAGGAAGTGCAAGCCGCCGCCCTCATCGCCATCGCGGCTGAATTACGGGCACAGCGAATCGCATGCAGGCCGGGGGCGGGTCAGACGTGAGTGCGTCAGAGAAACTGAGAGCACTGGGACTGGCACTTCAAACCGATACGCCGCTCAACTACGGGCGGGTGGATTCGCTAAACACGCTTGGTGACGCTCTCCCGCAGATCGTGGCGGTGGTGGAAGACAGCGAGAACGCCATTGAGCAGGCGCTTCTGTTCGTGGAGCGCCACATCCAAGAGGATCACGCGAAGCCGCTACGTGCAGTCTTGAAGAACGCCCTCGCCACCCTCGCTGCTCTCGAAAAGGAGTTGCCATGATCCGCTTGTTCGGAATCACCATCATGCGTTCTCGCACCCATGACGCCTACCGCGACGTGGTCATGTACGCCTGGATTTTGCAGCAGGCCGTCTGGTACGGCGGGGAAGGGCATGACTACTCCGACCTCCAGAAGGCCACGATGGATCTGGCCGGAGCGCTCTCGTATGCGCCGATTGAGGATGCGCCGAAGTGAGCGACCGTCGACTCTTCATCATCGCTGCCATCCCGATTCTGGTCGCATTCTTTTTGTGGGCGCTGGTGGAGATACTCCTATGAACTGGCTCTGGCACCGCAAGTTGCGCTGTCGTCTCTTGGGACACGACTGGGATGAAAAGTTCATTCCCTCGGTGCAGGCAGCGGCGCGAGAGATTCAGCCTCTTTGGGTCGCAGGCGGCGGCATGGCGAAGCCGTGTAATAGATGTGGTTCCTGGAAGTGGGTTGGATGAACTGGCCCTGGCACCGCAAGCGCCTCGACTGGCAGATCCTGCCCCAGGACATTCACTGGCTGGGATTTGAGACATCCTTCATCGTCAGGGAGGGGTGGGAGCCGTTTGGAGTGTCGGCGGTGCCCAATGCCCTCGACCAGAATCAGATTCGGGTGTGGACACGTAGACAATCTGATAAGGGAAAGCAGTATGAGATAAAAATGCAGTCAGCGGGCTGGGGTGGACATCAGGTCATACTGCATCTGAGTGCCGGATGGGAACCGTTTGCAGTTTCGATTTCAGCGCCAGACCAGCCCATCATCTGGTTCCGGAGGAAAGTAGATGCAGCACTCTAAAGAGTGGTATGAGCTTGCACTTACGGCCTTGCGCGCGGATGGACTTGCGGCGAGAACGAGAGTGCGCGAGCTGGAGCGTCTAGCCCAAGACCTCGTTGATGCTGTGAAGGGAGCGACTGACCCCGCTCCGGTTTCTAATGACCTGGGCAATGCCATGGATGCAATGGAAGCTGAACTCAGAAAGGACAGAGATGCCTAAAGTGGCCGTGTACGTGCGAGCCGGAGATGCGAGAATCATCGAAGCTGTCGAAGGTCACGATATTCAACTCTTTGTGCGCTCAGTGGTGCGCGATGCGATTTCAGGTTGGCATGACGAACGTGCGAAGGCTGTCGGAGCAAGGCCTATGCCAGTAGCGTGGGCGAACCATGCAGAAAACCTGCAAGGAGAGGGGACTCCTGATGTCGTATAAGAATCCCGAGGCTAAGAAGGCTTGGACTGAGAGCTGGAGGGAACATGGCAAAGAAAACGGCTACAACAAATATTTGTACGCTCGACGCAAACTGCGTTTCGACGATGCAGAGGAATTTCGGGCGGTACTGACCTTTATCGCGGAAGCACGTAATGGCGCCTATGGCGACGCCCCTGTTATTGCCAAGGCCGCGCTATCCGAATCCCAGAAGCGCCATGACGCAATTGGTTCCCCTCGGGAGCACTCGCCAAGATATGGCCGTAGCGACCGTTAGACTTTTGTGAGTGGAGCCAACTGATGAACAGAAAGAGAAGTTCATCGCGCATGTGCGTGAGGGGCTGAACCGACAACAAGCCGCTGAGCAGGTTGGCTCAACGGGAACGCGCTTTCGCTTTCTCTGTAATCGCGAGCCGGCGTTCAATCGCCTCTACGAGGAGGCGCGCATGGAAGGTCGCGGCGCGCTCACGGAGCGTCTTGAGCGCTGTGCTGTTGAGCTCGCAGAAGGCGGACACTGGCCCGCACTCAAGTTCATGCTCACAACCTACGGTGAAGCCTTTGCATGGGCACGCTCCGCAAAGGTCGAGGTCGGTGGTTCGGTTGAAATCTCCGCCATCGTCGGAGTGCTCTCAAAGTACTTGCCAGCCGCCGAATACGACAAGCTCATCGACGTCGTTGAGCAGCGCATGCTTGAAGAGCGCTCCGAGGACGCATGAGCCTTCCGCGCAGAATCTCTGACCGCAAGCGCAAAGACGCTGACATAGAGCGTGAACTACGTATTCGTAAGCACGACCCACTGACTGATAAATATGGCGGTGTGACTTACTCGCCCGCCGATATTGAAGCTCTCGAGAACGAGCGACTACCGTGGCGCAAGAGAAAGTGGAATCGGAGTTGAACCTCGAAGATTTGCACGGGATTCATGCTCGGGCTGGTCCGGAGGAGAAACGCCTCATGCGAAATTTGGTCAACTCAGACCAGCCAGAGCAAGGAATGGTGCTCGCAAAGCTGCTTCATTATTTTCCGGGCGCTACACTAATGCCTAGTGACGACGATAAGCGACTCCGATCTCCTAAGCGCCCTGCGGCAAGGAAAAGAAGAAGCTAAAGCCGGAGAGGAACGCGAGCGTCTGCGCTATTCCTACGCAGACTTCATTAAGGAAGCTTGGCCCGCGCTTAAGAAGCACGAGCCATTTATTCACAACTGGCATCTTGACGCACTCGCCTGCCATCTAGAGGCAGTCTCGCGCGGAGAAATTCACCGCCTGCAGATATGGATTCCCCCGGGAACGATGAAAACTGGCACCGTCACGGTGTTCTGGCATCCCTGGGAACGGACAACGAGACCGTGGCTGCGCTACTTCACGGCCTCCTACGAAATTCACCTGGTGCAGCGCTTCTCGCTCGACGCCCAACAGGTGGTCAAGAGCCCGTGGTATCAAGCGCGCTGGCCCGAGGCGTGCGACTTCACCCTTGACGCCGCCTCGTATTGGAAAAACACCCAGGGCGGGTCTCGTTTCGCAACAACCCCAAAGTCAACCGGAACGGGAGAGCACGGCCATCGCATCGTCATTGACGATCCGGTGCCGGCGCGTGCCGCTGACAACTCTGCCGACCTCCTCATCGACCTGCGCACGCTCTTGAATCAGGCAAACGAGTGGTATGACGGAACGGCTAGCTCGCGCTACATCGACAACGCCGGGATGAACTTCAAGCACGCCCGTGTCTTGGTCATGCAAAGACTGCACGAGAACGACCTGGCTGCACACATGCTCGACCTGGGTGGCGATGATTGGACGATTCTCTGTCTCCCCGAACGTTTTGAGGAAGGCCATCCATATGCCTGGCGCGGAGAGCGAATACATCCAGCGGTAAAGCCCCATCTTCCTAAGCTTCTGGAGTTTGGAGACCCTCGAGCTGAGGATGAACTCATCTGGCCAGCACGTCGTGATGAACGAGCGTCTAAGAACCTAGAAGCCGAGCTCGGGACCTTCCGTGCGGCTGGACAGTTGCAGCAGCGCCCAGCCCCGCGCGAGGGAAACCTGCTTAAGCGCGACTGGTGGAAATTCTATGACCCGCGCAATCGCGGCCTGCCTGACAAGCTTCCTAAGTTTTCTCGCGTCGTGGTCTCGGTCGACACGCCACTGAAGGACAAGGAGTCCTCCGATAACGTCGCCATCACTGCTTGGGGCATTCACGGCTCTGACCGTTATCTCCTCGATATCGACGTTGGGAAGATGAACTACGGTCGAGCCAAGCGCCGCGTTACTGAAATGTGCAGATGGTCTCGGAAGACCTGGCGTCACATTCACACTGTTGTCCTGATTGAAAACGCTGGCTATGGAATAGAGCTTGTCGAGGATCTCAAGCGCGAGCTTGATGGTATCCCTGTGCAGAAAATCTCTCCAGGCCCACTCGGCGACAAGGTCTCGCGCGCCGAGGCTGCCTCCGATGTTCTGGAGTCCGGGCACTGCTGGCTACCTGGAGCGGGGCCGCCCTGGCAGCCGGTGATGGATGAAGCTCGTACTCCCCCGGATGTCAATGCATTCGTTCATGAGTGCGCAACCTTCCCGTTCGCACTCCATGACGACTCTGTTGATAGTTGGTCACAGGCGATGAACTGGATTCGAAGCAAAAGTGCATCGCCCGCACGTGGTCGTTCGTTACTACTAGGAAGGAGCCGCCCCTAACAGCCGAACCTAAATCTATTTTCCTTTTGTGGAGCTTGCTGGATACGTGCGACGTACCAATCTTCGTAGCGTCATATGTCCGGAGTGCGGCCGTGTCCGTGAACTTACCGACCGCCACGTACGAAAAATCGGTTCTGAAAAAACACTGTGCAACCTCTGTCGCTTCCCTGCGCGTCGACTACCACCTACCAATACAGAACGTCGCTACTGGCTGCGCCGCTTTACTGACGATGACATCTCAGAGATGGCCGAAGCGCTGTTCGGTGCACCCGCCGATAAAGCTAATATCTACGCTTGGAGGCTGCGCCTCCAGATAAAGGAGCCATGACTAGCGAATGGAGTGATACGTGATCTTCTTTCGACATCGCCCAGAGAGCATCCTGGAGGATGATTCTATGGACTGGGCTGACATGCTGCACCTCTCGCAGCTCAACACTCTCTCTCTCGCGCACTTGTTGCTCGCAGTGATGGAGGATCCCGAGATCGTCACTGACGATACCCGGGAGCAGGTAGTGGAGATGATTCAGGAACTCCAAGATGGGGTGGCCCGCTTCGAAGAATGGGTCATATGACAGCTCTACCAAAGAGACTACAGATCCTCGCTTGTTCTTATGGAAGACATAAATTCAGACAAGTCAGCAGTATTGGATATGAAGACTGGAGCGAGGTCACTAGAAGATGCTTGTTCTGTGGAGAAGTCATCAAGGTGTCATATAGCAAAGGCATGCCGAGTGAACCGAGAATTATACGTAAGGGCGTGTACTAAATGACACAGTGCCCAACCGGCAAGATTCGGTATAGAGACAAGGTGGCAGCGCTCGTAGCGCTCTCGAAGATTGATATGCGCTCGAGACGCAAGGGAGGCAAGAGCCGTCCTAAACATGAGCGCACGGCTTATCGCTGCAAGGAATGTGCCGGCTTTCACCTCTCGAGTCTATGAGCGGCGGTCTGAGAATAATGATTCCTGGATTCATGTATCCGCTGTTCAAGCGCTTCTTCTGGAAGCACGTCAATGGTGCTATCTGGGACCCGCCCGGAGGTTTCTGGGTGCGGGTAGATGTCATGTGGCGATGCAACACATGAGCATCATCGACATTCTCGTGCCCGTTCTTGCGCGGCCACAGAATATTGAGCCGCTCGTCTCTTCGATTGAATCTGCGACGGAGGTTCCTCATCGAACACTCTTCATTGCCAGCAAGGGAGATAGAGAAGAGATCAAAGCTCTAGAGCGCTCGGGAGCTGAGTATCTCGTCCATCCCACAAAAGCAGGTCACGGCAACTTCGCCAAGAAGATCAACTGGGCCTTCCCCAAGACAAGTGCTCCTTGGGTTTTCCAGGGAGCTGACGATCTTCTCTTTCATCCCGGTTGGGATGTAGCCGCGCTTAAGGTGGGTAAGGAGCGCGGAGTGGGCGTTGTTGGGACCGATGATATGGGCAATCCGCTCGTGAAACGTGGAGCGCACTCCACCCATACGCTCATCCGACGTGACTACATTGAGACTTATGGGGGCACATTCGATAACACGGGTCTTGTGTTCTGCGAGCTCTACGATCATGAGTTCACCGACAATGAATTCATTCAGACTGCGATCAGGCGTAAGCAGTGGGCGTTTTCACGCGAGTCAAAAGTCGAACACTTGCACCCAGCCTGGGGCAAGAGCAAGATTGACAGCACTTATACGAAGGCATTTCGCGGCAGTAAGCCAGACCTCATCCTCTACAAGGAACGTATGCGCGTCCTTAGTCCGGGGAGAGGGGATCGAAGAGCGCGCTATGCCCTTAAGAACCAAGCACGCATCGACGCGAGGATAAAAATGAGAGAAGATCGCAATAAAACGCTGGCTGTTCCAGGCGGACCAAGCGTGAGCATCATCATCGCAACCCATGGGGACTCTTCCTGGGAGAGACTTGCCCAATCGCGCCCGCTTCCCTCAGCAAACCTCGAGCCGGCGGAAGTTCTTATCGGCCACGACCCCGACGGCAATCGCGCAACTGTGCGCAATGCGCTCGCTGCCAAGGCAACCGGTGACTACCTCTGTTTTCTCGATGCCGACGATGAACTCAACCCTGGCTATGTCTATGCCATGCAAAAAATGCATGTGCGTCACTACGCCGGTACCGAGCTGCTGCTAACGCCCAAGGTCTCCTACGTCATCAATGGCCGCAAGAAGACCCCGAAGTTTTGGGCGGAAGTGCCATTCGAGCAAGCAAATTGGATTGTTGTATCGACACTAGTCTCGCGTAAGTTGTTTCATGAAGTAGGGGGTTGGTACGAGGACTTCGATCCCAAGAACTGGAACGAGTACGATGATTATGAATTCTGGATTCGTTGCTACAAAGCAGGCGCGAGAGTACTGAGGGTGCCACGCGCTATCCTTATTGCTCACCAGGAGCCAACTTCTCGCCATCGCATCCAGCCCCATGCAGTGCGCGCTCGCTGGCATTACGAGATAGGACAAATGCACTATCCCGATCTCTACACGGAGGACTGGCTTGCCCGTCACGGATAACTATGTGCCCAAGACTGTTGAAGAACGATTCTGGTCTAATGTTGGCAGACCACTACCCACCGGCTGCTGGCCGTGGGCGGCAAGGACGAACGAGCATGGCTACGGAACATTCTGGAATGGGGAAAAACGTCGTGGACACAACGTCAAAGTGCTTGCTCATCGTTGGTCTTTCGAACACTTCGTTGGTCCGATCCCTGAGGGTTTGTGTGTTTTGCACAAATGCGATGAGCCAGGTTGTGTAGCTCCGGAACATCTCTTTCTCGGCACTCAGGCAGACAATGTCGCCGACTGTGTAGCCAAGGGGCGACGGAATCAAAGTCATTTTTGGAAGCTAACCCCAGCGCAGTATTTGGAAATTCGTGCGCTCTACGAGACTGGCGAGTACACATACGCAGCGCTAGGTAGAAAGTTCGGCGTCACTTATCAGCATATTCGCAGCATCGTCATCGGAAAGAGCGTAGTTAGGAAGAGGCGATGAAACTCCACACCGTCTTCATCACACATAATCGACTCCATCTCACCAAGCAGGCGATTGAGAGCTACTTGGGGACGGTGACGGGGGAGTTCACGCTTTTCGTTGTGGACAACTGCTCCACAGACGACACAGCGGATTGGTTGGTCGGAGAGGGTCTGTATTCAGACGCCCTCTCGGATAATCGCTACCCGGGCTACGCCACTAACCTGGGTTGGTCTCAAGCCCCCCCCGATGCCACTCACCTCCAGCGCGCAGATAATGACTTCGTGTTCCTGCCAGGCTGGTGTGACGAGGTCGAGAGAATGTTCCAAGAGCCGAAGCTCGGACAATTAGGGATGCGCACAGATGAAGAAGAGCTGTTTGCGCCGAGCAACGTCGGCGGCAACAACATTATCCGCAAGACGCTCTGGGACAAAGGGCTGCGCTACGACGAGCGCCCCTGGCCAGAGATCCGAAAACGCAACCCCGGATGTTCAGAGGACACATACTTCTCGCCAGCAGTAAGAAAGATGGGCTACATTTGGGATCGCGTGGAAAAGCCCTGCATCGTAAACATCGACGAGAAAGATCGCGAGGACCCGTACTATCAGAAGTCCTTCGCTGATCGCGGAATCGACATAAAGCTATGGACGTAATCCCACCCATCTACCAGTTTGTGCTGCTGACGCTGGTCGCGTACAGGATTTGGAGACTTCTCGCCGAAGATGAGATTCTGAACCGCCCGCGCCGTTGGCTCGTACGCCTTCCGCTCGCATGGGACGAAGGCGACCCGCTGCCCAAGAGCTACCGCAATGAGTGGGCAATTTTTTTCCAATGTCCGTGGTGTTTAGGGTTCTGGGTCTGTCTAGGAACCTATATCAGCTGGATGCTCACGCTCGGTGATACGCCCGATTCAGTGAGCGATGTATTCGTTGCGCTGGGCATCTTGTTTGCGATGTCGAGCGTCGTCGGCATCATCCGTGCGCAGCTTGACCCGCCCGACGAATAGGACGTATCTGGCGTACTGACCGCACTAGACCATACTCTACGCCTATGCCAACTCTTGCAGGAGGCGATTGAGATCCCGTGCGGATGTAAAAAGGGGAAGAGGCTTCCAAGGGTTCCCAAAGCACCCAAGACGCCCCCTCCCGAAAAGACAGGCTAGGAACAAACATTGGCGCTTCCAATTAAGGCGCGGAGACGGCGTGTTTTAACTTCGTCTGCCGTGCAATTGGGCAGCGCCGGGGCTGGTGACTCTGGCTACCAAGAGCGCCTTGGAATGCAGTGGCAAACACGTGCCCTGCGTTATATCGACTTAGTTCCTGAACTTAACTTTGCGTCGCGCTTCTATTCGCGGATGCTCAAGCAGTTGAGTCTTTTTCCCGCCATGCTGGATGAAAGAGGGGAGCTAACGCGCATTGATTCAGGGCTCCCTGTCGACATCCTCAATCGTATTCGTGACCCTGGTGGTCGTCATTCGCAGATTCTTGGTAACTACGGTCGGCTCATGTTCTCAACAGGCGAGGGAAATCTTTTTGGCTACAACCTCGATACAGATGATGAGACATGGCTCTTCGTCTGGAACGACGAACTCAAGGTTGAAAAAGACGGCGACACCATCAAGAAAATCACCTGGGAGCCAACAAGCGGCGAGAAGTATGAGTACGGTCGCGACGAAGCTGTCGTTTATCGCTTCTGGACATCACATCCTCGCAGTACTGGTGAGGCCGACTCTCCGATGCGCTCCATTGTCGAGGGGGACGTTGCCGAAGAACTCATCGCTCTCACGCGGGCGGTAAAGTCAACAGCCACCACGCGTGCGACCAACGGCATGCTCCTTATCCCGTCGGAGATTAGCCCGCCCGAGGCGGAGACGGCCGATGATTCTATTGAGGACCAGGGCCTCATTTCAGACCTTGGTCGCCACCTTGAGCTGCAGGTCGAACAAGCAGGTTCTCCTGCGGCTGTTGCTCCCTGGCTTCTCGAGGCCGCCTACGACTACATCGACCGCATTCGCTGGGTGCAGATGCATGACCCGCAGAACGATTACATGGAATCTGCGTTACGTACAGAAGCAGTCACGCGAATCGCGCACGGCATTGACTTCCCCGCAGAGGCTCTATTGGGAATCGGACAGACCAACCACTGGGCTGCGCTACAGATTCTGATGGACATGTGGCGCTCTCACGGTGCCCCCATCGCCCAGCAGTTCTGTGACGACTTGACATCGACGTACATGAGGAACGCTCTGCGCGCTGAGGAGTTCCCGGACTGGCGTGATGTCGTGGTTACCTACGACGAGTCACAGGTCGTGGTCAAGCCTGACCGCGCGGATGATGCTGACAAGGCGTGGGACCGAGGACAGCTTTCCAGTGAGG
>Ga0137435_1000401_pt1 | contig 14901 bp, 24 predicted proteins | sample EasRivERMGT100_2_FD_104904 | JGI IMG/M metagenome (GOLD analysis project Ga0137435, IMG submission 104904) | Soil microbial communities from meander-bound floodplain in the East River, Colorado, USA - East River MetaG ERMGT100_2 | ecosystem: Environmental > Terrestrial > Soil > Floodplain ... | reverse complement strand
TGTTGAAACGATGTGCAAGCACAGAACGTTGCGGAAGGTCGCAGTCACACCACGTGCGGCGATCTTCCGGTGCGTTCAGTGCTTGGAGTTCGTTACGACCAGCATCTGGCAACCGAGGAGGAGAGTGAAATGGAAAAGGACGTAGAGGTGCGGGTCGGCAAACCAAAGGATGACGGTAACAAACACGCCGTGGTGCTGCTGTCCGGAGGGATGGATAGTGCAGTGCTTTTGGCAGATTGTGTGTCGCACGGGATGGAGGTGACAGCTCTGAGCATAAACTACGGGCAGCGGCATATGAAAGAGCTTGTCGCCGCGAAAACGCTGGCCCAGTACTATCAGGTGGAGCACGAAATCATCATGGTGCCTTCCGGAATTCTGGAGAACCTGACGAGCTCGCAGAGCGGAAATGCTGAAGTCCCAGAGGGACACTACGCCGCCGAGAACATGAAGACGACGGTCGTGCCGAACCGAAATATGTTCTTGATTTCGGTCGCCGTGGCACGTGGGATCGCGCTGAAAGCGGACCTCGTCATGTACGCGGCGCATGCAGGGGACCACGCGGTCTACCCGGACTGCCGTGCGGAGTTCGTCGATGCAATGGCGAGTGCGGTAGAACTGTGCGATTGGAGCCCTCCTCGTCTTGCTGCCCCGTTTCTTCGGCTTTCCAAGGCGAACATCGTAGCGCTTGGGTTCCGACTGAACGTTCCGTTCGGCGCAACCTGGACCTGCTACGCCGGCCGCCGACACGCATGTGGGCGGTGTGGAACGTGCGTGGAACGCCTTGAAGCCTTCGATCAGGTGATGACCGTCGATCCGTTGGAATACGAAGACCGCGCGTTCTGGAAGACGGCGGTGAAGCATGCGCGTTAGTATCACACGGACGGAGATCATCGAAGTCGAACCCGTGGACGGTGTCGGCAGCATCCCTTTCGACATCGACGAGTTCCGTGACAGCATGCAGGACGACATCCTCAACAGACAGGAGACAGGACATGAAACGGACGACGAAAAGTTCACGTTCAAGCCGAAAGAGCTCTCCGCGCTCGTTATCGAGCTTGTCGGGGAAGAAGCGGAAGCCGCAGGATCTAACGCCGTACAGCCTCCGGAAGATCCGTCGGCTGCTGGATGAGCATGAAGAGAGGCTCGCTCGAATCCTCCGAACGCTAAAGAACCTCGGCTGGGCGGAGTGAGCGACAGCATCCGGATCACGTCGTGGGAGAGAGACGAACTCGTCGAACATTTCTCCGACTACCACTTCTGGTGGTCGGGGAATGATGAGCAGAATCTCTTCCTGCGGTCGAACGACGACGCGGAGAATCTTGTCGCCATCAAACTGACGGACCCCGTAAAAACAGGCCCGCATCGAATGTACACGGCGACTGCGATTCCGTTGTTGTGGACGATCGAGCAAAGCGACCAGCACTTGCTGGAGCTTCTGTCTAAGTGGACCTCCTACACCACCCGGAAGCAGATGGAGGAGTTCCTCGTGACGGAACTCAAACACGACACGAACACCGCATATGCTGCCGCGGTCATCTTGTCGCGTTTCGTCACCGAACCGTTCTACACACCAGAAGTGCCGGCAACGCAACTGCCCTTAGAGGTGCGGGTCGGTGATCCATCAACACTTCTTCCGGCGCCGCGGAACAACGAAAAGCTGTGGTTGCTCGGTTCGCACGGAGGCGGGTGGCTCCGGATTGCCCTCCGAAACGGCATGCTGCAAGCAGAGATCAGTGTCCGAAACGAAATCAGCAAGGGCTTCGGTCACACACTTCGTGGAATAATTCGACCACGTTACCGGTCACCGGAGCGGGAAGCTGAATTCCTATTCGGGTGGCGTTCGCCGGTTGACGCCGATGAGATGTCGGCAGTGCAAGCAGAATTCGAGCAGGTGACTGCTCTACAGGAGACGAACAGTGATCATCCCTAACACCGCCCGGCAGCGGGTGTCAGTTGACGAAAACCGGTCGTTCATGGTGCCCGTGGAACTCCCGGAACTGGTCGTGATCGACCAGGAAAAGAAACAGCTGGTCTTCCGGATGAACCAGAGCCGGCTGCAGACCTACATGGGTTGTTCGAGGGCGTTCATGTGGAAGTACGTGGAAGACCTCGACGTCGGAAAACCGTATATCCGCATGGAGCTCGGAAGCGGCGCACATGAAGGGCTGGCGCAACTGGCGTCCGGTGCTTCGATGGACGAAGCAATGAAAGCCGCCGTGGCTCGGTTCAAGATGGAGTTCAAGGACGAGCAAATGCTCCCCGGGGAGATGGAGGAAATCACGGCCGCCGAAGAAACCCTCCGGAAGCTGCTTCCGGCGTACGTCGACCATTGGGGGGATCAGCCCTTCACTCCGCTCGGGATCGAGATCGGCGGGCAGGTCACGGTCGGAACAGTCTTGATCGACGGCGTTTCGTGGGAATGCATCATCGTTTTCCGTCTGGACAAGTTGGTCACGTTCAACCAGCAGATCTGGATCGTCGACCACAAGACAGCTGCAAAGCTCGACCTCCGGGACGTGAGCAAATACGCCATGGACCTGCAGTTCACGGCCTATACGTACGCCGCAACGAAGCTGCTTCAGCAACAGCTTCCGGAAGGCAGTCCGTTCGAACCCCGCGTTCAGGGCGTCATCGTCGACATGCTCGTGAAGACGAAGGTCCCTCAGTTCCACAGGGACATCTTTCCGAGGACGGATGCCGAACTCACGGAGTTCCAATACGACTGGCTCGGGTGGTGTGAGGTCATCCTCAGGCAGGCAGTGCGGGGAGAACAGTTCATCTCCGAAGGTCTTCCTCGCCGGTACGCCTACCCCAAAAACACGAAGTGGTGCTTTTACTTCGGCACGTGCCCGTACTACAACCTCTGTTTGAAGGACACACAGGCAGGACGGGATCTTTTCGTCCACCGAAAGATGGACTACGTCGAAACGCCGGAGGCGAAAAGCGTATGAACCACGAACCTCTGAAGCCGGAAGACTTCACGTACAAGGGCGAAGTTGTGTATACTGAAGGCCCGTGGAAGCGACAACGCCCTTTCAACCTCGGCAGCTTCACCTTCGGCCTGCTCCTCGGCATGCTCTTCACCCTCTTCCTTGTAGGAGTTCTGCTGTGAGCGACGACAACACACAACAGCCCCGGCGGCTCTCGCACGAAGAGATCGTGGCGCGCTTGAAGAGCACTTCGGTCCACCCAATGGCTTCCGAAATGATCCCGCCGATGGGCTTGAACAGCAAGCCGACGTTTGTGCCGGGGCATCCCGGAATTCAAGCGTACTTTTGGATCGTCGGAATGGCAATTGCCGGCGTCCCGCAAAACGCCTCTCCGGAGGAAGTTGCGGACTACGCAATCGCCGTCGCCGACACACTGTTCGACAAGCTCGCGTTGAAGTTCGAGCTGCTCCAGCAGCCAAAGGGCGAGCAGTGAATTTCAACGTTCTTCCCGGAAAGCTGCTGGTCAGTCGGGATCCCGACGAAACCTTCAAGGACTTCGTCACGCCTCAAGGCATAGTCCACCGCCTCTACTTTCCGGATGACATGGCCTCTTCTGGCGTGGACACATGGGCAGCGTCTGACCGTATGCGGCCTTCCGGCATCTGCCACCTTCACAGCCCTTCCTGGGGCTGGTATTCTGATCCCGTTCTCACCGGCATGCGCGTGTACTTTGAAAAGTGGAGCGAACGCACTTTCGAGTACGAGGGCCGAACTTTCTGTGTCATTGATGAGCGCGCCATCAGTGCATACGAACCTTCTGAGGAGACAGAATGAACCTGAAAGACATCGCGAACGAGTGGGTGAACAAGTCCGAGCAGCTCTTGGGCGTCAAGGAAAGCGACGAGCTCACGGAAGATCAACTCGGCGAGCTCCCGGAGATCGATGACGTCGTCGATCATCTGACCGAGAACGAAGGCGAGGACGAGCCGGAGACGGACAAGTAGGGTGACAATCATCCTGCCTAGCACGTTTCTTTTCGACAGCGACGGCAGGACGAGGTGGGGGTATTGTAAAGCCGAGGTGCTGAACAATACCCTCCTTCGAGTGTCGCTTCGCTTGAACGATGATCCTGACGAGGAACCCTCATGGAAGCCGTTCTTCGAACTTACGATCGCAGAGCACAAAATTGCTTGCCGGATAATTCCGGCACAGAGAGAGGGAGAGATCGATGGCACTGGTAGGATCCGTGAAGAACGCGGAGGCACAGTCGAACGCGATCAACAAGGCCGCGTCAGGTCTGTCGTTACCTCCCTTGAGACGTACAAGCACGAACGTGGAGGGGAAGGCGACGATTCTGGTCTACAGCCAGGCGCGGTGGGGGAAGACGAGGCTGGCCCGGACGATTAAGGGAAGCTGCCTCATCCTCGCGGGGGAGATCGGGGCAAGGAAGGGCCTCGGCACTCTGCAGGACTGCGACATTCCCTACATCGTCTTCGAAAACGAAAAGCACCTCGGCTTAATCCTCGGGGAGCTGAACAAGCGTGCAGACGGCGTGGTCGAATACATGGGCGACCGCTTCGACTGGGTGTTCATGGACAGCCTTTCCGCTGCGGGCGAGATGTGGTATGACGCCGCGAAAGACGCCTTGAAAGTCCCCCCAGGCGACATGGCGAGCATCGCAGGAGTCGATGGCCGACAACTCTACGGCTACGTCGCCGAACGCGGTCGACAGCAGTTCAAGATGCTGTTGAACCTCAACGCCCACCTCTGCGTCGTAGCACGAGAAGGCGTACAGGAGGAAGGCACAGGGCAGGCGAAGATTCAGTTTGTTGCCCCCGAAATCCCCGGGCAGAAGCTTCCCCGCGAGCTTCCCGGCTGGCCCGACGCTACCCTCCATGGCGTTATACACAACGGCAAACGCCTGATGCGGACAAAAACCGTCGCAAAGGCTGTCGCCGGAATCCGGCTTCCAGACCGAATGAAGGATCAGAACATCACTGTTCCGGAGCTCATCCTTCCCGACCTGGAAGCGCTTAAAGACCTCATGTTGGGCGACCCGAGCGCCATCGCCCGGTTAACCCCAGGAAAGGATGAAGCAGCTAAAGCGCCTAGTCGTTAGCCTTTTCGCCCTGGCTGGCGTAGTTGTATTCACTCTCGCGCCAGCTTTCACTGTGTGGGGGATTATCCTTACACTCGCATTGAGGAGAAGAACAGTGCCTATTATCGAACGGAAAGCGTCCGACCTCCCGAAGACAAACGTCGTTCCGGAGATGACCGCCCGCCTCAAGGTCCACAAGGTGGAGTACCGCGACGCCGCCGCGCTGAAGGCTGCTGGGACGGTTAAGCAGGACAGCCAGGTCGTCGACGGTCTCAACCTTCAGCTCATCATCCAGGACGACGGCGAGTACTTCGGCCGCTACATCTTCGAGCAGGTCGACTTCGAGGGGCAGTACTCGTCCCGCAGCCGGCAGTTCCTCGACGCCATCGAATACCCAGCGGACGAGAACATCGACACCGACCGGATCGTCGACGCGGAGTTCCTCGGCGTGATCGGTATCATGAAGGAGAGCGCCGACGGGAAGTACCCGGAGAAGAACCGCATCAAGAAGTTCATGAAGCTCGAGTAGGTCGTGAACGGGGGAGACGGACTCTACATCCGTCTCCCGCTTCCGACAGGTTGAAAAGGCGGGGCAGGGGTATGGCAGCAGTGAAAATCTCACCTCCCTCTTCCCCATTCTTCACGCCCCGCCTTTTGAGCTTATCGGAGGGGAAGTATGTTTGGTTATCACACTAACGCCGGAGATCCGGGAGAAGGGGAGAGTATTAGCATGCCTCCAGAAGACGTTCGTGAATACCAGTCACAGCAATACAATAGAGGTGCGGGTCAGCCCTTAATCAATCCGGTGCCTGAAATGCCGCTAGGGGAGGACAAGCATGTGTTTACCTCCGGAGCAGCGTCCTCCGGAAGGAAGCCGCGGTATGACCTCATTCCGACGTGGGCGTTGCAGCGGATCGCGGCACGGTTCCAGATGGGCGCGGAGAAGTACGGAGAAAACAACTGGCAGAAGGGCGCAAGCGACAAGGCGTTCACCCTGGACCGTTTGAACCACGCAATCGACCACTTGTTGTTAGTCCGGGATCAGATTCACGACGACGTTCCGTTTGCTTCACACGAACTGTTCACCGCCGGCAGTGCGGACGACGACCTCGCCGCCGTGATCCTCAACACGATCTTCGTGATGAGCTTTCAGCGCTCGAACGAGGAGATTCCGTTTTGACCCCGGACGACCTCGTGAACCACGAAGTTCTGGCGGAGACCGAACGCTACTGCCCGAACTGCGATCCGCCCGGAACGTATCCGATCAAGTGCCCTCCCGGTCAGTGTAGTTGTGGGCACATGCTGTGTGTTGTAACCCCATGGACGGGAGAACGAACGATGATTCCGGAAAACCGTCGATGAGTATCATATTCACGTTCTTCGAAGTCTTCCGAGCAGACCTCCGCCTTGTCGCCTTAGGCTCCGGGCAGCTCGCGGACAACGCTCTCTCGACGCATCCGATCCTGAGCGACACGCTGAAGGATGAAATGCACGCCGTAGCCGCAAAGATCGAAGCGGAGCTGCGGGAAAAGGGCGTGTGGAACGAACGAACCAAACCAACCCCGAAAGGGGTTGTTCTTCCTCTGAAGGAGAAACCTTGAGCAGTGAAGTTATGTTCAGACACGAAGTGCCGTTCGGGCACCGGCTTCAGCGGCATGAGGGGAAGTGTAGGTTCCCTCACGGCCACGGGTACCTGTTCGAGATCGCAGTTCGCGGACCAGTCGACCCGGAGTCGGGCATGGTGATTGACTTCTCCGATCTCAAACGGCTCGTCCGAGACTTCTTCGAGCAGTTCGACCATGCGTTCGTGCTGGAGGAAAGCGACCCCCTTCGGGAGGGACTTCGCCTTCAGCCGATCCCGACGAAGGTTGTTGTGCTGAACGTCCCTCCGACGGCTGAAAACCTCGCGGCACTCGTCCGCGAACACATGAGGACGGAAGGCCTGTACACACAAGTCACGTGCTGGGAGCAGCGGGATTGTTCTGCAACCGCAAGCACGCCTGACAGTAACGCCCTTCCCAAGATCGTTGAGGTGTGGCCGTGAAGCGTGACCAGCTAGACCGGATGCTCGACGGCTTACAAATCCGGCCTGAAGACGAGATCGAGGGAGTAATCGTCGATCTCATCGAGCCGGAGGAAAACGATCAGGTGGAGGACGGAACTGTTCTTCACTTCAGAGGCGACGCTGCTGTTATCGGCGGCAAATACTATCTTAAGGTGAAGGAGGTCTCGTGAAGTATCCTGTAGCGGAACGCTTCTTCAGCGTCCAAGGCGAAGGCCTGTTCTCCGGCACCCCAATGGCCTTCATTCGCCTCGTCGGCTGCTCCGTCGGCAAACGCATCTGCCAGCACTGTGACACCGACTTCGACACAACCCTTCCCTGGCTCGGCGGTGGAGAGTTCAACGCGGCCGAACTCGCCCTGTGGACCAACCACTACAAACACGTCTGCCTCACAGGCGGCGAACCGTTTGACCACGAAACAGCCCCGCTGGTGCACGCTTTGCGTGCGAAGGGGAAGATCGTGCATGTGGAGACATCGGGGACGGTCGCGTTCGATGTTGACAAGCATGGGCAGTTCGATCACATCTGTGTGTCACCTAAACCCGGCTTTCGGGACGACATGCTAGAAATCGCCGACGAAATCAAAGTCATCGTTCCCGGCCTCGGCATCAACCCCCCTCCCGGAACGCACTGGTTCACCCTCGACGAAGCCCGATTCTGGGCGCGGAAGAAAGTCGTCTTCCTCCAACCCCGAAACGGCAAGCTTGACATCGACAAAGACAAGCTCGCGCTGTGCCAGCAGCTGGTTGATCAACACCCGGAGCTACGGTTGTCCGTCCAGCTTCATAAAGTGCTGCGTGTCCGATGACAAACCATGCAGCTGACATCGCCCACGGGCTGAGCGAAGAGTTCGAGTCGCTCGAGCATCCAGGCGGCAGGGCGTACAGAGAGCTAGAAGACTGGCTTCGTAAGGGAGACGCCCACTACACAGTAGCCATCATCGGCGTTGTTAGGCATCTGGTCGAACTCGTTCCGTTGGCAGCTATCGCTTGGAAGACCTGCCCGATCACACTTTCAGTCTCTGACAAGAAGGAGAGCTAATGGAATTCGGAATCACAATCACCGTCTTTGTCGAAGCGCCGTCGAAAGAAGAAGCCGACACAAAGGGCCAGCTCGCAGCTGCCCGCCTCAACAGCATGGAGGACCTCGGACTCAACGACGCGCAAGTCGATGACGTCACCGAGGTGAAGTAGAGGTGCGGGACATCGAACAGATGGAACAGGGTCTCGCTAAACTCCTCGATGGGTGGCTGGGCGTCGAGTGGAGGACGGACCAGAACTTTGAAGGAACGCCTGGTCGCGTTGCCCGAATGTATTTGGAGATGACATCACCCCCACCGAACAACTGGAAGACGTTCCCAGCGCACGCTGCTGATGTTGTGTTGATGCGGGGGCATAGAGTGTTTGCATTGTGTCCGCATCATCTCTTACCCGTTGAGCTTAAGGCGTATGTCGCGTACATCCCTAACAAGCTCACATTGGGGCTTTCGAAGCTGGCACGGGTAGTCGAACAGCACCTCACAAAGCCCGTCCTTCAAGAAGCACTTGCGCATGCAGTCGCGAACAGCATCGACGAAGTCCTCGAGCCGAAAGGAGTCGGCGTCATTCTTGCTGGCGTGCATGGATGTATGCGGTGTCGTGGGGTCGAGTCCGACGGCGATGTTGTGTCCTCCGTCATGAAGGGCGTGTTCCTCCTCAATCCGGCGGCAAGGATGGAACTAATGCAGTTGATAGGTCGTCCCTGATGGCATGGTCGTATCGTCAGACAGTTCCGCGTTGTTTCGCATGCGGGAAGAAGGACGTCGCAAAAAGCGTCGCGGAGTACAAACGGACAGACGAGTGCCTGTGCGAGGACTGCCGCGAGCTCGAAAACCCCTACAACAAACCCGACGAATGCCGGCCATGCACGTTGTTCCACCGCCCCGGCCCTGTCTTCAGCCGAGGCAAAGCTAACAGCGCTCTTATGTACGTAGCGGAGGCTCCTGGTGCGGAAGAAGCGAAACACGGACAGCGCCAACCCCTCATCGGCGGGTCCGGAAAAGTCCACGACCGAATCAACCAGCTCGCCGGCACGAGCTCTTGGGAACACTATACCACCAACTGCGTCAAGTGCAAGCCCGAGCACAACCGAAAACCGACTGACGGCGAAATCCGATGCTGCGCTCGATACCTCATCGGAGAGCTTGAAGCCAACAACCCAAACATCGTTGTCGCCCTCGGAGATACTGCTCTCTACGTCCTCACGGGCAAAACAGGTATCACGAAGCATCGAGGCGTGCCTCTGGAAGGGTTCGGAGGTCGTAAAGTACTCGCGACGCTACACCCAGCCTTCGTCATGCGGGATCAAAGCAAATACTGCCTCCCGATCTTCGACATCCAGCGGGCGCTCACGGAAAGCACGTTCCCCGAGATCCGTCGTGTCCCGGTGGCCTATGTCACAAACGCTCGCCCTGAACTGCACGGAGCTGATCTGCTCGAGCGGTGCCGACGTACTGGTGTCTATGTTTTCGACCTCGAAACCACAAATCTGGACCCCCGTACAAGCCAAATTATCTGTAACGGAATGTCCGACGGAACACCAGGTCAGGCTGAGTGTTACCGTTGGTCCCCTGCAACTGCCGAAATCACTCGTGCCGCCTTCAGTGATCCAAGCATTGAAGTGGTCGGCCAAAACAACGAGTCGTTCGACATCCCGTTCTGCGAGGTTAAGGGCATCGAAGTCCCCGTAGGGCGGGTGTTCGACACAATGATCGGGCAGTTTCTCGTGAACGCCGATCTTCCGAAGGATTTGGGAACTCTTGGTGCGAACTACACTGACATGGAGTATTGGAAGGACAAGTCGAAGGAAGACTTGTTCCTCTACAACTGCAAGGACATCGACGGTACTGCCCGCGCATACGGCAAGATTAAGGAGGAACTCCAACAGCTGGGGATGACGGACCTCTACTACAAGCACATGATGCCGCTGCAGCCGATCCTCCGGAAGATGTCTACCCGCGGCATCAAGAAGAACCAAGACCTGGCAATGCGATGGGTGATGGCGCTAACTGCGAAAGCCGATCGCCTTGAGGCTTCACTCCGAGAGGGGCTGAACGAACCCACGTTCAACGTGAACTCCTCGAAGGACGTGATGAAGCTGCTCTACACGAAACTCGGACTCGACGTTCAGTGGAAACGTGACAAGACAGGCATGCGTCCAACAGCAGACGCTGATGCGATTGAGGCGTTGGTCCTGAAATACCCTGACTTAACCATCCTCCAGTTCATCAATGACATCCGAGTGATCCGAACGAAATACATCAGCACCTACCTTGCAGTGGATACGGACGAAAACGACTTCGTCCATCCCCGCTTCGGCAGTGCGAAGGCCGCAAACGGTCGCCTCAACAGCTGGGATCCGAACGGGCAGAACATTCCGTTCGAACTGCGTGAGGTCTATGTCCCCGACGACCCGGAGCACGTCTGGATCGAAGCGGACTGGGCCCAGGTGGAATGGCGAGCTGCCATGATCCTCGCTGGCGACACAAACGGCATGGCTGCGATGACTTCAGGTTACGATGTCTTCAAGGCTGCCGCCTCTACGACCTTCGGAACCTCGGTGGACGACGTAACGGATGAAGTCCGGCACTCGCAGAAGTTCATCATTTACGGGTTGGGGTACGGGCGCTCTGCGGAGAGCATCGGAGTATCCCAGGGCAAGAGCACGGAGTGGGCACAGGCTTTCATCAACAAGTATCTTGCTGGCTTTCCAGCCTATCGCACTTGGCGAGAGGACGAAATCAAATTCGTCCAGGAGAACTTCTACCTCCGGAATCCGTGGAGCCGCCGTCGCTGGTGGTACACCCGGATGATCACCGAAGCATACAACTTCGGACCTTCCTCCACCGCGGCCGACATGATGATCGAAACAATGCCGAAGGTCGAAGCGCAGCTCCCAAAGGGAGCGACGATGCGGCTGTCCGTACACGACGCAATCAGCGTTATCGCCCATCGTGACGTCGCAAAACAGGCCTACCAGTGCCTGAAGGAGAACATGCAGAGCACGTTCGAAAAGATCAACACTGCATGCCGTAACCGCACCGCCCTCAAGAAATACTTCCCCGACGGTTGGAAGTGCCCAGTGGACGCCCACATCGGCAACAACTGGATGGAAGCGAAAAAAGGTAACAAAGACCTCGAAAGGAGCATCCTACAATGAAGCTCAGTCTTGAGCTACCTACGGCCTATCTCGATTACTTCAGCAAACTCACGGACTTCGAGTTCTGCCTTGCGCAAGTCGCGCTGGAGTCCCCTGAGTACGCCACGTTCTATGCGAAGCAGGGAAAGGCCGGACGGATGGTCATTCTCGACAACGGGTTCCACGAGATGGGAAGGCCGCTCTCCGTTCCGGAGCTGGAGAAAGCAGTTGAGCTCGTAACACCCTCCCTCGTCGTCGCCCCTGACTGGATTGGGAAGCCTGTCGAGACGTTCGATGCATTCGAAAAGATGTCCGTTCGTATGAAAGGGCATCCCAGCACGTCGCTTGCGGCCGTTCTCGTCGGACGCGATCAGCAGGAACGAGCGTCCTACTTCATGAACGTCGCCCCGCGAGTGAAGATGCTGTGCTTTCCCTACCGAGAACCGCGGCAGGTCTGGTTCCAGGAACTGTTCGAGTCCTACCCCCGCGTTGAGGCGTGGCCGCAGTTCATTCACCTGCTTGGCATGTCGGACTTCCCCGAGGCACAATGGTGGAAGAGGCTCGAGCGGCGCTGGCCGTTTCCTCCCTACACCCTCTCAATCGACACAGCCAAACCTGTGAAGTGGGGGCTGGAGAACAAACAGATGGACTTCGACACGAGCCCGCGCGGTTCAGCAGTTTCCTCGGCGGACTTGCATAAGGTTCGAGATATCGAACCCGAAAAGATGCGTATGATCCTCCGTAACATCGCATACCTTCGACGTTTCGTCTAGGAGGGCACATGACCGAACCGCGTGCACAGGTTGCATCGCGGCCGTTAAGTGCACAGATTTATGATCTAATCAACGTGATCGACTTACTTCCCCCTGAAGGGAACACACCGGCACTTCGTGAGAAGGTTCTATCGTGGGTCAAAGACCTACCGCCGGGGGCGAGACCGCCCGAGCTTATGGGAAGGATAGCGAGGCTGTATGCGATTAGTGAAAGTGCGCTGGCGGACATGCTGGAGCCACAGCGAAAGAAAAGCGACCTGGAGGACCTCATCCCAAAGACAGGGTGGTTGAGTGACTACATCGAATACACGCGCAACACGGAGCCGCCGACGGCGTACCACTTTTTCGCCGGGGCGCTCGCAATCGCCTCTACGCTTGCTCGTAACGTCTACTTCCGACGGGGGGACAAGGATATCTTTCCGAACATGTGGGTTGTTCTTGTCGGGCCTTCCGGCGTCGTACGAAAAACAACTGCTTGCAATTTGGCGATCAATCTTTTCCGTGGAATCGGTGGGAACGTCCTCGCCGACAAGCTCACGCCCGAAGCCTTCATTGAGGCGTTCAAAGAAAAGGAAGGCAACGCCGTCGGCCTCATCTTCGCCCCCGAGCTTGCGGTCTTCCTCGGGAAACAGAAGTACCAGGAAGGGATGATTCCGATGCTTACAGCCCTTGCGGATAACCCTGCAAAGTGGAGCTCCGGAACGATTATGCGGGGGAACGCCGAACTCACAAACGTAGGGCTGACCTTCCTTGGCGCTTCCACCTTGGACTGGATCCAACACGCCATCCCACGAGACGCCTTTGGCGGCGGCTTCATGAGCCGTTTGTTGTTTGTCGTCCAGGAACGCACTCCCCGCAGGTTCAGCGAGCCTCCTCCTCTCGACGAGAAGATGAGAATTGACCTCATCCGCCGGCTCCGACTAATCACCCAAGTCCGGGGCGAGTTCTCCCGAACACCCGAAGCCTTCAAATGGTGGGACAAGTGGTACTCCGAGGTGACAGACCGGGCGGCGGACAACAAACACTTTGCAGGATACCTTGCCCGTATCCCTGATCAGGTCTGGCGACTGTCCATGATCCTCGTAATCGCCGAAGGCAAAGGCACCGGGCAGCTCGTAGTGGAAGAACGGCACTTCAAAATGGCGCAATCCATTCTGGAGTGGGTCGAAGGCTTCCTCCCTGGCACGTTCGACCAGCTCTCCGAAAGCGGAGTTGGCGCGGAACAAATGCTCCTTCTAAAGCAACTCAAAGCGACAGGCGGGATGGAAAAGCACTCGAACCTCCTCCGGAAAAACACCCGTCGAATGAATGCAGATAACTTCCGGCGTTGCATTGACACGCTCCGCCAATCCGACCTAATCGAATACGACGCGAAAGAACGCGCCTACTACCTCACCCCTCTCGGATGGAAAGAAGCTAAATAAGGAGACGTTGATGGCTAACCCGTTCAGCAAGCTAAAGCGTAGAGGTGCGGGTCACCCTGTATCAATTCGACAGCGGGAGAAGGACGCGCGAAACGCGTTCCAGCAGAATCGGCAGTATTTGCATACTCTCATGTGCCTCTGTATTGAGGCAGGGGGCTCGGTCACCGTCAAGCACAGCACGTACAACCTGCTCGAACCGGAGGATCAGATCGAGGTTCGGGCTGGGCTGAAGGAAACAACGATCACGTTCAAACCGGCGGAAGGAGACTCAGATGGCAGCGGAAGACTGGGAAGAGCTGGCGAAGCAGATGAAGTACCCGGGGGAGAAGGAAATGTGGGAGGACCTGTACAGCCGGAGGGAGATGAGCATAGCGGAACTCAGCAGGAGGTTCGACTCGGGGACAGCGTCCATCCACAAACGGCTGACGGCGAACGGGATTCCAACCCGGCCGAGGGGAGGGAAGAACAATCAGCGGGTGGTGGTGACGGCGGAACTGGTGGAGCGGTGCCGGAATGAGGGGGTAACCCCTGTCGCAACCGAGTTGGGCTTGTCCTACAACACCCTGCACAAAGCCCTCTTACAATTCAAGCGCGGCGAAGGTACTCCTTCACAGCCGTCGCCAGAAGTTGAGCCACATACACCTGATGGTCAGGGCGAGTAAGCAGTTCGGCGTCTCGCCGGGAGTCCACAAACCCGACTTCCACGAGAGCGGCTGGGCACCGTGTGTTCTTGAGTACGTAGAGGTGTTCCGTTGCCTTTGTCCCACGGAAGGTGCGCCCTATGAGACTCTGGCGGAGTCTTTCAGCAATTCCCTCCGCGAAGGCGCGAGAGCGTTCGCTGCTGGCGAAATGCCATACCTCCGCCCCGGAAGCCTCTTGCATGCCGGGCATATCCGGATCGGGGTCCGCGTTCAGGTGAACGGACATGAATATGTCGGCTTTTGCGTCGTTCGAAATTCGGCACCGTTCAGCGAGCGAAACTGTGATGTCTGCTCCGCGGGTCAGGGTGACGTTAAAACCGTCCGTCTCAAGAAAGGCCTTCACTTGCAGTATGACCGCAAGTGCAATGTCTTTCTCCCGGAAGTTCTGAAAGACCGCGCCGGGGTCGGAGCCGCCATGCCCTGCGTCGAGGCAGATGCGCTTACTGCTTGTCTTTGGGAAGGCCGAGGGTGCGTCTGACAAAGTCTCCATAGTTTTCATCTCTGAGGGAATCCAATGCCGTGTAGTAGTTGCGCATTGCGCCGACTGGAAGAGGAAGTACTTGTGTGGTCGCGAATCGACTCAGCCGTTTCGACTGAATTTTCGCCACAGGATCGTCTTCTCCAGTTACTTGGGCGTTGTATGCCCCCATCGCCTGACCTGCGAACTGGGCGATTGGACCTCCAGTGTATGATGTCGGAGCTAAGAACGTCCATCGTGAAAAGTCTGCTCCAAATGC
>Ga0137435_1000400_pt1 | contig 14920 bp, 11 predicted proteins | sample EasRivERMGT100_2_FD_104904 | JGI IMG/M metagenome (GOLD analysis project Ga0137435, IMG submission 104904) | Soil microbial communities from meander-bound floodplain in the East River, Colorado, USA - East River MetaG ERMGT100_2 | ecosystem: Environmental > Terrestrial > Soil > Floodplain ... | reverse complement strand
GTGCCGCCGACACCCTGCATGAAAATCTCAACATCATCCAAACCACTTAGTTCTAGCGTTCTCTTCAGTTGAGAGTAATTAGATGGCAAGGGTTCATATCCCAACACCTTGGCCGTCGGATAAAGTTGTTTCATTCGTACGATAAATAAACCCGTGTTCGCTCCGACGTCAACTATGATCGGCTCAGAGCTCGTCGTCAAGGGAAGGTCGTAGCAACCGTCAACGAAAATCTCTTTGTAGATAAACAGAGTCATGAATTCATTCACAGTGACAACTCCGCCCTGTTTCAAGCGTAGTTGAAAAGTGAATGGCCATAGGTGTGGGACGAACTTCAAAAAGAGCGCAAGCCAGAATTTCCATGAGGAACACAGTGCTTGGTTGTGCTTGGAAAAATTAGAAGGATCAGATATCTCCGCCAGAGCCCACTTTAAACGCCAAGATTTCATGAAAACTCCTCTTCGCCTTCTACCGCCGCAACATAACTCATCTATATGGACTTCTCCCGCGATACAAGACGAATGCCGCAGGGTGGTCAACGCGGGAATCGGTTGCAGTCGTATATCCGGCATCTGGTGTGGGCATCTTAGCGCTCACGCCGACATGGAATCCGCCGACTGGCAGCCGGCACGTTCGCAGCGATCGAGCTTCGATCAGCGGAGTTATAGGCTCTTGCCCGTGCCGGTCCAACGGTTGTGGCCATTATGGGCGGGGTTTCTCATCGCAACCGCAGGCTGCGCCGGCAGCAGGCGCAACTCGATTCCCAGAGTGCGGAGCGTTCTTTCCCAATAGTGCACAGCCGCAGACGTCCATCACGACCAGATCCACCTTGCGGTTGTCGAACCAGCGCTCGAACTGCTCAGGGGACACGCGCTCGCTCGACGAGTCTCCAGCTGGCATCAGCCAACGCGAGCTCAAAGACCTTGTTTGCCAGATCAACTGCCGCGGTAGTAGCATTCAATTTCGGACTCCTCCCTCTCGACGAGCTCCGGCCCACCATAGACTTCGAGCTAGGCACGATGATGCCGCATAAAGAGCAGGAGGCGTCCATCCCATCAATCCAGAGCGAGCGTGCGCAAGTCCGCGCCACTGGTTTCCGGTGTTATGCACAGCATGGAACCAGAGATGCACTCCGAAAGTAAAAGTGCCATCGCAATATTCGCACACAACGAAGCAAGAAATATTATTCCCTGTCTGGAAAGCATCAAGAAGGCCATAAGAATTGGCGATGAATGCTATGTACTAAATAACGGCAGTAGCGACAATACAGGAACTTTGGTCAGTGCGTTCTCAAGAGAGAACAGCTTTTGCAAACTTATCACAATTGAGATTGGCGACAAAGCAAACGCCTGGAATGTCTTCTGTCACGAGCTAGACATAAAAGCGAACTTGTTTGTTTTCCTGGATGGTGATTGTACGGTGTCGCCGAGTTCGTTGGATGCACTCGAATCATGCCTCAAGCAGAATCCCCATGCAAATGCCGCCGCAGCCCTTCCCGATGAACGTGCTTCAAGAAGGAATAGAGAAAACATGCTGCGGGACGGAGGGTTGGCGGGAAATTTGTATGCCCTGCCACAAACGTTTATGGAACGAATAAGGGATAGCAATGTTCGCCTCCCAATCGGTCTTATTGGAGACGACTCTCTTGTCGGTGCATTGGCTTATTGGGATTTGAATCCCACGACCGAATGGGATACGAGAAGAATTGTTATTTGCAGGGATGCCAGTTTTTCGTATGACAGATTGTCATTGTTTTCGATCGCAGATGTTCGTCTTTATTATCGAAGGAAAATTAGATACAGCCTGCGATATTTTCAAACTATGCTCATGAAAGCACCGCTCAAAACACACGGGTTAAGGGCGATACCTCGGAGTATTGATGATTCGTATGTCGGTTCAGTACCACTATTGAAATTGAAATGGAGAGGGCTGGATACTTGGTTTGATTATCTCGCGTTAAAGCGAATCAGAAAATGCGTAACAAATCGCTCCAGCGAACGCCAAAGCTCCCCCGCAAAGAGTTGATAGAACCAATTGAGCCGAGGCCCGAGCGTTCGAGTCAACGCGACCGGCAGATATGTTCGGAAACTAGATCCCCGGCCAATTGGTGGCCGTTCTCGTTCAAGTGCCCCGAACCGAGTGCTGTGTTGCTGAAGCCATGTAGGTAGACCCGATTATTCTCCGCGTACGACTGGAACGACAGGGCCAACAGTACCGCGTCGATCTTTTCCTTGTCCGCGAGAGCGCGTATGCGGTTCTCTGGATAGAGGAGATCGCTTGCGTCAAGATCCCGCTTGAACCGGTCGCGGACCTTAGGATCAGGGTTTGCCTGAATCGCGATCGGTATCGAGACGAGCAGAAACCGTGCCCCCATGCCGGTGACCTCATCACGCATCTCCACGATCAGGCGCTCGGTAACCTCCCAGGCGTCCCTCCAGGCTGGCGAGATTGGAGGAAGGATACTTCTCTCATTCAATCCGGGTTCCAGATTCGCGACTTGCGGGGAGCGGACTTCCCTGCTGGTCAATTGCTCAATCGCGGTCTTGGCCCTGCGGAGCAGCTGAAACGTCCGCAAGTCGAACAACATCTTTCTGATTCCGAAATTCCTCCTGTAGGAGAGGTACTCGGGATCGGTGAGAAAGCTATCGTCCAGGACTAGCGCGCGATTCTCGAGGCGAAAGAATGGTCGCAATTTCATCGGTTCGAGTTCGCGCGAATTGTTTCTCACGTCGTTGCCCGGATAGAAGGCGAGCACGACCATATCCGGCGCATACTCCGAGACGCGATGTCGCAGTGTCAGCAGTTCTTGTGCGGTTCCGTACCCAGCCACACCGAAATTCAGAACCTCGACATCGCGCGCACCAAACTTGCTGCATTCCTTGACCCGCCGTTCCATGATCGACCAAAAGGTCGCCTTCATGGGGACCTGTACGGCTTCCGCCATGGAATCGCCCAGTACGGCTATTCGGAACGTGTTCGACGGTTTTGTCTTGGAATGCTCCCGATCCCGCAAGCCATTGTTGCTGATTCTGATGAAAGCCTCGCCCTCCGTTCGGTGCCATCCCTGCGCACCGGGTCGGAGTGCACTCCCGACAATATCGTCATACGTGTAAAAAACCGGGTAACTGAAGTCGATGAGTCTCAGGGACAGCTCTCCAATGACCAGCGCAATACACATGCTTGCGCTCAGCAATATTCCGCTCAGAAGCCAGTTCTTGATTGGTCTCTCCTTGGCTCTACGATGAAAGCGTTGGCACGATACTTGGGCCTCCGTTAAATTTCAAGTGAGGGTGTCGCCTCGCCCGGCCGTCCACATTCGAGCATGAAAGATCTCACACCGATCGGGTTCGAACACGCTACGATTCCACAGACCCGGGAACCCCTCTCAACTTCTGATTGGTCCGGCGATCCTCGGCGGGAAGTCATGAGGTCAACCGACCCAAAGTCTGGCGCCAGAACCGACGAGTTCCAGCAATCGAATCGAGTCAGGGCAAGACCGCGGCGCGCGCGGACAATCGCGCCGATACGTCCGCCTCTAGGATCGCTTCCACCCGCGCGAGGTTCTCGTTCCAGCTGTAGTGCCGGGACACGTGCGCGCGCAATGCATCACCGAGCGCGGCCGGGGCAGGCTCGCGCAGCAACTTCAGCAGCAGCCGCACCGCCGCCTCGGGCGCATCGGTGGTCCATTCCGCCAGCTCCGCGCACGGCCGTATTCCATCGACCGCCTGCGGACTTGCGACGACCGGACGCGCCATGGCCATCGCCTCCAGCACCTTGTTTTGAACGCCCCGCGCGATACGAAGCGGCGCTACCGCCGCGCGCGCATGCGCCAGGTAGGGTCGAGTGTCCGGAACAGTGCCCGTGACCCGTACGCCCGGGAGCTGCGCCAGATCGAGCACCGCGCGCGCGGGGCGGGCCCCGACGATATAAAAGCGTGCCTGCGGAAAATCCGAGCGTACGCGCGGAAAGACCTCGCGCGCGAACCATGCCACGGCGTCAACGTTCGCCCAATAATCCATGGCGCCGGTAAACACCAGCACCGCCTCATCCGCGGCGTACGGGCTCGGATAAACGCGCTGCGGCGAGAAATACTCCGTGTCGACGCCGTTCTCCACGACTGACACGCGTGCGGCCGCCTCCGGAGCCTGCGCGGTGAAGAGCCGTGCTTCCGCTTCGGACACGAAAAAGCACGCGTCGAAGGCCGCCGCGTAACGGCGCTCGAGCTTGAATAGCGTCTCGGCCTCGCGCCGATACAACCAGCGCATGGGTCCGTGCTTGTGCTCGCTGTACTGGCGCCACTTGTCTGAATCCAGATCGACGAAATCAAGAACGCGCCGGATTCCATCCGCCGATGCCCCCTCGACGTACTGCGCCATCGCCGAGCTGAATACCAGCACGCGCTCGATGCGGCGCGCGCCGAGCATGTCATCCACCCAGTGCGAGAGGCGCGCACTGCGGTAGTAGCGCAGCGTCAGCGGCTCGCCGGTGGCGAGCGCCGCGAGGCTGCGCAGCTTCGCGCACGCGGTGTGCAGCGCGACGAAACAGGTCTCGCCGCACATTTTCTTCACATGCTCGACATGGCTCCAATCCCGCGCGTCGTCGATGAACGCGCCGACGTGCACCCTGTATCCGCGCGCAAGATGTTGGAGCAGGTGGAACGAGCGGATTTTGTCGCCCTTGTCGGGCGGATACGGGATCCGATGCGCCAGAAACAGCAGCTCCCTCATCGGCTATCCGGCCGCCGCATGGCGCGGCCATAAATATCTTCGTAGCGCGCCACGACCGCCTTCCAATTGCGCTCGGTCTCGACGTAGCGCCTTGCCGCTGCCTTGAGGCCCGGCCAGCGCGCGGGCTCCCGCAGCAGGGCCAGCACCGCCGCCGCGAGCGCCTCCGGGTCGCCGGGCTTGAACAACGTGCCGGTCTCGCCCGGACGGATCATCTCACGGTGCCCGCCGACGTCCGATGCAACCAGCAAGCGCCCCTGGGCCATCGCTTCCAGCGGTTTCATTGGCGTGACCAGCTCGGTGAACCGCGTCGACAGGCGCGGATAGACCAGCACGTCGATAAGGTCGTAGTAGCGCCGCACCTCGCCGTGGGGAACGCTCCCCGCGAAAACAACCTGTTTCTCGATCCCGAGCTCGGAAGCAAGCCGTTTCAATTCCGCCTCCTGGCGGCCGCCGCCCACCAGCAGCACGCGCACGCGTTCGCCCTGCGCGAGCAGTTGCCGCAGCGCGCGCAACAACACGGCGAGCCCCTCGTAGGCGCAGAACGAGCCGATGAAGCCCAGCACCAGCACGCCGTCCAGCCCGAGCTGCTGTTTCAGCCCGGGGTCGGGCGCGCCGCCCATGGAAAATTCCTCGACGTCCACTGCGTTGGGGACGACCGTCACTTTTTCTGCCGGGATGCCGCGGCCGACGATATCGTCCCGCAGCCCGTCGCAGATCGTGGTGATCGCGTCAGCACGCCTGAGCGCCCACGTTTCCATCCACCGCCTCAGGCGGTAACGCAAACCTCCCTTTCGGGTGCCGTAGCCGACCGCCGCGTCCTCCCAAAGCGCTCTGACTTCGTAGACCACCGGGATGCCGAGTCGCCGCCCCACCCGCAGTGCGGGAATTGCGCTCAGAACCGGGGAATGAACGTGCAGGAGATGGGGCCGCACGCGTCGCGCCACTCGCTCGATGCGGTAGGCGATTTCGCCCATCAATTCAAGTTCCGAAAGCCCCGGGACGCCTTCGAGGATCCCGCCCGGGGGAGGCGTGCGATAAAAGTGCCAGCCGTTCACCTGCTCTTCGGTTGCCGCCGCCGGCCCGTGCTTCGGGCCAGTTAGATGAAACGTCTCCCAACCCAGCGCGCGCTGCTCCTTGAGGATCGCCTGCGTGCGGAAAGCGTAGCCGCTTTGCGTCGGGATCGAGTGATCGAGAATATGAATGATGCGCATGAATCTGGAAACACAAAATCAAAACCAGCCACGGAAGCACACGGAAGCGACAGAAAGCGACAGAAAGCGACTCAATAGATCAACAATTGAATTCATTTGCAGACCATTCGTTCCGTCCATGTTTTCCGTGTTCATTCCGTCGCCAGGTCCTTGTTTCAAATTCCGTGTGTTTCCGTGTGATTCCGTGGCCCAGGGTTTTCCGTCTGTCCATTTCTTCCGTGTGATTCCGTGGCCAATGCGGTTTCGGTTCTGGTGTTGTCCGTGCGTACCTGTGTCTATCTGCGGCTCAATCGCCTACAGCGCGCGCGGCGCGGGTGGCTTGCGCGCCCATCACGTTGCGCAGGAACGACTCGAACATCAGCAGCGTCCACAGCGGCGTACTGTAGTCCCGCCGCCCCGATTGGTGGTCGTCCACCAGCCGGCGGAGGTAACTCGCGTTGAACCAGCCGGTCTCGGCGAGCACCGGCCCGAGCACGGCCCTCCTAACGGGCTCCCGCAACGGACCCCGGAACCACTGGGCGAGGGGGACCCCAAAGCCCATCTTCGGCCGGTACAGGATTTCGGCAGGCAGGTAAGGCTCGAGCGCCTTCTTCAGGAGGACCTTGCCCTCCCCGTTGCGCAGCTTGAAGTCCGGCGGCAGGCTCGACAGCCATTCCACCAGGGGATGGTCCATGAGCGGCTCGCGCACCTCCAGCGAATGCGCCATGCTGGCGCGGTCCACCTTTGTGTTGATGTCACCCACCAGGTAAGTCTTGAGGTCCAGGTACTGGACGAGCGACAGGGGATGGTCGGACGGAGCGCGCTCCGCGTGGCCCTTGAGCACCTCGACCGCCGCGTAGCCTTGCAACTCGGTGCGAAAGCGCTCGCTGAACAGCTTGCGGCGCATCCCGTCGTGCAGCAGGGAAACGCTGTGAAAATAGGCCTCCACCGAGCCCCTCGCGAGCGCCTCGAGTGTGGACTTGGCACGGAACACCCGCGGCGCCCAGTCTGCCTTGGGATAGAGCCAGCCGAGCAGTCCGAATAGGGGCCGGCGCAGCTGCAGCGGCAGCAGCGAGCGCACGCTTTCCTCGTTTACGTGCCAGCGGTAACGGCGGTAGCCACCGAAATTCTCGTCGCCCCCATCACCCGACAACGCAACCGTCACGGTTTTCCTGGCGAGTCCGCACACGCGGTAGGTGGGCATTGCCGAGCTGTCGGCGTAAGGCTCGTCGTACATCGTCGCCAGGCGGTCCACCAGGCTGAAATCGTCCGGGTCCACCTGCTCCACGTGGTGTTGCGTCCGGTAGAGATTCGCCACCTTTTGAGCGTAGGCAGACTCGTTGAACGCCGGGTCCCCGAAGGAGATGGAGCAGGTGACGACCGGTTCCGCGGAAAGGCCCGACATCATCGCCACCACTGCACTGGAGTCCACGCCGCCGGAGAGAAATGCGCCCAATGGAACGTCCGAGATCAGGCGGAGCTTCACCGATTCGCGCAGGCGCCCGATCAACTCCTCGCCCGCCTCCTGCTCGGTAGGCGACGCACCGGTCTTGAACGGCACATCCCAGTACTCAACCGGCGCCGATGTTGGGCTGCCTCGCTTCAGGCTGAGGGTATATCCGGGGGAAAGCTTGCATACGCCCTTGAAGATGGTGCGCGGTTCGGGCACGTAGCCGTAGGCGAAGTAGTCCTCGACCGCCATCGGATCGATCGCCCGCGGCAGCCCCGGATGAACCAGCAGCGCTTTAAGCTCGGAGCCGAAGATCCAGGGGCCGTCGGGGAGCTGGGCATAGTAGAGCGGCTTCACGCCGAGGCGGTCGCGGGCGAGGAACAGCGTCTCCTGATTGCGGTCCCACAGCGCGAAGGCAAACATGCCGCGGAAACGCGTTACGCAGGATGCGCCCCACTGCTCCCAGCCATGTACGATGACCTCGGTGTCGGAACGGGTGCGGAAGCTGTGTCCGCAGGCCGCAAGCTCCTTCGCGAGCTCCTGGAAATTGTAGATCTCGCCGTTGAACACGACGGCCACGCTGCCGTCCTCGTTGTAGAGCGGCTGCTGTCCCGTAGAGAGGTCGATGATGGAAAGTCGCCGGTGCGCCAGCGCCAGGCCCGGCTCCAGGTGCAGCCCGCCGGCGTCGGGGCCGCGATGAGTTAACGAGGAATTCATGCGCTCGATCAGGCTGCGATCGATCTCACGCCGGCCCCTGCTGTCGAATATGCCCGTGATGCCGCACACTTTGTTATCGCCCCTTTCGTTGCCCTTCCCCGTCAACAGGAAGCCGTTCACCCCGCCCTGTGACATCTTTCTCGACGGCGGGGCTGGGACGCGGATGGCGATGGCTACAGGATAACCGGTCGTAGAGGTTCAGGTAGTTGGTCACCATGACATCCAGCCCAAAGCGCCGTCCGGCGATCTCCCGCGCCAAGGCTCCCTGACGCCTGGCCATGTCGCGGTTCAAGTAATACTCACGGATCGCGGCTGCCATCGCATGCGGATCGGCGGTTGGTACGAGCATCCCGCTCCTGCACTCCTCCATGAGCTCGGGATTGCCTCCGACCCGGGTCGCTACTACTGGCAAGCCGCTCGCCATCGCTTCCAGGAGGGTATTCGACACGCCTTCCGCGAGCGAAGGCAGAACGAACAAGTCGAGGCCGCGCATGATGCGTGGGACATCGTCGCGCGCGCCCGCGAGCCAGACAAGGTCCGTCGCGTTCTCCCGCCTGAGCAATGCTTCTATTTCGGCGCGCAGCGGTCCATCTCCAACCAGGGCGAGGCGCAGCCATTTGCGTGCTGATTCATCGGACCGCCATAGTTCGATCATCGCACGAACAAGTGTGACCTGGTCCTTGACCGGCTGCATTCTGCCGACCGTGCCTACGATGAAATACCCGGGATCCGAATAGGGCCCGATTGCCTCGCGTCCATCCGGGGAGGAATGAAACAGGTCGATGTCCACACCGTTGTAGATCTGCGTAATCCTTTCCTGCGGCACTCCTATTGCTTCTCGCAGATATCGTTCCAGATCCTTCGAGAGCGCCACGTAGTGGCTGATCATCGGACGATGCAGCCGGCGCAACCACCGATACTTCCGGTTCTTTCCCTCCGTGTCGAATTGATCTCTTCCGTGCTCCCCGTGTATCCTGACCGGCACTCCGGAGAGCGCCGCCGGCATGAGACTGTCCATAGCAGTGAGATTGCGGCTGTGAACCACATCCGGTCTGATCCGGCGAAACAATTCGTAAAGTCTTCCGTAGACGCCAAAGTCCTGACCGAGTTTCTTGTTCATGGAGAAAATCTGCACATCATCGCGTCGAATCCGCAGCGAAAAATCAGAGTAATCCGTCATGCAAACGATTGCATGACGATAACGATGCGGCGGTATCCGGTTTATCAGATTTACCAGACCGTTCTCCAGCCCGCCGATCACCAAGTGGTGTATGACGTGCGCAATGAGCGGCGGCTGCCTCGCAGCCGTCTCGCGATCCCGATCGCCGGCCACTAGTAGAAACCCTCGAGCGCCGCGCGAAACGCCAGCATCGTGTAGTTGGCCCCGATCCCGGGGCGCTCGATATTATAGGAATCGACAGGGCCACGGATGCATCCACCGTAAGCAGACAGACATCCTGCATATCCCAGCTCCTTGACCATTTGCAGGACCGCAGGGTTCATGTTCGCCCGGCCGCCAAAGGGGTAGGCAAAGAATACCTCGTCGAGGCTGAGGTTCCGTTTGAGGGTGTCGCGTGACTCGATAAGCTCGCGCCGTACGGTGTCCAACCCGGCACTGCCGCAATCGAGGTGGGTAACGGTATGCGAACCGATAACGAAGCCGAGATCGCGCATATGCCGCAAATGATCCCAAGTCATCGTCGGCAGCGCCTTTCCCAGGCGCTTCAAGTCATGAGGAAACCCCTCGGTTGTCCCGATCATTCCAGTGCTGACGAAAAATGCCGCCGGCACTTGATGCCGCAGCAGGATCGGAACGGCATGCTCATAATTGTCCAAATAACCGTCATCGAAAGTGACTGCAATGACGGGACGCGCAGTGTCGCGCGGCACATTTCCGTGAATGATATCGGCGATGCCGACGACCTGATGATGACATCCAAGCCATTCCATCTGCGCGTCGAACTGTTCGATCCCGACCGTCAGGGAATCTCGCAGCTCGTCGCTTACGCGGTGGTACAGCAGAACTATGACGCGCTGGCGGTTGCGCCAGCCCAGATAACGCGCTGCCAGGGGACGGGCAAGCCGGACGTAGCTCCAGAAAAAGACTTCTTTGCATACGCGCTTGAGTTGCAGCCCGCTATCATTGGATAACCGCTTGCCCATCGCAGCCACCTGACGGAGCGTCGGTTTGGTATGAGTCCTGCCACCGGCGTTCTGGGATTTCCAGATTACCGTCTCCTCGCGCAACAGGCGCAGCGCTTCACATGTCAGCTGCACACCCAGTTCATCCAGTGCCAATTGCATGCCGCGCACGGTTGAATAACGCGATCTCGGCAGACTGCGCTCGACGAGAATGGGACCGGTGTCCAGCCCGCTGTCAACGCGATGGATAGTGCAGCCGACTTCCGGCTCGCCATTGACAAACTCCCAAAACGCCGGTGGCATTCCACGGTAGTCGGGCAGTTTGCCCTTGTGCAGGTTTAGGGTGCCCCGCCGCGGAATCTCGAAGAGCGGTGCCTTTAGTATCGGGGCCGCAAGCGAGACCGCAAGGTCCGGCCCGAATGCGCGCACCTGGGCGAGGGCATCCTCGCTGTGCACGTCAGGCACACGATGGTACCTTACGTTCGGGAGCCGCAGAACAGCACTTGCCGAATATTGCGCGCCGGGCGCGGACCCGGAAGCCGATGTCAATTGGCGCCACTTGAGGAAAAGACGCGCCATAAGGTCCCGCGCCTGGTAGGGAACCCAGCGCCAACCGTTTTTCTTGATGTTACGCCACTGATTGCGCAGCAATACACGGACGGATTTTTGCGGCGCATTTTCCAATATCATCCATTCCGTCTGAGGAAAATTCCGGACCAATTCCACGATTCCCTTCCGTACCGAGTAAAGATTGAGCCCTCCTGTAATGATTACCACCTTCCGGGGCTGCGAGGACGCCGGTACGCTCACAAAGGCCGGCTTGGGTACCGGCGGCGCGGGTTCAATTTCAATTGGTGTGTGCATGGTTCAACACTCCGGCGATTGCCAAGCCCATTCGATCTACAAAATCCTTTAGCCTTCCGGAGGAGGGTTTGGAAAAAAAGGCCGGGCGTGGCGCGCATACTCCAGACTCCGGGTGATGGCGGGCAGCATGGCGCCGACAAAAGCCTTCAGCGCCTGCTCCGCATCCTGCGGCCGCTCGTCGTAGGTCGCGTAAACAATGACTATGGCCGCGTCGTCCCCACGGCCGAGCAGCCTGGATTTTGCCTGCAGAAGTTTGCCCCAATACGGGTTCACGATGTACTGGCCGTCGACCCAATACCAGCGCCAGACGAGCAGGCTCGTGGATCGGCCGCGCAGCTTAGTCTCGATAGCTGAAATTTCTCCCTGGTTGAAAACCGGCGTGCGGCGGGTTTCACCGATGTTCTTCCATTCCCGGTCGTTGCTCACGACGAGCGTATTTTGTGTGGTGATAAGCTGAGCGCCCTGCCGTTGGTTCCGGTAGTACCCGATATAGACACCGACGCGGCTCGCTTCCTTGCCGTAGGCCTGTTGGATCCGGGCCCGGAAATTGAAAAAGCGCGGCGTCCAATCCGTCAGGCGCCCGGCGACCGGTTGCCAGTCTTCGGCGGAAGGCGGCGCCTGGAGGGCTGGCGGCCCATAGGCGCCGACCGCCTCCAGCCGCACGGCCGCCACCGGCCACACCGCCACCACCCCGGCCGCCGCGATAGCGGCTGCCATGATCGACGCCAGCGAGAGCTGGCGTCGTGTCGCACTCGGCGCGGGACTCGGCTGCGCCGGGCGCAGGTCAAGATCCTCGCGCCAGTAAGAACCGATCCAGAACAGGATCAGTATCACGACGCCGAAGAACAGCCACCCGTATATCAGGTGATCGATTCCAACCGCATATTTCATTTCGCTCAGATGGCCGATCATGACGATCATGTAGGCACGCAGCCAGTTGGCGACGATCGGAACGATCACGGACAACGCGACGAAGATCGCGCGCCGCGCGAGGCTCCGGTAGGTGAGGTAGGCGTACAGGACGCCGACGGTCAGCGACGCGATCACGTAGCGCAGCCCGCTGCACGCCTCGACCACCGACCAGCTTCCGCTAGGTATCATGAAGAACTGGCCCTCGCGGTACACGGGTATGCCGGTCAGCCTGAGCGCGGCCACCGTGAAGTCGGCCGTATACTCCATCAGCGGCAATTCCATGAACTCGCCGAACGGCACTGCAAACAACAGGAAACAAAGCGGGAAGGCGAGCGTTCGGACGACCGCCGTCCCGAGAATGGCCCAGACCACGAGCGGGATCATGAGGACCGCCCCAAACTGCTGCACAACGCCGGCTCCCGCCATTTGCCCCAAAAGCCAGCCAAATCCGACCAGCGCCAGCAGCGGCAGCACGTGAAAATCGGGCCGGAGATCGAGTGCCGCGACGGCATGGCGTCTCTGCCAGATCATCCACACACTGATCGGCGCGATCAGAAAGCCATGGGCGAAAGTATCCGAGCGCTGCCAAGTGACGACCATGGATTGCACCGTATCGCCGTACCAGGCGAGCAGCCAAAAAACGGTGCTCAGAACGAGGGCCGCCGCGATCCGCCGGTCCCTGAGGACATCCTGCCCGGGCATCGCCATGCTGGAGAACGCGACCGGCTCAAGCTTCATAAAGGCATATCCAGTATCTTCTTTAAGCGGCCTGTCTGCTGCGTTGGTCGACCGCGCTCCGCTCACGTAACGATCCCGGTCAACGACGTCGAGGGCAGGGCGCTAGCCTAGGCTCTTGACGATGTGCGGGCCGATCAGGTTGACGAGCGGCAAAGGCAGCCGCTGCCACAGCTTGATGAGCAAGCGGTACCGGGGGTTGAGCGGGTTGTGCTCGGGCACGCGCTTGCCCCTGACCAGCAGGTACTCGTAGTGCAGCGGCTGTGGCTCGAAGCCCCAGTTCTTCTTGAATTCGAATGAACCGGTTCCCTTCTTGCTGCGACTCCAATCGAACGTGCGGCACCCACGGGCGGCGCCGTGGCGAATGATCTCCCAGTACATGAAGTCGTTGGCGGCCAGGTTGCGCGCCTCGACGCGATCGCCCACGTAGTAGGGAATGATCTCGTCGCGGAAATAGAAGAGAAACGCGGCCGCAACGGCGCGACCGGTCGCATCGAGCACGGTCAGGATCTCCTGGTCGCGTCCGAACGCATCCGCGAGCGCGCGAAAGTAATGCTTTGGAAACGGTGGCGTGCCGTGTCGATGCACGTTGTCCGCATAAAGCGGGAAGAATCGGTCGATCGAGTCGTTGACGACCGCGCGCAGGCCGGCTTTTGCGGCACGACGCACCATGTTTCGGCGTTTACTCGGTATCGCCTCGAAGTTGGCCTCCGGTTCAGGGAGCAGCGGCTTACGAAATGTTGCGTACAGGTCCCGGTGCAGCCAACCGGGCTCCGTGACTTCGCGGTTTCGAAGCTCGAGATGACCCACCCGGAGGGACGACGCTAAATCGCGCGCATGACTATGAAGAGCTGCGCGAGCGGCCGGGTCGATCACGACGGCGCCCCCGTAGACGCAGAACGGAAGCGAGGCGAGCGACGAACCGAACAGCCGGCTCGCGACGTGCGCGAGCGGCAGCACTCCCACGATGTCGCCTGCGCGCTCGGCGTAGAGGTAATGCGTTTGGTGGCGGAATACCGACTCAATGATTTCCCGCCATTCCGTGCGATGAAAGAACGTCGCCTCGGGGCAGCGGTCGACGAACGCGTCCCAGCGCGCCGCGTCGGTGCTCGCGAGCTCCTTCACACTGAGTTCGGTGCGCACCGCGAATCCAGTCGAGCGTTCCGAATCCAAAGGCTTCACGTACGCAACTCGAGAAAAACCCGGTCGATCCGATCCCACGCGAAGTCGGCGAGCAACCGGCGCAGGCGCGCCTCGGTCCGATCGAGGTTCAGGTAATGGCGGAACTTTGTTCTTGTGCTTACGCCCCGGACTCGCGGCTGTTCCGGATCGATCTCCCACGGATGGAAATAGAATATGCACGACTGCCGGTCAACCGTATTCACGCGCATCAGGCACCAGCGCGACACGCCGTAAGGCAGCAATCGAAAATAGCCGCCGCCGCCCGCCGGCAGGTTGTGGTTGAAGAGCTTCACCGTGGTCACGGGCAGCTCCAGTAGCCCCTTGCCCCCTTCAGGATAGAACGCAAAGCGCGGCGCCCCGGGCATTCCGTAGTGATCGTGGCGGATGGGATAGATGCTCGAGCTGTAGCGGTAGCCCGCTTCGCGCAAGCACTCCAGCGCCCAAAGGTTGCTGTCGCCGATGGAAAAACTGGGGGCTCGGTAGCCTTGGACTGCGACACGGCCGATGTCCTCGAGCAGCGCCTTCGCGCGCGTGACGTCCTCGCGGAACTCCTTGCGGCTCTGCCCGGTCGCCCGCTGGTGTGCGTAGCCGTGGCTCGCCAGCTCGTGGCCCTGCTCGACGATCCGGCGCACGAGGCCCGGGTAGCGCTCCGCGACCCATCCCAACATGAAATAGGTCGCGTGAGTCTTGTGCTGATCCAGCATCGCCAGGATCGCGTCCACGTTGCGCTCGACCCGGCACGGTATCCGGTCCCAGTCGGCGCGCGCGATGTGGGATGCAAAGGCGGAAACGTGGAAGTAGTCTTCCACGTCTATGGTCATTGCGTTGCGGATCGGTGTGGGATTCATGTAATGTGTTCTTGACTGTGTGCGGCGTTACGCCACGAGCCGCTCAGCCGCGTGATCGAGCCATTCGCGCAGCGCGGCCGCGATGCGCTGGGACGCCCGGCCGTCCCATAGCTCCGGGTTCCTTCCCGATTTCCCGCCGCTGCGCAGGATATCGTC
>Ga0137435_1000398_pt1 | contig 14924 bp, 10 predicted proteins | sample EasRivERMGT100_2_FD_104904 | JGI IMG/M metagenome (GOLD analysis project Ga0137435, IMG submission 104904) | Soil microbial communities from meander-bound floodplain in the East River, Colorado, USA - East River MetaG ERMGT100_2 | ecosystem: Environmental > Terrestrial > Soil > Floodplain ... | reverse complement strand
GTGAACCGCCACGTGGAGCACGTCGGCGTGTGCGACTTCCGCGAGGAGACGGTCCGCCGTGGCGTCGAACCCCAGCAGGACGGCCGACAGTTTGTACAACGCGCCAATTTCTCGAGCTTCCCGCGCCGCGCCAGGAAGCCGGGGCAGGCCACGGTAGAGCGCGCGATCGAAGTCCGGGTCGCCGACGGTGACGGCCCGAAGATCGGCAGCGTCGCGCCGTTCGCGGCGCGTTCCCGCGATGCAGCGCAGGGCCGACGTGACTGCGACCGCCACTTCATCCACCCACGGCCGACCGCTGCGAGAGTCGACAAGCGCTCCCCAGGGAATCGAGTGAAGGCTGCCGTCAGGGACGATGATCACGGTGCGAACACTAGAAAGAGATACACGGAGCGGATCGATCAGCTTCACGAACAGTTGCCGCCGCACGGCGAGCGCCTCCGCCGGGGTGCCCGAGGTCAGGGCGCGGCGCGCGGAGGCCGCATCGTCGGCGAGCTCGCGCTCCGGCACCGGGATTTCGCTCATTCGTACGCCAGTGGAGCGGATGACCCACGCGATCGTTCGGTCCTCGAGCACCGAGTAAAAAACGACGGCCTGATCGGACTTGAGCCCGCGTCGCACCGAGGCGATGGACCCGTCCACGGAATCACTGGGGCGGCGTTTGGGTCGGGACAGCGACGTCGCGCGGATGCGCTCGGCCAGCTGAAGGGCGCCATCGGTATTGCCGCGCTCCAGCTCGAAGCCGACGAGATCGCGCGCCAGCTCCCACGTCGTTTCGAAGAACGATGCCCGGAGCGACGATTCGTCCAGCCGGTCCCGCTGGCGCTCGGCCGTGTCGAGCGCGAGAAGATAGTCGCGGGAGGCTCCCGAAGCATCGCCCGCGCTGGCACGTGCGTGCGCGCGCAGCCGGTAGGCCTCCAACATCTGGTTTTCCTTCCCGACCGACTCGAGCCACTTCGCCGCGCGGTCCGCCGCTTCGATCGCTCGTTCCGGCTCGGCATCCACGCTCAAGCGTCCTTCCACCAGGGAAAGCTCGGCATCCAGGCGTGCCTTGAACGACGGATCTTCGACGCGTCCCAATGCCAAGCGGGCATCGCGCGCCACGCCCTCGGCGAACGCCATCCGGCCCGCGCGTGCGGCGGCTCGCGCAAGCCAGATGAGGCCGTCGCACTTGTCCATGGCAGTGTCGTGCCGTCGAGAGAGAGCGACGGCGACTTGCTGCAGATCGAGGGCCGCAAGGGGATACCCCTGCCTCCCCGCTTCGCTGGCTGCCTGCGACATGAGCGCCTGGGCCCGGCGGGGGTCCGTGATGCGCTCGAGCCGGCGGAAGGTCACTCGATGCTCGTCCCAGGCGCGCGCGGTCTGACCGAGCGTCCACCACATCGTCGCTTCGATCGAGCGAACGAACGTGGCATCGGCCTCGAAGCCCAGCGCCTCGAAATTCGCAGCGGTCTCCCCCAGGAGCGTTACCGACTCGAGCGGCTGACCCGATACGCCGATGGCGAGGCCTCGTAGCCACCGAGCCCGCGCGCCGACGATCCGCCGCTGGTCCGCGGGATAGCGCTGCAGGAGCGCCTCCAGCTCCGCCAGATGACGCGAGATCGCGCCGACGTAGTACGTGCTTGACAGCCGGTACAGCTCGGCGAGATCCCCGTACGGCGCGCCGAGCTCTCTGAATCGCTGCACCGCTTGTTGGAGCGTGTGTCCGGCTTCTTCCGCCCGAGCGTCGTCGAGCGCCGCGCGCCCGCGCGCCAGCGCGACGTGCGCCTCCGCGAGTCGCCGCCGGCGGGTGGGATTCGACGCCGCGGCGCGGATCTCGGACGCCGCGATTTCCACGAGCGGATCGCCGACGATCGCGGCCATCGACCTTGCCCCGCGCTCGACTCGCTCGAGCGTCGCGGCTTCCCGCGAATCTCCGGCGAGCGCGAGCTCGCCCCACGCGCCGAGCGCCGCCATGAGCGCCTCCGACGATTGCTGCGGGTGGCGCCGGACCAGCTCGTCGATCGCGGGACGATCTCCCGCGGCGCAGGCGGATTCGAACGCGGGGGCGTCCTCGCTCCAGCTCCTTCCGATCGGAGCCGCGCGCAGCTTCTCGGCGCGCGCGCGTGCCTCCTTCGACCAGTCGGAGTCGGGGTCGATGCGCTGATAGTCCTCCCACGCCTCGATGGCGGCTTCCCGCAGACCCAGCTCCTCGAGCGCGAGGGCGCGGTTGAACGTCGCGAGGGGGAGTCCCGGCTTCAGGCCCAGGGCACGCCCCGCCGCGTCGAGCCCTCGCACGAGGTCCTCGGCGCTTCCGGCCGCCTTCCCTCGCTCGATCAGCGCGGCGGCGAGATCGGACCAGACAGCCGGATCCTGCGGAGCCTCGCGCGACGCTTGCTCGAGATAACGGACCGCCTCGTCGGCGTTCCCGAGTAGGAGGTGAGCGATCCCAAGCGCGTGGGCGTCGGCCCGCTCCGTGCCCGCAAGCTGCGATGCGATTCCGGCAATGTCCCAATTTTCGGAGCCGCGTGTCTTCTCGCCGCGGTCGCGATCGGACGGAGCCCAGGAGAAGCCTCCGGACAGCCGCCCTGAGGCGAGGCGCCGCTCGCCCGCCGCGCGAGCCAGCTGCTCGATCGTGCCCGGCGTGCTCCGGAGCGAGGACCGCCACCAGGAGATCCCGAGGGCGCTGCCCGCGATCGCGAGCACGATGCCCGCGGCGACGGCGACGATGCGGCGGATGCTCGTCCCCGAGTTCGCGTCGGAGAGCTCCTCGTGGAAATCGGCGATGGCGGCCATGACGTCCTTGCACTTCGGGCACCGCAGTGCGTGCTCGATGACCTCACAGCGCCGGATCGAATCGAGCCCGCCGCCAGCAACAGCGGCAAGGTCCGAATCGATAGGGCACGGTCCGAGGGTGCTCACGATTCCATCTCTCGGTTAGACGGTCGCGACGGCGGGTTGTCCCGGTCTTCCTGCCGAAAGAACGCGTCGCCGGCTCCTTCCGGCGATTCCAGGAGAAGCAGCACGCCGTGCCGGTCCACGCCGCCCTCCTCGAGATGGCGGCGCAGTCCGCCCAGGACCCCCGCGAGCCTTCGACCGACGCGCTTATGCTCGAGCCCCAACGCGCGGGCCGCGGCCCGCACGCTCAGCCCCTCGCGGAAGACCAGGATCAGGAGGAGACGATCGTCGGGCTCGAGCGTGCCGAGGTGCGCTTGCAGGAGCGGCAGCAATCGCTCCGCCACCTCGCGCCCCTCGCGAGCAAGAACGGCGGCCTCCGCGGTGTCGTGACTCGGCTCGCCGCTCGCGGCGGCTGGATCGGCCGGTCGGCTGCGCGGTGACCGCGCGGGGAGCCGGCGCCGGATCCGCTCGAGCTCGTCGGAAGCGGCGCGCGCGCCGAATCGAAGGCGCAGCTCCGCCGCGACCTGGTCGAACGGAAGCCCGTCGCGTCCCCACCGCTTCTCGAGCGCGATCGCGAGATCGCCGAGGCGAAGCGCCTCGGCGCTGGGCCGCCAGCTTCCCCACTCGGACCGCTGCCAATCGTGCAGCAGGCGGGCGATGACGACGACGAGGTACGTCTCGACCCGGCTGCGTCCGTCGTGGGCGGCGACGATCGCATCGCCGCGCTCGGCCAGACGCAAGCGCAGATGATCACGGAACTCGTCAGCGTCCTCCGGTCGGAGTCCCCGCCTGCGGCATTCGGAAGCCGCGAGGCGATCGACGAGGGCGAACCAATGCGCCTCGAGCAGCCGATGACCCCCGCGAGTTGCGAATTGCCGCGGATGCTAACACGGCGCTGCCGGATGCCCTCCCCCAATCGGGGGGAGGCTCAGTCGGTCGCGGGGACCAGCCCCGGTGCCGGGCCCCGATCGATCGCGTCGGCGGGGGCGCGGTGCTGCTTTGCGAGGAGCACATAAAGGCACGGCACCACGAACAGCGTGAAGATCGTCCCCACCGTCATGCCGCCGACCAAGACCAACCCGATCGAGTTGCGCGCCGCGGCCCCGGGCCCGGAGACGAGCGTCAGCGGGAAGTGGCCGGCGACGGTCGCGACAGAGGTCATCAGCACGGGCCTGAGGCGCGTCATCGAAGCTTCCTGGACCGCGGCCAGCTTGTCGAGACCGTGTTCCTGCAGCTTGTTCGCGAACTCGACGATGAGGATGCTGTTCTTCGCGACCAGCCCGACGAGCGTCACGAGCCCGACCTGGGCGTAGATGTTCATCGTCGTCGTCCAGCCGTCGGTCCAGTAGGGGAGGTCGGAGTTCGGCATCTTGAGGAAGGTGAAGACGAGTGCGCCGAACATCGCGAGCGGCACGGAGCCCAGGAGGATCACGAACGGATCGCGGAACGAGTTGAACTGCACGGCGAGGACCAGGAAGATCATGAGGATGGCGAGGCCCATCGCGGGCAGGAACTTCCCGCCTTCGGTGCGCAGCTGGCGCGACTCGCCCGTGTAATTGATCGCGTAGCCGGGGAGCAGCTCGTGTGCGTCTTTCTCGAGCGCCTTGAGCGCGCCGTCGAGCTGCGCCGTCATGCCGGAGAGCTTGATCGCGTTGAGCTGCTGGAACCGGTTGAGTGAGCGGGGGACGGTGGTGTCCTTCAGCGAGGCGATCGTGCTCAGCGGGATGAGGCGCCCCTCCGGCCCGGTGACGTACATGTCGCCCAGCTGGTCCGGGTTCAAACGCCCGGAGCGGACGAGCTGCGGGATCACCTTGTACGCCCGCCCCTGAATGTTGAAGCGATTCACGTAGTTGCCGCCCAAGGCCGCGGCCAGGTCGGAGCCGACCTGGGCGTTGTTGAGCCCCAAGGCCGCGACCTTCTGATAGTCGATGACGATCTCGGATTGCGGCTGGTCGTACTTGAGGTCGATCTCCGGCGGGAAGTAGAAGAGCCCGCTCTCCATCACCTTGTCGCGCAGCTTCTGCGCCGACACCAGCATCTTCTCCGGATCGTCGGTGGACGCGATGATGAACTCGACGGGGAAGTTGCCGCCGCCGGGAAGCGCGGGCGGCCGCGCCCCGAAGATCTGGAGGCCGGGGATCGCCGAGAGCTTCGCCTGGACCTCGGGGACGATCTGGGAGATCGAGCGCGTCCGCTGGTCCCACGGCTTGACGACCATGCCGCTGAAGCCGCCGACGCCGATCGCCGCCGCGAAGGGGTCCGACGGGGACAGCAGGAGCTGAAAGGTCAGGTCGCACTCGGGTGTCGAGAGGAACGCCTGCTCGGCCGCGCGGCCGAAGTGGCTCTTCTGATCGGCGGTCGCGTTTCCCGCGTTGTTGATGATGCCGAACATGAACCCCTGGTCCTCGAGGGGAGCGAGCTCCTTCGGCGAAAACATGTACATCGGGATCGTGAGCAGGCTCAGAAGGGCCCACACGGCGTAGACCGCGGGCCGCACGCGCATCGTGCGGGCGAGCACCGCGCCGTAGGCCTGGCGCAGCTGGTCGAACCGGTGGTGCACCCAGCCCGAGAAGCCGCGCTGGGCGACGACGGCGCCGCCCAGAAGCTTCGCGGACATCATCGGCGAGAGCGTGAGCGCGACGATGCCGGAGATCGTCACGGCACCCGCGAGCGTCAGCGCGAACTCGCGGAACAAGGCCCCGGTGAGCCCCCCTTGCAGGCCGATCGGCGTGTACACCGCGGCGAGGGTGACCGTCATCGCAATGATCGGGCCGATCAGCTCGCGCGCTCCGGTCAGCGCCGCCTGGAGCGGCGACAGGCCCTCCCGCCGGTGGCGCTCGACGTTCTCCACCATGACGATCGCGTCGTCCACGACGAGCCCGACGGACAGCACGATCGCGAGCAGGGTGAGCAGGTTGAGCGTGAATCCGAACGACTGCATGATGAAGACGCCGCCGATCAGCGACACCGGGATGGCGACGACCGGCACGAGCACCGAGCGGAACGACCCCAAGAACAGGAAGATGACGATGACGACGATGAGCAGCGTGTCGAGGAGCGTCCCCATCACCTCGTGGATCGCGCTGCTGATGTACTCCGAGGCGTCGTAGCCGACGGAGATCTCGAGACCCTGGGGCAGGTCCTCCTGGATCGCGGTCAGCTCCTTCCGGACGAGCTCGACCACGTCGATCGTGTTCGCGCTCGGCAGCGGGAAGATGCCCACGAACACCGCCGACTGGCCGTTGAAACGGACCTCGGTGTCGTAGTCCTCCGCTCCCAGCTCGACGGTGGCGACGTCCCGCAGCCGCACGATCGTGTCGTTCTGCTCGCGGACGACGAGCCGCTCGAACTCCTCGACCGTGTGGAGGTCGGTGTTCGCGGTGAGGTTGACCTGGACGAACGCGCCCTTGGTGTTCCCCAGTGCGGCCAGGTAGTTGTTCGCCGCGAGCGCCTGACGGACCTGCGCCGCGCTGACGTTCAACGAGGCCATCTGCGCCGGGTTCAGCCACACCCGCATCGCGAAGGTGCGCCCGCCGAAGATGTCGGCGCGCTGCACGCCCGCGAGGGCGGCCAGGCGCGGCTGCACGACCCGCACGCCGTAGTCCGTGATCTCGCTCTGCGACAGGGTCTTGGACGCCAGGCTCAGATACGCGGCCGCGAACTCGGAGTCCGCCGAGGCCACCGTGATCGAGGGGACCTCCGCCTCGGCGGGCAGCTCGTTCCGGACCTGATTGACCTTGGCGGTGATGTCGGCCAGCGCACGGGTGGCGTCGTAGTTCAGCTTGAGGCGTGCCGTGACCAGCGACAGGCCTTGAAGGCTTTTCGACTCGACGTAGTCGATCCCGTCCGCGGAGGCGATCGAGCGCTCGATCGCCGTCGTGATGAACCCGCGCACGACCTCGGCGCTGGCTCCGATGTACACGGTACCGACCGTCACCGAAGCGTTGTCGCTCTGCGGGTACTGGCGGACGCTGAGCGACCGCCACGCCTGCAGCCCCGCGATCACGATCAGGACGTTGATCACGACCGCCATGACCGGGCGCTGGATGAACAGGTCGGTGAAGGACTTCATGTGTTGCGGGGCTTGGGGGTGAAGCTGAACTCCGGAGCGAGCGAGTTGTCGATCTCGACCGGCATGCCGGGGCGGAGCTTGAAGGGGCCGGTGGACACGACCCGCTCGCCGGCCTTCACCCCTTCGACCGCGACGACGAAATCGCCCTGCCGGATGCCCAGGCGGACGAAGCGCTGCTGGACGACCAGCGAGCTTCCGCCCCCGGGCGCCCCGGCCTTCTCCTCGACGACGAACACCGAGTCGCCGAAGGGAGCGTTGAGCACCGCGGTCGAGGGAATGAACAAGACGCGCTCCGACCGGGCGAGTATGGCCTCGACGGAGACGAACATCCCCGGCCGCAGCTTCCCGTCCGGGTTGCGGAGGGTGGCCTGGACGCGCACGTTGCGCGTCATGGGATCGATCTCCGGGTTGACCGCGGTGATCTTGCCTTCGAACGGGACGCCGGGATACGAGTCGGAGCTGACCGCGACCTCGAGGCCCTCCGCGAGCTCGCCGAGGCGCTGCTGCGGGACCGAGAACTCGACGTAAATCGGGTCGAGAGCTTGCAGGGAGACGACCGGGCTCCCCTTCGACAGGTACTGTCCGACGTTGATCTGACGGATCCCGAGCTTGCCGGCGAACGGAGCGCGCACGGTCTTCTTCGCGATCGTCGCCCGGATGTTGTCTAGCCGCGCCTCGACTTCCTTGAGCCGGGCGTTGGCCGCGTCGAGCTCGCTCGCGGCGACGCTCCCGCTGGCGGAGGCATCCTTTACGCGTGCGAAATAGGACCGGGCGGCGTCCGAGGTCGCCTCGGCCTCGCGCAGCTGAGCTTCTTCGATCTCGACGTCCAAGCGCACGAGAGGAGCGCCCGCCTGGACGGAAGCACCGGCCTCGAACGCGATCGACCGCACGAACCCGTCGGCCTCGGCGGCGACCAAGGCGCCTTTGAACGCCATGACCGATCCCACGGCCGCGATCCTCGGGCGCCAGTCTTCCTCGCGGACGGAGGCGACGTTGACCTTCTCCGGCGGCATGACCATCTGCTCGCCGGCTTTGGCCATCGCGCGGAACTGCAGGACCTTGATCCCGACCATCGCGCCGACGATCGGAAGGACGATGACGACGCCCAAGATCCACCAAAGGAGACGCTTGCGCTCAGCGGCCATTCGTAACCTCGTCGAAGACGTGCCCGTGAGCCCATGTTAACAGGCGGCGGCGATCCGTCTGCCGAGGAGGCATCCTTGGTCCATGCGGATCGCCGAGCTCGCCGCGACCTCCGCCGCCCTCGCGGCGACGTCGAAGCGTAAGGAGAAGTCCGAACGCCTCGCCTCCCTGCTGCGGAGGCTCGCGCCCGACGAGATCGTTCCCGCCGTGTCGCTGCTGGCGGGCACGCTCCGGCAGGGGAGGATCGGGCTCGGGCCTTCGGTCGTCCGAGCGGCGGTCGCGGGGGAGCACGCCGCCGCGTCCACGCTCACCCTGGCCGACGTCGATCGCGCATTCGACCGGCTGGCGGCGATCAGCGGGGCGGGATCGGCGGGGGCGCGACGCGAAGCTCTCGCGGACCTGTTCCGGCGCACGACCGCGGACGAGGCGGACTGGCTCGCCCGCGTCCTGCTCGCGGAGGTCCGGCAAGGGGCGCTCGCGGGATTGATGGAGGAGGCGATCGCGCGCGCCGCCGAGCTGACCGCGGCCGAGGTGCGCCGGGCGGCGATGCTCGGTGGGGACCTCGGCTCCGTCGCCCGCGCCGTGCTCACCGAAGGACGCCCCGGGCTCGCGCGATTCCATCTCGAGCTGTTTCGGCCCGTGCTCCCGATGCTCGCCTCGCCGGCGGAATCGCTCGACGACGCGATCGAGCGGCTCGGCTCCGCGGCGCTCGAGTACAAGCTCGACGGCGCGCGCGTTCAAGTGCACCGGCAGGGCGACGAGGTGCGCGTCTACTCGCGCTTGCTGAACGACGTGACGGTCGCGGGGCCGGAGCTCGTCGACACCGTGCGTGCGCTCCCCGCCCAGGAGCTGATCTTGGACGGCGAGGTCATCGCGCTCAAGCCGGACGGCACGCCGCACGCCTTCCAGACGACCATGCGGCGGTTCGGCCGGCGGCTCGAGGTCGAGGCGCTCCGCCGCGAGCTGCCGCTGACGACGCTCTTCTTCGACGTCTTGCGCCGCGATCGCGTCGAGCTGCTCGACGCCCCGCTCGCCGAGCGCGCCGCCGTCCTCGCCGACCTCGCCCCCGGCGCCACGGTCCCGCGAAGGGTCGTCTCGAAGGTCGAGGAGGCGGAGGCGTTCTACGACGAGGCGCTCGAGCACGGCCACGAGGGGGTCATGGCGAAGGCCTTGGCCTCAAGTTACGCCGCGGGGAGCCGCGGCGTGGGGTGGTACAAGGTGAAGCCCGCGCACACGCTCGACCTCGTCGTGCTCGCCGTCGAGCAAGGGAGCGGGCGGCGCAAGGGGTGGCTCTCCAACCTTCACCTCGGCGTGCGCGACGGGACGGGCGGATTCGCGATGATCGGCAAGACGTTCAAGGGGATGACCGACGCGATGCTCGTCTGGCAGACGGAGCGCTTCCGGCAGCTGGCGGTTGCCGACGACGGGTACGTCGTGCACGTCCGGTCCGAGCAGGTCGTCGAGATCGCTTTCAGCGACGTGCAGGAGAGCTCTCAGTACGCTTCGGGCGTGGCGCTGCGCGCGGGTGAAGCGTTACCGCGACGACAAGCCGCCGGAGCAGGCGGACACGCTGGAGAGCGTCTACGCGATCTTGCGAGGCCAGGTGGGGAAAAAACGGCGGGCCTGAGCGAGGGCCCAGGCCCGCGAGGTCCGGCTAGCGGCCGTCGTTGTCGGCGTCGCCGGGCAGGGCTCTTTCGATCCGGTGCCACGCGTCTCGGACGGCGTTCTTCGCCTTCATCCACGTGAGCTTCGACTGGCCCTTCACCTTGTCCCAGCCGCGCTCGAGGTCGGTTTCGACGTCGTCGAACTTGCGGCCGTGGTGACGCTGATACGACTCCCAGCCGTAGCGGTAGGCCGGGCTGTACTCGGAATACGGCACGTTCTGATCGGCGTAGGGACGGCTGGCGTAGTTGTCACGCCAGTACGTGTCTTCGACCATGGGATCGAAGGTCGTAGTGCTCGCTTTCATAGGCGTCTCCTTCTCGTGGTGACAACCCCTCTCCAGGGATCAGCAATGCCGGTGCCAGCGTTCGGCTCAACTTGGTTGCCGCGACGGTGCTCACTCCGGCAAGAAGGCGCGCGGTGGCGCCGTCTCGGTTTGCGGAGTCGTTACCGATGTGAGGCCGAGTCCTAGTGGATCGAACCGGCGGTGATTCTCTCTACGACCGAACCGCGGACACCAACTTACGCACTGCGTCAGAGCTGCGTGCGGAGCAACGCCGCCACATGCTCCGAGAGCTTCTCCTGGAACGGACGATGCTCCCACTCCTCCAACGTGACGCGCCGGGAACGGCTCTTGTCCGCCTCGAAGACCGCCACCTGGGACAGCGCGAACTCACCGTCGTAGACGTTCAGGTTCGCCTCGTCGTTGAGCCGGAAGGAGCGATTGTCGAAGTTCGTCGAGCCCACCGAGACCCAGAGATCGTCCACGATCATGATCTTGCAGTGGTACATCGTGGGCTGATACTCGTGGATCTCGATGCCGGCACGGAGCAGATCGCCCCAGCGGGCACGGGAGGCCTTGCGCACGATCCGGGAGTCGATCTTGTCGCCGGGGAGCACGATTTCGATCGCGACGCCCCGCCGGCGCGCCGCGACGAGCGTCTCGACCGACAGGTCGTCGGGAACGAAGTAGGACGCCGCGATCCGCACGCTCTTCCGGGCGCTCGCGATCGACAGCAAGTACATGAGGCGGGCGCTCTCGCTCCCCCCACCGGCCGAGCTGACGAAAACCTGACCCAGCGCGCCGCCGGACGGCGCCAGCTCGGGGAAATACCCCTCCCCGTGAAGGACCTCCCCCTCCGTCTTCAGCCAGTTGTCCATGAAGGCGGCCTGCATCTCCCCCACGGCCGGCCCTTCGATGCGAAAGTGCGAGTCGCGCCAGTGGTGCTCGTTCTGGGCGTGCCCGCTCCACTCGTCGGCGATCCCCACCCCGCCCGTGAATCCGACCCGGCCGTCCACGACCAGAAGCTTGCGGTGCGTGCGGTTGTTCATCCTCACGATGTGGTACCAGCGGAGCGGATGGTATTTCCGGACCTGGACGCCGCTGGCCTCCATCTCCTTCAGGGCCCCGCCGTCCATCTTCCCGCTGCCGACCCAGTCGAGCAGGACGTGGACGCGCACGCCGGCGCGCGCCCGCTCGGAGAGCGCGTCGGCGAACTCCTTGCCGATCCGCCCGGACCAGTAGATGTACGTCTCGAAGCTGATGGTGCGCCGGGCCGACCGGATCTCCCGCAGCATCGCCGGGAAGATCTCGTCACCGTTGGACAGGGCCTCGACGCGGTTGCCGGCCAGGATCGCCGGACCGAGCAGGGTGCCCATCGAGCGGAGGAACTGCGGATCAGAGGCGCCGTAAAGCGGCTCGATCCGCTGCTGGATCTTCTTCTCGCCGGTGACGAAGTTCATCACCAGCAGCGTCACGAGCGCGGTGACGACGATTGTCAGCAATATGCCAGCGATGACCTTCCTCAATGATTCATTGTGAGGGGCGATTACCGGCGCGGCCACGTGGACGTTACGTGCGGCTCTGCATCAGCCTCACGTAGCCGTCCTCGAGGCTGGGCGGCGTGGGCGCGGCGCTCGGGTCGGGATCGGCCCAAGAGCCGACCAGCCGGTACTGCACCGCATCGGCGAGGTGGAGCATCGAGACGATCGTCGTGCCCGGCTGCGGCTCGTCGAGGCGCGGCCGCGTCACGGTCCAGACATGACCCTGGGCGATCCCCGCGAGCTCGGCGGGGCTGCCGCGGAACAGCACGCGGCCCCGGCCGAGCACCGCGAGGTCGCGGCAGGTCTGCCCGATGTCCTCGACGATGTGCGTCGAGAGGATCACGGTGCGATCGCCCGCGAGGCTGACGAGCAGATTCCTGAAGCGGATGCGCTCTTCGGGGTCGAGGCCCGCCGTCGGCTCGTCGACGATAAGAAGCCTCGGGTCGTTGACGAGCGCCTGCGCGATCCCGACGCGACGCTTCATGCCGCCGGAGAAGCTCTTGATCCTGCGATCCGCGACGTCGTGGAGCGCGACCATCTCCAGCACCTCGCGCACACGCTTCCGGCGCTGGACCCGGTCATGGAGACCCTTGAGGATCGCCATGTAGTCCACGAGCTGGGCCGCGGTCAGCTCGGGGTACATGCCGAGCTCTTGCGGGAGATAGCCGAGGATCGCCTTCGTCGCGCGCTTCCCGGCCTCGGTTCCCAGGTCGTTTCCGGCGATCCGGATCGAGCCGACCGTCGGGTGGACGATCCCCGCGAGGATGCGCATCAGCGTCGTCTTGCCGGCGCCGTTGGGGCCGAGCAGGCCGAACATCCCGGGGCCGATGTCGAGATTCACGTCGCGCAGCGCGGTCGCACGGCCGAAGGCCTTCGAGAGTCCCGCGATCTCGATCACAAGTAACGCTCCTGGCGCCGCAGCAGCCACCACGAGCCGGCGAGCAGCGCGACCGATGCGAGGGAGAGGGCGAGCTGGCTCGCGCGCAGGTCGGCGCGGCCCGGCTCGAGCACGCCCATGAACAGATAGGTCCTGGGCCCGTTGGCGAGGATCCAGCCCTTCATCAGGATCTGCACGAGCCAGACGGCGCTCGCGACGAAGGCTCCCGTCGCGCACTGCGCGCTCGCGAGCGAGCCGAACAGGCCCGTCGCCGCCAACCCCATCGTGGGCACGAGCCAGGCGCGCTGGATCGCCGCGAGGCCACCGAGGGGGGAGAGGTCGATGCCCATCGCCGCTGCTGCGAGCTGGAAGACGAGCGCGCAGGCCGCCTGGACGCCAAGGAGGATCCCGAGCCGGGTAAGCAGTGTGGACACGTGGCGCACGCGGGTCGAAAAGCGCAGCTCGAGCGCCGGATCGTCGAGCACCGCGTACGCGGCGCTGATCCCCGCGAGGAGCGGCACGAAGAAGCCGAGATAGCCGCGCGCGATCGTGAAGCGGACGTGAGGGTGCGGGAGCATCCACGCGATCACGACGAAGAGCCCGGCGAGGGCGGCCGGAAACCACAGCAGCTCGCGTCGCGACGTGATCCACGCGTACCGGATCATGCGAGCCGGGTCCTGCGCCGGAAGAACGCGACCAGCGCGGCGAGCGCCGCGGCCGCGCACGCGGCGAGCACGCCGATGTTGAGCGCGGCATCGAGGGGGCCGTAGCGGTCCGGTCCCCGGATCGCCTCCGAGACGGGACCGCCGAAGAAGCCTTGCACCGCGAACATCCCGCTGGGGGTGAGCAGCGTCCCGTTGAGCGTCGGGAAGAGCTGCGGCGGGACGAAGTTCGCCCAGAACCAGTACCCGGTGAACAGCACTTGATAAACCGGCAGCGGCAGGATGATCGGGCACGCGATGGAAAACGCGACGACGAACGCGAACGCGGGAACCGTGATCGCGAGGAAGGCGACGGGGACCGTGTAGAGAAAGGAGAGAGGCGCATGGCCGATGGCGACCACGACGACAGCGACACCCAGGACCCACGCGAACAGGGGAAGCAGGTACGACGCGAGGACCCCCAGGTACTTCGCGAGGACGTACGTCGCCGGGAGCAGGGGCGTGCTCTCCTGCAGCTCGCGCATGCCCAGCCGCAGGTCGCGCACGACGCGGTCGGCGGACAGGATCCCCGCGATCAGGGGGAAGAAGACGTTGAGCGCCGCGAGGAACCGGCCCGCCGCGGACCAGGCCTCGGCGCGGCCGATCCCCTCGCCGCGCACGAACTCCCCCAGAGGGGGAGGGGAGAACAGGACGACCGCGTGGAAGACGAACAGCAGCCCGTAAGCGATCCAGAGCGCCCGGCGTCGGAGCGACATCCCGAGCTCATGGACGATGAGTCCGCGCACGCTCTACTCAACGCAGCGGACGCTGCGAGCGTTAACGGGTCTTCACGTCCTTCGAGTTGATGTCGAGCGTGAGCATGAACCCGTTCGTTCCCTTGTACTCGAAGGCGTTGTCCCCGCGCCGGTAGGCTTCGACCTCGCTCGGCATCAGGACGAACCCGTCGTTGCGGGGCGCCGCGAAGTACTTGAGGTTCTTGATCACGGTCGGCTCCGAGGTCATGGCGGTCTCGTTGTGGCCCAGCACGACCTCGCCGGCTTTCCCGCCGTCGAGCCGGGCGACCGCGCGGTCGTTCCCGCCCTTCCACTCGATCGCGGCGTCCTGGCCCACCGTGAACGACTTCCACTTCCAGGGATAGACCGGACCAAGCAGGATCGCCGCCATGCCCTCGCGCTGCTCCTTCGTCACGGAAGGGTCGAACGTCGCCTCCGCCCACTCCGTCTGGCCGTCGCCGAAGTCGTCGCCCAAGTCCCCGGCGATCCAGACCTTGACCCCGGACAGATCCGTCGCGCCGTACTTCCCCTTGTTCACCTTGTAGACGATGTTGAAGCGGCAGTAGTGCCCGCCCGCGCCGTGGCCTTCGTGTCCCGCCTGCCCCGCCTGCCCGGGCGCCGGCTTCGTCGTGAAGTAGCACGGGCAGAACATGTGGCAGCTGCACGCCTCGATGACCGTGGCGTTGAGGGACCAAGCCGGGCTCGGTTTCGCCGGCTCGGCCGCCGAGAGGGTCGCCGCAGTGGCGACGATCAGTGCAAGGATCGCGATCTTCTTCATCGGAGACCTCCTATTTCGATCCGCCGGCCCCCGAATGGAGCTTCTCGAGAACCTGGTCCATCGAAAAGCTCCCGGGTTTCTGCCGCGGTGGATAATCGCGGTACGTCGCAAGATGCTTGGCCACATACGCCTGCGCGGGAACGAGGGCGAACGCGTGCTCGACGCGCCACCGTGCATAGTCTCCCGCGTCCGATTGCGCCCGTTCAAACGGGTCGGCCCTCAGATCGAACAGCTTGGGGAAGCGCAGAACAATCAGAGG
>Ga0137435_1000397_pt1 | contig 14928 bp, 23 predicted proteins | sample EasRivERMGT100_2_FD_104904 | JGI IMG/M metagenome (GOLD analysis project Ga0137435, IMG submission 104904) | Soil microbial communities from meander-bound floodplain in the East River, Colorado, USA - East River MetaG ERMGT100_2 | ecosystem: Environmental > Terrestrial > Soil > Floodplain ... | reverse complement strand
CGCGGGCGTCAAATTCGACGAACAGCTCTCCGCCGCTGCGACCGCGCTGGCAACGACCTACGTCGAGCACGCGAAGCTCCACGATCAAGTCGCGAGGCTAAACGCGCGCGTTCAACTGACTCGCGGAACGCGACCCGATGACATTCGATGGATACAGCCTCTCCGCCAACCGGGCGAGCTGGGCGAGGCGTTCGGGCGTTGTCTCGATGCGGCAATCACGTCCGCATTGGGGCGATGACGGAACGACCCTTTAACGCGGCGCAAAGCCGCACGAGGACATCATGAGCGATTCTGACAAGGGTGGAACTGTTGAAAAGACCGATGCACGAGCAGGGCAGAGTCCGAGCGGCGCCGCGCAATCGGGCGCGTTTCCCGGTTCCGTCCAGGCGAGCAACATTGCGGCAGGCCTGAATGCTGACGGCACGTTGCCGTCGAAGGGGTCGCGATGACGGAGCCACGGGCGTGCGATGTCCTTTTCGGCGGGCCGCAAGCCAATCAGGACACAGCACCAGCGCCTCCTCCCGTCGAGAGCGTCGCCGAAAAGTTCTTCCGCGTCGCCGAACCGAAACCCGCCCCGGAGTTCATGAGATCGCCAGAGGCGGCCGCGGCCGAGGCGGCCAGGATCGCCGACCTGGAAGCCCTGGGCGTGAAGGTTCCCGATGGGGTGACGATGCGTCCCGAGACGCTTGTGGCGATGCACGACGCATCGGTCAAAGCTCACCTCGCGGCGCAAGACGCCGAGATCGCCGGATGGGAATCGGAGTCGCTGAAGCTCCCCCCGGAAGACCTGGCGGCCGCTCGACAATTCGCACAGGAGCACTTGGACGCCGATGCGCTCGACGCTCTCGCGCGCTCGGGTTGGGGCTCGAATCCGAGCCTCGTTCGGACGGCGGTCAAATTCGCTCGGTTGCTGGCAGAACCCGCGAGGCGATGAGATGGCACTCCGTGAGCGCCTCGAACGGCTGGAGCGCATCGTTGCGGACAAGCTCGTCTGTCAAGAGTGTTCGGCAACCGTGTTCGTCGTTGTGCTGCCTGGCGAGGACCCCACACCGCAGCTTCCGGGACCGTGCGCGGCGTGCGGTCGACAGCCGCAGACCATCATCGTCAAGAGTCCGTTCCGCACGCGAGCGTCCTACGGAGCGACCGCCCGCGATGAGGACGGACCGCCGAGGTTGCCCGAGATCGTCGCGGAGGAAGGCATCGAAGAGGCCGGGCTCGCGGCGCCGGTGATTGTTCCTCAGGACCCATCGGCGGAACCGCCATCGGCATATCGTCCGGCGGATGGACTGCCGCGCCCGCCGCGGTGGGTCCCGAGGCACGAAATACCTCCGGAACAGCCCGCCGCGGCGGAGGATTACGAACCGCTGAGTGAGCGGTGGCGATGAACTGGGTTCGGACGATGACGAGGCTCATCCGTTTCGCGCGGCGCCTCCGGCGGGGCCGTCTCCTCCCCGCGTGCCAGCCGCGCGATTTCTGGAGGACGCATGGACTACGACGACCTTGGGAAAGACCCGCACCGCGACAAGCCACGGAAAGCGAACCGGCGCGATGTTGCGGCGCGTTTGAACCGACTCGCTATTGCCCTGGACTACGCCCACGAAGAACTGTCGGAGCTTCGGCACGGTCTCGGGGTCGCCGATCGTCTCGACGCGTACCGGCGGCGGACGCACGAGGCGCGGGAATGACGGGCGCCATGAACAACGTCGCCCTAGAGCATCTCCCAGGCCCCGGCCATCTCCGGCAGATCCAGCCGACGCGGATAGGAGGCGGGATCAGGAAAAGTTCCGAACAGAAATCTCGGGCCACGCATCGCCAAAGCCTTTCGGCTCCAGGTATTCCAGTTCCAGGCCGCCTTCTACCTGCCGAAAGCGACTCGCCCCGGTGATGTCTACGTGATACTCGCGGCGGAAGACGTACTGGAACTCGCCCGTGCTGTTGTACACGGCGGCCTGGAATTCCACAGGGATGGTCACCGTGGGTCCTACGGTCGCGAGCTGCCTCATCGAGAGCGGGAGCGCGTGACCGATGATGCGGGCCAGCGGGAAATGAGCCCGCCACGTCTCGAACGCCCAAACGACCCAATCCTCCTTACCCGAGTACGCGTCCTCGGTGAACTGGACCACTCCATCGGGAAGGCTCGCGCGCACGGTGACCCGAATGATGGCGAGACGGCCGGAGTAATTCCGTACCCGCACAATCGCGGTGAGATCCTCGCTGTCTCCCTTCGGGAAATTCACGACGAACTTGAGAATCGGAGTTCGTGCTCGTCGCGCGTCATCGTCGGCCTGAGCGCGGATTCTCGCCGTCTCCATCGTGTACCAGATCACGGCCAGCGCGGTCAGTCCGTAGATCCACGCCGCCGCGAAGTTCTGCTGCCGCGTGGCAATCGCCATGCTGACAACGACGAGCACCATGAGCGCGGTCGCGACCCTGTTGCGCCTAACGAAGTCGAGCACCGGATCGAGCCCTTGACGCGTGTTGTCCATGAGCGTAGCGTCCCCCTCGTAAGCGGCCCCGCCGCCCGCGCTAACGGACGACGGAGCCTAACCGAAACAGCGAGGATTGGTCGCCGTGACGGCTGCGCGAATTCTACCGACGCTCCCCTACATCGCGAAGCTCGTTCCGATCCCTCCTCGGCGTCCGTGCGCCCATGCGGCGCGATGAGGTAGTCATGGCGATCTATCCGAAGAGCATCCGCCGGAGCGTCGGGGCGTGAAGGAGACGCTACGGCATCCGCGCGAGCAAGGCTCCCGCGATCTACTGCGGGAACAGGTAGACCCGCACGCTCCCGTATGTAGCCTCGCAATTGCCGCCAGGGATCGTGAGAGTTACCTGCATTTCACCGCCCATGGTGCGGTGAAGTGTGCGCTCCCTATCCCCGTGCACGCCTTGCACCTCTGGTGGGTTGCGGTTGTCATAGACGACCGTGAACGCTTCGTCTGCGGACCATCGGTTCATGACTTCAAAACTCGCACCGCCGTAGCATTCCGAGGGTTGAGGACGGGGTATGTAGATGCCAAAGTCGGAATAGCCGGTCGTATCGACGGTGCGGGGGAGCGTAACGATCACTTGCCCGCTAGGCGAGACGACGATCGGCGCATCCAGCAGTTCGATCATGACGGGCCTCCGCGTCGGGGCCGACACGACCCGAAGGCTACCGTCCTCGGCAAGCGGCAGGTTGCTGACCTGCACCGTTCCCTCGACCGACTGGACCGCCGGCAGATTGACGACGGATACTGGTACTACGGGAAAGGCGGCCGCCGCATCCGCGTCGGCAGGACTCAACTGCGTTGCTTGCTTCCTCGGCCCGACCTCTGCGGCGTGAACCGACGACACGAAGATGCCGCAGACCGCCAGACAAGTCGCAATCGTTCTCATTGTGCTTACCTCCTGGTGCTGTATCAATTGAGTAGGTCACTGCGGCGTGCAAGCCGGGAGCAAGGCCGGATCACGCCCGCTGAGAACGCCCGCCGTGGTCTCGCGCCCGTATCGCGTCTGTCCCTGGTAGGTCGCGGCGGTGACGTAGTACCGCCCGGTTCCCGGCGCCGGATCGGGGAGCGGATCGGCAACGGTCAGGTAGTCCCCAACCGCAGGAGGCGACGCGGGGTAGTCGCACGCAAGAGGCTGCGCCTGGGCGAAGTCGATTGGCTTGGTCAACGGGCCGGTGTAGGTATCGAAGTGATCGGCGGCGGGCATCCCTTCGGGCATGTAGGGGACGGAGAAGCCGAGCGACGGTTGCGGCGTGAAGGATTGGAGAATCTCAAACGTGGTCGCGAACCCCTCGATGGAGGCAACCCACGCCTTCGCGTCGATGAATCCGCCCGCTGTGTTGCTCTCACTCACGATCCAGATAAGCAGCCGACCATTGGCTGCGTCGAACTGAGTTCCTGCGTTTACGAAGTTCGGGTAGCCGACGCAGCCGAGCTGACCGTCTGTCGTTCGAGGCTTCACCCCGTCCCATCCGTAGGGGTTCGCGCGTGCGGTTATGCTCGCGAGCAGTTCCTCCGAGGACCCGGTGTTGCGACGTATCTCGATGCGCGAGGGGTCATTCAGCCGCTTGACGTAGAGGAGCCCACCGAGGTTATCAGTCGCGAGGTTCGACCCATGCCACCAGCGTTCGTCGTTGCAAGTGTCTTGGATCACGCCTATCGGTATGAACGGCTGGCAGGAGAGACCGGGGACATGGAACACCATGTCGCTACAGTCCATGTGACTCCCCGGCTCGCTGGCGAACGCACCTGTGCACGCAAAGGCGACGAGGATGGCGGCGGCATATCTCATGGGGCGACCCTCCAAGGGTTGACACTCTCAGGCGGTGCGAGCCTACGGCACGACTCCACTGACCGTGATGCTGCAAGTCAGGCGTTCTGGATCGAAGGATGTCGTTGTGCACCCGCCTTGAGCGAATTGAGCTTCACTCCCCGGAGTGCCGGCGAGGAGCCGTACGTCGAACGAACACGAATAATGAACGCCGGTCGTTCCGCTGACGAGTCGGTCCTGGCTGAACGACTCCGTGACGCTGACCGACGCGCCGTGCGGGTACGACCCGAGCTGCAAAGTAAACGTTCCCCCGTTCATGTTGGTGCTCCCACCGCCGGCGTCGTGGTAGCAAACCGCATTGGGTCCAGTAGTGCTTCCGCCATGCATCGTCTCGGAAACTGGAATGCTCAGCGGAGCGTTGACCGCAACGGTCGTGGTTTTCGTCGTCGGGGACTGATCGGCATCCACAACTTCTGCGCGTACCGTGTACGTGCCAGCACTAGGGTAACTGTGGGTGAATGTCGTGACGATCGAAGACTGATTGTGCGAGTGCTCCTGGTCCCACACGCCGTCGTTCTCGAAGTCGATGCTAGAGGATGTGAGCACCTTCTGAGTGTTGCTGGCGACTACAGTGAACGTGATGGACTCACCGGTGTCGGCGCTCGTCGGATTGGCGCTCAGCGCCATTTGAGTGTGGTTGGAGCCGACAACCTCATCAGCGCTGTCTCCGCCTCCGCAACCGCCCGCACCAACGCTGACGACGATTGCAAGCCAGAATACCGTTCGGGACATGACGCTCTCCCCCCAGTGCTGCAAGACATATACGCCGCTTCACGTTTGCTTCAAAGGGCAAGGCGGTGCGGATCTACGCCTCCGCGACCGGCTCCGATAGTTCTGCCGCTCTGGCTCGCACCGCAACGCGCGACGCTTCGGCCTCGCCGGGAGCGAACGCTCCACATCGCTCGAATAGGTCGATCGCTCGTTCCTCGGCGCGGGGGTTCCTCCCGCGGTCGTCTACCCGCCCCCGGGAGAATCGTCTTGACTGAGTGCTACAGGTGTAGCACTATTGCTGCATGAGGGACGCGAAGCCGGCCCGACTAGAATCCGCCCCGCCGGAAGGAAGACCGGCAGGGGAGGAGCCCGTGAAGGACTTCATGCTGCGCGTCCGCATGACGATGGACCTCAACGACATGGTGAACGCGGCCGCGAAGAAGAGCGGCCTCAACACGGCTGACTGGGTGCGTGCCGTGCTGGCGCGTGCCGCCAACGAAGGGGCGTTCGCGCCCCGAAAGGGAGACCGCCATGGATCGAAGCCGAAGAGGAAGCCGACCCCGTAGCGAGCAGGACGTGGCTGCGCGCAAAGTGCCGGAGGCGTGACGATGGCAACCTTCACCTATCACACCACCGGGATACTTTCGAAGATCCGCCAGCGCGACGGCGCGCGGGTCTACTACTGCCAGGTCTCCTGGAGGGGGAAGCGGTACACAGAGAAGGCCGGCCGCACCGAACGCCAGGCGACGAAGCTACTCGGCACGCGACAGACCGAAGTTGACAACAAGACGTACATCCCGCCGAAGGATCGGAAGAAGGCCGAGCGCAAAGCCTCGACCGATCGCGAGTCCCTCCGGTTCGATACCGCCGCGGACCTGTTCGTCAAGACGTGCGGCGCCGAGTATTCGAGGCTGCGGGACATCACGTCGATGGTCAAGTTCTTGAAGCTCGGATTCGGGACGCGGTACCTCGATGAGATCATCCGGGCCGACGTTGACGCCTACGTCGCTGCGCGGCTGGGCCATGACGGGCCGTTCCGCAAGCTCAAGCGGAGGACCGGGCTTCGGGCGCCGCAACGCGAGGTGTCGCTACTCTCCCAGATGTTCGGCTTCATGCAAGACGGCGGGCACGAGCTCGACAACCCGTGCCTGCGCCAGCGCGGGCGCGGCCGGCGGAAGAAATCGAAGGCGTTCACCTACACCCCCGCGCGGGCGGCCGTTGTCCCCTCGGATGGGATCATGGGCGCGATCCTGGCAGCGGCGCCGAAGCGATTCACACCGGCGCACCGCGCGCTGCTCATGTTGGCGTACTACACGGGCGGGCGCCCGGAGTCGGACCTCCTCCGGCTTCGGCACCGGGACGTTGAGCTTCCCGAGAACAAAGTGGTCGGCCTCGACGGGAAGCCGTTACTTGGCTGGGTTCGGTTCCGGGATGCCAAGACGCCGGCGGGGAACAGGAACATCCCGCTGCACCCTGAAGCGGCGAAGGCGCTCGCGGCCGTGATGCTCCCAGAGCCCCAAGGCGCGGGCGAGCGAAAGGCGTGGGCCGAGACTCCCCTGTTCAGGACGCGCACGAAGAAGGGCGTTCCGCGAGCGTGGAGTGGGGACTCCTACAAGAAGGCGTGGGCCAACATCATCGAAGCCGTTCCCGCCGCTGAGGGGATGGTCTTCCGCGACCTACGGAAAGTCTTCAGGACACGACTGACTGCCGCTCGTGTCCCCGAGCCGACCATCCGTCTCCTGATGGGTCACACGTTGAACGTGTCGGAGCGGTACAACGTCCCCGAGGATTCGGAATTGCGCGACGCGATCCTTACGCTTCCGATTCCGCCCGTCCCCGCACCTGAGGCCGTCCAGGTTGCGGCTCAGGTTGCAGTCAGTCCCGTCAATGCTGTCAATGATTGAAGGGTCACAGACGAGAAGCCTTGAAACGCCGCGCCCGCGCTGTTTTTGCGAGGTCCGCGCTCGGCTTCGTAATCAGCAGGTCCCCAGTTCAAGTCTGGGTGCCGGCTCCAATCAAATCAACAACTTACGGGCGGCGCTCACAAGCGAAACGGCGAACAACGCGGCCAGGTTGCGGCTCAGGTTGCAGGTTCGCTCGGCGACGGTCTCGTGACGACGTAGGCGTAGACTTCCATCGGCCCCGCACCTGTTCGAACAGGGGCGGGAATCCCACCTGCCAGCGGGGCCGTTTCCAATCTCGGGATGCGACGACGGGAGGTCGCGGTGAGTCACCCCAATACCGAAACTCGATCGCGTCGAAGTCGGCAGACTGCGACGGTGCCGGACCCACCGCATCCCGACTATGCACCGCAGCCGTTGGCGGACCTACTCCGCAGAGAATCAACGGACACCGTGCCGTCTGCGCGTGGGCTAACACTACTTGAATCCATCCGCGAGTTTTGTTCGGAGCAGTGGGGCAAGTACGCCGCTTTCGTTGTGGAGAACGGAGCCAAGCGTCGCGAACACGACGAGGCTTCGAAGGCGATCACCCTCCGGAGACTCGCGGACAATCCACACCCGGCGGGGGTTGCCCGCTGGGTGCCAGTGGACGAGCAGAAGAAATACGAAAAGCTCGTTCAACCGGAACCGCCCGGTGTCGGCTGGCAAATCCTATTCGACGCCTACCGCGAACTCGCGCGGATCGCTGAATCCGGCCGCCTGGAGGGCCGATGTCTTCCGAAAAACGGCGGCATCGAGCACGTCGAGATCCCTTCCGACGCGTGGCGATGCGCGGCAGACCCAACCTTCTCCGAGTTGCTGGCCTCCGAGGTGGGCATCAACGGCGAGCGGTTCGTTGACGTGCGGTTCCGATCCGCAGGGGGCACGATGGCCGGGTCAGGCGAGCGAGGCCGCCCTGACACCGCGCGTCGGCTGTATCTCGCAGAGGCAGAGGCGCGAGCGACACGCGGGGAGCTGACAGACCCGGTGATGTCCCACGAGGCAAAGCGCCTCGAAGCGTGGATGGCCAACAACCATCCGCCGCCGCTCGTGCCCAAGCCCGCGCTTAAGACAATCGAAAACAATCTCAGCCAGGCCTGGCGGCGTCTTTTAAAGACGCAGCGCGCGGCTGTGGGGCGGAGCGCTGGCAAGCAGAGAACCCCCCGAAAATAGGCCCCGAAATTCATTTTCGGGGCGTGGACGCCCTGTACCCATTGCCCCTAAAAGTCTCTGTGCGCGCCGCGATGCGAACCGAGCGCGCCGGAGGCGATCGCGATGGGGCGAACAAAGGCAGCAGGACGCGAGCCGTTACCTAACGAGCTTCTCGACATCGAGGCGCTCTCGGTCGCGACCGTGTCCCGCGTCTTGAAGACTGCGCGCAGCTCGACATACGCGATGATCAGGTCCGGCGCCCTGCCGTCCTTGCGGCTCAGTGAGGGCCGGGTCCGTGTCCTCCGAAGCGACCTCGAGCGATTCGTCGCGGAGCGGCGCTCGTGAACCCCGCGGCGACTCGCTCCGTTCAAGGTGACCAGGGTTTTGACCCTGGCGCCGGGGCTCGCGTCCTGCTCCCGGAGACGCCAGCGGCGTATCGCCCGCGAACGTTGGCCGACGCACTGGGAATGTCGAGGCCCGCGATCTCGGCGGCGATTAGTCGGGGCGACCTCGGGGCGGTGAGGCTCCGCGGCACCGTCTTGATTAGCCGCGCTTCGGCTCAGGTTTGGCTCGACCGATTTTCACAACCGTGGAAAACCACTTAGACGCGAACGCCCCGCTTCAGACGGGGCGATTCGCAGGAGCCAGACGATGCAAGCTCGACATTACGACGAGAACGACGAAGTGGCAACGGCCGATCGCGACATGGCGATCCTAAGTCACCGGCTTCTCGCTGGCGTGGCCATGCTGGCCAGCCGGCAACGGGCCGAGCTGGAGGCGATGGGCGGCGGCCCCGATCTTGACTTGCTCGTCGTGATCGAAGAGCGCGCCCAGGCCGAAATCGAGCGCCGACGCGGGAGAGCGGCATGAGCGGCACAACATCGGAACGCGAACGGCCGCGAGAAATCCCCGAGAAGCTTTTTCTGATGCTGAATCGGGTCTACAAGGAATCAAGCGAATTGCTAAAGCTGCCGCCCTCCGAGGAGCGTTCGAGGCTCCTCGAACTCATCGGTTTTGCCTACGACGCGGCGCTTGCTCTTTGGAGCAAGTCGCCTGAGCCGCCGTCGGCGGGGCCGTGGGGCGAGGCATGAGCTGCGCGAAGTATCCATTCGCCAAATCCGCGAATCTCGACCTTCAATCTCGACCGTTCGAGCCCGGCACGGATGAATGGTCGCGTCTGGAAAGCGCGCTCGACAAACTGAAGCCGCTTCAACGAAAGGTCATCGTCCGGCGGTTCGGACTCGACGGAAAAGCGCCGGAAACCTTCGCGCAGATTGCGCGGAATCTCTCGCCCTCTCGCGGCTACGTCGCACAAGTCTCGAATAGGGCGCTCCGGGAACTGGCGTGTCAGCTTCGACGGATACCGCCGTCACGCCTAGCGGGCACGAACGCCGTGGACCTTCGGAGCATCAGCATCGACGACCTCGACATGTCCGTTCGCTCCTACAACTGTCTCAAGAACGCCAGTATCGAGACCCTGTACGACCTCGCCGGCGCGAGCGAAGCCGAGCTATTGAGGATCAAGAACGCCGGCAATCAATGCCTGGCCGAGTTAAGGCGCGTCCTCGCAGAGCACGGCCTAGCCTTCAGCAGCGAGCGTTCCTCGACGTCGGCACGGCCTCACGGGAGCCCCCGGTCGAAATTAGCGGAGCGGCTCGACGCGCTCACAGCGATGCTTTCGCCGCCACTGTCACCCAGTGTGCGGGCGAAAGTAGAGCCTCGCGAGGATCTTGATTCGGAGTTTCGGCGTTTGGTCGCGGAGACGCACAAGCCGGACGACGACGAGCGGGCGTCATGAACGGCGCCGGAAGCGGAGACGTCGTCGTCGCGATCGTGAAGAGCGGCGAGAGCATCGCCACGGTCGAACCGAAGGGCGGCCAGGCGTGAGCGCGCGGTCTCTTGAGAGGGTGAGGGTCGCCGCGCTCCGCGTCCTCGCGCCGCTGCGTTCGGAGTACAGCGCGGAGATGCTGGGGAGCGCAGTGGATCACCTCCTACTGCACGACCCCGGGCACGGGCGATGCGCCGTGCCACTCGCGGGCTTATCAAGGGAATTACGATCCTGCGTCTGCCTTTGCGCCGCGCACCTCCAGGCCGAAATAAACCGAGTGCAGGGCACCGAGAACCCGGTGACGCTCGCGAAGTTCATGGACGAGGCGAAGCCGTGATCTACGCCAACCGTCAAGATCCGGGGACGATGCAACCGGGCGATGCGATCGCCTACGTTCGGCTCGTCGAGGTTGGGGATGCGTATTCGTGGGTCATCGACCTGTGCCCATTTTGCGCCGGATCTCATTCCCACGGTGGCGGACGAAAGCCGGATGATCCGCGCAGATTCTTAGGCGGGCGGTCGCCCCATTGCGCGACCATCGAAAGGGTGCCGGGGCGCACGGCCATACGAGCGGCGGAGACTCGACGCGTGGGGTTCGCGGACTACATGCTCGTCGAGGGGCCGGCCCCGAGGTTCGCGGGTGCGTTCGTCACGCCCGGAGGGGCGGGGGCGACCAAGCGAATCGACTCTTGGCGGGCGCATTGTTGGCGCGAGCGTATTCCGATCATCGCCGTACGGCTTCTAAAGCGTCATGCGGTGATCGAGACCGACACCGCCCCGGCGAGCCAGGGCGGGAAGATGACCGAGGCAGCCCACCACATGGTTGTCGAGGCGCTCATCGCGGCCAAGGCGCGGGGGACGGTCGGCGCGTTCACCTACGCCAAGGTGCCCCTCGCGTCGGTTGACGCGCTCATGCCCCAGCTCGTGGCGATCTTCAACGCGCCCGGGGCCATCGTGACGGGGCAAGAGCAGATGGCGCGCTTTCTCGGACGCGAGGCAACGCCGTGAACGCCTCGCCGCTTGCTGAGCCGATCCTCGCGGAGGAACCGCGAGACGCCGCAGCGTGCGAACGCCTCGTCACCGAAGCGGCCGCCCTCTTGATCGAGCCCGGCCAGGTCGTCGAGTTGCGCGTGCTCGGCCTCGCGTATCCCGGAGACGTTCCGCGCGTCTCCATCTCGGGGTACTTCGACAATCCGGCCGACCTCGCGCGGGCCGCGTCACGCCTCGACGGATACGCCAGGGGGATTTACTTCACGTTGAATCCGCTGCGCCCCGAGATTCTCTCCCGGGCGAGTAATCGAATGGACCGCAACGCGGCGGCCGCGACGGATTCCGACGTGATCCGGCGGCGGTGGCTACCTATCGACCTCGACCCGATCCGCCCGCCGGGGACGAATGCCACCGACGACGAGGTGCGGCTCGCGGTGAGCGTCGCTGAGGCCGTGTGGCTCGCGATGCGCGAGAAGGGATGGAGCGAGCCCCTCGCTGCCCTTTCGGGGAACGGGGCGCATCTCCTCTATCCGATCGACCTCCCGGCGGCGGATGACGGGCTCGTAAAGCGCACCCTTCAAGGCCTCTCGGATTCGTTTTCGACCGACCGAGTGAGGATCGACCTCGCGGTCTCGAATCCGTCTCGAATCTGGAAGCTCCCCGGAACGATTGCGCGCAAGGGGCCGGCTTCGCCCGACCGCCCGCATCGCCGAGCGCGTCTGCTAGGAAGGCCGCCAGCATGAGCGAGCGCGCGTCAATGCCCGCCTCCGCACTTGAACCCGTCGCCGCGCCTAGGCGCGCAGCTAGAGCCTCCATGCCGGCGAGGCCAGCATTCACGGGGGAACTGCACCCGTGGGCGGAACGGGCCCTAGACGGAGAGGTCGCCGGGCTTCGGGGCACTCCCGCGGGATCTGGGCGCCACGTCCGCCTGTACGCCGCCGCGGCGGCGCTCTACGAGCTAGTGGCCGGGGGTGCGTTGCCGGCCAGTCTTGTCGATGCGTCGCTCCGTGAGGCGTGCGCGGTGAATGGACTCCTCGAGGACCGGCCGGGAGACTTCGAGCGCACGCTCGCGGATGGTCGGGATCAAGGTCTCAAGAATCCTCGAAGCGTGCCGGAGCCCGCGGAGCCGCGGAGGCCGAGTGTTACCCGGGTCGCACCCGACGCTTCGCCCGAGGAGCCCGCGTATCTCCGCGCGGAGTACGACGGACCGGAGGACGAAGCCCCGACCGTTGAGGTGAGCGAGCCGGAGCCCGCGATCGACGTGGAAGACGACGAGACTCCCGTGCTCCCGGAGGCGTGTTGGCGATCCGGCTTCAAAGAGTTTCGCCAGGCTTGGGGACACACGACGGAGAGCCCCGATGCTTTCCTGTGGTCGGCGTTCTTCGCCGCTACCGGAGTGATCCTCGGACGCGGACCGTTCGTCTACTGCTCCGAGGACATCCACACGAATATCTACGTCGCGAACCTTGGGCGGTCTGGCGCAGCACGCAAGAGCACCGGGCAAGCCAAGGCCGCGCGCTTACTCGCGCAAGTAGACGAGGGCATTACGGTCCTACGCGGAATCGGGAGCGCGGAGGGTCTCATTGACCGACTGGCGGGAGAGCCGGGGCGTATGCCCCGCGTGCTCGTGGACCTTGGCGAGCTCTCAACGTTGCTACGGAAGGGGAAGCAAGAGGCGACAAGCGGCCTCGCTCCACTCCTGTGCTCTCTCTACGATTGCCCGCCAAGTGTGAGCCTCCCGAATCGCAAGAACCCCGTAGAGGCCCGAGACCCATTCCTTTGCATGATCGGGAGCACAACCCCCGACTGGCTCCGCGCGGACCTCACCCTTGACGACGTGCGCGGCGGACTCGCGGGCCGCGTCTGCTACTTCGTGGGAACGCCGAAGGCTCCGATTCCTATTCCGCCTCGACCCGACGCTAAGGCGCTCTCGGAAGCCGAACGCATCCTCCGCGCGGGCCGTGACCGAGGCGGGATGGTAAGCGAGCGCGCGCCAGATCCCGACGCGGCCGCCTTGCACTCGGCTTGGTACGTCGCGGAACGCTCCCGCCGCTACGAGACGGCGATCCTCGACACGCTCGCCCAGCGGCTCCACGTCTTCGCGTGGAAAGCGGCGCTCATGTTCGCGGTGCTCGAAGGGACGGACACGATCACCGGAGAGCAGATGGACGCCGCTCTCGCCTTCGGCGACTACCAGCGGGCGACTCAGGCCGCCGTGTTCCACGGGTTCGGAGAATCCAAGGCCGCGCGGTGCGCCGAACGCATCCTCGCGGCGCTGCGCACGCATGGACCGCTCGCCGGATGGGAGCTTGCGCAACGGGTCCGCCACGTCGAGCCCGAAACCCTTGCCCGAGCGATCCAAACCCTTGCCCGAAGTGGGCGCATCGAGCAGCGCCAAGAGCACCGAAAGCGGGTTTACGCGGCTCTCGGGCGGCAAGGTGACAAGGGTTCCGCCAAGGTTTCCGGCAAGGGTGCTTCCTAATGAATCTCCTAGAGAGAGTAGAGAGAAGAGAGAGTAGAGAGAGAAGTCTTGCCCACTTGCCGGGCGGACGGGAGAGCGAAGCGGAAGCGGCTCGTTCTCTCATAGGGGCCGGGCAAGGTGGCAAGGTGGCAAGGTTCGGGTTGCGAAGAAGGCGGGAACCCCCGTTGGGGTGGTTTTCACGGCGAGTCTTGTCGCCCTCTGGCGCTTCGTACTCAACACGGAACGCCGGCCAGAGGAAAAGCGTCAGCGCGAGGCGCTTTCGACGGGCGCACCGCACGCGAACCGCTCCGAACAATCACCCGATCGTGTCAGCGGGCGCATCTCCGGCGACAGCTCCGCGTTTCGGCTGCCTCACGCACATGAAGCGGAGCCTTTGATGCCTACGACGCCAGGACGGCGCACGCGGTCTAGGTGGCGCCCGTCAGCGATCACCGCGTTAGCGGCCGGTGCGACGAACGTTGACGCGGCCCGGATCGCTCACGTCTCACCGAGGAGCATAGCTCGAATGCTGGCCGACCCCAAGGGCCGCGCGCTCGTCGAGGAAGCCCGGAACGGCATGCTGTCACGGACGATAGGCCAGGCGTCCGATCTCGCGTTGGGGGCGCTCCGAACGCTCGACGAGATCCGTCAGAACGCCGAGGCTCCCGCCGCCGCAAGAGTCTCTGCGTGTCGCTGCATGCTTGAGACGTTGCTCCGGGCTCGCGAGCACGGGACGCTCTCAGAGCGTCTCGCGGCACTAGAGCAGGCGCTCTCCAGCGGCGCACGTCCGGGCACGCTCCTCCAGGCGCCCCGCGATGTGTGACCGCGCGTGGCGCAGGCCTCGAAACGGCTCTACATATCGGCGCCCTCGGCCGTCCTTGTCCAGGCGTTGCCCGCGCCACGACCGCTCCCCCGAGGACCCCGCACCTGGCGTCTCTCTGCGTAGAGAACAGGCGGTCGCAAGGGTTCGAAATGAACAAAAGCGCATGAATAACAACGAGTTTGCGGCGGGCCCGTCAAGCAAAACGGGCGGGGTTGCGCCTGGGGTTGCTCGCGATCACCGGGAGGACCCTTCCGGCCTCGTCTCGGGCGTCCGCCGAAGCACTCCACCGCGGGCCGGAGGGGGCTTCGTGACCAGCCCCGACGATGCGATGCTGACCACGCTTGCCAGCGTCACGGCCGCCGGCCTCGCCTGGATTGCCCAGCACACAGAGGACACCCTCGGGGCCGTCCACGAAGCTGCGCCCCACCACGAGGCTCCTACCGCGTTAAACCGTACATCTGTACGGGACGATTCGGGGGCCCTGGCGCTGGAGATGGGCGCACCCGCCCGCCGCGAGCTTCCCACCTGGAACACGCGGCCGGAGCACGAGGCCGCGGTGCTGCCGCCCGCCGGGGGAGGGGCGCCGCGATGAGTAGGGGACGATCGTTTTGGGTCCCTATAGGGGGCCCCAATAGGGGCGGGTCAAGATTCGTTTCGCGCGAGGACGGCCCCGGAGGACGTGCGCACGCAGCCTTTCGTGATG
>Ga0137435_1000396_pt1 | contig 14934 bp, 12 predicted proteins | sample EasRivERMGT100_2_FD_104904 | JGI IMG/M metagenome (GOLD analysis project Ga0137435, IMG submission 104904) | Soil microbial communities from meander-bound floodplain in the East River, Colorado, USA - East River MetaG ERMGT100_2 | ecosystem: Environmental > Terrestrial > Soil > Floodplain ... | reverse complement strand
CTCACCTGCCCGTCGGTGACCATGTAAGTCCCCCCTCATGAGGAACTTAGACGACCACACCTGTGCGCTCCCAACGGGAGTTTTAATTGTCGTCGGGCGGGAGTTCTAATTGTCGCTGATCAAAGAAGAGAACGTGTACGTCGGCCGCACCCATGAGGGTGTAGAAGCACGCGCGCTGGAGGTACTCGCGGATCGCGTCGTCAGGCACCATCTGGTCGAGGAAGGTCGTCCACAGGTTGTCCTTCGCGTCTGGGTGGTACTCGACCGGTGCGATCTTCGTGATGAGATTGCACTGCTCGTGCGGTTGCAGTTCTCCAGTCTTCAAGTTGATCGTGCCGTTCAGGACGTTGAAGAGCATCGGATCGGAGTTGAAGTCAGTGGGCTTGGCGCGGACATCGGGTTCATCCGACGCCGAGTCCAGCATCCGTGCGCGACCCGCTACCGACAGCGTGTTCTTCGCGTGCGCCCTGATATACTTTGCGATCTCCGGCCGGCTGTTGGCTTCGCGGTAGATGCTCTGCGCTGTCGCCTTGGCCATCTGCTGAACGGTGCCGTCGTCCTCCTCGCTCCAGATGCAGCCGTTCCACACGAGCCACCGCTTCCACTTGTGGACGTGACGGACGTTCTCACCGTGCTGCTCCACGAACCGCTCGCCATTGCCGGCATCTTCGAGGCCATGCTCAAGGGCTGGCTCGCTGATGGTGGTCACCACCTGCGATTCCACTGCACGCTTCTTCGGCTTGCTCGCCTTCGTGCTCTTCTTCGTCGTACTGCGCTTCTTGCTCTTCACGTTGCTACTCCTGCCGGGCTTGCCGGCTGTAGAGCTACTGGGTGCGTGCGAACGCACGTCTCCAGTTGGTCTCGTTGATGTATAACTCCCACCTGTCGGTCGCCATCTGCGCCGACGCTGCTACCTCGCCGCGCGGCGCCCCGGTCCCGTAGACCGTGACCTCATACTCGCCATCGAGGGTCCTGCTCCTGATCCGTCCCGCCTTGGTCGGCTGACCGTGCTCATCGCGAACGATGAAGAACTGGCCAACCAGCGGGTCTCGTCTCGTGTCCTGCATGCTGTTCTCCTCTCAGACCTCGTGGTCCTCGGGGCGAAGCCCGTAGTTGCCGAGGCGCTTCTTGAAATATCCGAGCCACTCGCGGGACGAGACGCCCTGCGGGCACCGGAGGTCATCTCCGAGAAGCTCGTCGAGTTGCACGTCCAGGGGCACATCTTCCTGTCGGATCAGAACCATCGGTTCGTTGCCTCCGTCGTCGGTGACTCGGTGAAGACCTTCACGGTCCATGATGTACTGCGGAACCTTGCTCATCGTCGCTACCTTCTCCCGAGTCGCTGCCCGGGTCTCGTAGAAGTGGCCCGACCGTGATGGTCGAGCCGTCGTCCTGCTCTCGAACGTTCCTGCGAAGGACGCCGAACTACGCTGCTCCGTCCGGTCCCTGTTCGTTCAGGTACTCACGGACCTCGGCTTCGTTCGCCTCCCGGCCCCGTGCCCTGAGATGCCAGTCCTGGAAGGAGGCGATCCGCGCAGCCCGCACTCGCTCGGCATCACGATCATCCTGCCGGTCGGCACCAGTGAACCGCAGCCCTCGATCGTGGAGGCTCGGTAGTGCTCGTGCGAGGCGTTGTTCATCACGGAGTTCGGACAGGGACTTCGGTCTCTCGTTGCTGTTCTCGTTCATGGTCTCCTCCTTCACGCACGGTGGCGTGATGTTGTTGGGGCTGCTCGCGCCGTTGTACTACTGCTTCGGCTTCGCCCGCTCGGCGAGCAGACGTGCCTTCTCCACAAGTTCCTTATGCTTCTCGACCCTCGCGATCGTCGCTTCTTGCCGCCCCATCTGGCTGTTCGCTAGCTGACGGACGCCCGCCTCCTGGTGCAGCCCGGTCGCATCGGCGAGTTGCTGGCCGTTCGACGCCGTGTTCCCATCTTGGATCGTTCCTCCGGTGGCATCCCCGCCCGTGTTCGGTCCGCCACCCACCTTGCCGCGCCTGACTGGCCGTCCGGCAACATCGGGGTGGTGCAGGTCTGCGAACCGCTGATCCTCAGCGAGCCGCTCGACCTCACCCTCGGTGAACTGCGGCGGACGATGTACCGTCTCGGCTGGCTGCTGCCCGTACTCGATCGGCGCACGTGCGAGCGCATCGTTCTTGCCCGGCAGGTCGCCACGCACACCCAGTTCACGGACGCGCTTCAACTCGTCGATTGCGGCATCACGCTTCACCCAGGCGTCGTCTACACGCTTCGCCTCGGCGCGTGGCGACGGCTTGCGTGCCCGAACCATCGCACTCTTGGGCTCCGGCTTCGCGGCGTTCTTCGAGAGTTCGTCGATGCGCTCCTGTGCGTAGCGTGCGACTCTCCGGTTCTGCGCCTTCAACTCGTCGGGGCTCATCGCGGGGACGCGCGTGGTCTCGGTCACGACCTTCCCGGGCGCGTGCAGCTTCGAGAGAACCTCGGCCGCCCTCGGTGCTTCGGCCACTGGCCAGTGCTCGCGTGCGGCCTCCGGGAACTTCTTGGCGACGACCTTGTGGAACTCGGTCAGCATCGACTTCACCTTCGCCGCCTTGTCCTCGACGCTCCTCCAGCCCGCCCCGCCGATCTTGAACATCTCTTGGAACGCAGCAGAGCCGGCACTCTTGAGTCCGCCCGCGCGGTACACCTTGGCGAGAGTCTTGATGGTGGTGATCGAGTAGCCGGTTGCCTTCGAGATCATGGCCAAGTCTTCGGGACCGAGCGGCATGATCGCGATGCTGATGTCCTTCGGCTGCGTCTCCTCGATCTGACGGCGCAACTCTGCGCGCTCGTCGCCGTGGTCCTTCGGGCTAACTCTTCGTGCTCCCATGCTGTTGAACTCCCGCCCGACGTAGTTCGCCGAGCGTGCGACGACACGCGCGCGGGAGAACTCCCTCGCGGTGCTCGCAACTATCACTTCCGTGGGATTCGATTTTCCGCGAGCCTTCATGGTTCGCAGCGCATCACCTGCTGGTTCGCAGGTCGGGCACCGTGGAGGTCGTGCGACCCCTCGGCTGCCGGTCACCGTCGCAAAGGACGGGACGCTCTTGATGCAGTTGTTGTCCGGCCTACAGGAGCCGGGGCTTCATGTCACTTCTACGAACCGCAAGAACGGGGCCGATCGCAAGTGCTTGAGCGCCCACAAGGGTGCAGCAACGACTGGGGCATCTCGCACGGTCGGGGTCGCGATCCTGCCCACGCCTACCGTGAGGTTGCTTCGCACCGTCGCTGGTGTCACCCGATCGGGATCATCAGGCGCGCGCGATCCACCCGTTGTGCCCGTTCAGCCAGAGCACGCTTGAGGGCGATCTCCAGGTTCGCGATCGAGCCGGCGCTGATCGTCTCCCCTCGTTCGACGCGCTTGATCGTGGTCTCGCCCACGCAGGCGGCGATCGCGAGTTCTGCGACCGTGATCCCTGCGGCGAGCCGCACCTCCTTGATCGTCTGTTCTCGGTCCATCCTTACCTCCGTCGCTCCGGCGACGTTCTTCTCGGCCCTGCGGGAGTGGCCCACGAACGGGCCGGTGAACGGCAACGAAATACGACCAGCCCGGTGGGCCGGTCGCGATGGGGGCGGGTCGTCCTCCCTGTCATCCTTCCTCCCCTACTACACTTCTGGCAGAAAACCCCTGATTTCAGTGGGCTTGACCACGACGTGACATCTGCTCGTGGCCCGCACTCAGGGTCCTGTAGCGGTGGGACAAGTGAACGGATGTGCAGGGTGCTGCTCTTCGCGGTCCGGGGATCACGCGCCCCGTTCTCTAATCCTTGTTCCCGTCTCAGGTCCTTCTCCCGGCGCTCTCGAACTTCACCTATGCAACCGATGCCCTCGTGCTGCTGACGGCACGAGCCGAGGGAGCGCCTGGCCCGAGTGAACTTCACCGGGCTCGTTGTACAGGCGTTGTACATGTCACCCCACGAACTCGCACCGCTGCCTCGTCGATCCCTTCCTACCCCATGGGGTCCCCAAGGAAGGGAAGGAAGAAGTGGCCGTTGTACATGCGCGATCGAGCTGGCTGATTGGTACTCACGGCGAGCGCGTGTCTATTGGGCCGGAATGTGAACGGGGAGGATTAGGAAACCGCTGCTCTATCCGTCTGAGCTACGGGGCCGTGAGGCAACAAAAAAGAGCATCGCGTTCGGCTCCCAAAGCCTCTCAACACCTAAGGACCCAACCAGATGAGCAAGCGGCTTGCCCGTTCGTCACGCGATTGGAGCCGGACAAGATAAGCGCCGGGCGGCATCGCCGCGCCTCGATCGGTGAGGCCGTCCCATCGGATCGTGTGCTCGCCGGCAGTGTTCGGTCCCAGCATCAGGGTGCGCAGTCGCTGACCGGTGATGGAGAAGATCGCGAAGTCGACGGCGCCGCTCTGTGGCAAGCGGAACCGGAGCAGGCTCGTGTGATGCGACGGCGTGGGCAGCGCCGCACCGAGCCACAGGCCCGCACCCGCCCCGGGAGTCGGCGGCTCGACGGCCAGTGGCCCGAGATCGACGGCCGCCTTGATGTCGAGCCGTCCCCAGCCATTCAGGTTGTTGGGGGAACCGGTGCTGCTGCACTCGATCGACGAGACGTCGATGGCCGCCTCGTTCAGCACGTTCTCGGTCTGATCGATCCGATTGCGCAACGGCGGAACAGCCGACCACAGCAGCGCGATCGCGCCGGCCACGTGCGGCGTCGCCATCGACGTCCCACTGAAGGACGACGAATAGAAGCCGCCGCGCACTGCTGAACGAATCAGTACTCCAGGCGCGGTGATATCGGGTTTGAGCCGGTTGCTGCCGTCGACCGTCACCGGCCCGCGGCTGCTGAAATTGGCAAGCGTGTTCGTCGCCGCGTTGTACGCGCCGACCGTGTACGCAGCGTCGTAGTGGGACGGCGCGTCGGACACCGTCGAGCAACCCGGGCCGCTATTCCCCGCCCCGGCCACGAACATGATGCCGGCAGCCCGCTGGGCCTCGACCGCAGCCTGCAGTGTCGCCGGCGCGCAGCCTTCCGAGGCCGGGCATTGCCACGAGTTCGTGGTGAGGTCGGGTGCCTTGGCGGGATCTCCCTGCGCTGGCGTGCCCCCGATGGGATACGGTGCCAGGAACCATTCCATGCATTCGATGTAGCGGGCCGGCGTGCCCTCGCCTGTGTCCATGTTCCGGCACGCGATGAACTTCGCACCCGGGGCCACGCCGATCTGGTTTGTGTTCGTGGCGTCGGCGCCCACTGCGGTCCCAATCGTGTGGGTGCCGTGATTGTTGTCGTCGCACGGCTCTGGTGAGTTGCCCAAGCAAAAGCCACCGCTGCTGTGGACGCTGTCGTGCCAGTTGTAATTGTGGTCGGCCACGACGCCGTTCCAGCCTCGGTAGTGGTTGATGAGAGCGGGATGGTCCCACTGGACGCCGGTGTCCGCGCCGCCGATCACGATCCCCTGGCCGGTAAACCCCATTGCCCAGACCTCGGGGGCGCGGATGTTGATGATGCCCGGCTCGATCGCCTGGGGAGCGAACTGCCGGTTGCCCGCGGCATTCTTAGTGGAGATCTCCCCCTCGACCTCGAAATTCAGAATCGTCGGATTGCCCTCGACGCGGGCGACCTCGGCGCGGGACGCGATCTCCTCGGCGTTCTCGATCGTGCCCGTCACCCGGATCGCATTCACGATGTAGAACGACTGGTAGTCGATGCCCCGCAACCGTAGCCATTCGACGAGCGAGGCCTGCGTCGTCTGGGCCTTGGCGTACAGGGCGTCGCGCACGAACCGGCCCTTCTCGAGCTTGGTCGTGAGCCGTTCGGCGGGCGACAGGTCGGCTTGCTCGGCCATGACCACGATGAACTCCGCGGGCTGGCCAGCCACCGTGTGCGACAGCACCCACGGATCGATTTTGGCGATCGCGTCGGAGCGCGTGTCGGGTCCGTCCGCGGCGAGCGCGACAGAGGCGGCGAGCATCGCAACGCTGGCGACGAGAGCGGGCAGGCTGAAACGATGACCTTCGAAGGCCATGACGGGCAACCTCTGAAACGAGGATCGTGAGGGTCGAACTGGTCGGAGCACTGAAGAGTCTACGACACGGAAAGAGTCGACGACAGTGTGTTTCGGTCGGGCGCTGCGTGGTAGTGGCTACCCAACGGACACGGCTTCAAATGGCGCCCGCTTCGTCCATACGTTTTCGGTCGTGCCACTTCCGATCGCCCCCCGGGCGGAAGTTGTCATCGACGACGCTTCGCGCCCCCAGCAGGCCGTTGAACCTGAGTTCAAGGTGGCTACCACTTGGCTACCCCTTCAGAGTCCTCACAAGGCCACCTCCGTCCGCTCGTGTCCACGTGAAACGAACCGCCCCGCTCGGGCATCTCCGGGCGGGGCTTCTCGTTGGCGAGTATTCCGAATGGCTTAGGCGAGCTTATCGTGTCGCTTGGATCTTTCAACGAATCTCGATTAGGAAACCGCTGCTGGCTTGGAGAGAATCGTCGTCACTGGACGTAGGCGACCCGTCCGGTCAGTTCGGTGCCCACAGCCTCGAGACGGTAGAGGTACACGCCGGAGCGTCCGGGCCGCCAGAACGCCTCGTGCACTCCTTTCGAAACGGGTCCGTCCAGCGGTCGCGAGACTTGGCGGCCGGTGACGTCATAGATCGTCAGTCGCGCCTGTGAGTTCTGGGGCAGCGAGAATTGGAATACCACCCGGCTGTTGGCGGGTTCGCTTCGGGCGGCGCATTGGAACGATGACGACAACGGATCCTGACGAGACGGCAATGACCGCCCCGGACGACGTGAGAGCACGATGACGGAGTCGCATACGGTCGAGGAGTTGTTCGATCCATCTGTGGCGCGGTAGCAGATCCGGTAGATGCGGCCGTCGCCACCCCCTGAGCGCTCCGATCGCACCTGAACATCACGATCGTCAGTACCGAAGGCCGCGTCGGTCACATCGGGCGCCGTGTTGCCGTCGCCCTGCGTATGGATCGGCTCGTTGCTCGTGATGTCGAGGAGTTGCAGCGTGGGGCTTCCGTCGCAGACGTCGCTGAACGTGATCGCTGCGTGCACCGGCACCAGCTTGTGGGTCGGTGGCCATAGGACGCGCGGGGCCACGCTCACCGTCAGGGCCGGAGGAGTCCGATCTGCCACCGTGACGTGGGCGGAGCACTCCGAGCCATTCCCGGAAACGTCACGGGACTTGAAGGTGACGAGGGTCGTTCCCAGCGGGAAGAACGACGGCGCGTCGTGGGTGAGTCCGGCCGTCGGGTCGCACTCGTCGCGAGCCTGAGCCGCCGCGAGGAAAGCGACAATCTCGGGGTCGGTGTTCGCCACACCGCCGCCGCCACGACACTCGACCAGGGCGTCCGACGGGCAGCTGATGACCGGAGCGGAGGTATCCACGATCTGGACCATCGCCGACGAAGCGGAGCTCAGCACACCTTCCGAGACGATCAGCTGGACGCCGCAGGAACTCTGGCAACCACAGGAGGTATCGATCGTCAGCAGCGGCGTGGGGCTGGTCGGATCATCGAACGTCGCTCCCGGACAGGTGCTCGACCAGATGTACGCGAGCGTGCCGCCGGAAACGGCATGCGATCCCGTTCCATCGAGTCGAATAGATGTCCGGGAGCGAGCGCATTCCGCGGTATAGCCCGTCCCTGCAGCGGCGACCGGCATCGCGACTTGCCGCATGAAGGTCTCCAGCTTGTCCAGCGGCGCGCCGTCGTCGAGGTCGGACTCGAGGGTCGCGCCCCCGGCCATGCTGCCGGTGAACTTCTCGGCGGCGACTTCGAGCGAGCCCGAGCCTTCGTCCAGGTCGATCGTCGACGTCGTTTGAAAGTAGAAGATGTCCTGAGACAGCGGGTCGAACAGCCCGCCCGAGATCATCGCGCTCCTCAGGAGACCCTTGTGCTCGTCACTCAGGGCGTCATCGGTGGGCAGATCGACGCCATTGAATGTGAGCTGAGGGGTGTGGGCCGTCTCGCCCTTGCCCACCACGAGCGCGCCGACGAAACGGTCGCTCGACAACATGACCTGTCGCGCGTGGGTAAGCGAACTGACACCCCAGGTGCACTTGATGCCCCCACCGTAACAATCCGGCGGACTGCATCCGGGCACCCCGGCGGGCGTGCAGTCCGAGACGGTCACAGTGCCGCCGCACGAGCAGATCGGCAGTACGAGGACGAGGGCGAGAGCGAGAGAAGAAAAGCGGCTCATGGCGGCCTCCGACAGATTGGGTCGTCGTGCAGGGAAAACGACCAGGGAGCGATGTGATGGCGTCGCCCATGGGCGACGATCAGCGGGGCCGAAGTGTAGAACTGGGGTCGTGCGAATGCCAGGAATTGAAAAGCGTGGCCTCGGTCTGTGGAGCCATGCCACAATCCCGCCGATCAATCGATCGATGAAGCGTCATCTGCCCTCCTCCCCGGCGAGATCGCAACGCCCGAGCCGATCGTGTCGGTCGAGCCGGTCGACGCCCCGAGCACCTAAGCGGTCCACTAGGTGCGGGCTCGTCGTGGAGCCTCAGAAGTCTTCGAGCATCCAGATGTTTCCCAAGCCGGTATTGCTCGTATAGGCGACCCGCTTGCCGTCGGGCGAGGCGGCCACGGAGTACATCCACATCTGCGGAGGGATCAGCGGAGAGGTCCGGCCGCGGGCGTCGACGTGCAGGAGCCCCCACTGCTCCCCGGCCTCGACGATGAGCCAGGAGTGCCCGTCCGCGCCGTAAGCGAGGTCCGCAATCCCGACGGGCCGATCGAGCCGAATTTCGCGTGACGAGGCATGATTCGTTGAGAGCAACCGGATGTGCGGAATGGAATCCTGTGATTCGACAACCATCGCGATCGTCGAGCCGTCGGGCGAGAGACTCCACGGTGACGGAGCGTGGCCCTCCACGCGCGACAGTTCCCGGACACGGCCCCGCAACGGATCGAAGGCCGAGAACACAATGGAGCCACTCCGAAACTCGCAGAGCACTGGGGAAGTCCCGATTGCCTGCGGAGATCGGAACGTTGCCGTGCCTTGGGTGTCGAGAACCTTTTCGGCGCCGCCGCCGTTCACCGGAATGCGCATGAGCCGCGCATTCGTGGACGTTGGGATCGAGCCTGCCCCGTCCTGCTCCGCGTACAGGATCCACGCCCGGTCTGGGCTCAGCTTCGGAGACAACTGGTCTCTCGGGCCCGTTACGACCGGCTCAGCGCCAGCGGCGTCGGTTCGCTGCCGGAAGATGTCGAACGTGCCATTGCGATCGGAACAGAACAAGATCGTCGAATCATCGGGCATCCAGGTCGGGGCCATGTCCATCCGGTCGTCGAGCGTTACGCGTCGGACATCCTGAAGCACGGCCCGCCCGGGGGCCACGCGTCCCTCGTAGACGTCACTCTGATATTGCAGCGCCCCGACCGACAGTCGCTTGCCGTCCCGAGAGAATGCGGTCGGCCCCACCACGGCAAGATGCTGCCATTGGGTGACGCGGCGCGGGTGCCCCGATGGCACTCCCGAGTTCGGATCGACCCGCAGCGAGCACAGGTTCACGTCACGCCGGTTGGGCGGCGGATCAGTAAGGCCGAAGACCACCCGCCCATCGGGCAGCCACGCAGGGACCGTGTAGGGGTGCAGGGGCCGGTCGACGGTCGGAGAGTAGAGGACGCGGGTTCGCCCCGCGAGATCGCAGCTTTCGAGTCGGACGATCCTCGTTCCCATGTCGTAGCGGGCGTAAGCCAGTCGTTTCCCGTTAGGCGCCCAAGCGGCCCACGCCGGAATCACACCACTGGAATCGTCGCCGGTCACACGGGTGGCGTCCTCCCCATTCGCCCTGCACACCCATATCTCAGAACCTCGTGCACCACGCCGCTTGTAGGCGATGTGCGTGCCATCTGGGGAGAGAGCCCCCAACGACGCATCGTCGAGCACCTTGTGCGTACGGCCGCCGGCCACGGGCAGCGCCCACACGCCTGACGGTCCGTCCGTGATGCGACCGCTGACGAGGAGCTGACTCCCATCCGGGAACCAGCTGATCTGGGGAAAGGGATAGTCGAAGGTGAATCCCGCCGGAAGCACCATGAGATGGCTCTCACCGCTCTCGATGGAGCGAAGCGAAAGACCACTGCGGTCCACGACTGCTAGAGTCTTGCCATCAGGTGAGATGTCTCCCTCCAACACCGGGTCACCGGCGGGGTTCGAGGTCAACTGCCGCTGCTTGAGCTCGCGAGGAGCCGCCGGCTGACGCAGCACGTACACGATCGCCACGATCGCTGCGGCCAGAAGCAGCATCGTCAGCGCGACGCGTCGCCGTCGGGGAGCCTTCATAGCGGGAGCCGTGGTAGTTGCTGTTTCTCCCGATTGCAGCGTTTCAAGTGCGGCGCGCACCTCGCTTGCCCGGGCGTAGCGCTCCCCGGGCTCCTTTGCCAGGCATCGCCCGACAACGGTCCGGAGCCCTGCCGGCACGCGATCGGGCAACGCTGCGGGCACGTCATGCAGGATCGCCGACGCCAGCTCGAAGCTGGTGTTGCCTTTGAACGGCAGGGTCCCGCTCGCCATCTCGTGCAGGAGCACGCCGAGCGCCCACAGGTCGCTCCGCTCGTTCGCCATTCCCCCGCGCAACACCTCCGGCGCGATATAGTGCGGCGTCCCGATGACCGCACCGGTCTCGGTGAGCGCCATGCTCAATGTGGCGCCACCCTCCTCCGGTGACTCCCAGGCACGCCGTGCGAGGCCGAAGTCCAGCACCTTCACCCGTCCATCTGGGGTGACCACCACGTTCGAACTCTTGAGATCGCGGTGGATCACGTGCCGGTCGTGCGCGTGCGCCAGCGCCGCCGCGATCTGCGCCCCATAGCGAGCCATGGTCTCGGTGGGGAGCCCCGTGCCACGCTCGGCGATCTTCTCGCGCAGCGGCTGGCCCTCGACCAGCTCCATCGCGAGGTAGATTTGCCCGTCAGCCTCCCCCACGTCGTGGACGGTGCAGATGTTGGGGTGATTGAGCGTCGCCACGAGCCGCGCTTCGCGCAGGAGCCGGGCGCGGGCGGTGTCGTCATGTAGGGACCCGGCAGGCAGCACCTTGATGGCGATCTCGCGCCCGAGCTTTGTGTCGCGCGCCCGATACACCTCACCCATGCCGCCGGCCCCTAGCGGGGCGAGGATTTCGTAGGGGCCGAGAAGGGTGCCAGCGACCAAGGACATCAGCGGAATCTACCTCATCCTGAGATTCCTTCGACCATTGCCCGTGGCTACCCTTTGGCTACCCCTTCAATGGCCTCACGTGGCCACTCATGTCCACTCGCGACCACATGAAAGCGAACGCCCCGCTCGGACATCCTCGAGCGGGGCTGATCGTTGGCGAGCATTCCGAAGGACTTACGCGAGGCTAATGTCTTCGACGTGGTTGGCACTGATCCTAGTTAGGAAACCGTGCTCTATCCGTCTGAGCTACGGGGCCACAGCACAACAAGATAGCGCACTGCGCTCAACGAGCAAATCAAGCAGGCACGCGGTTACGTGGACCGCGCGCCGTGTGCTCATTGTGCCGTCACGATCGACCGAGCGTCAGCAGCAGATAGGCGGCGAGTCCCGCGAGAAGCGCCCAGCAGATCCAGTACAGCGCGGTTGCCCACCACGGCTGCGGCACCGCACCAGACTCGAGCCGATGCTTGTCGTACATCCCCCAGCCGTGAAGCAACAGGCCGCTGATGAGCAACGGAAGCCCGATTCCGGCCAAGAGTCGGCCAGCAACGACGCCGAGCCCCAGACCCAAAACGATTGCACCGATCCCGGAGGTCAGCTCCGCGAGCTTCAGACGACTGCCCTTCGACGTTAATGACGGGGTCGTGGAGTGCATGGTTACTTGCCCGGTTGAAATGATCGCAGCCGCAACGCGTTCCCGATTACTGAGACGGAACTGAAACTCATCGCTGCCGCGGCGATGATGGGACTGAGGAGCAGGCCAAAGAATGGATACAGCACGCCGGCGGCGATGGGCACACCCAGCGCGTTGTAGATGAAGGCGAAGAAGAGGTTCTGTCGGATGTTGGACATTGTGGCGCGGCTGAGCTGGCGTGCGCGAATCGTTTCCAGCGGCTCGCAACCGATTTCGTTTGGGAAACCGCTGCTCTATCCGTCTGAGCTACGGGGCCGTGGCGCAAGAAGCTAGCGCACTCCGCTCAGCGAGGGAATCAAGTGGCGCGTCGGTCTACCAGACCGCGTGTCTCATTCGCGGAGCCGCACCAGTAACTCGAGTGCGGCCAACTCTGTATCGAGGATCGCCGCGTCCACTTCGAGCCAGCCTTGGCGCACGAATCGCGCGAGGACCGCGCCGCGACGCCCACGTACGCATGCAGCGCCCGGCTTGTCGCCCGGCTCAAGAACCCGAGTCGCCGACGGTCATGAGGAGTACTCACTCTGCCGCTTCGGGATCGTCAGCACCACCTGCCGGCGATGGCTTGGCTGGGATTGTTGTTTCGACCAGCTGAGCCGCAATGGTCGCCAGAAACTCATGAACACCCATCGGCTTGGCGATGTAGCCATCACACCCTGCGGCTCGAATGCGCTCCTCGTCGCCCTTCATCGCCAGGGCGGACAGGGCGATCACCGGTATGGCGCGCGTCGCGTCGTCCCGCTTGAGCAACGCGGTGGCTTTGAGGCCGTCCATGCCCGGAAGCTGAATGTCCATCAGGATCAGGTTGGGTAGCTCTTTGCGTGCCAGGGTCAGCCCAGCCTCTGCATCGATAGCGCTGAGGACTGTATGGCCCGCCGACTTCAGCAGGAATACCGCCAACTCCATATTGTCGCGGTTGTTCTCGACGACCAGGATTCTTGCCATGTCAGCCGACCAATCGGCGTCCCGACATCGCCCGCCGGACTTCGGCCGTAAAGCGGTCACGGCTGAACTCCGCCTTTTCCATGATCGTCGTCGCATAGGCATTCAGCTTGGCGCGGTCCTCGGCGGTGATCTGCTTGGCGGTGACCACCAGAATCGGAATACGAGCTGTGTCGGGAGATTCGCTGAGCGCCTCCACCACGTCGAAGCCGTTAACCTCTGGCATGATCAGATCGAGCACGATCAAGTCCGGCAGCTCCCGCCGCGCAGCATCGATCGCCTCGCGGCCGCCGTACGCGCGCAGCACGGTACCGGCCAGGCCCAGGATGCCGACGGCGATCAACTCCACCGCCTTGGGATCGTCATCAACCACGAGAACTTTGAGCGTCTGGCCCCGAAAGAGAGGCAACAACCCAATTTCAACGAGCGACTCAGACAACTCATGCCGGGACATGGGCTTTTGCATGATGGCCGCGGCGCCGAGCGCGAAGCCCCTGTTGCGATCCGCCACGATCGAGATGATCACGACCGGGATGTGCATGAGCGCCGGCACCTGCTTGATGCGACTGAGGAATTCCCAGCCGTCCATGTTGGGCAGCAGGATGTCCATGGTGATCAGCGACAACGGCTGCTGCACCGCGAGAACCAGCGCCGCCTCGGCGGAGGCGGCGTGCAGCACCTTGAAACCCTCTGCCTCGAGTTGCACGCGGATCAGTTCAGCGGATTTGAAATCGTCTTCCACCACCAGTGCGGTACGCGCTCCCGCCACTGCCTCGATACGGGGGGCGCCCGGCCCTTGGGCCGACGTGAGCGCCCCTTCCTCAGGCGCCCGGAGCGGCAACCAGACCGTGAAGCAGGAGCCCTCGCCCACGGCACTCTCCACCGCCACCGTACCGCCGTGCAACTCAGCGAGGAGTTTCACCATGGCCAACCCGAGCCCCGTGCCCTCGAATTTTCGCGCCAGGCCGCTGTCGATCTGACTGAAAGGCTTGAACAGGTGTTTCAGCCCCTCCGGCGAGATACCGATGCCGCTGTCGATGACGCTAATCTTGAGAAACTCCGCGAACTCATTGTCGGCCAGGGGGAAGGTCCGGCCCGCCCAGGAGCCGGACGGCTGGCCGACTTTGGCGCGCGGGACGCGGCCGGCGTGCAGAGTCACCCGGCCGCCCTCGTGGGTGAACTTGACCGCATTGGACAGCAGGTTGTACACGATCTGCTTGACCTTGCGCGCGTCCGCCTGAATGGAACCCAGTTCCTCGTTGGCATCCATATCCAGGCGGATGCGGCGGGTCACGGCTTGCTCCCTGATGATGGACAGGCTGTTCACGAACAATAAAGATACCTGCACCGGCTCCAGGTCGAGCTCCATCTTGCCGGCTTCCACCTTTGACAGGTCGAGGATGTCGTTGATCAGGGCGAGAAGATGCTGGCCGCTGCTGAAGATGTTGCCGATGAACCCTCGCTGTTGATCGGTCATCTCGCCCATCAGCCCGTCCTTGAGCACCTCGGAAAAGCCCATGATGGCATTGAGGGGCGTCCTCAGTTCGTGTGACATGTTGGCGAGGAATTCGGACTTCATCCGGCTCGCCTCTTCCAGTTCGTCGTTGTTCCGCTGCAGCGTGTGCTCGTAGCGTTTAAGCTCCGTCACGTCGCGCGCCGCGGCGAACACGCCTTGCAGTGTCCCGTCACGGTCGTGGAAGGTGGTCGCGTTGTAGGACACCACCGTGTGGGTGCCATTCCTGGCACGCGCGGTGAGTTCGTAGTTGGTAACTTTGCCTTCATTCAGCACGCGGCTGATGCCCGCCTCAGCCCGGTCCGGATCGGTGAAGTGGTTCTTGAACGGCGCTCCGATCAGCTCGTCACGCGTACACTCGGTCAGCGCCTCCATCTGCTTGTTGACGTCGGTGATGATGCCGAGTGGATCGGTGGTCATGAGTGCGTCGATGTTGGATTCGATGAGCGAGCGCGTGTAGAACTGCTGGTCGCGCAGCCGCTGATCGAGCTTGCTCCGCTCCTCTTCGACCTGCTTGCGCGCGGTGTTGTCGGTGCCAATCAGCAGATAGCCGATAATGGCGTCCTGCGGGTCACGCAACGCCGTGACGGACACCACCGCCGGGAAGCGGGTCCTATCCTTGCGGATATAGG
>Ga0137435_1000394_pt1 | contig 14995 bp, 15 predicted proteins | sample EasRivERMGT100_2_FD_104904 | JGI IMG/M metagenome (GOLD analysis project Ga0137435, IMG submission 104904) | Soil microbial communities from meander-bound floodplain in the East River, Colorado, USA - East River MetaG ERMGT100_2 | ecosystem: Environmental > Terrestrial > Soil > Floodplain ... | reverse complement strand
GGGCACGTCGGGCAGCACGATGCGCGCGATCGCCTGCGTCTTGAGGTAGGTGACCGCGTCGGTCTTGGGCAGATGCGCCAGCTCGGAGTTCTCGGGCTGCAGCGGCCAGCAGATGAACGCGGTGAAGCCGCGGGTCTTGCGCTGCACGTCGCGCACGCGGAACAGATGCTCGATCCGGTCGGCATTCGATTCGCCCAGCCCGTACATCATCGTCACCGAGGTTTTGAGGCCAAGGCCGTGCGCGACTTCCATGACCTCGAGCCAGCGATCGGCGCCGGCTTTCTTGCGGGCGACCTGATCGCGGATCTCCTGCACGAGGATCTCACCGCCGCCGCCCGGAATCGAGTCGAGGCCGGCCGCCATCAGCTCCTTGATTACCTCTGCGATCGTCATGCCGAAACGGCCCGCGAAGAAGTCCACTTCCGACGGCGAGAAGCCGTGAATGTGGATCGGATGGTGGCGCTTGATGTAGCGCAGCAGATCGAGGTACCACTCGAACGGGATGTAGGGATTGTGCCCGCCCTGCATCAGGATTTGCACGCCGCCGATCGCCTTGAGCTCGTCGATCTTGCGGCCGATCTCCTCGTAAGAGAGGAGATACCCTTCCGGATGCTTGGGTCGGCGATAGAACGCGCAGAACTTGCAGTCGGCCACGCACACGTTGGTGTAGTTGATGTTCCGGTCGATGATGTACGTGACGACGTTCTCGGGGTGCAGTTTCCACCGGACGTCGTCGGCGAGGCGCCCCAGCTCGAGCAGCGGCGTCCGCTCGTACAGCTCGAGAAACGACTTGAACTCGGCACTCGCGCGATCGACCATCATGCCACCTGAATGTATTGCGGCGCGCCGGCGCGCCGCAGAAAGTCGCTCAACGCGCTGCGATGTCTTTCGGTGAACGCGTAGTCCAATCCGCTGAGATACTCGCGGCAGGCAGTCATCGGCAGCTGCGTGGTTCGGGCCGCCTCTGCAGCCAGCTCATCCAAGTGCTCCAGGCCCCAAGCCCGTGACGCGAGCAGCGCCTCATGGCCCCGCCGCACGGCAGCGGGGCTCGCGGCCCGCTGGGCCGCCCACACGGCAAAGATAAATGGCTGGCCAGTCCAACGCTTCCATTCGTCCCCCAGATCGTAGCGGTGAGGATAGACACCTGTCGCTGCGAGTTTGAGCGCGGCATCTCCGATCACCAGCACCGCCTCGTGCGGCAAGGCCGCCAAGCCTTCAAGGTCCTGAACCTCTGCGCGCGCCTCGGCGAACTTGGGCTTGATCTTCCACACGTCGCGGCACAGCAGCTCGAGCAGCGCCACCGACGTGCGCGACGAGGCGGACAGGAGAACGGTCGAACCGCCTAACCGTCTAACCGTCTGTCGACTAAACAACGCCACGCTCCGCACCGGCCCATCGCACGAGATCGCGATCTCGGGCAGCAGCACCAGGTCTTTCGAGTGCCGCGCGTACTCGATCGCGCTGATCACGCTCACATCCAGCTCGCCCGCCACGAGCAGATCGTTCAGCTCGGCCGGCGTGCCGGTGACCAGCTCGCCGCCGGGCGGCAGCGTCACGATGCCGCGGTCGATGGCTCCGTAGACCGGAGCGCAGTTGATGTAGCCAATGCGCCCGATTCTCATCGTTGTTCACACGCTAAAGGGTGTCCAATCATCACTCGGCCCCATCCACAGCGGTTGCCGCCATTTTCGGCTTTCGATGGCCGATCTGGAACAGCGAGCCCTGCGGTGCCGGACCCTCGGAGCGCACCGGCGCTGCTGCGAGCTTGGGCTCGTAGCCCTCGAACGTCCGGACGGTCTGATAGAGCGAGTCGCGCTCCACCGGCTCTTTGCCGGCACCCCGAATCAGCGTGATGATCTGATCGTACGACAGCCACATCGGCGTGGGCGCGCCGGCCTCGTGGTAGACGCGCTCGAACACGACCGTGCCTTCGAGGTCGTCGCACCCGAACGTGAGCGCCACCTGGGAGATGAACGGCGTCACCATCGGCCAGTGCGTCTTCACGTGCGGAATGTTGTCGAGCAAGAGCCGGCCGACGGCGATGTTCTTCAGGTCATCGAAGCCGGTCGTCGCCGTGCCGGTCCGTCCCAGCGTCTCCCCCAGCTCGTTGTGGTCGGGGTGGTAGGCCAGCGGGATATAGGTGAGGAAGCCGCCGGTCTCGTCCTGCAGCGCGCGCAGCGCCAGCAAGTGATCGACCCGATCTTCCAGCGTCTCGACGTGGCCATACAGCATGGTGCAGTTGGACGGTATGCCGAGCTGGTGCGCCTCGCGGTGCACGGCGAGCCACTCTGCGCCGTTCAATTTGCGGTCGGCGATCGTGGCGCGCGCCGCGGGCGAGAACACCTCGGCCCCGCCGCCCGGCAGCGTGCTGACGCCTGCTTCCTTCATCGCGAGCAGCACGTCGCGCGTGCTCATCCCCTCGATGCGCGCGAGATGCGCCACTTCGACGGCCGTGAGCGCCTTGATCATCACCTGCGGGTGGCGCGCTTTGAGACCGCGAAACATGTCCGTGTAGTACGACAGCTTCAGCTTGGGATGCAGCCCGCCCACGATATGGAACTCGCGCGTGGGATTGTCGCTCGCGGCCTCGGCCTCGGCGAAGACCTCCTCGAGGCTGCGCGTGTAGGCCCCGTCTTCCTTGGGCATGCGCGCAAACGAGCAGAACACGCAGGTGTTGCGCAGGATGCAGACGTTGGTCGGGTTGATGTGCTGGTTGGCGGCGAAGTAGACGCGATTGCCGTTGCGCCGCTGATTCGCGAGGTCGGCGAGCTTGCCGAGCGTGAGCAAGTCGCTAGATGCAAAAAGCGCGAGGCCATCCTCGCGCGTCAGCCGTTCACCTCGTTCGACCTTGGCGACAATCGGAACGAGTTTCGGATCCATGGTTCCCACCCTAAAGGGTGGGCTCGGCGGACACTACCCTGAAGGGTATTCGGAACACCCTTAAGGGTTGTGCCTGCCGAGCACAGGCTTCAGCCTGTGAACAACGCGTGCTCATGCGACTCTCCTGACCGCCAGCGTCACATTGTGGCCGCCGAACCCAAAAGAGTTGGAGAGGGCCACGTCGAACTGCCGCTGCACCGCCGTGTTGGGCGCCGAATCGAGATCGCACGCGGGATCGGGATTGAACTGATTGATCGTGGGCGGGATCACGCCGTGCTTCAGCGCCAGCGCGCAGATCGCGAACTCAAACGCGCCGGCCGCGCCCAGCAGGTGTCCGGTCATCGACTTGGTCGAGCCGAAGATCAGCTTGCGCGCCTGCGCGCCGAACACGGCTTTCACCGCGTTGGTCTCGGCGGCGTCGCCGTGCGGTGTCGACGTGCCGTGCGCGTTGATATAGCCGACATCCTCGGGACGGATGTTGCCCGACTTCATCGCGAGCCGCATCGCCTCCTGCGCGCCGGAGCCGTCGGGCGCGGGCGCGGTGATGTGATGCGCGTCGGCCGTCGCGCCATAGCCCACGATCTCGGCCACGATCTTCGCGCCGCGCGCCTTGGCCCGCTCCCACTCCTCGAGGATCACGACCGCGGCGCCGTCGCCCATCACGAAGCCGTCGCGGTCCTTGTCGAACGGCCGGCTCGCGGTCTTGGGGTCGTCGTTGCGCTCCGACAGCGCCTTCATGTTCGCGAAGCTCGCGAGCGCGAGCGGCGTGATCGCCGCTTCCGAGCCGCCCGCGACCATGACGTCGGCCTTGTTCTCGCGGATCAGATCGAACGCATCGCCGAGCGCATGGGCGGACGAGGCGCAGGCCGAGACGGTGCAGTAGTTCGGACCCTGGAATCCGTAGCGCATCGACACGATCGCCGACGCCACGTTGGCCATGAACATCGGGACGAAGAACGGCGACACGCGGCTCGGCCCCTTCTCGATGAACGTCCGCATGTTCTCTTCGAACGTGGCGATACCCCCGGTGCCGGTGCCGATGATCACGCCGATGCGTTTGGGGTCGAGCGGGCTCTTCTCGAGGCAGGCGTCGCGCACGGCCTGGACCGCCGCCCCCATCGCGAACTGGGAAAACAGGTCGTAGCGGCGCGCTTCCTTCTTATCGATGTACTGCAGGGGGTCGAACCCCTTCACCTCGCAGGCGAAATGCACCTGCAGTTTTTCCGAATCGAACCGGGTGATCGGCCCGGCCCCCGACTCACCGGCGACGAGGGCGGCCCAGGTGCTCGCGACATCGTTTCCAACCGGCGTCACGAGCCCCATCCCCGTGACCGCCACCCGGCGAGTCACTTACTTGCCTTTCCCCATCTTGTCATGGAGGTAGCTCATCGCCGCCCCGACGGTGCGGAGCTTCTCCGCCTCCTCGTCCGGGATGTCGATGTCGAATTCCTTCTCGAAGGCCATGACGAGCTCGACCGTGTCGAGACTGTCGGCGCCCAGGTCTTCCATGAAGCTCGCGTCGTTGGTGAGCTTGTCGCGCTCCACCCCAAGCTCTTCGACGATAATGTCTTTGACCTTCTCCTCGAGCTGCTTCATGTCCATTGCCATGGGTAACCCTCAGCGAAGGGAAAGGGGGATCACATCACCAGCCCGCCGTCGACGACCAGTACCTGCCCCGTAATGTAGCTGGCCAAGTCGGAGGCGAGAAAGAGGACGGCGGACGCGATGTCGGACCCCTGCCCCAGCCGTCCCAGCGGAATGTTGTCCAGGAAGTACTTCTTGGCTTCCGGGGAGATGCCCTGCGTCAGCTCCGTCTCGACGTAGCCGGGAGCGATGGCGTTCACCAATACGTTGCGGGAGGCCAGCTCCTTGGCCACGGACTTGGTGAACCCGATGATCCCGGCCTTGGACGCGGCGTAATTCGATTGCCCCTTGTTGCCGTTCAGCCCCACGACGCTCGTGATGTTGATGACGCGGCCCCAGCGCCGCTTGATCATCCCGCGTGCCGCGTACTTGGTCATCAGGAACGCGCCCTTCAGGTTCGTATCGATCACCGAGTCCCAGTCAGCCTCGCTCAGCAGAAACAGCAGGTTGTCCTTGGTGAAGCCGGCGTTGTTGACCAGCACGTCTATCTGGCCGAAGTCCTTTTCGACCGCTTTGGCGAACGCTTCCACCTGGCCGCTCACGCCGACGTCGCAGGCGTAGCCACGCGTGCCGTCGCCAAAGGCGCTCGCCGTCTGCTCCGCCGCCGCGCCGTCGCGGGAGCACAGCGCGACCTTCGCGCCGGCGTCGAGGAACGCGCGGCAGATATCGTGCCCAATCCCGCGCGTCCCGCCGGTGACGAGCGCAACCTTTCCCGTCAGATCGATCTGCATCCGGTTCCCGCTTTGCTCCCCGGGGTCGATTTCGGCCCGTCGAGCCATAGTCACGCTGCTTCCATGAACCTGGTCACCTCATCCGCCGTACCAAGACTGACCACGTTCGCCTCAGATACGGTTCGCTTCAAGAGGCCCGCGAGCACGGCGCCCGGGCCGATTTCGATGAAGCGCGCGCCGTCGCCCCCGACGCGCGCCGCGTGCTGCATGCATTCTACCCAACGTACCGGGGCGGTGAGCTGGTCGGCCAGCAGCCGGCGGGCCCGGCTGGCGTCTTTCACGGCTTCGGCGGTGGCGTTGGCGATGATCGGGAAGGCGGGATCGGCGAATTCGGCGCGCTCGAGCGCGAGCTGCAGGTGGTTCTTCGCCGGTCCCATCAGCGGGGAGTGAAACGCGCCGCTCACCTTGAGCGCGATCACGCGCTTGGCGCCGCGCTTCTTGCACGCCTCGCCCGCGCGCGTGACGGCGTCGGGATCGCCCGAGATCACCGTCTGATCGGGTGCGTTGATGTTCGCCGCCACGGCGACGCTCGCCTGCTGCGACGCTTCCGCGCACGCGGCCTCGACGTCCTTGGTGGGGAGGCCGAGCACCGCGGCCATCGTGCCCGGCCGCTCCTCGCCCGCCTTCTGCATCAGCTCGCCCCGGCGGCGCACCAGCTTGGCGCCGTCCGCGGGCTTGAGCGCGCCGGCGGTGATGTACGCGGAATATTCGCCGAGCGAATGGCCGGCGGCGGCGACGGGCGTGCCCGCGACTTTCTCCCGCACGATGGCGAACACGGCCGCACTGTGGGCGAGAATTGCCGGCTGGGCGTTCTGCGTCGCGGTCAGCTCCTCTTCAGGACCCTGAAACATGATTTGCGAGAGTGCGACGCCCCCCCCCAGCGCTTCGTCGATCGCGGCGAAGGTATCGCGCGCCGCCGGGAAGTGGTCCGCGAGATCCTTTCCCATGCCGACTTTTTGTGCGCCCTGGCCGGGGCACAGCCAGATGGTGGGCGCAGCGTGCGGCGCCCCTACCACCGCACGACCATGCTGCCCCACGTGAAGCCGGCGCCGAACGCGCACAGCATCACCGTCATGCCCGGCTTCAGCCGGCCGGTCTTCACGGCTTCGTCGAGCGCGATGGCGATGGATGCCGCAGACGTGTTGCCGAAGCGGTCGACGTTCACGTACACCTTGTCCATCGGCATGCCCGCGTGCTTGGCGGTCGCTTCGATGATGCGGATGTTGGCTTGGTGGGGGATCAGCAGATCGATGTGGTCGGCCGTCAGTCCGGCGCGCTCGAGCGCGTGGTCGCAGGCATCCGCCATCGACAGCACGGCGGCCTTGAACACTTCGCGGCCCGCCATCTTGATGTAGTAGCTGTGATCCTTCAGCAGCGCTTCGCTGGGCGGATGGCTCGCGCCGCCGCCGGGCCGGTACAGCAGCTCGGCCAGGGTGCCGTCCGATTTCAGGTAGGTGGACAGAATGCCCCGGCCATTGGTGCTCTTGCGCACGATCGTCGCGCCGGCGCCGTCCCCGAACAACACCGCGGTGGTGCGGTCGCTCCAGTCCATGATGCTGGTGAGCTTCTCGGCGGCAATCACCAGCACGTGATTCGCCTGCTCGGCGGCGATCATTCCTTCGGCGGTCGTGAGCGCGTAGATGAAGCCCGAACAGGCCGCCCCGACGTCGAACGCGGCGGCGTTCTTCGCGCCCAGGATGGCCTGCAGGTCGCAGGCCTGGGACGGCAGCAGCCGGTCGGGTGAGGCCGTCGCATAGATGATCGCGTCGACGTCGAGCGGCGTCAGCCCGGTTTCCGCGAGCACCTGCAGCGCCGCCGCCTTCCCCATGCAGGCGTTCGTTTCCTCTGTGGTGGAGACGCGGCGCTCGCGGATGCCGGTGCGCTCCTGGATCCACTGGTCGGAGGTATCGAGGATCTTCGAGAACTCGTCGTTCGTCATGACGCGCGGCGGCGCGTAACTGCCCGTGCCCCACAGCTCCGCGAACGGACGCTTCATGCGGGCACCTTGCCCACGGCGAACTCGGCGGCGATGTCGTCGGAGAGATGGCTGCGGACCGCCTGGACGGCGACGCGGATGGCGTTCTTGATCGCCTTCGCCGGGGACGCGCCGTGACAGATGATCACGACCCCCCGCACGCCGAGCAGCGGCGCACCACCATACGTGGCGTAGTCGAGCACGTTCAGGACGTTCGCCATTTCCGGCCGCTCCAGCACGTCGGGCGCTTCGCGCTTGATGAGCGCGACGAACACGCGTCCCGCCGACTCGTAGAACTTCAGCACGACGTTGCCGACGAACCCGTCGCACGCCGCCACGTCGAGCCGCTGGCCGCGTGCTTCGCCCACCGGGATGTCGCGCCCTTCGACGTTGCCGATGTAATTGATGCCGGTCGTCTGCTTGAGCAGCTGATGCGCTTCCTTGACGACCGCGTTTCCCTTCTCGTCTTCTTCGCCGATGTTGAGCAGCCCGACGGTGGGATTCTGGCGGCCGAGCACGTCGCGCGCGTAGACAGAGCCGAGGTGCGCGAACCCGACGATCTCGCGCGCGTCGACGTCCACGTTGGCGCCGCCGTCGACGACGAGCACCGGCTCCCCGGCGCTCGGGAACAGCGCGCCGATCGCGGCGCGCTGCACGCCCGCGTGCAGGCGCAGCAGCAGCGTGCTGGCCGCCATGACGGCGCCGGTATTGCCCGCCGAAATGAACGCGTCGGATTTGTGCTTCTTTTGCAGGTCGAGCCCCACGGCGATCGACGAGCGCGGCTTGCCGCGGATCGCGGCGAGCGGCTTGTCGCCCATGCCCACGACCTCCGGGGCATCGACGATCTCGATGCGCTTGGGATCGACCCCCGGCACGCGCGCCAGCGCCGCTTCGATGTCGGCTTTGCGCCCGACGAGCTGGACGACGAAGTCCGGGGGCAGCTCGTTGATGGCCTGCGCGGCCCCCTCGACTTCGACCTGGGGGGCCTCGTCACTTCCCATCGCGTCCAACGCGATGCGGAACATCAATCCTCGACGGTAATCCGCTGCTCGCCGTTGTAATAGCCGCAGGTCGGGCAGACGCGGTGGGGCTGCTTCTGGTCACCGCAGCGCGGACAGGGCTGCAGCGTGGGACGGACCGCCTTGTAGTGCGTGCGGCGTGCGCGCTTCTTGCGCTTGGAGGTTCTGCGCTTGGGTACGGCCATGACACTCGTTCCTTTAGTGAGAGCGGAGCATGTCTTTCAGAGCCTGGAGCGGCTGCCAGCGAGCTTCGGTGGCGGGCGCGCATCCGCACGGGCCGGCGTTCAAATCCTTCCCACACTGCGGGCACAGGCCTTTACAGTCTGCACGGCATACCACGTACTGCGGCGCCTCGAGCACCAGCTCCTCGCGGACGGCCAGGGTGACATCGATGTCCGTTGCATCTGGAGCGACGGCGTACGAATCGGGGTCGTCGAGGGCTTCGGCGTCCTCAGTGAACAGGGCGCCGATCTGCAGGCTGAGCGGGACCGAGACTGGAGTGAGGCACCGCGAGCATTCACCCTGAATGACCGTGGTCGCCGTTCCCTGCCAGTAAAACCGCGCCGCGCCGATGGATTGCAACCGCCCGCTCACCAGGACCGGTTCCCGCAGGGAGACGTCCGTCCCTTCCAAGGCCGGGTCGTCCTGCCTCAGCTCGCCCCTCGTTTCGACTGGACCCCGGGCCAGCTCTCGCAGATCGACTCGCAACATGGTGAGCGAAGCTAAACCGTTGTGGCGCTTGCGTCAACGGGATCGCGCCGGGAAGAAAAATGCCACTTCCCGGGCGGCGTTCTCCGGCGAGTCGGACGCGTGAATCGCGTTCTTCTCCTTGGACTGCGCATACAGCTTTCGGATCGTCCCCGGCTCGGCCTGGGCGGGGTCGGTCGCGCCAATGACCTTGCGCAGGTGCGCGACGGCGTCGTTCCGCTCCAGGGCGAGGGCCAGCGCCGGGCCCGACGTCATGAAGGCGACGAGCGGCCGAAAGAAGGGGCGCTCGCGATGCACTTCATAGAACGACTCGGCCCGGGCGGGCGTGAGCTGCACCAGCTGCGCCTCCCGGATCTGAAATCCCTCGGCTTCGAGGTGAGCGAGGATCTTGCCTGCCTGTCTCGCAGCCACGGCATCCGGTTTGATGATGGCCAGGGTCAACATCGCTACAGTTTCTCCTTCAGTAACGGGACGACGTCGGCGGGCCGCTTCATGACGGCGATGCCGGCCTGCTCGAAGGCCGCCATCTTCTCGGCCGCCGTCCCCGACGAGCCGGAAATGATCGCGCCCGCGTGGCCCATACGCCGGCCCGGCGGTGCCGTCTGACCGGCGATGAACCCCACCACCGGCTTCTTCACGTTCTCCTTCGCGAACTCCGCCGCCTCCTGCTCGTCGGTGCCGCCGATCTCGCCGACCACCACGATCGCGTCGGTCTCGGGATCGGCCTCGAAGGCCGCGAGGCAATGAATGAAGTTCGTCCCGATCAATGGATCGCCGCCGATTCCGACGCAGGTGGACTGCCCGAACCCGTGCGTCGAGAGCTGGTGGATGATCTCGTAGGTGAGTGTGCCGCTGCGCGACACGATCCCGATCCGTCCCGGCTTGCAGATGTTGCCGGGGATGATGCCGACCTTGCTCTTGCCAGGCGAGATCAAGCCGGGGCAATTGGGCCCTACGAGACGGGCACCGCGCTCGCGCACGTACGGCAGCACTTTCGTCATGTCGAGGACGGGTATCCCCTCGGTGATGCAGACGATCAACGCGATGCTGGCGTCGGCGGCCTCGAAGATCGCCGACGCGGCGACGGCAGCGGGTACGTAAATCACGGCGGCGTTCGCTTCCGTAGCCCGGACCGCCTCGGCGACGGTATTGAACACGGGGACGCTGCCTTCGAACTGCTGGCCGCCCTTCCCCGGCGTGACCCCCGCGACCACCTGCGTCCCGTACGCGATCATCTGCTTGGCGTGGAACGAGCCGTCGCGGCCGGTGATTCCCTGGACGACGAGCCGCGTGGACTGATCGATGAAAATGCTCACGCGGCTTTTCCTTTCGCCGCGGCGACGGCCTGCTTGACCGCCTCGTCCATGTCATTCAGCGCCGAGAAACCGGCGCGCTTGAGGATCTCGATCCCCTCCCGCTCGTTCGTGCCCGTCAGGCGGATCACGATCGGGACCTTGAGCGGAAACTCGCGCGTGGCCTGGACGATGCCGTTCGCGACGTCATCCCCGCGCGTGATGCCGCCGAAAATATTGAACAGGATCGACTTGACGTTCGGGTCGCCGGTGATGATCCGCAGCGCCGCGACCACTTTCTGCGGATTCGAGCTCCCGCCGATGTCGAGGAAATTGGCGGGCTCGCCGCCGTAATACTTCACGAGATCCATCGTGGCCATCGCGAGCCCGGCCCCATTCACGCAACAGCCCACGAAGCCGTCCAGCTTGATGAACGTGAGCCCCGCGTCGCGCGCGGCGACTTCTTCCGGTGCTTCGGCCGACGGATCGCGCAGGGCCGCGATGTCGGGCCGGCGCTCGAGCTCGTTGTCGTCGATCGAGATCTTGGCGTCGAGCGCCTGGACTGTGCCATCAGGGGTGGTGACGAGCGGGTTGATCTCGGCGAGGGACGCGCCCACGCTGTACACCGCCGTATACAGCTTCTGCATGATGTCGGCGGCCGCGCGCGCCTGCTTCAGGTCTCGGTACAGGAAAAACCCCAGTGACAGCGCCTGGTGCGGCAACAGGCCGTAGCGCGGGTCGACCGGCAGCCGCTGAATCTTCTCCGGCGTTTTAGCCGCGACTTCCTCGATATCGATGCCGCCCGCGGGACTCACCATCAGCACCGGCCGCTGCGACGCGCGATCCACGATGATGCCGACATAACTCTCCGACGCGATCTCGGCCGTGGGGGCGATCAGTACCTTCTGAACCGTGAGCCCCTTGATCTTCATGCCGATGATGGCCCGGGCATGGGTCTCCGCTTCGGCGGCGGATTTCGCGAGCTTCACACCGCCCGCTTTGCCGCGCCCGCCGGCGTGCACCTGCGCTTTGACCACCACCTTGCCCCCCAATCGCTCCGCGATCGCGCGCGCCTCGGCGGGCGTGCTCGCCACTTCTCCCGGGGGAACGGGAATGCCGTGGCGCCGCAGAATGTCCCGTGCCTGGTACTCGTGCAGATTCACGCGTGCTCCTTCGAAATCGTCGTGCCGGACTCGCCGCGGAGTGCCGCGAGTCCGTCCGCCAACTCGGCAATGATCGCCCGCTCGCCTCCTGCGCGCACGAAATCGGCGGCTGCCTCGACCTTGGGGCGCATACTGCCGGTGCCGAGCTCGTTCCCGGCGAGCAAGTGATCGGCCTGGGCCAGCGTCAACCGGCGGATCGCCTCCTGCTGCGGCGTGCCGTAGCGGCGATACACTGCGCTCACATTCGTCAGAATCAATAGCACTTCCGCCGCGATCTCCCGCGCGAGAATGGCGGCGACCCGATCCTTATCGGCGACCGCGTCGATCCCCTCGAGCCCCCGTTTCGGGTCGCGGTACACCGGGGGGCCTCCGCCTCCGCCCGCGATCACGATGTATCCGGCGACCGCCAGATCGTGCACCATCTGGCTCTCCACGATGCCGATCGGGCGCGGGCTCGGGGCGAGGCGCCGGCCGTCACGCACGGGGATGCCGCGGGCCGCGAGCCGAGCCGCCCGCGTGGCATCGAGGGTATGCCCCACCGGTTTGGACGGCGTCCGCAGGTCGGGATCATCCGCGTGGCAGAGCGTTTGCGTGATCATGCTCACGACGGAGCGCTGGACCCCGGCGCGCTCCAGCGCGTTGTGCAGCGATTGCTGGATCATGTATCCCATCCACCCCGCGGTACCGGCTACTAGCACGCCCAGCGGCAGCGGCTCCACCTGGTCGGCCGCGATCTCGTTGCGCGCCAGCTCATCGCCGACCTGCGGTCCATTGCCGTGGACGAGCACGATGTTCCAGCCCGCGGCGGCGAGATCCACGATGGGTGCGAGACTCGCGCGGGTGTGGCGGAATTGATTGCTGATCGTGGGGCGCTCATTGGGGGGCGCGACCGCGTTTCCTCCAAGCGCGATGACAATGGTTCCCGGCGCGGGGGGGGACACGGCGGCGCAACCTAGCGGGGCCGCGGAGTCGGAGCAAGCTCGCTCATGAGCGAACGCCACAACCGGCCGAACAGCTCGAGGTCGCCGACACCGAGCGCCGAGTCGGCGCGCGCGGCCAGCCGGCGCGCGCGTTCCCACCGCGCCGCCAGCGTCGTATCCGTGACGATCTGTTCGCCGCCGCGCAGCGCCGCGCGCGCGGTGCGCCCGCGCCCGCTCCGGCTGTCCAGCGTCACGTACACTTCGGCGATGCGCGCCGGGGGCGGGGCTGCGGGCGTGCGGGCGTCGACGGGATCGAGCAGCTGCGCCTGGACGGTGATCAGGGAATTTCCGACCGGCCAGATGCGTAGCTGACCCGGCCGGAGCGTCGACGAACCGACGAGCTCACCCGGGAGGCGCTCCGGGACCGACGGGGGCGAGCGCGGTGGGGGGGAGGGGCGCCAGAGATGCACGGCGGGACCGCGTGCCGTGATCGCCGCGGCGAACAGCCCCACGAGCTGCTTGGGGGCGAACGACCCCGATTCCAGCGCCACGCCCGTCCACACCTCGCCGTCCGGTCGCGGGCTGCCGAGCTGATACGGCTCGCGCGGGCGCATGAACCAACCGACCGCCGCGCCTTCCCCGGCGGAGTCGGCGCTGGCGCGGAGCAATTGCTGCGCGGCGATGCGAAACATGTCCGGCGGGTAGACGAGCTGCGCGCGCAGATCGGGCGGTAGCCGCTCCGGCGGCTCGATCAACGGCTCGAAGCGGCGCGCCCACGAGGCGGTCAGCGAGTCATAGCCCGGCGCGAGCCACAGGTGCGTCTCTCCCGTCGCGGCGCGCACCGCGCCGATCACGCCGGCGCGCAGATACCGCACGTCCTCGCCCTGCCACTCGAGCGGGCGCACGAGCGGAAATGCGCGATGCGACACGTAGCCCCAGCTGATCCACCACAGAGCCCCCCCCCTGTCCCCCCCGTCCCCCCCGTCCCGCATGACGGGCGCGGGAACGCCGAAGCGCGCGAACGGCGCCAGCCGCTCGAGCCGATCCGTCACATCGCGGCGCCACAGCAGCGTGCGGCCGCTCGAATCCCCGCGCACCAGGCCCCACGCTTGAATGGTCCACGCGATGGCGAAGCGCCGCCACCACCCCGTGAGCGGCACGCCCGCGATGCTGTCCGCGGTGATGATCGGTGCGTCGTCGCCCCGTGTGGGGGTGGGAGTGGGGGTCGGGGGCGGCCCAAACAGCGCGCGTCCGTCCTTCGTGGGCAACGTGGTGATCGCGAGGCCACTATCGACCTCCCGCGCGAGTCGCGCGGGACCGCTCGTGGCGGTGCCAGTGAGGGGCAGCAGCGGCGCGATCAGCCACGCCGCGCCCGTGTCGTCCGGGCGGGGCGGTCGCAGCGCAACGGCGTGCGGCAGCGTTTGTGCCGCGGCGGCGACATGCGCGGGATCCCACAGCGGAATGGCGCGCACCGCTGCTTCACCGGAGGGGAATGCGGGCGGCATCCGGTCGTCGAGCCCCCCCCCCGCCCCCGTCAGACCGAACGCGAGCCGCTCCAGGTTCGCCCGACGCCGCGCCAGCTCGGCGCTTGCGGCACCGGCTTGCGTGGAGCTGCGGACCACGCTCGGAATCACGAAGTATCCGGCCGTCAGGGAAATCAGCAGCGCCGCCCAGCCGGCGATAATGAGCGTGGGCCGGTCGCGGAGCGCCCACACGATCGAGATGATGGCGGTGACCACGGCGACGGCGACGACCACGCGTGCTCCGGGAATACGAACCGCGAGTGCCGCCTCGTCCACCGTCCCGTGGAAGCCGCCGATGACCTCCGCGGGATCGAGCGCCGCACCCCACGCGATCGCGACGGCGAGACAGGCGAGCAGGAAGCCAACGTGCGTCCGAGCGTAATCACTCGCGCGGATCCGCCCGTGGCGGATGCGGAATGAGCCGATCACCGCGTACAACAGCGTGATGATGCCCAGCGCGCCGACCACCAGGACCAGCGCGCGGTTCTGCAGCACGGCCAGCCACGGCAGCACGCTGACGTAATAGCCGACGTCCCGTGCCAGTTTGGTGCCGTCCGGAATGCCGAAGTGCGGCGGAGACGCGGCCGACACCGCGTGGTGCCACCAGTCGCCGGCGCCGAGCGAGAACAGGGTCCCGAGGATGACGCCGAGCAGTACGGTGGCGCCCAGCAGAGTTTTTTGGGGAACCGCCTCGACGATTTCGAGGTCGCCCAGGCGACGAGGCATTTGGACGGACCCGATCGCCCGATAGACGATCAACAGATTGCCGGTGATCCAGGTGACGGCGACGACGAGGACCAGGGCTTGGAGCATGCGCGCCAGGTAACGGGCCTGAATCACCGCCTCACCGCCCGCGAACGTCCGATCCCAGGCCCGCTCCGCGGTTTCCACGGCCAGCCAGCGGCCGCCGACGAGCGCGGCGACCAACAACCCGGCGCCGATCAGGTAGAGTCTGCGCCGGCCCTGGCGCGTCACGCCTTCACGCCGTGCGCCGCCAGCCAGCCCTCCACCTCGGCGCGATACGCATCGAGGGCCTTGGGGCTCGTCGCCTCAAAGCGCATGACGAGCACGGGCTGGGTGTTGGAGGCGCGCAGCAAACCCCACCCTTCCGGGAAGGTGATGCGGACGCCGTCGAGCGTG
>Ga0137435_1000393_pt1 | contig 15020 bp, 13 predicted proteins | sample EasRivERMGT100_2_FD_104904 | JGI IMG/M metagenome (GOLD analysis project Ga0137435, IMG submission 104904) | Soil microbial communities from meander-bound floodplain in the East River, Colorado, USA - East River MetaG ERMGT100_2 | ecosystem: Environmental > Terrestrial > Soil > Floodplain ... | reverse complement strand
GCGCTGCACGGCCGTCGATCCCCAGCTTCCGTACACGTTAGAGCCCTGTCGGGTCTGCGCGTACGTGCCGGTTCGAGGATTCCACGCCTGGGCTGCGCCGCGAGCACCGCCGGGTCCCCGCGCCACCGCGCCACGCGCATATGTCCCGGTCGACGGGTTGTAGCGGGCGCCGTATCCGGCGCCGCCGTACGGACCGTATACCGCGCCGCCGCGAGAATACGCACCCGTCCACGGGTTGTAGCGGGCACCGTATCCGTAGCTCGGGTAGCGTGGGATGTACGCCGGATAGCCGCCACCCCAGTAGCCAAAGTACGGCGGATAGTAGTACCCGCTGCCCCACATCGCGACGCCCCAGGCGACCATTGTGCCGGTATACGCCGCGGCGGTCGCGAACTCCACCCAGTCAGCGTCCGACTCTTCCACCGTGACGGCCGTCACGTCGTACGCCGGCGAGCTGATTGGAATCTCGTACACCTCTTTTGGAATGGAGTCGGCAACGCTCCAGGGTCCGCTCGGGCCGCGCGCGACGAACCAGACCCCGTCGAAGCACATGTAATACAAATCGCCGATCTTCAACACGTCCTTGTCGGTGTTCACCGCGCGTGAGATCGTCATCTTCTCGATTGGCTCGAACCTCGGATCGCCCGCGTAGATCACCTCGGGCGCCTGCACTTCCTTTCGATTGACCCTGGCGGTCTGCGGCACCTGCGCCAGCAGCACCGCTTCGATTGCCTGCGGTGTGCCCGGCACCGACGCGAGCACTCGTGAACGCGGATGCTCGAGCGGGATGCGTTTGAAATCGTCGGGCAGACTCGGCGTCGCGAACGTCCATGGTCCGGAGAAGCCCGGCGCGGTGAACCAGCGTCCGGAGACGAGGAAGTAGATCGGTCCGTTATTTCCGAGACGGAACACGTCACTCTCCGTGTTGCTGACCCACAGCAACTGCGTCGTGCTCACGCGAATGTACGCCGGCGCGCCCGTCATCTCGATCAGCTCCGCCGGTCTCTTGCTCACGAACACAGTCGGGACGGTCGCTGCCGGCTTCAGGTCGCTGAGGGCGGCCTTGACGTCCTTCCAATTGCCATCGTCCGGCAGCTTGAAGAAGCTGTCCGGCAGCTTGTGCGCGGGCGTCCAGGGTCCGTCCACGTTCGAGGCAGTCATCCAGGCGTTGCCGTTCCGAAGGTAGTACATCTCCGGCGTTCCGAGGGCGAACAGATCCCAGTTGGTGTTGACAGCAAATCGCAGGTTGTTGTCCTTGATCGGACTCCACATCGGCTGTTCGTCGATGTTCACCAGAATGGCCGGCCGCTGGCTGAAGAAGATCACGGGCGGATCCGCCTTCACGCCATCCACGTTCTTCGGCGTGATCTCACTCGAGTCCACGGCGGCGAGTACCCGATCGAGCCCGATCACGCGCTCGTTGCGCGGCACCGACGATGTGATCTCACCGACGACCATCGTCAGCTGATCGCGTGAGAGCTTGGGGAAATTCGATTCTGTGATCGTGAATTCCGAAAAATTCACGAGCCGCTCGGGAACGGAAATCTGCGTGTTGGCTTCTATCTTGAGCGTCCCGAGCGTCGGCGTGTTCGCGCCGCTGGCCGTGTACGCCACCGCCGCGTACATCACCATGTGTTTCTGATCGGGCCAGCTCGCGACCTGCGGCTCATACAGCACGACCCGCCCGCCCGAAGCGGTGTCGTAGGCCCGCGGCCATCCACCGTCAGGCGGCTGTGCCGCGGCCGCCGGACGAGCGGACGGCGCCGGCGGGCTCGTCTGTCCTCCCACTCGCGCAGCGGACAGGGAGCTTACGGGAACTGTCAGGCTGATCGCGAGGATGTAGCTGATGAAGGCTTTCATACCTCAACCCCTTTCAATATGCGTGGCAGCAACTCCTGGTCCCCGTCGCGCTGGCGCCCGGCGGTCGGTGCGCGCCCCTCCGGCGCGCACCCGCTCACGAGCGGCCGTTAGCGCTGGCGGCCGATTGCAACGGGACAGCAATACTGAGATGCAACGTTCGGACGTGGTGAACGCGCGAAGCTCAGAGATAGGGAGCGGAAAGCAGCCAGAAACGAGGGCAGGGAAGGGAACGGCTATTGGAGTTGTAACTGATCGAGGTTCATCATGTTTCGAACTCTTCTGACCACTTCAGCGATAGCGTGCGTATTGACGCTTGGAATCCCGACTGGCAGCACAGCTCTGGGCGGCGACGCACAAAACCCGGTAAGCAAGATCGGGAAGGCGACCAAGGACGCCGGCAAAGGCGTCGTGAAGGGAACTACCAGAGTCGTCAAAAAAGCCGGCGATGTAACGGAAGACGTAGCCCAGAAAACTGCGACCGAAACAAAGAACGCGGGAAAGAGAGTTGAGGGCGCGGTGAGATCCGACCGGACGAGTACGAGGTGCCAGGACGGCACCGTTCAGACCGGCAAGACGAACACGAACGCGTGCCTCAATCACGGAGGTATGAAGAGGTAGCGCCTCGGCGTTGAAGCCGAGCGCCCACAGCGGAACTTTCGAAAGGACCCTTCCAGTCGCCGTGCCGAATCTGCATAGGCAGCCCACGGTCCTTCGGAGAAAGTGACCCCATGAAGTGTGCAAACGCCAAGATGAAACTCCGATTTTCAATCGGTATCAAACGGGCCGCCGGCATTGCCGCCGCCGCGGCGCTGATTGCGGGCTGCAGCGAGAACGACGACCCGACAGGGTTGACCGAAAGGTTCGACGTAGCGAAGGGCGTTGCTGCGCTCAGCATCGCCGAGACGAAGACGATCGCCGAAGACGGCTTCATTTACGGCCTGCCACTCGTGATGAACTACGCGGTGATGTATGAGTTCGCCGTGGACACGAAGTCCAGCCAGTACAAGGCGCCCTTCAACGAGATCAAGAACCAGCACCAAGTGTCGACCTACGAAGACACAACGGTCATCACGCCGAACAGCGACACACCTTACTCGTTTCTCTGGCTCGATCTGCGCGCGGAGCCGATGGTCATTTCGGTGCCTGCGGTGGAAAGGACGCGCTACTACTCGGTGCAGCTGATTGACGGCAATACTTATAACTATGGGTACATCGGCAGCCGCTCCACAGGCGCATCGTCGAAGCCCCTAGACCGATGGGTAGTGCGACGCCGCAGTGGGAGCGAGGCGGGCGACTACCTCGTGGTCGGCCCTGACTGGAAGGGCGAAACGCCCGCAGGGATCAAGAAAGTGTTTTCCTCGACGACCCCGTTTGCGCTCACCCTTTTCCGGACCCAGCTCTTGAATCCCGGGGACATGCCGAACGTGGAGAAGGTGCAGGCGGGATACAAGGCGCAGCCACTTTCCGCGTTCCTCAAGCAACCCGCGCCGCCGGCCGCGCCGAGGATCGATTTCCTCCCAGCCACCACTGCGGGAATCAAGGCGAACTTCTATGAGTATCTGGACGCGGCCCTCCGGTTCGTCCCACCGTCGCCGGAGGATATGAATATCCGGGCCCGACTCGCCCGAATCGGCATCGGGCCAGGCAAAACTCTCGGGTTCAAGGATCTCTCGGCGGCACAAAAAGCCGCCGTCTTGCAGGGCTTGAAGGAGGGCGGCAACAAAGTAGACGAGTGGCTGGCCAGTGGAATGAAGAATGTCAACGGTTGGAACATCGGTTCGTTCTTTGGTGACCGCGCGTTCTTCAAGGGCGATTGGCTGATGCGTGCCGGCGCGGCCAAGGGCGGTCTTTACGGAAACGATGCCGTAGAAGCCACGTATCCCTTTGCGCGCACGGATGCGGCCGGCGAACCGCTTGATGGCAGCAAGCACAACTACACGATCACATTCCCCGCCGGACAGCTCCCGCCGGTGAACGCGTTCTGGTCGGTGACGATGTATGACGGCAAGAGCCAGTTTCTGATCAGGAATCCCATCAATCGTTACCTCATCAACTCGCCGATGTTGCCCGTCATGAAGGAGAACGCGGACGGATCGCTGACCCTCTACATCCAGAAGGACTCGCCCGGCCAGGCGAACGAAGCGAACTGGTTGCCTGCGCCCAACGGCACAATCTACCTGGTGATGCGCCTGTATTGGCCCAAGGACACGCCGCCTTCGATCCTGCCGGTCGGCGAGGGCACGTGGAAGCCGCCGATGGTCGTGGCGTCGAAATAGCGACCTGCCGCCGCGCCGCGGCGGCAGGTCGACCAGCCAACGACTCTTCCAGACCAGAACCCCCGGAAGCCTCGCCGCTCATCTCACAAGGTGGGTCTCACAAACAGGCCTTGACATCGCGCGTGACGCCGTTGTATTTAACCAGCACGTTAATTAACCTGTCGGTTTATTACAAATGGCAATAGACCAGTTGAGCTCGACATTCGCGGCCCTGGCCGATCCCACCAGACGCGCGATTCTCGCCCGACTCGTGACCGGCGAATGCTCCGTCACCGAGCTCGCCGAGCCGTTTGAGATGAGCCTGCCCGCAGTCTCGAAGCATTTACAGGTGCTCGAACGGGCGGGCCTGATCGCGCGTGGACGCGAGGCTCAGTGGCGCCCCTGTCGACTCGAGGCGGGACCTCTCAAGGAAGTGGCCGAGTGGGCGGAGCGTTATCGTGCGATCTGGGAACAGCGTTTCGATCGCCTGGATACCTATCTGCACCAACTCAAAGCGAAGGAGAAGAAACATGGCCGTAACCGGCGTGGCAAATAGCGAGAGTTTCAAGGTGACAACCCCGTCGGATCGCGAGATCCGGCTGACGCGCCTGTTCGACGCTCCTCGCAACCTGGTCTTCGAAGCGATGACCAAACCCGAGCACGTCACACAGTGGTGGGGCCGCCTCGGCGAAGGCTATTCCGTCCCCGTCTGCGAGATCGATCTACGGCCGGGCGGTGCATGGCGCTTCGTCAACCGCACGCCCAAAGGGCAGCTCGTCGCGTTCTACGGTGTGTATCGCGAGATCGCACCGCCCGAACGCCTGGTGTACACGGAGATCTTCGAACAATTTCCCGATACCGAGTCCGTCGTGACCGCCGTGTTCACGGAGGAGAACGGGAAGACGCGCCTCGCGGTGACCGCGCTCTATCCGTCACTCGAAGTGCGTGACGTCGTTCTCAAGTCTGGGATGGAAAAGGGCGCGGCCATCAGTTACGACCGCCTGGAAGATGTGGTGTCCCGACTCAAAGCGCAGTCATGAGTCTCTTCATTGGCGCGCACGCTGCGATCTTCAGCGTCATCCGCGGCGTTCGCGAAAGGGTGACTACGTGTCCGGCCCATTGATCGCGCTACACTTTGCGCAACGATGGATACACTTGAACGCGCCAGACCATGGTGGCTGTTGCCGGTGGGCCGGATCCATCCGCTCTGGTGGAGCGGGATTGGCGCAGGGTTGATCTGGGTCGATTACCTTGTCGGCCCCTCGACGCAGTTTCCAGTGCTCTACGTCATTCCCGTAAGTTTGGCGGCATGGTATTCAGGACGGTGGCCCGCTCTGGCGTTGGCCGCCGCCGTGCCCCTGGTTCACATCATGTTTCTAGTAACGATGTGGGCAAGTCCCGGTGAAGCGACCGCCCTTGTTTCGACGACGATCTTTCGGGGAGTGGTCATTGCGGTCATGGCACTCTGGTTCGCCCGGCTCTCGGAGCACGAACGCTCCCTGCATCGCTACGTGCTGAAGCTGGAAGGACTGCTGCCCATCTGCTCGTTCTGCAAGAGCATACGAAACGAGGCCGGTGACTGGGAACCGCTGGAGGCGTTCATCTCCACGCGGTCTAAAGCCCAGTTCTCGCACTGCTTCTGTGCGAACTGCCTGCAAAGGCAGTACTTCAAGCGCAAGCGGTAGCCCGGGTGCACCCCGCTGCTTGGAAAACCAGAGAACGGTTTTCCACAGCGCCCACAAGGCCATCGTCTTCACCTTCAGATGGGGACATTGCTATCGAGTGAAGAGTGGGGACATTTCTATTTCGCTTTGACACGATGATCAGCGTCCCTTGACTGTTTTTAACGCAGCGTCTAGAGTCGGGCACGAGGATCCACATGCGCTTTACGTCAATCGTTTCGGCAGCTCTCCTTCTGTTTATGTCGAGCCCTGCCATCGGGCAGGAATATGTTGAGTTCAAGAGTCAGCAAGATCGTTTTGGGTTGACGTTCCCCGTGCAACCGAAGGTGACTGAGATCACCTATACGTCGCAGTTTGGCGCCCCCTTGCGGGCGCGTGTCTACAGCGCTGAGTCCGGCCAGAGCCGCTTCATCGCGACCGTGGTCGATTACAGCAACCTCGAGGCACTTCTCACGGAGAAATCCAAGTCCTGCCCGCCGGGCGCCGAAACCTGCAGGGGAGGCGGAAGTTCTACTGGGGCGGGGTACTGGAGAGCTGATATGGCGGGCGCGGTGATTTACGCCACCGCGCAGTTGATGAAGAGGAACGCCAAGGTTGAGTATTTCGGGTGGAACAACATCAACCTCGTTGAAGGGCACCAGCTGACTCTCATCAACAGCGACAAGTCGAAAACCTCGGCTGCGATCTACATGCACGAAAACAGGCTGTATATCCTGGAGGGAACGGTTCCGCCGGGGTATCCGGTGGCGGATTTCTTTCCGCAGTCCGTGGAATGGCTTGATGAGAAGGGCGACTCCATTCGTTATGAGACTTTGTACCACCATGGATTGCCGAAGCCGGCGATCGGCCGCGGGGGCGGAGGCGGAGGGCAAGGTCAAGGCGGGCGTGGCGGGCGAGGCGGCAACCAAGGTGCGGCACCGCAGCCGCAGTGATTGAAGTTTGAAGTTTGAAGTTCGAAGTGTGAAGTGGGAAGGTCGAAGTAAGTACGAAATGAGAATGCATACATGCGCGTGAGTCCAATCGTGTCAACGGCACTAGTCCTGTGCATGTCGGGGTCAGCCCTTGCGCAGGAGTACGTCGAGTTCAAGAGCCAACAGGATCGTTTTACGGTCGTGTTCCCCGCGCAACCGAAGGTGACCGAAACGACGTTCAAGTCTCAGTTTGACTCCGTATTGCCGGCGCGGATCTACAGCGCCGACGCCAACGGGGGCCACTATTCCGTGACGGTCGTCGATTACAGCAACATCCGGGCGATTGCGACGGAGAAAGCCAAGAAATGTCCGCCTGGCGCCGAAGCGTGCTCGGGAACGGCGACAGATGCGAGCTCGACTGGTGCGGGGTACTGGAAGGCTGACATCGCAGGCGCTGTCATGAATGCGACCTGGATGTTGCAGCAGCGGGATGCAAAGGTGACCTACGTCGGGTGGGCGAACATGGACCTCGTTGAAGGGAACATGGTCTCACTCATCAACAACAAGGACAAATCGCGGACCTCGGCTGCGGTCTACATGCACGAAAACAAGCTCTATATCCTCGAGGGAACGGCACCTGCGGGATACCCTGTGCCGGACTGGTTTCAGCAATCCGTGGGCTGGATCGACGAGAACGGCAACGGGATTCGCTATCTGACGATTTATCACAATGGCTTGCCCAAGCCGGAGATCGCAAGGCGTGGAGGGCAGGGCCAGGGTCAGGGGCAAGGACGAGGACAGGGCCAGGGGGGCCAGCCGGCGCGCTGATTCATCGAGTTGCGGTGCCAGCAGCTGAGATCGAAAAAGGCCAGTCAGAGTGACTGGCCTTTTTCTTTTTGCTTCGATTTTCTTTTTCCTTCGATTTCGTAGAGGCGGCGTCGTGAGTGCAAGAGGAGGGACGTGAGATGGATCTTCGTTTGACAGGAAAGCTGGCGCTTGTGACCGGCAGCACGGCGGGAATCGGATACGCGATCGCCGAGGCGCTCGTGCGTGAGGGCGCACGCGTCGTCGTGAACGGCCGCTCGACCGAGTCAGTCGACGCGGCTGTTGCCACGCTCAACGCGATTGCGCCGAAGAGCGCATCCGGGTTCGCAGCCGACCTGAGCACAGCTGCCGCGACCGACGAGCTCGCCCGCCGTTTCCCCTCGGTTGAGATTCTGGTGAACAACCTGGGGATTTTCGAGCCGATGGCGTTCGAGGACATCACTGACGCAGACTGGGAGCGATTCTTCCAGATTAACGTCCTCAGCGGCATCCGTCTGGCGCGCCTGTTCCTCCCGGCGATGAAGCGAGCGAACTGGGGCCGCATCATCTTCATCTCGAGCGAGAGCGGTGTGCAGATCCCTGCGGAGATGATTCACTACGGGATGACGAAGACGGCGCAGCTTGCCGTGTCCCGTGGCCTGGCGGAAGCGGTTGCCGGTACCGGCATCACTGTCAATTGCGTCCTGCCTGGACCGACCAAGTCGAGGGGCGTCGGAGATTTCGTCGAGGCCCTGGCGAAGCAGGAAGGAAAAACATTCGGCCAGTTCGAGACGGAGTTCTTCAAGAAGGTCCGGCCGACGTCGCTCATCAAGCGGTTTGCCAGGCCGGAGGAAGTGGCGTCTCTCGTCGCATATGTCGCGAGCCCTCTGTCCTCGGCCACGACCGGCGCGGCTCTCCGCGTCGATGGGGGAGTGGTGAAGAGCGCTTTCTGACGAGCCCAACGCCCAACTTCCAACTTCCAAGACGCAAGATTCTTCTTGGGAGTTGGGAATTGGGAATTGGGACTTGATTACGCGGGAGCAGCCCCCTGCGTGTTGACATAGACGGCATAGAGCGACTGGCTCGCGCACATGAACAGCCGATTGCGCTTCGGTCCGCCGAAGGCGATGTTGGCGCAGACTTCTGGAAGGCGAATCCGGCCAATCAGCTTGCCCTGCGGATTCCAGATCGTGACGCCGTTGTATCCCACGGCCCGGCCGGCGTTGCTCCCGCACCAGAGGTTGCCGTCGACGTCGCATTTGATGCCGTCAGGAGCGCACTTGACGCCGTCGACCATGAAGTCGGCGAAGAGAGTCGCTCTCCCGAGCTTGTTGTTTGCGCCGACGTCGAACGAGTACACGCTCCGGTTGCCACCTGGTCCGGTATCGCCCGGCCCTTTCGCAAAGCTGACGATGTACAGCTTCTTGTGATCGGGTGAGAATACGAGACCGTTTGGATCGGGCATCACGTCCTCGCCGGCCACCAGATCGACTCTCCCGCTCGGATCGACGCGGTACACACCATTCGGCAGCTCGCGCTTGAAGTTGCCCAGGTCCGGCGGCTGCCCGAGACGGGGGTTCAGTCGTCCGGACGTATTGGACGCACCTCCCGCCGCGTCCGGCTGCCCCTCAAACAGCTGTCCACCGTACGGCGGATCCGTGAACCAATAGCTGCCGTCAGGATGCGCGACGATATCGTTTGGCGAGTTGAGACGTTTGCCGTCGTACTTGTCGGCGATGATCGTGGCCGAACCATCGTGCTCGTACCGCACGATGCGACGCATCAGATGCTCGCAGGAGAGTTGGCGCCCCTGAAAATCGAACGTGTTGCCATTCGAGTTGTTCGACGCGTTACGGAACACCGTGACACGTCCGTCGTCCTCGAGCCAGCGCATCTGCACGTTGTTCGGAATGTCGCTGAAGACGAGAAAGCGGCCGATGTTGCTCCATGCCGGCCCTTCCAGCCATAGCCCGCCCGTCCACAGCTGCTTGATCGCGCTATTGGGCTGGACGAGCCCGTCAAACTGCGGATCGACGGTGAGGATATCCGGGTCGCTGAAGTACGTCGTCGGCTGACTGAAATCTCGCGGAGGAGTCGAGATCACCGTCGGCGGTGTCGGACGCTGCGCAAACACGGCATCACTGATGAGCGCAGCTCCGGCAACAGTCCCGAGCGCTTTCACGGCTCCGCGGCGGGAAATCAGATTCGTGTTCTCTCGTTCGCGCGCGCTCATGATTGGCCCTCTCGCATATCAAACGTGCCGCCGTATCTTAATGCAGATCTTTGTGGGTCAGCCGAACCAGACGTATGATGACGCGCGGTTGACACTGTTGCGGAGGTAGGACGAATGCGTGGGAAAAGTCATTCGCTCATGGGCACGCTCGCCGTTGGTTTCGGCCTGATCTGGATGACGGGTATGGTCGCAACGTGCGCCCGGCAGCCGGCAATCGAGCAGGTCGCGGTTGACGACGATGACATCGGTGGAGTGGTCACCGGTGCGAGCGGTGCCGAAGCGGGCGTCTGGGTGATCGCCGAAACGACGGATCTCCCTACGAGATTCGCGAAGATCGTGGTCACGGATGATAGTGGACGGTACCTGCTTCCCGATCTGCCCAAGGCCAACTACAACGTCTGGGTCCGTGGGTACGGTCTCGTTGATTCGCCAAAAGTCAACACGGGTCCGGGCAAGAATCTGAACCTGACCGCGGTGAAGGCTCCCGATCCGCGCGCGGCCGCACAGTACTACCCGGCAGGCTACTGGGCCTCCCTGATTACCGTTCCGGAGAAGAGCGAGTTTCCAGGGAAGGGTGGCAACGGCATTGCGCCGACGATGAAGACCCAGGCTGAGTGGCTTGCCTGGATGAAGAACGGAAGCTGCTACACATGTCATCAGCTGGGCGACAAAGCCACGCGGGAGATCTCCAAGGAGCTAGGCGTCTTCCCATCTTCGACCGACGCATGGATTCGCCGCATCCAGGCAGGGCAGGCCGGCCCGGACATGGTGAGGGAGATGGGCCAGTTCGGGACGGTGCGGGCTGTCGCCATGTTCGCCGACTGGTCGGATCGCGTCGCCGCCGGGGAGGTGCCGCCGGCGCCGCCCCGTCCGCAGGGCGTGGAGCGGAACGTCGTCATCACCCAGTGGAACTGGGCCGACGCGAAAACGTACCTTCACGATCAGGTCTCCACTGACCGGCGTAATCCCACCGTGAATGCGAACGGTCTGATCTACGGCGCGCCCGAGCTCAGTACGGAGTCGTTGCCGATCCTGGATCCCGTGAGTCACACGACAAGCCGGATGGAACTGCCGCCCCGCGATCCGAAGACCCCGATGGCCGCCAACGCGGTGATGAACACGTCGCTGTTCTGGGGCGCCGAAGGTATCTGGACCAGCCGGAGCGACGTGCACAATCCGATGTTCGATGGGCAAGGTCGCCTGTGGGTGACCGCACGGGTTCGGCCACCAGCCACGCCCGCCTATTGCAGGGCGGGATCCAGTCATCCGTCGGCAAAGCGGTTTCCGATCGAGACGTCGGTCCGCCAGGTGGCCATGTACGATCCAAAAACAAAGAACATCTCGTACATCAATACCTGTTTTGACACCCATCACCTGATGTTTGCGGAGGACGCGAACAACACGCTGTGGTTCAACGGCTACGGCAGTCAGGTCCTTGGGTGGATCAACACGAAGATGTTCGACGAGACGCATGACGAGGTGAAGTCGCAAGGCTGGACTGGCCTTATTCTCGACACGAATGGCAACGGCAAAAGGGACGCGTTTGTGAAACCCGATCAGCCGATCGACCCGACGAAAGACACGCAGATAAGCGATGCGCTGTACACCGCGAGTCCGGCTCCCGACGGATCGATCTGGGGATCGGTGCTCGGCGTTCCAGGCGCGATCATCCGCGTGAACCCCGGACCGAACCCGACCGAGACGGCGCTGGCGGAGCGGTACGAGGTGCCGTGGAACGATTCGAATGCGACGGGTGGATATTCGCCGCGTGGCATGGACGTCGATCGCGACGGCGTGGCGTGGGTCGCGCTCGGGAGCGGTCATCTTGCCAGCTTCGACCGTCGGAAGTGCACAGCCCCGCTCAATGGACCGAAGGCGACGGGGCAGCACTGCGCGGAGGGATGGACGTTCTATGCCAATCCGGTCCCACAGTTCAAGAACGTCAAGGATTCGGGCAGCGCGGAAGGAAGCTACTTTGCCTGGGTGGATCAGTTCGACACATTCGGCCTCGGCAGAAATACGCCGATTGCAACGGGAAACGAGTCGGACGGGTTCCTGGCGCTGAAAGACGGGAAGTGGGTGGTGCTCCGCGTGCCGTATCCCATGGGGACGTACAACAAGTGGCTCGACGGCCGCATCGATGATCCGAATGGGGGCTGGAAAAAGCGCGGGCTCTGGTCGACCGTCAGCACCCGAACGCCGTGGCATATGGAAACCGGAAAAGGCACGCCGCCGATGGTGATGCACTTCCAGCTTCGACCCGATCCGCTGGCGAAATGAAGGGGCTAGGGGGTTGCACCGGATCCCGGATCCCCGATCCCGGGTTCTCTAACCCCTAACCCCTAACCCCTTTCCCCTAGTTCGTTCCCTTGAAGTCCATCGCCACGACGCGCGACTCGGCGCATTCCTTCATGATGTCGATGAACTTCGCGAACTGGTCCTGCGTGTAGACGAAGTCATTCGGCCCGGTCGGGTTCGCGCGAAGCGCATTCATCCAGCCGAGCTCATCGCCGAACAGTCCGGGATGCCCGTTGATCAGCATCTGCGCCTTTGCCGCCTTTGCGTGGTCGAGCGCTTTCTCGAACGCCGCGAGCGTCGCCTTGTCCGGCGTGATGTTCGCGCCCGACAGCATCAAAACGTTCAACGGCTGGCCGCGATACTTGCCCGGGATGATGTAGGCAAGCGAGCCGGGCGTGTGGCCGGGCGTGACGTAGAGAGTAATCGTCGTATCACCGACGGTGATCTTCTGCCCGTCGGTGACCTCAACGTCACGCTTCGGGAGGGGCCTGGCTGCCTGCGCGGCGCTCGCGTTCGGATTCGGCCGGGCGATCACGTCCCAGTCCACATTGCTCATCGCGACTCGCGCTCCATATTTCTCCTGGAAATACGGCGCGCCGCCAAAATGATCGAAGTGCCCGTGGCCGACAATGACGTACTTGACGTCGGCCGGGTTGAGACCGACTTTCTTCAACGCCGGTTCGATGATCTCCTCGGCTTCCTTCACCGTGTTGAGGGCGTCGATGAGGATGATTCCCTGGCTGGTCGGAATCGCCCATGCCCCAATCGAGTTGAAGCCGAAGTAATAGAGGTTGTCGAGGATCTTCACGGGCTCGACGGGCGCGTTCGGTACAGCCGCCTGCCCCGCGTTCTGCCGCTCCAGCGCCGGCCGCTGCGGGCCGAGCGCACCGCAGGTGTTATCGACCCGCATAAGCAATTTCGCATCGTTGCCTGCGATCTGCTTCGCCTTCGCCACGTGCGACTGGGCCTCTTTCGAGCTCGTGTATTGCTCAGGCGTCGGATACCCTGGCCCGCTCCCGATCGTGCCCCCTGCGGCGGGCCGGCCTCCGCGTCCTTGCTGCGCGGCGACCTGAACCTGCAACGCCAAGGCGGCGCACGCCGCGACAGCTATTCCAACCGTCAGTCTCTTGCACATTGGTGTTCTCCTGTGTCGCGGTTTGCGTTACTTTGCCGGCCGGGACCGGCCGAATAAATCTCCACCGTCCAGGACATCCGCCCTCGTGGGACCGTAGCCTGAGATCGCAACCAGCACTTCCTCCTCGAGCGCGCCATCGTAGTGCGGTCCGCCGGATGGATGCCTCATGTAGCCGCCGGGCTTCAGGCCAACGGTCTGCTCCGGAGTCCACTCCTTGGTATCGCCCGTGTACCACGTGCCCTTGAGCACGAGGCAGTGCCGTTCGTCCGGGTGGGTATGGGGCCTGCTCATCACGCCGGGCGGAAATCTGTTGATCGTGAGATAGAAACCTGGCTTTGATGGATCGCCTTCGAGGATCGCGGTCTGGACGCCAAGCGTATTGTTTTCGGTGGCCCGCCACTGGAGCGTGTCGAGGTTCAGACGTGTGAAGTCTCGATCGGGAAACGTACCAGCCTCTGCCTGCCGATCGGCGGCCGGTGCCGCCGGCGATGTGGCGGCCGGAGCCGCTTGTTGCTCCGCCGCCGGCGACGGTTGCGACGTACAGCCAATCGCGAGGGTTGTCAGCAGGAAACCCGCCGACAATACAACTCTGGAACCCTTCATTCTACGCTCCTCCTCGCCACGACCCCACGGAGACGAACTGCTACAAAGAACATCGGCTTTCGAAGGAACAATCTCAAAGAAATAACCGTAGAGACCACTATGGCTGAACTGCTCTTGACGCCCTCGTGCCGTGATGACAGACCGCCGGCAATCTAACTCGAAGGCGCGAGGCACTGTCAAGGCAACTCGGTTATAATCCCGCCTGCTTTTCAACAACAGACCACACCTGGGCGAGCCCTGGGAGGAGAGACGATGCGCCCTTATCGATTTGGCCCCACTGGGATTCGCTGCGCGTTTGGCGTGGCGTTGACTGCTTATGCGCTGGTTGGAATGTTCGCGATGACCGGGCACGCCGGGCAGGCGAGACCGGTGTCAGCTGGTGTGTATTCGGCGGAGCAAGCTAAGCGCGGCGCGCAGCTTTACACGGACACGTGTCGCTCATGCCATGGCCCGAACCTGGAGGGCCTCGAAGGACCCATGCTGACAGGAGCCGATTTCCTGAACGGCTGGGCCGGGCTTCCCGTCCTGGATCTCGTGAGCAAGATTCAAAACACGATGCCGCAGGACAATCCGGGAACGTTGAGCCGACCGCAGGCCACCGATATCGCGGCGTACATCCTCCAGGTCGGCAAGTTCCCCGCCGGTCAGGCGGAACTGTCGGCAGCCACGCTGCCGCAGGTCGTGTTCCCAGGAGGCAAAGCCGCTCCGGCCGCAGCCACCGCCGGGGGCGCTGGTCTCGCGCTGGCGCCGGCCGCAAATCTTGCGCAGTTCATGAGGGGCGTGACGTTCCCGAACGCGAACATCATCTTCAACACCCAGCTGGTCGACCCCAGCACGGTGAAACCGAAGATGCCGGTACCGTATGACTACGTCCTCTGGGGCGGCACGGTGTACTACGGGTGGACTGCCGTGGAGCAGGCGGTCCTCGCGCTGAAGGAGACCACACCGCTCCTCCTGCTGCCCGGCCGCAGGTGCCAGAACGGCCGGCCGGTGCCCGTTCAGAATGCCGATTATCAGAAGTTCACGCACGACCTGATCAACTTCACCGACGAACTCTGGAAGGCCGTGCAGACCCGAAAACAGGAAGCGGTCAGCGATCTCTCCGAGAAGCTGAATGAGACCTGCGCGAACTGTCACGTGCTCTATCGTGACGTATCGACAGGCACCGCGTCCGAAGGGTCGATGGTTGCCGATCGCTGCAATCCGATGCCGAAGGCCGGCGGGCGGGCGCAGTAAATT
>Ga0137435_1000391_pt1 | contig 15034 bp, 17 predicted proteins | sample EasRivERMGT100_2_FD_104904 | JGI IMG/M metagenome (GOLD analysis project Ga0137435, IMG submission 104904) | Soil microbial communities from meander-bound floodplain in the East River, Colorado, USA - East River MetaG ERMGT100_2 | ecosystem: Environmental > Terrestrial > Soil > Floodplain ... | reverse complement strand
CCGCCGCTGGAAGCATGATCGAGCGGGAGTTCGACCGCGTTCTCTCACCGGTCGAGCGGTCTTTCGCCTACCTCCCCTTCGTGCACACCGAGGATCTCGCCGCGCAACGCCGCTCGCTGGCCTTGTTCCAGGCGCTCGACCCGGAGTACATCGAATCCGCGAGGCGCCATTACGAGATCATCGCGCGCTTCGGTCGCTTTCCGCACCGCAACGCCGTGCTCGGCCGCGAATCGACCGCCGAGGAGATCGAGTTTCTCAGGCTGCCGGGATCCTCGTTCTAGCTAACGGCAAGTCAATCCGCAGCGTCTTCCCCGTCCGGAGGACGCACCCGCACACGCCCAGGCTCGACAGTCACGATAGCACCACGCGCAAGCACTGCTCCATAGCGTTCGATGACTGCTGCGCACACGGGCCCCTGTCTCCTTGCGGGAATTTCCACGAGCCGGATGATTCCCACGTGAGGCTGCGCTCGGACGACCGCCAACTCGCCGAAATCCTTGTCGAGCGTGACGAGCACTCGATCCTCCGAATGGGCGCGTCGAAGAAGATCCTCGTCGCCGGGATCTTCCGGCCAGTCGCCGACGTGAACGACGTCGTGCCCCGCTGCCGCGAGATCGGTTCGGGACTTATTCCAGACGCAGCTGTCCAGAAGCAGTTTCACATGGCCGCGTCCACAACCGGGGGTTCGACGCGTTCATGCGCGACGACCCGGTGGGCGTAGACGAGGCAGGCCCGAATATCCTCCGCTTCCAGCCACGGATAACCTTCGAGGATCGTCTCCGGCGTGTCGCCGGCGGCGAGCATCCCCAGAACGTGTTCGACGGCGAGACGCCGGCCACGAATGATGGGCTTGCCGCCGAAGATCTTCGGGTTGACGGTAACGCGTTTCAGGAGGTCAGTTTCGTTCATGGCGGGAGCTCCGATACTGGGCTGCACGGGCGATTCTACGCCGCACACGAGGGCGTGCCAAAGGGCGCCGTGAGGGATAATCGATCTCCATGTCCCGGCCCGCTCATGAAATCGATTCGCCCTCGGCCTGGGTGCGCCGCTGGGCCGCGCTGATCCGCCCCGGCGGCGGCGTTCTCGATGTCGCCTGCGGCCGCGGCCGGCATCTGCGCTTCCTGAAGTCCCAGGGTTTCTCCGTGGTCGGCGTCGATCGCGATGAGGCGGCGCTCGGGGTCTCTAAAGGTGTCGCGGGAGTCGAGCTTCACGTCGCCGACATCGAGTCGGGGCCCTGGCCTTTTCCCCCGGGGGGATTCGACGCTGTGGTCGTGACGAATTATCTGCATCGACCCCTTTTCAGGAATCTCATCGATGCGCTGCTTCCGGGCGGGGTGCTGATCTACGAAACCTTCGCCCAGGGCAACGAACGCTACGGCCGCCCGAGCAACCCCGAGTTCCTGCTGCGCCCCAGCGAATTGCTCCACAGCCTGGAACCCCTGGCGATCGTTGCGTTCGAACAGGGGTTGGTTTCGGTGCCCAAACCGGCAGCGGTCCAGCGCGTCTGTGCGGTGTCGGGCGACCCGGGCGCGGTCGCGCTCGACAAGGCATTGGCGTTAAAATGACGCGCTGACATGAAAGGGCGAAACCCCATGATCTCCGGATCGATCGTCGCGATCGTCACGCCCATGCAGGACGATGGGCGGCTCGATTTCGAGCGCTTCAAGACGCTCATCGATTTCCACATCGAGCAGGGCACCGACGGCATCGTCGTGGTCGGCACGACGGGCGAATCGCCGACCGTCGATTTCGACGAGCACAAGGAATTGATACGCCTGGCGGTCGCCCACGCGCACGGTCGCATCCCGATTGTCGCAGGCACGGGCGGCAATTCCACGACCGAAGCGATCGAGCTCACGCAGTCGGCGAAAAACGCCGGCGCCTACGCCTGCCTTTCGGTGGTGCCGTACTACAACAAGCCCACGCAGGAGGGGCTCTACCGGCACTTCCGCACCATCGCGGAGACCGTGGACATTCCGCTCATCGTGTACAACGTTCCCGCCCGCACCGTCGCCGATCTCGGCAACGACACCATGCTGCGCCTCGCGCAGGTCCCGAACATCGTCGGCATCAAGGACGCCACCGCCAACATCGAGCGCGGCTCGGACCTCCTGCGCCGCGCGCCGAAAAATTTCACCATCTTCAGCGGCGACGACGCCACCGGACTTGCGCTCATGCTCCTGGGCGGCAGAGGCATCATTTCAGTGACCGCGAACGTCGCGCCGCGGCTGATGCACGAAATGTGCTCGGCGGCTCTCGCCGGAGACCTGCAGAAAGCGCGCGAGGCGAACTTCAAGCTGCTCGGACTTCACACCAGGCTCTTCGTGGAAGCGAATCCGATTCCCGTGAAGTGGGCGGCGGCCCAGATGGGGTTGATCGGCATGGGCATTCGCCTGCCGCTGACGCCGCTCTCGCAGCAGTTCCATGAGATCGTCAGGGAGGCGATGCGCCAGGCCGACGTTACGCCTTCCGGCGGCCTGCGCATCGTCGAGGGAAAAACAGGATGATTCATTTCGTCCGCCGCGTCGCGGTCGCTGTCGCGGCCGTGGCGCTGGCGGCGTGCAGCACGGTTGATTCGACCAAGGTCGACTACAAAACTGCGAGCAAGCTTCCCCCTCTCGAGATTCCCCCGGATCTGACCACGCCGGCGCGTGACGAGCGCCATGAGATTCCGGACATCAACCCGACCGGAACGGCGACTTTTTCCGCTTATAACGCAGAGCGCAGCGGCGCACCGAAGGCCGGGTCGACCGGAATTCTCCCGGATGTGGACAAGCTGAAGCTGGAGCGATCCGGCACCGATCGCTGGCTGGTGGTGCCCGAGCCGGCCGAGAAGGTCTGGCCGAGGGTGAAGGAGTTCTGGCAGGAGTCCGGTTTTCCGATCAAGGTCGAGCGCCCCGAGGTCGGCGTCATGGAGACCGACTGGGTCGAAGATCGCGGCAAGATCCCGCAGGACGGAGTTCGAAATGTGATGGGCAAGCTGGCGGGCGGTCTTTCCAACCGGGAGCGCGAGAAGTTCCGCACCCGCCTGGAACGCGGCTCCCAGCCCGACACCACCGAGATCTACATCACCCACAGAGGCATGGTCGAGGTCAACACGCCGGCCGACAGCGCCACGACGTGGCAGGCCCGGCCACCGGACCCGGGCATGGAAGCGGAGTACCTGCGCCGCATGATGGTGCGCTTCGGCATGACCGAGGCTCGCGCGAAAGGCGAGCTCGCCGCGCCGAGGAAGGACGAGCGCGCAAGAATCGTGAGCGACCAGGATGGCGCGAGCGCGATCGAGCTCGCCGAGCCGTTCGACCGCGCGTGGAGGAGGGTGGGACTGGTGCTCGATCGCGCCGGGTTCACGGTCGAGGACCGCAATCGCTCCAGCGGCTATTATTTTGTCCGCTACGTCGGTTCGGAAGGCGATGTAACAAAGAGCGAGGGCTTTCTTTCCAGCCTGGCGTTCTGGCGCTCGGCGCCGGATCCGAAAGCCGGGCAGTACCGCGTTCTGGTGAAGGATCGCAATGAGCTGAGCGAAGTACGCGTTCTCAGCAAGGAAGGCAATCCGGATCCTTCCGAAACGGCGCGCAAGATCCTTACCCTGCTGCAGGAGCAGTTGAAGTAGGTGCGGATCCGTCGCGTCACTAGGGCCGGGTGTGCGCTTCGCTTCACTCGGTAGCGGCAGCGAGGGCAACGCACTCGTCGTCCGCGCGGGCGGGAGTTGCGTCATGCTCGACTGCGGCTTCGCGGTCCGGGAAACCGTCTTGCGTCTTGCCCGCGCCGGGCTGGATGCGTCCGACCTCACCGGAATAATCGTCACCCACGAGCACGCCGACCACGGCGAAGGCGTGTTTCCCCTGGCGCGCCGTTTCGGCGTTCCGGTATGGCTCACGCACGGCACGCTCTGCGCCCTGCGCGAGGGGGACCCCGGCATCGACGCCGAGTGCAGGCTGAACCTGGTGGATTCGTCGCGCGCCTTCCCAGTGGGGGATCTTTCGGTAACGCCCTTCACGGTGCCGCACGATGCGCGCGAGCCGGTCCAGTACGTCCTGTCCGACGGGGCGCGCCGGCTCGGCGTTCTGACCGACACCGGCTGCTCGACGGCGCATATCGAGTCGGTCCTCTCCGGTTGCGACGCGCTGGTGCTCGAGTGCAACCACGATCTGGACATGTTGATGAGCGGCTCTTATCCGCCCACGCTGAAGACACGCATCGCGAGTCGCCTCGGGCATCTCGACAATCAGGCTTCGGGGGCGCTGCTCGCGGCGCTCGACCGCAGCCGGCTCAAGCACGTGATCGCGGCGCATTTGTCGCAGACGAACAACACGCCGGAGCTGGCGCGATGCGCGCTCGCGACGGCGCTGCGCTGCGAACCGCAGTGGATTTCCGTGGCGACCCAGGAGGAAGGATTCGGCTGGCGGGATCTGTGACGAGATAGATCTACAGCCCGGTGGTGTTCACCGACACCTCCGGGGCAGAAGACTCCCAGATTTCGTCGAATCGATCGCGCATCGGCTGGCATTCCTTCGGGTCGTTGATCACGAGCACCCCGCGATGCTGCGTGGTCACCGGCCGGCGCACCAGATGATCGTCATCGGCGAGCACGAAGCAGTCCTGCACCTTGGCCGCGTCTCCCTGCGTGCGCAAGACTCGAATGCCGGCGCTGTGACTGCCCATCAGAGTGATAAGCCTTGGGCAGCGCTGGGTGACATGTTCGGTGTCGTGAAGGGCGATATAGACGACGCGGGCGCGGTCTTGCCGGAGAAAGCGCGAGAGCGTCTCGATGCGCCGCGTCGAGTTCATATCCAGCTCGGATAAATCAGGGTCGAAGATGCGCAATTCCCGGCGCACGAGACCGAGCAGCCTGTCGAAGCCCCCAAGATAATCGCTCTTTGTCGTCAGCAAAGTGCGCTCCGGGATTGCGCTGTCCGAGGGCTCACTCATGGCGATCTCCGATGCGAATCCAGCCGGCAAGATACCAGCCATGGAGCAACTGCAGAAGCTGCGCCGGCATTCGCCTGCCCGCCGGCAACGTCCGCGCGTCGGCGAGGCGCACCAGCCAGCTCCAGACACGCGGGGAGGGCTCGACCCGCTCCCCGTTGATAAAGAAGTCCCGGCCGCGGAACAGCATCCTGGTGCGCAGATCGAGGCGCAGCCCCCGGGATCTGCATTGCAAAATGAACTGTGCGGGCGAACGCGGACCCCGTGGCCGGGAAAACACGACATGCGGTTTGGGCGCCGACAGGAATTCGCCGAGAAAACCCGCCAGGTCCCGCCTGCGCCAGCGGATTCTTCGAACGACCGCGGCGGCTTGCTGCAGCATTTTTTCCGGAATTTCCGCGGCGTGGCGCGCCGGCTTGAGACCCCGGTCCGTATAGACACCATCGAACGCGATCCGATCCTGCAGAAAGGCCAGAAACTCTTGAGCCGTTTCCCGGTGCGACGGCGCGCGCAAACCGATCGAATAGGTGAAGGAGGGCTCGAGCGCGACGCCGTTGTGGGCCCAGCCCGGGGGCAGGTAGAGCATGTCCCCCGGTTCCAGGAGCCACTCCACCTCGGGGCGGAAATTGCGCAGGATCTTCAGCGGCGCGGTCGGATCGAGCTCCCGGTCGCGCTGCTTGCTCAGCCCCCATGTGCGCCGGCCCGGCCCCTGCAGCAGAAATACGTCGTAGGAATCGAAATGCGGGCCCACGCCACCCCCGGGCGCCGCGTAGCTCACCATGACATCGTCGAGCCGCGAGTAAGGGAGGAAGCGAAAGCGCCGCAGCAACGCGTCGGCAGCGGGCAACTCGAGATTCAGGCCCTGCACCAGAAGCGTCCACTCGCGAGTGGGCAGGCGTGCCAGCTGGCTGCGCGAGAACGGTCCGTGGCGCAGGTGCCACGCGCCGCGCCGGCGCAATACGAGCCGCGATTCGATATCGTCGCGCGTCGCGAGCGCAAGCAATTCAGGCGCTTGCACCACGCCTTTAAAGCCCGGGATCGCGTTGCGGACCAGCAGGGGTTTGGTTTGCCAGAATTGTGACAAGAATCTTTTTACGTCCAGATTGCCAAGCAGTTGCATTCTCATCGCGGCGATTATAGTCTGTGGGTGCCTCGAACCCGGTGAGGAAAACTTGACTCGCGCAGCGTCGTTCAAGCCCACCGAATGCCCGCCTGACGCCTTGAAGACAGGTCAGGTGGCGCCGCTTTTTTCGCTTCCCGACGCCGACATGGAAACCGTGGAGCTCGCCCAGTTCCTGGGCAAGATGAACGTCGTGCTCTATTTTTATCCCAAGGACGGCACGCCCGGCTGCACGCTGCAGGCCACGGACTTCTCCGACCATGAAGAGGAGTTTGCCCGACAGGACTGCGTGGTGCTCGGAGTGAGTCCCGACGACTGCCTTCGACACGCCGATTTTCGCGACCAGCACGGCGTATCGATACGGCTGCTCGCGGACACCGAGGCGGAGGTGTGCCGCAAGTACGGCGTGGCGCACGAGAAGGAAGCCAATGGATCGCGAAAAATCTGCATTACGAGCTCCACTTTCATCATCGACAAGAACGGCACCGTGAGGCACGTGTATTGGGGCGTGAATCCGCGCGGCCACGCCGCAGAAGTGCTGGACTTCATCAAAACGCTGCGTTAGCCGGAGCCGGGATTCCGGCTCCACCCGGCTGCTTGCGTATCGCAAAGAACACCATCGTCTCGCTCGATATCGAGCTGTCCGATATCTGGGGCAACGCGATCCAGCGCTCCGATGAGCCCGTGCAGTATTTGCACGGCGGCTTCGGCAATATTTTTCCGGCAGCCGAGGCGGCGCTCGAGGGCAGAAAGGTCAAGGATCGCGTCGAGGTGCGCCTGGAACCCGAAGAGGCCTTTGGCGATTACGACGAAGACCTTCTCCGGGTCGAGGCGCGCAGCCGCTTCCCCGAACCCGTCGAGATCGGAATGCGTTTCGAGGGCGCATCGGACAGCGACGAGGAAGACTTGATCTTCACGATCACCGATATCGCGGAAGACAAAGTCGTCCTCGACGCCAACCATCCGCTCGCCGGCGTGGCGCTGAAGCTCTCCTGCACCGTGGTTGCGGTGCGCCCGGCGACCGAAATCGAGATTCAAAACGGGGCGGCCGACGACCCCAAGTCGGTTATCCTGCGAATCCTGCCGTAGCGATCAGGAGGAGGGAAAGCATGTCCGGGATGCTGGGTGTCGTCTCCTACGGCCTGGGGACCCTCATCGGTGTCGCGCTGATCGCTTTCCTGGTGATCGTCTTCATCCAGGACATCACGCAAAAGAAGCACACGGTCCTGCGCAATTATCCGGTCATAGGCCACCTGCGCTACCTGCTGGAGAAGCAAGGCGAGTACTTCCGGCAGTACTTCTTCATGAACGACCGCGAGGAACTGCCCTTCAATCGTGCGACCCGCGGGTGGGTGTACCGCCTCGCCAAGGCCGAAGGCGGCGTGATCGGCTTCGGCTCGACCAACAACACCAACGAGCCCGGCTCGATCCTGTTCGTCAACCATCCCTACCCGGTGCTCGAGGAGGATCGGCTGCCTACGCCGCCGCTCTCGATCGGCGAGGGCTTCTGCCCCTCGCCGTTTTCCGCGCGATCGGTTGTGAACATCAGCGGCATGAGCTTCGGCGCGATCTCGGAGCCGGCGGTGCGCGCGCTGTCTCGCGGCGCCGCGCTCGCCGGCTGCTGGATGGATACCGGCGAGGGCGGGCTGTCGCCGTTTCACCTCGAGGGCGACTGCGACGTTATCATGCAGATCGGCACGGCCAACTACGGCATTCGCGACCGGGACGGAAATTTCTCGCCGGAGAAAGCCAGAGAGCTCGCCGCCCGGCCTCAGGTGAAGGCGTTCGAGATCAAGCTTTCGCAGGGCGCGAAGCCCGGCAAGGGTGGCGTGCTTCCGGCGGCCAAGGTCACCGAACAGATTGCGGGAATCCGCGGCATTGCGGCGCACCAGGATTCGATCAGCCCGAACCGCCACCACGACGTCGCCAACGTAGGCCAGTTGCTGGATAAAATTGCATCAATCCGGGATATCACCGGCAAGCCGGTGGGCGTGAAGACGGCGATCGGCGGCTGGCAGTTCATCAACGAGGTGTGCGACGCCGTCAACCGGCGCGGCCTCGAGTACGCGCCGGATTTTCTCGCCATCGACGGCGGGGAGGGCGGTTCGGGCGCCGCGCCGCAGGCCCTGATGGACCACATGGCGCTGCCGATCGCCGAAGCGCTGCCGCGCGTCATCGATGCGCTCATCGAGTCCGGCTTGCGAGGCCGCATCCGGGTCGTCGCGGCCGGAAAGCTGGTCACTTCGGCGAAGGCGGCGTGGGCGTTGTGCGTGGGCGCGGATTTCGTCAACACCGCGCGCGGGTTCATGTTTTCGCTCGGCTGCATCCAGGCGCTGCGCTGCCACCAGAATACCTGTCCCACGGGCGTGACCACGCACAACCCCAGGCTGCAACGCGGCCTCGTGATCGAAGAGAAGTACCAGCGCGTCGCCAACTACGCGACGGGAATGAACAAGGAAATCGACATGATCGCGCACTCCTGCGGCTGCCGGCACGCGCGCGAGCTCAAGCGCGAGCACGTGCGTATCGTGCAGACGGCGGGCCACAGCGCGGCGTTCAACGTCTTGTATCCGTATCCGGAACCTGGCGCGAAGCGCAGGGCTGCCTGACGATCTCTCGTCGTGGATTTGTTCCTGAGGGGCTTCACGTGATGAAGTCGTCCCCGGGTCTTTGTGCTAGATTCACAGCCACTTTTCTCATTCGCTCCGGAGACCATGATGAGTGTAAAGCGCAGCCTGGCCGTCGCGTCTTTTTTCGCCGTCTCGCTTCCCGTGATGGCGGCGGACATCGATACGATTCAGAGTTTGAATCAGACTCAGTTTCGCCTACTTTCCGAAGACCTCGGAGCCGCTCTGTCGTACAAGCCGCTGACCCCCGCCGAACCGCTCGGGCTTTTCGGCTTCGACCTCGGCGTCGCCGCTACGACCACCAAGATCGAGAACCCCGCCGTGTTCCAGGCGGCCGGGGCCGGAGTCATCTCCAACGTCACGGTGCCGTCGGTGCGGTTCAACCTGGGGCTGCCTTTGAGTCTGGACGTGGGCGTGATGGCCGGCGCCGCGCCGGGTACGAACGTACGGTTGTACGGGGCCGAGCTTCGCTGGGCCTTCATCAAGGGAGACACGGTCATGCCCGCGATCGCCCTCCGCGGGAGTTATACCCAGCTCGCCGGGGTGGATCAGCTCGATTTCAACACCCGCGGCGTCGATCTCTCGATCTCGAAGGGTTTTGCTCTGTTCACCCCTTACGGGGGAATCGGCAAGGTGTGGGTGACGGGCACGCCTAACGTTACGCCCAACCCCACCAACTTGGCGGAGGAATCCTTCACCCTCAACAAGGCATTTGTCGGACTCAACATGAACTTCGTCCTGGTGAATGTCGCGCTCGAAGGGGACAAGACGGGCGACGCCACGAGCTACGGCGTGAAGCTCGGATTCAGATTTTGAGCCGACAGCCTCGCTAGCGGATCGCGTTGATCAGCGCACGCGCGCTGTCGATGACTTCGCTCGCGGTGATTCCAACGGGCCCGGAACCGTGGGCGGCGAGCGCGTCCGCGGCGGCGCCGTGCAGGAAGGTCCCGGCGAGCAGGGCGTGCAAAGGGTCCGCACCCTGGGCGCACAAGGCTGCGATCATGCCGGCGAGCGCGTCGCCCATCCCGGCCGAAGCCATTCCGGGATTGCCCGTGGGATTGATCCAGAACGCACCTTCCGGCGTCGCGATCACGCTGCCGTTGCCCTTTAGCACGACCAGACTGCGATAACGCTGCGCAATCTCCCTGGCCGAAGCAACGCGGTCGGACTGCACTTCCCCGGTCGTTTTCCGAAGCAGGCGCGCCGCTTCAGCGGGATGGGGCGTCATGATCGTCGGCGCGCTGCGCTTCCCTAGCGCGGAGGTAAGCATTCGGTCTCCTGCGATCAGATTGAGTCCGTCGGCATCGAGCACTATCGGAACCGGTGCGGCAAGCGCGGCGCGCAACAACGTCCTGCCGGAAGGCGCCTTGCCCATTCCCGGTCCGGCGACGAGCGTGTCGACCAGCCCTTTCTCGAGCACTGCCGATGATTGGCGCAGCATCAGCTCCGGCTGCGCATAGTCGACGCAGGGCGGGCGCGGCGTGAGCAATCCGAGATAGACGCGTCCGGCGCCGCATTTGAGGGCAGCGCGTCCTGTGATCACTGCGGCGCCCACCATTCCCGCCGCGCCGCCGAGGATGCCCACGCTGCCGGCCTGTCCTTTGTGGAAATTCCTCGGTCGCGGATGGATCGCTCCCTCGAGTATCGAATCACCGAGCAGTTCTCCCTCCGGATCGAGCACGGATGCGGGATCGATGCCGAGGTTATCGAGCTTCAGCATGCCGCAGTGGTCCGGCCCGTCGAGTGTCAGGAGGCCCACCTTGTGCGCGAGGAAAGTGATCGTGTGGCTTGCGCGCACCGCGCAGCCCATGACCGCACCGGTGTCCGCGTTGATGCCGCTCGGAATGTCCAGTGAAAGGATCGGTGCTCCCAGAGCATTGAGCTTTCCGACCAGCGCCGCGTGTGCGCCTTCGAGCGGCCGCGTCAGGCCGATTCCGAACAGTCCGTCGACGGCGAGATCAAGACGCGAATCCCTGGGAATTTCGCCAAGGAGCGTCCCGCCTGCCGCTTCCCACTTTCCGAGCGCCGCCCGCGCGTCCTTCGGGAGCTTTTCGCGCTCGCCGGCGAAGACGACGCTGACCCGAAAAAACCCGCGTTTGAGGTGCGCAGCGACTTCAAAAGCGTCACCGCCGTTGTTGCCCGGCCCGGCGAGGACGAGGACCGCCTTGGCGGTGTCGTTACAGAGGCTTCGAGCGAATTCTGCAGCGGCCGCGCCGGCCCGCTCCATCAGGGTGGGAGCGCCGGACGCCTGCGTCGCGAGAGCCTCGAGCTTCCGGATCGCGTGCGTTGTGTAGATGGGCAAAGCGGACATCGGCGTCAATGATATCCCGGAGATCATTTCCCCATCACGAGGTCGGGGAGCCAGGTCGCGGTGGGGGGGAAAACGGTGAGGATCGCCAGACACAGGACCAGCATCGCGAAAAAAGGCAGGGAACACTTGGCGATGTAATTGCTGTCCTTTCCGGTCATGTTCTGCAGCACGAACAGGTTGAATCCGACCGGCGGCGTGACTTCGGCTATCTCGACCAGCAGCACGATGAAGATGCCGAACCAGACGAGGTCGAAGCCGGCTTTCTGGATCATCGGTAGTACGATCGCGCAGGTGAGCACGATCATGGAGATTCCGTCGAGCGCCGTGCCGAGCACAATGTAAAAAAGCGAGAGTACCGCGATCAACGCGTAGGGACTGAGGTCGAAGGAGGCGACCCACTCAGCCAGCGCACGTGGAATCCCCGTGAACGCCATGGTCAGGCTCAGGTAAGACGCGCCCGCCAGAATGAAGGTGATCATGCAGGACACCCGCGTCGCCCCCATCAGGCTGTCTAGAAAATTTCTCCAGGTGAGCGAGCCGCTCCACCAGGCGATCGCGAGGGACCCCAGCACGCCGTAGGCGGCGCACTCGGTGGCCGTCGCCCAGCCCGCGACCAGCACCCATACGATGAAAAGGATCAGGAGGGTGCAGGGAATGAGATTTCCGGATGCCTTGATTTTCTCCGCAAAGCTCATGGAAGGTTCCGGTGGCGGGGTCCGGTCGGGGTTCATCAGCGCCCAGAAAACGATGTAGCCGGAGAAAAGCCCCATCACGATGAGTCCGGGGATGAACCCGGCAAGAAACACGCGGATGATGGACGCGTCGGCGGCGACGGCGTAGACCACCATCGTTATGGACGGTGGAATCAGGATGCCCAGGGTCCCGGCTGTGGCGAGCGAGCCGAGCGCGATCCTTTCGTCGTAGCCGCGCTTCAGCAGCTCGGGCAAGGCGACCTTGGAGATCGTCGCGCAGGTCGCGGCCGACGAACCGGATACCGAGCCGAAGATTCCGCAGCCCAGGATGGTGGTGTGCATCAGGCGTCCCGGAACGCGGTTGAGCCAGGGAGCAAGGCCGGCGAACATCTGCTCCGACAGCCGCGTTCGGAACAGGATTTCGCCCATCCAGATGAACATCGGCAGCGCCGCGAGCGTCCAGGAAGCGCTCGAGCCCCAGAACGCAGTGAACAGGTTCTTGCCGGGCGGTGTGCCCGTGAAAAAAGCCATGCCGATCCAGCCGACGATCGCGAGCGTCATGGCGATCCATACGCCCCCCGCAAGCAGCAGCAGCATTACGAACAGGAGCAGCCCTGCGATCTGAACGAGCTCCATGATTAGACGTCTTCGCTGAAATCGCCGCGGCGGTGCCGTTCTTCCGTGGCGGTGACGTAGCTCGGAATGTCCCCGCGCAGGACCAGGACGAGTTCGTCCAGCACGGCGACAAACAGCAGAATCGCACCGATCACAAAGCTCGATTGGGGAATCCACAGCGGAATGGCGATCAACCCGTTCGCCATGTCGCGAAACTGCCAGCTTTCATAGACGAACCTCGACACCCAGAACGCGAGATAGCCGCAGAAGCAGGCCGCGACGACGAGCGATGCGGCCTCGGCGAGGCGGCGGGCACGCGGGCGGATGTGCTGGAGAAAAAGGATCACGCGGACGAAGTCACCTCGCCGGAAGGCGTGAGCCATGGCGAGAAACGCCGACGCTGCGCCAAACCAAGCGACCAGGTCGTCGGCGCCGCCGGTGCTCAGGCCGAACTCGCGCATCACCGTCTGCCCGATCATTACCGAGAAGATCGCAAAAACGAAAAACGCCGCGAGGACCCCTGCGGCGTCGTAAAGGAAATCGAGAAAGCGGCGCACTACCGAAACGCCCGCCGCGTGGGCGTCACATCTTGCGATAGGCGTCGACCACGGCCTTGCCCTCGCTGCCGGTCTTCTTAAGCCAGTCCGCGAGCATGGTATCCCCAATCTTCCGCATGTCGGCCTTCAGTGTCGCGCTGGGCGCGACGACATTCATGCCGTTCTTCCTGAGCTGGTCGAGGTACCAGTTGGTCTTTTCCTCGCTCGTCTTCCATCCGCGGGTCTCTGCGGCAGCGGCGGCCTTGAGCACGGCCGACTGTACGGACTTGTCGAGCACGTCGAAGGCCTTCTGGTTCACGATCACCACGTTCTTGGGCAGCCAGGCCTGGGTGTCGTAGAAGTTCTTCACGGTTTCGTATACTTTCGTGTCGTAGCCGGTAGCGCCGGAGGTCATCATCGAGTCGATCGCTCCCGTCGCGAGCGCCTGCGTGACCTCGGCCGCCTGGATCGTAATCGGCTGCGCGCCGACGAGCTCGGCGATGCGCGCGGTGGCCGGACTGTAGGCGCGCCACTTCAGGCCCTTCATGTCGGCGACCGAGTTGAGCTGACGCTTGGAGTAGATGCCCTGTGGCGGCCAGGGAACGGAGAACAGCACCGTGAGACCTTGCCTGGCCAGATGGGCCTCGAGGGTCTTGCGGGAAGCTCTCCACAACTTCATCGACTCGCCGTAGCTCGTGGCAAGGAAAGGCACGCCATCGATGCCGAACAGCGCGTCTTCATTCTCATAATTCACCCACAGCATTTCGCCGAGCTGGGCCTGGCCCCCCTGGACCGCGCGCTTGATCTCGGGTGCCTTGAATAGCGATGCGTTAGCGTGGACCTGGATCTTGAGCTTTCCGTCGGTCGCCTTGTCCACCTCCGCGGCGAACGCCACGATGTTCTCGGTATGGAAATTGGACGCCGGGTATGCGGTGGGCAGATCCCACTTGGTTTGCGCGGACGCCGCGCCGAAAGTCAGGGCAAGTGCGAGGGTTGCGACGGCATGCGATTGGGTTTTCATGGTGACCTCATCGAGAACGCTCGGGCCAGTGTGTCAGACGGGCAAGGGGGCGTCAACTTCGCAGGAGCCCCAGGACATGATCGCCGATCGCGAGCGCCGCGGTAAGGCCCGGTGATTCGATTCCGAACAGGTTGACGAGGCCCGGCACGCCGTGATCGCGCGGGCCCTGGATCAGGAAGTCTCGTGCCGGCTCGCCGCGCGCCTGGAGCTTGGGCCGTATCCCGGAATAGGCGGGCTGCAGCGCGCCGTCCTTGAGCCCGGGCCAGTAGCTCCGGATCGCATGATAAAAGCCGTCGGCGCGGCGTGGATCGACGTCGTATTCGATGCGCTCGATCCACTCGACGTCCGGACCGAAACGCGCCTGGCCGGCGAGGTCGAGCGTCAGGTGCACGCCCAGCCCGGCTGATTCGGGGGCCGGATAGATCAGGCGCGTGAAGGGCGAGCGGCCGGAAAGGCTGAAGTAGTTGCCCTTGCAGTAGTAGGCGGGGGGCAGCCGGTCCGGGGGAAAGCCTTCGATGTCGCGCGCCAGCTTCTGCGCGAACAGCCCTGCGCTGTTTACCACCCGCTGCGCGAGCAGCCGGGTGGATTCGATGCCGCCGATCTCGAGCTCGACGCCGTCCGGCTTGACGCTGCCGCGAAGCACGGGACTGCGGAACGCGATCGCCGCGCCGCGGTCTTCGGCGTCCCCGCGCAAGGCGAGCATGAAGCTGTGGCTGTCGACGATCCCGGTCGAGGGCGATTCCAGCGCGGCGACGCAGGCGAGCTGCGGCTCCATCGCGCGGGCTTCGGCGCCGGAGAGCATTTTCAGATCGGTCACACCGTTCTCAGCGGCTTGCGCGCGGAGCTTTTCCAGCGCTGGAATCTGCGCCGCTTCGGTCGCGACGATGAGCTTGCCGCAACGCCGGTGCGAAACCCCGTGCCCTGCGAGAAAAGGGTAAAGAGCTTGGCGGCCCGCAACGCACAGCTTCGCCTTGAGCGAGCCGGGCGGATAGTAGATTCCCGCGTGGATGACCTCGCTGTTGCGCGAACTCGTCCCCGTGCCGATGGTACTTTCAGATTCGAGGACGATCACTTCGCGGCCGGCGAGCGCGAGGGCCCGGGCGCACGCCAAGCCGACCACGCCTGCGCCTATGACGATCGTATCGACCCGTTCCATCGTGCCGCGAGCCTACTGGGCGGTGGT
>Ga0137435_1000389_pt1 | contig 15045 bp, 15 predicted proteins | sample EasRivERMGT100_2_FD_104904 | JGI IMG/M metagenome (GOLD analysis project Ga0137435, IMG submission 104904) | Soil microbial communities from meander-bound floodplain in the East River, Colorado, USA - East River MetaG ERMGT100_2 | ecosystem: Environmental > Terrestrial > Soil > Floodplain ... | reverse complement strand
GCTGTCCGCACCCGGCGCTCCGGCACCGGCGATCTCGGAGATCGTCGCGGGGAGCTTCGGCCCCCTCCTCGGATCCGAGCTCAACCTCGTGGGGGACTGAGCCCGTGTGCGGCATCGTGGGCATCGTCAAGCTCCACCCCGAGGCGCGCGCCGAGGAGCCGCGGCTCCGCCGGATGCGCGACGCGCTCGCGCACCGCGGTCCCGACGCCGCAGCGCTGTGGACCGACGGCCCGGTGGGGCTCGCGCATCGTCGGCTGTCGATCGTGGACGTGGAGGGCGGCGCACAGCCGATGTCCAAGGAGGCGGGCGATGCGTGGATCGTCTTCAACGGCGAGATCTACAACCACCCCGAGCTCCTCCCCCGGCTGCAGGCGCGCGGCCACGTGTACCGGACGCGGAGCGACACGGAGACGATCCTCCACCTCTACGAGGAGCGCGGCGACGCCTGCGTCGAGAGCCTGCGCGGGATGTTCGCCTTCGCGATTTGGGACGCGCGCGAGCACCGCCTGCTGCTGGCGCGGGACCGCCTCGGGATCAAGCCCCTCTACTACGCGCTGAGGCGGGACGAGCTGCTGTTCGCCTCCGAGATCAAGGCGCTGCTCGCGGCGGGCGTCGAGACGGACTTCGACCCCTCCGTGCTCCCCGAGTACCTCGCGACCCGCTTCGTCTCCGGCGAGGGAACTTTCTTCCGGGGGATCCGGAAGCTCCTCCCCGGGCGGGTGCTCACCTGGTCCGCGAGCGAGGGGCTCCGCATCCGGCGCTACTGGCGTCCCCCGCCCGCGGGCGGAAAGCCCGTCCCCGCGGGGGCCGCGGAGCTGCGCGAGCGCCTGGACGAATCGGCGCGCCTGCATCTCATGAGCGACGTGCCCCTCGGCGTGTTCCTCTCGGGAGGGCTGGACTCCGCCGCGCTCGCCGGGCTCGTCGCTCCCATGGTCTCGGGTCCGTTGCGCACGTTCTCGGTCGGCTTCGACGAGCCGGAGGCGAACGAGCTCCCCTGGGCGCGGATCGCGGCGCGCGCCGCCGGCAGCCTCCATCGGGAGGTCGTCGTCTCGAAGTCGGATTTCTTCAGCGCGCTCCCGCTGCTCGTGTGGCACGAGGACGAGCCGATCGCCTTCACCTCGAGCGTCCCCCTGTACTACCTCGCGAAGGCCGCGGCCGAGGACGTCAAGGTCGTGCTCACCGGCGAAGGGGCCGACGAGATCTTCCTCGGCTACAACCGCTATCGGATCACGGCGTGGAACGAGCGCCTCGGGCGCGCGTGGCGCACCGTGGCGTCCGAGGGCGCGCGCCGCGCGACGGCCCGCGCGGTGAACCGGTTTCCGGGGAGCCTCGGACGCCGCGCGCGGCGGACGTTCATCGCGCTGGGGGACGACCCGCGGACCCTGGCGTTCGAGAACTTCGCCGTCTTCCCGCAGGACCTGCGGAGCCGGCTGCTCGTGGCTCCGGGAGCGGACGACGCCTTCGCGCCGGCGGTCCGGGAGTGGGAGGACGCGCCCGGCGGGGCGGCGGAGAGCATGAGCCGCGCCGACCTCCAGACCTACCTCGTCGAGCTGCTCATGAAGCAGGACCAGATGAGCATGGCGGCATCGATCGAGAGCCGTGTCCCCTACCTCGACCACGAGCTCGTCGAGTACGCGATCTCGATCCCCGCGCGCCGCCGGCTGAGCGGTTTCCGCACGAAGGCGATCCTGCGCGACGCGGTGCGGGACGTGGTCCCCCGATCGATCCTGCAACGGAGAAAGATGGGCTTTCCCGTTCCGCTGGGCCGGTGGCTGCGCGAGCAGGGTCGCGCGGCGATCGACGAGATGGTGCTCTCGCCGCGCGCGAGGGGGCGCGGGCTGTTCGAGCCCGCGGTCGTCGCCGCCCTGGTGGACGAGCATCGCGCGGGCGGCGCCGACCACGGCGAGCGCCTGTGGCTCCTGCTCAATCTCGAAATCTGGCAGCGGCTCTTCCTCGACCGGGAGGACCCGCATGCCGTGGCGGAGGTGCTGCATGCTTGAAGGCCAGTCCATCGTCTGCTTCGCCCACGACTGGAACGGCGACCCCACCAGCAAGACGCACATCATGCGGATCCTCGCGAAGAGAAACCGCGTCCTCTGGGTCGACTCGATCGGCATGCGCCGCCCCGCGGTCACCGCCTACGATGCCCGCCGGATCGGAGCCAAGCTCCGCGGTGCCTTCCGCGGCTGCCGGCCGGTCGAGCCGGGCCTGTTCGTCGGCTCCCCGTTGGCGCTCCCGTTCCCGGGAAACCCCGCGGCCGATCGCGTGAATGCGGGCGTCCTCTCCGCGTGGCTTCGCTGGCAGTGCCGCCGACTGGGGCTGTCCCGCCCGATCCTTTGGAGCTTCATGCCCAACGTCGCGGGGCTCATCGGGCGTCTCGGCGAGCGCATGGTGGTCTACCACTGCGTGGACGACTACGCCGAGTTCACGGGTGTGTCCCGCGAGGCGATCCGCCGCCTCGAGGCCGACCTCGTGCGCCGCTCGGATCTCGTGCTGACGTCCTCCGAGAGGCTGAGGGACGAGCGGCTCACGATCAACCCCCGCACGCACTTCGTGACGCACGGTGTGGACGTGGGGCACTTCGGGCGCGCTCTCGATCCGTCCACGCCGCTCCCCGAGGATCTCAAGCACCTGCCGCGTCCCGTGATCGGCTTCTTCGGGCTCATCGCCGACTGGGTCGACGTCTCGCTCGTCCGCGCGATGGCCGACCGCCACCCGGACTGGTCGATCGTCCTGGTCGGACGCGTCGCGACCGACGTATCCGTGATCGAGGGACGTCCCAACGTGCGCCTGCTCGGACATCGGCCCTACGCGGCGCTGCCGGCCTATTGCCGGGGCTTCGACGCGGCCATCGTCCCCTTCCGCATGAACGACCTCACGGTCCGCGCGAATCCGCTCAAGCTCCGCGAGTACCTCGCCGCCGGCCTCCCCGTCGCCTCGACACCGCTTCCCGAGGTGCTCCGGTACGACGCGCTCGTGGAGACGGGAGACGGCGACCGGGAGTTCGTCGCGGCCGTGGAGCGCGCTCTCACCCGCCGGTCCGCGGCCGCGGTCCGCGCCCGCCACGACGCGATGATCACGGAGTCCTGGGAGGCCCGCGTGGAGGAGATCGGCTCGTTACTCCAGGGCCCCCTGGCGCGGGCGGTGGCTTGATGGCGGTCGCGGAGGCGGTCTTCTGGGTCTGCGGAGCGCTCCTTCTGTACGTCTTCGTCGGCTATCCGCTCCTCATGCGGGCCCTCGGCCGCGCCTTCCCCCGACGGATCCGGCGGGCGCCGATCGAGCCCTCGGTCAGCGTGCTCGTCGTCGCGCGCGACGAGCAGGCGCGCGTCGTGGCGCGCCTGTCGAACCTCATCCGCCTCGACTACCCGTCCGACCGCGTGGAGATCCTGCTCGGCTCGGACGGCTCGATCGACGCGACGGTCCGCGCGACGCGGCCGTTCGAGTACCGGGTGCACGTCTTCGACTTCCCCTCCCGGCGCGGCAAGGCCGCGGTCCTGAACGACCTGGTGTCGCGCGCGAGCGGCGAGATCTTGATCTTCGCCGACGCGCGCCAGCATTTCTCCCCGACGGCCCTGCGCGCCCTCGTCGCCCCGTTCGCCGACCCTGCGGTCGGGGGCGTGGGGGGCGAGCTCGTTCTCGCCGATCGCGAGGACGCTTCGGAGGTCGGCCGCGGCATGGGGGCCTACTGGCGCTACGAGAAGGCGATCCGCGCCGCCGAGAGCGCCTTCGGTTCCACGGTGGGGGCCACCGGCGCGGTGTACGCGATCCGGCGGTCGCTCTACGAGCCGATCCCGCCCGACACGATCCTCGACGACGTGCTCATCCCCATGCGGATCGTACGGCGCGGCTTTCGGGTCGTGTTCGAGCCCCGCGCGCAGGCGATCGACCGGCCGCCCGAGGATGCGCGCCACGAGCTGCGGCGGAAGATCCGTACGATCGCCGGGAACTTCCAGCTCTTCGCGCGCGAGCGATGGCTGCTCGATCCCCGCCGGAACCCGGTCTGGCTGCAGACGGTGTCGCACAAGGGTCTGCGCCTGCTCGGTCCCGCGCTCCTCGCTGGAACCCTAGGAGCGAGCTTGCTGCTGTCCGGCCGGCCGATGTTCGGCGCCGCGCTCGCCGCCCACCTCTTCGTGGCGACGGCGGCCGCGCTCGACGCGGTGACGCGTGAGAGCGGGCGCCGGATTCCCGGGTTCTCCGCCGCGTTCTTCTTCGTGCTGCTCCAGGTGGCGACGGTGGCCGCCTTCGTGCGGTTCGCCCGGGGGCGGCTCGATGGGATCTGGGAGCCGTCGTGTCACTCCTCGGCGGCATCCTCGAACTCGACGCGGTCCTCCGAGAGGTCCATCCGGTAGCCGACGCCCCGGACGGTGAGGATGTTGGGACCGTCGTCCTCGAGCAGCTTCCTGAGCCGCCGGATGTGGACGTCGAGCGTCCGCGAGGTCACGCCGACGCCGGTACGATGCCCCCACACGCGCGCGAACAGCGCCTCGCGCCTCACGACGCGCCCCTTGGCGTCGAGCAGCTCCCTCAGGAGCTCGAACTCCTTCGACGTCAACCGCAGCCGCCGTCCCTTCGACGTCACCCGGTAGCGGTCGAGGTCCATCTCCAGCGGTCCCGCGCGGAGCACACCGCCCTCCGGCTGCCGCCCGCTGCGGCGGAGGACGGCCCTCATCCTCGCGATGAGCTCGCGGGGGTTGAACGGCCGGCCGACGAAGTCGTCCGCGCCGTGCTCGAGCGCCGCGACTTTCTCCGCGTCCTCCGAGGTCCGGCTGAGCACGAGGACCGGCAGGTCGGGTGCGTGGAGCCGGCGCCTGATCTGCCGGCAAACCTCCAGGCCGTCGAGGACCGGCCGCTCGAGGTCCAGCAGGATGAGGTCGGGGGTCATGTCGCCGGCGATGCGCAGCGCCTGGACGTCGTCCGACGCCTCGACGACGTCGAAGCCCTCGTCCTCGAGCCGGTCCCTCAGCTCGGGCACCATCTCGCGCCGGTCCTCGAGCATCAGGATGCGGTGAGTCACGCGGACCTCCAAAACCCCATCCCAGTGTCACCTCGCGGACGGGCCTCCGGCATGGGGTATTTGCCGGGTAGGACGTCCGGAAAGTCCCGAACTCAGGCCTGGATGATCCCTTCCCGGATCGCGTAGCGCACCAGCCCCGCGGTCTCGTGGATGTCCAGCTTCGCCATGATGCGTCCCCGGTGGGACTCGGCGGTCTTCACGGAGACCCCCAAGAGCCCGGCGACCTCCTTCGTCGTCTTACCCTCGGCGACGAGCTGGAGCACCTGGCGCTCGCGGGGGGATAGCTCGATCTTCCCCAGCGGCTTGCGCGCGAGGTAGGCGTCGACGACATCCCGCGACAGCCCGCGGCTCAGGTACACGCCTCCGCGCACGACGTCGCGGATCGCCCGCACGAGATCCTCCACGGCGCGCGTCTTGAGGAGGTATCCGGACACCCCCGCCCGGAGCGCCTCGAGGAGCCGGTGATCCTCCGCGAACATCGTCAGCAGGACCGTGCGCGTCTCCGGGGAGACGCGCAAGATCTCCCGCGCCGCGTCGATGCCGTTGAGGTTCGGCATCGCGATATCGAGCAGCGCGAGGTCGGGGTTGTAGCGTTTCACGAGCTGCACGGCCTCGTTTCCGTCCTCGGCCTCTCCGACGACGTCGAACCCTTCCTTTTCGAGGAGGGCCCGGAAGCCTTGCCGGACGATCTGATGATCGTCCGCGATCACGACGCGTATCGACATAGGGGTCATACCTCCACTGGAATCGTCACTTGGACCACCGTTCCTCCGCCCGGGGCGGACGAGACCTCGAACGTGCCACCGAGAGCGGTCGCCCGCTCCCGCATCCCCACGAAGCCGAGCCCTCCGGACGCATGCGGCTGCGTGCCGAGAGCGCGTGCGTCGAACCCCACGCCGTCGTCCGTGATGGAGCACCGGATGCGGCGCTTCTCCTTGGTCACCCGCACCGAGGCGCGTGTCGCACGTGCGTGCTTGCCGACGTTGATGAGCGCCTGCTGCACGATGCGGTAGAGCGCGGTCTGCGTCGTCACCGAGAGCCCGTCGGCGGGCGGGCAGGTGATCGTGATCGGAACTCCCGCGCGGATCGCAACGCCTTGCGCGAGGAAGTTCAGCGCCGCCGCGAGCCCGACCTCTTCGAGCACGGTGGGGCGCAGCTCGTGCGACAGGCGGCGGAGCTGGTCCTCGAGATGATCGAGCTTCTCCCGGGCATCGACGACGCGCAGGCGCACCGCCTCGGGCGACTCCTCGTCGATCCCGTGCAGCGCCATGTGGACGGCGACGAGCAGCGGGCCGACGTCGTCGTGCAGCGCGTGCGCGATGCGCCGCGCCTCGTTCTCCAGGGCCTCGTTGATCCGGCGCAGCGCGGCGTTGGACTCCTGGTACCCGCGGTGGATGATCTCGAACGGCGAGAGCGCCTCCACGAGGAACGCCTGGGCGCTCTCCGGGTTGCGGATCGCGAGCCGCTTGATCGCCTCGGAATGCAGCGCCGTCACGTCGAGCACGCCCAGGCCGTCCGCGAGCGCCTGCCGGCCGATCTCGTACGCGTGGCTCAGCGGCCGCTCCCCCGCCGATTGCACGTGGACGGCGAGCCACGACGCGTACCGCTCGGCGAGCCGCGTCTTGTCGCCGGTCATCGCGGCTCCACGTAGCGCCCCACGAGCACGAGCGCGTCGTCCGTGCGCCGTCCGTGCGTCTCCAGGATGCGCTGGGCCGCGACCTGCGGCGTGTCCGAAAGGGACAGCGAGGCCTGGAAGCCGGGCGCGACCCCGTCGGTCGCGAACACGATGAGATCCCCGTCGGCGACCGGGACCGTGAAAACCTGGAGGGGCGGCAGGATCGTGCCGAGAAGCCCCGCCCGCTGGAGGAGCACCTCCTCCCGCGGCTTTGCGGCCGCGTCGGCGCGGATCACGACGCCGGCGACGTTTCCCACTCCCGCCCACGACATCTCGCCGTGCCTCGTGACGAACGACGCCAGCGAGAGGGTCGCCCCGCGCGTGCCCCGCAGCTTCTCGTGACAGCGGTGGATGATCTCGCCGACGGGCGCCCACGCGTTCGCGGAGAGCACGCCGACGCACGTCTCGGCCACGGCCGCCGCCTCGGCCCCGTGCCCTACGCCGTCGACCGCCGCGAGGAGGAAGCCCCCGGGGAACCCCTCCGCGAAGTACGCGTCCCCGAGCACGCGCTCGCCGCGATGCGGCGCGGTGCCGACGGCCCAGGCCACGCGGGCGAAGCTCAACGTCTCCATTTCGTCGCAGTCACGGTCGTCCCCTGACCGGCACGCGTCTCGATGCTCATCTCGTCCATGAGCCGCTTGACGCCGGGTAGTCCGAGGCCGAGGCTCGAGGACGTCGAATAGCCGGGCTGCATCGCCTTCTCGACGTCCTGGATGCCCGGGCCGTGGTCTTTCGCCACGACCATGATCCCGGAGCGCTCGTGGTTGTCGACGCGCCGCAGCACGATCATCCCGCCGCGCGCGTACAGCAGGATGTTGCGCGCGAGCTCGGAGATTGCGGTCGTGATGAGGACCTGCTCGGTCGAGGAGAACCCCGACTGCTCGGCGAGCACACGCCCCCGCCGGCGCGCGGTCACGATGTCGCCGTCGGTGCGGATGTTCACGTCCGAATCAACGTCGTCGAGGAACGGTACGCTCACCTTTACGGTCCTTCCCGTTCAAGAACGCGAGCCCCTCCTCGAGGTCGAGGGCGGTCGCGACGTCCTCCAGGACGAGCCCCAGCTGAACCATGGCGAACGCGACCTCGGGCTGTATGCCCACGATGACCGTGTTCGCGCCTCTCAATCGGATCATGTGTGCGACGTCGCTCAGGGTCCGTGTCGAGAACGAATCGATCACGTCGAGGGCGGTCACGTCGACGATCACGCCCTTCGCCCGGAGCTTCCCCACCTTCTCCACGATCGCGTCCCGGAGCTGAACGAGGTCGGCGTCGTGCAGCGCGGTCTGGATCGTGGCGATCAGGAAGGGTCCCTGCTTGAGAATGGGGACTTCCACGGCCCGCCCTCCCTAGACGGCCTCCGGTTCGGCCGCGTCCGAAAGCTTGGGTACGACGCGGTAGCCGAGGAGGCGCTCCGCCTCTTCGATGCCGCCCTGCAGATCGCCGACGGTGGTCATCTTGCTCAGCTCGACGCCGATGTTGACGAGGGTCTGGGCGATCTCGGGGGACAGGCCGCTGACGATCACCGTCGCCCCGAGCAGGCGCGACGCCTCCACGGTTTGCACGAGGTGGTTGGCGACGCTCGTATCCATCGCGGCGACCCCCGTGATGTCGATGACGACGACCTTCGCCCGGTTCGCGCGGATCCCGCGAAGGAGCTGCTCGGTGAGCTGGCGCGCGCGCTGCGGGTCGATGAGGCCGACGATCGGCAGGATCAGCAGCCGCTCACGCACCTGGAGCACCGGTGTCGATAGCTCGCGGATCGCTTCCTGCTGCTCGCGGATCGTGCGCTCGCGCTCCTGGACGAAGCCGACCGCCACCGTGATCGCGATGCGGTTCGCGGCGGGCTCGTACGCGTCGAGGATCCGGTTGAGCATCGCGAAGTCGGACCGGTACTTCGAGAAGAGCGACCTCGCGAGCACGTCGCGGAGCAGGAGCACGATTCCGACGACCTCGTTCGTCTCGACGCCACGCGGGATGATGCGCTCGGAGAGGTTGCGCGCGTAGGCCTGCAGCGCCTCGAACGTGCCGGTCGCCAGCGCCTCGACGTAGTTGTCGTACACGGAGGTCGCCTCGGCGAAGATCTCCTCGCTGCTCATCGCGGTCAGCAGGTTGGCTTCCTGAATGCGCCGCGCCCAGTCCTCGCGGGCCTGGGTGCGCTGCTCCCTCAAGTGCGCGACGAGCTCCTTGAGCAGCAGGCGTTTGGTCTCGAGCGGCTGCTCGGCGGCGGGTGGTCGAACCTCGTTCTGGTTGCTGACGCTTGTCACGTTCGGCCTCCTGACCCCATGACCCGTACTTGTCTCCACGGGAATCCTCGTCCCCCCGTTATACCGTCGGGGTTTCTCCACCGCGAGGCGCCTCGGTTCGGCAATCCGGCTTCCCGGCGGTGCCGTTGGGCCTCCGACTCGAGGGGTCTCACCGGAGCGCCTCGCGCTCAAGTCGTGTGTCGATGCGACTTACGTCGCACGGCCCGCGCGCTGCGCTCTCGTGCGTCCTCATTCCGCCTCAGGCATCTCCCTCGTCGGCGCCTCGGGTAGTTGCCCAGGCCCCCTAGGTTATTGACCTGAGGGGACTCAACCCGCGCCACCGTGCGGCCCGGCGTAGCCGCAGCGCGTTCGCGATCACCGAGACCGACGACAGGCTCATCGCGGCGCTCGCGATCATCGGGTCGAGCAGCCCCGCGGCGGCGATCGGAACGGCGACCACGTTGTAGACGAACGCCAGGAAGAGGTTCTGCCGGATGTTGGCGAGGGTCGCGCGCGCGAGGCGGCGCGCCCGGACGATCCCGGTCAGGTCTCCCTTGACGAGCGTGATGCCGGCCGTCTCCATCGCCACGTCGGTCCCCGTGCCCATGGCGATGCCGACGTCGGCCTCCGCAAGCGCGGGCGCGTCGTTGACCCCGTCCCCCGCCATCGTGACGATCCTGCCTTGCTCGCGCAGCCGCCGCACGAGCTCGCCCTTGCCCTCGGGGGAGACGCCCGCCGTCCACTCGGCGACGCCGAGGCGGCGCGCCACCGCCTCCGCGGTCGCGGCGTGATCGCCCGTCACCATCACGAGGCGCAGGCTCGACGCCGCGAGCGCCGCGAGCGCTTCCGGGGCCGACTCCTTGATGCGATCGGCGACGGAGAGCATCCCCGCGAGCCGGTCGCCGCGGGCGACGAACACGACCGTGTTGGACTCGCGGCGGATCGCCGAGCTCGGCACCGCGAGCACCGCCGTGTCCACGCCCCGCTTGCCCGTGAAGCGCTCGTCGCCGACGGCGACCTCCGCGTCGCCGACGCGAGCGACGACCCCTTGCCCGGGAACCGAGTCGAACCCGGTTGCCTCGGGCACGGGGACGCCGCGCTCGGCCGCGCCTGCGACGATCGCGCCGGCGATCGGATGCTCGCTCCCCTGCTCGACCGCCGCGGCCCACGCGAGCACCTCCTCCTCGGTGAACCCCGGCGCGGCGGTGACCGAGGTGAGCGCGGGCTTCCCCTCCGTCAGGGTGCCGGTCTTGTCGAGCACGAGCACCTCCGCCTTCGCGAGCGCTTCGAGCGCGGCGGCGTCGCGCACGAGCACGCCGGCGGCCGCCCCTCGCCCCGTGGCGACCATGATCGACATCGGCGTCGCCAGGCCGAGCGCGCAGGGGCACGCGATGATGAGAACCGACACCGCGTTGACGAGCGCGTGGGCGGCCCGCGGCTCGGGGCCGAAGACGCCCCACCCGATCGCGGTGAGGGCGGCCACGGCGAGGACCGCCGGCACGAACCACGCCGCGACCCTGTCCGCGATGCGCTGGATCGGCGCGCGGCTGCGCTGCGCTTCCGCGACCCGGCGCACGATGCGTGCGAGGAGCGTGTCCTTGCCCACGCGCTCCGCCTTCATGACGAACGATCCGGAGCGATTGAGGGTCGAGCCGATGACCGCGTCGCCTTCGGCCTTGTCCACCGGAAGCGATTCGCCCGTGACCATCGACTCGTCCACGCTGCTGCGCCCGGAGACGACCACGCCGTCGACAGGAACCTTCTCACCGGGCCGGACACGCAGCGTATCGCCGACGTACACGTGATCGAGCGGAACGTCCTCCTCGCGGCCGTCGATCCACACGCGACGCGCTGTCTTCGGTGTGAGCCCGAGCAGCGCCCTGATCGCCCCGGTCGTGGCATGGCGAGCCCGCAGCTCGAGCACTTGCCCCAGCAGGACGAGCGTCGTGATCACCGCGGCCGCCTCGAAGTAGACCGGGCCCGTCGAGCCGGTCGCGACCGCGACGACACTGAACAGAAACGCCGCCCCGGTCCCGATCGCGATGAGCGTGAACATGTTGAGGTGGCGGGTGACCAGGGACGCCCACCCCCGCTCGAAAAACGGCCAGCCGCCCCACAGCACGACCGGCGTCGAGAGCGCGAGTTGCACGACCGGCAGCCGCTCCGACATGCCGAGGATCACGACCGGGACCGTCAGCGCCGCGCTCACCATGAAGCGGCGCGTCATCGCGCGCAGCTCCTCGCTTCCGTCCGCCTCCGCGGTAGGCATCACCGGCTCGAGGTGCATCCCGCAGATCGGACAGGCCCCTGGCGCCGGCCGCACGATCTCGGGATGCATCGGGCACGTGTACGAGGAAGAAACGGGGTCAGACACCTTTTCGCCGAGGAAGGACGCCGGAGCCGCCACGAAGCGCTCGCGGCAGCGCGGGTTGCAGAAGTGGTAGGTCGTCCCGGCGTGGGACGCCGAGCCGCCGGCCGCCTCGCCGGGCACGACCGTCATGCCGCAGACAGGATCGATCGCCATCGAGGGCACGATAGCGCGCCCCTCAGGGGGACGACCGCTCCGCGACCTCGCAGACGGATCGCAGCTGCTGCATGGCGGCCTCCGAAGCGCCGCCCACGCCTTTCGCACGCCCGCACCAGCTCTGCGCCGTCGGGGCATCCCCGCGTCGCAGCGCAATCTCCACCAGCCCGGCCATCGCGGGAATGGAGTCCGGAACGAGCTCGAGCGCGCGACCGAACGCGGTCTCCGCCGCGTCGAGCCGCCCGCCCTCGAGAAGCGCCTGCCCGAGATTGAACTCGGCGGTCGCGCTGTCCCTCGCCAGGGGAACGAGGCGCTCGTACTCGGCGAGGAGCTGCTCCTGCGTCATCCGGTGCAGCTGCGCGCCGAGGCCGAAAGCGAACCGGTGGAGCTCGATATTGGCGGGCGCGTGGTCCACGCCGTCGCGGAAGACGCGCCACGCCTCCTCCGCCCGCCCCTCGCGCAGCAGCCACCCGCCTCGGAGCAGATAGCCGACGGCAGCGCGCGGCTCGTGCCGGATCGACGATGCCCCGAGCGTCCCGTCGTCGTACCAGTCGCCGCACCGGCGCACGGTCGCCACGGCGAACGCGATCGACACCGCGTACACGAAGACGGGGAGGAGCCATCGTCGCGCCACGCCGAGCGCTTCGACGCCCCCCACCGCGAGCCAGCAGAGCCCCGCCACGGCGAGGTACGCGTACCGCTCCGCGAACGGGTCACGTCCGAGCGCCGGCAGGTGGAGCGCCGGAAGGACCGGCACCACCGTCCAGCACGCCGCGAAGGCGAGGTCCGGCCGCCTCCGCCGCAGGCGCCATGCGGCCGCGCCCAAGGCGACGATCGCGGCAGCGGAGACCAGGAACCTCGGGTCTTTCGCGGAGGACACGAGCGTGACGACGTGCTCGATCCGCAGCGGCCACGGGACGAGCATCATCCCGAGATATCGGACGAGCAGCGACGGCGCGTTGAGCACGGAGTCCGCGGTCGTGCGCAGCCCCGCGGTCCCGTGAGGCATCACCCCTCCGAGGACCGCGACCCGTGCGGCCAGGAAGATCGCGGCCACCCCGAGATACGGGGCCATCGATCGTACCGCTCCACGCACGCCCCCGGACCCTCGCCACAGCTCGAGCATCACGATCAGCGGCAGGAGGACGACCGCTGTTTCCTTGCAACCGAGCGCGAGCCCGAACGACACCCACGCCGCCAAGCGCCACGACGCGGCGTGGAGGACCAGCGCCGACAGCCCGAACGTGACGTATCCGAGCTCCGGCAGGCAGCTCGGCCACGCCACGACCTCCGACGTCAGCGGATGAACCGCGAACAGCACCGCGGCTCCGATCGCGACCGGGTCGGACGGCGCCGCGCCCCTCAACCGCCGCACGAGCAGCATGACGAGCGTCGCATTCGTCATGTGCAGGAGGAGGTTCAGGAGGTGGAAGGCGGCCGGCCTCCCGCCTCCCGCCCGCCACGTCATGTTGTAGAGGACGTTGACGACCGGCCGGTAGTAGTTCGTATCCCCCGTGCCCGCGGCTGTGAGGAGCGGCTCGAGCGGCGCACGCCACAGGCCTCCTGCGTCGTGGACGCGCGGATTCGTGCGGATGAGGACCTCGTCGTCGTAGAGGAAGCCGGCGCCGATGGTCGAAGCGTAGACGAGCAACGCGGCGAGCGCGGGAGCGGCAGATGAAAGTCGAGCAAGCCGGTTCACATTGTGGGCTTTTATCACGAGGCTCGCCGCACCGGAATCGTCGTATGCTCAGCCGGTTCGCGCGCGTTCGACAACCAGAGGAGGATCATGGACATGAAGAGGACCAGGATTTTGTGTGTCGCCCTGATGCTCGTGTTCGCCGGACTGACGTCCGCCGTTCTGGCCGCGAAGCCCACCCCGCCGCCACCGCCGCCGTTCAACTGCAAATGGGTGCTCTGCGCCTACCCCGACTGCGGCGACGGCTACCACACGGAGATCCCCGCCGGACAGTGTTGTCCCGTCTGCGTTCCGAACTAGGGATTGCAGCAGACGCGTCGCACGGAGCAAGCGCTTCGTGCGGCGCGTCGACGTCCGGCTACTCCGCGACGCGGAACGCGGCCCACCACACCGACGCATCCTCGCAGATGAGGCTCGTCAGCAGGCGCTGGCGCTGTCCCGCCGACTCGTCGTCACCGGCCGCCTTCGTGCCGCTCTGCGCCTGGATGCTGTAAACGAACGAGCGGCTCCAGCACTTCTTCGCCGCGCTGCGGCCGGCGGTGACGGGCGGCTTGCCGGTCGTCACGAGGTCTTCCTCGTCCATCGGCTCGTAGCCGTTCCGGTACACGATCGACTTGAGCCGTTCGCGGATCTCCTTCTGGCCGATCTGCTCCGACTTCGGGATGTCGTACCAGACGTACGAGTCCTTGATGCTCACGAAGCGGATCGCCGCCGTGGGGTTGGACTGATTCCAGTTCGAGATCCCCTCGTCGAGCCAGGCGGGAACCGAGGCGGCGCGGGTCGGTGTGGCGGCGAGCAGGCCGGCGCAGCACAGCGCGGCCGCGGCGATCGTGGTGAGTCTCATGACGTTCCTCCGCCGCGTAAGTTGGGCATTTCTGGGCCCAAAGGCAAGCGGGGTGTGCCGCCCGGCAATACTTAATGGATAGGGAGCGGGCGGCTCCTCGGGATCTCGCGCTTTTTTCGTCCGCTACTTCAGCTCGAAGGTGACACCGGTCGCGGTCTGGGCGCCCAGCGTCAGGCTGAACTTCGCCCCGCTCTTCCCATCGATCTTCACCTTGTCGTCGTCGTACTTCTCCACCTTGAAGCCGGAGCCGAGCATGACCGCGAGCTCCTTCTCGATGTCGCGGCAGACTTCGCTCTTGCTCATGCCCTTCTGCAGGGTCACGCGAACATCCTTGGGAGCCGCTCCGTCCGCCGCGAACACGAAGCCCGCCTCGCCGTTCGCCTTCACCTTCCCGTCGCACACGATCTTCATCGACTCGACCATCGCGCGGGGCGGAGTGGCCGCCGGGATCGGCGTCGCGGCCGGAGCGGGCGCCGGCGCCGGCGTCGCCGTCGTCTCCTGCGCGAACGCTGTTCCCGAGCACAACACCAAGGCCGCCAATACCGCAAACATCGTTCTACGCATCGAAGCCTCCTGGGATCGTTCCCTCATCCATTCCGACTTGTGGACCGGTCACTATACTCCGCGGGAGATCGGCTCCCGCCTCGGAGGCCCGGAGACAATCCGTGAAGTTCCCCGCAGGCGTTGGGGAGTTTCCCCTATGCCGCGGCGCGCCGTTCGCTCTTACGATTCTTCTCATGAAACGCCCGATCGGGGAGCTCGTGCCCTGGCTGATCCCGGTGGCCCTTGCCGCCGCGATCATGGCGGCTCAAGAGCCGATGCCTCCCGAGCCCCCGGACCCGGCACCCGTCCCGACGCCATCGCCGGAACCCAACCCCACACGCGAGCCGGAACCGACGCCGTCGCCGGCCCCGACGGCGTCACCTCTTCCCACGCCCACGCCGACGAGGCCGGACGCCTCCCCGACGCCGACCCCGTCACCGACGGCGAGTCCGACTCCGACGCCCTCGCCGACCCCGACACCCACGCCCCCCGGCCGCGGCGGACGG
>Ga0137435_1000388_pt1 | contig 15057 bp, 12 predicted proteins | sample EasRivERMGT100_2_FD_104904 | JGI IMG/M metagenome (GOLD analysis project Ga0137435, IMG submission 104904) | Soil microbial communities from meander-bound floodplain in the East River, Colorado, USA - East River MetaG ERMGT100_2 | ecosystem: Environmental > Terrestrial > Soil > Floodplain ... | reverse complement strand
GGCCGAAGACCCCACCCCAGGGCGTGACCGTGACCTTGCCCAGCCCCGCTTCGGCAGCAGTCGGCACTTCGGGCAGCAGCGGGCTGCGGTTCGGGAACATGGCCGCGAGCGCGCGCAGCTTGCCCGCTTTCACCTGCGGCGCTGCACTGCCGGGCGTCGCGATGGCGAAGTGGACGCGCCCGGCCAGCAGATCGATCGTGAGCGGCGCGTCGCCTTTGTACGGCACTTCAACGACATCGAGCTTTTCCGCGAGCTTCAACTGAGCGGTCATCAGGATGCTGGTGCTGTTCCCCGTGCCGTAGTTGAGCTTGCCCGGATTGGCGCGCGCATATGCGATCAGCTCGGCCGCCGTGTTCGCGGGCACGCTCGGGTGCGAAAACAGGAAGAAGCCGAAGTAGCCGATTAGGGACACCGGAGTGAAGTCCACCGCCGGATCGTAGGGCGGGTTCTTGCGCGTCGCCGGCACCCAGCTGAACGCGGTGTTGGTCGCGTAGAGCAAGGTGTAGCCGTCGGCGGCGGATTTCATCACCAGCTCGGCGGCGATCACGCCGTCGCCGCCCGGCTTCGCCTCCACGACCACCGGCTGGCCGAGCGCCTGTCCCAGCGGCTGCGAAAAAATACGCGCGCCGAGCTCGGCGGCGCCGCCCGCCGGAAACGGCACGACGAGGCGGATCGGCTTGTTCGGATATTGCGCACCCGCGGCCGTGCAGAACGCCGCGAGCGCAAGAGACAACACAGTGCGGATCATCATGAGACCTCCATTTTGGCAAGTAGCACTAAGTGCGCGATTCCTGGTAGTCGAGATCTTCCTCGATTTTATGCAGCACCTCGTCGCTGATCAGGTTCTCCCGCCACAGGCGGATCAGTTCCTGCCGCTCCGCCTTCACCGCCGCGACCCTGAGACGCCGCGCGCTGTCGGCGCTGCTGTGGCTCAACACGACGCCGTCGGGCACTGAGAGAGTGATTTTCTCGGCGAACTCGGCGCGGATGCGCTCGGCCAGCTCGTTCGGGACCGCCTCTTTCTCGGCGACGATATCGATGGCGGCGATCGCCGCCTTGCCGAGCGCCAGCGTGGCGCGCTGCTGCTCCTCCTGCAGGCTCCAATCCCTTCCGACTTTGAGCGCGCGGATGAGCGGCTTGAGGGTCAGGCCCTGCAGGACGAGAGTTACGGCGATGACGAAGTAGGTGAGAAATATGATGAGGTCGCGCTCCGGGAACGCGCTGCCGTCATTGAGCGTCAGGGGCAATGCCAGGGCGGCCGCGAGCGAGACGATGCCGCGCATGCCGCACCAGCCCATGATGAACACCTCACCTTCGCGGGGCGGGGGGACGCGCTGGCCGAGCCAAGCTCTTACTGCGAGCGGCAGATAGATCGCCGGATAGACCCAGGCGAAGCGCACGAATATCGCGACGGCCGAGACAAAGGTTCCGTAGAAGAAGAGTTCCGCCACCGAGTAGTCGGCGAGCCTCGCGGAGATCCCCGAGAGCTGCACGCCGATGAGGATGAAGACCAGGCTGTTGATTAGGAACACGAACAGGTTCCAGACCGAGCGCGCCATGATGCGCATCTCGGCCGAGACGATCTCCGGGGAGTAGCGGCCGCGCACGAGGCCGGCGGCAACCACGGCGAGCACGCCGGACATGTGCGCGGATTCGGCAAGGATATAGGCGACGTAGGGCACAGCGAGCGTCGTCAGCACCTCGATGAAGGCGTCTCCGAGATACCGGTGGATGAAAACGAAGAGCCGCCCCATCACAATGCCGATCAAGATGCCGCCGACCGCGACGAGGACGAACTGCCCGCTCGCCTCCCACAGCGAGAACGCCCCGGTGAGCACGGCGGCGACGGCGAACTTGTAGATCACCAGGCCCGAGGCGTCATTCACCAGGCTCTCGCCTTCCAGCACGGTCACCACGCTTCGCGGGATACTGATCCGCGAAAGGATGGCGGTCGCCGCCACCACGTCGGGAGGCGAGACGATCGCCCCGAGCACGAAGGCGGCGGCCCAGGGTATGTCGGGGATGAGCAGCTTCAAGGTCGCGCCCACGGCGAGCGTGGTCACAATAACCAGACCAATAGCCAGCAACCCGATCGGGCGGATGTTGGCCTTGAAGTCGCGCCAGGACGTGAGCAGCGCCGCCTGGTAGAGAATCGGCGGCAGCACCAGCACGAGCAGAAACTCCGGGTCGAACTGAAGCTGCGGCAGCCGCGGCACGAAACCAAGCAGCCCGCCCCCGATCACCAGAGCGATCGGGTAGGGAAATTTGAAGTGCCGCGCCACCCATCCCAGAGCCACGGCGCAAAGCAGCAGGAACAGGATGACTTGCAGCAAGGCCATGACTGCCTCCCCTTGCGGAGCCGACATTAGACCATGCCGGCGCTCGCCATGCTGCGGAATGGCCGCAAAGGGTCTGCTACCAGCGAACGGTGATCCCCACGCCCAGCGTTCGGTCCGCCGCCGCGTCGTTCAACGCGGCTCGCCAGCCGAAATCGAGATCGACATTCTTCGCCGGCGAGTAAATAAGCCCGGCGGTGAGAAATGCCAGATCGGAGCTCAGCGCCGGGTCGGGCTGGCTTATCACTGCCGCGTCCAGAGCCAGCCTCAATTTTTCCGCCACCCGGTACAGCGCCGCGGCGGAAACGTGATAGAGCCTGCTGCGTTCGCCAACCGTGTTGGGGTTGCGGCGAGTGCCGAGATGGACGTGGAAAGCCCAGTCGCCTGCTTCGCTGCTGAGAATCAGGGCAGCTCCGTAAGTCTTGCGCCCCTGGCCCAGCCCCTGTTCATCATCGCCGCTCGGAATTGTCACGTCCGGTTTCAGGCCCATGCTGAAGCCGTCGCGCTCGAGGAAACGCCATTTGAGGCCGACGATCGCGTCGCCGCCGCCTTCGACCGTGCCGCCCATGACGTGACTATGGCGCAGGTACAGATAGCCGATCTGCAGGTCGAGCGTTGCGGCAAGCCCGTAGCTGAGCACCCCGACCACCAAGTCGGCCCGGGTCAGCTCGGGGTCCGGGTGTTCGCGCAACGTGTCGTAACTGCCCTCAATCTGGAAGTTACCGGCACCCTGCGTGCCGGTGTCCTCGGTCAGCAGAGGATGCGCCGCGTGCAGGTGCGTCGCCGCGATCCCGAGGACGATCGCAATCGTGATACGCAAGCGGCTCACGCGCGACGGACTCGTACAGGAATTTCGGCGAGCGGAACCTCTTTTTCCACGGCGCCAAGTTTAACCGCGTCCTTTGACATGCCGTCAAGCACGCCGTGTGAACTAGAACCAATCTCAAAGAATGCTCTCTCACTGGACAAGCGACACGAGATCGGGAACCATACCAGCATGACGTCGGGATACGGAACAAAAACCGTCGCCGCAGCCCTCGTCGCGCTCCTGGCGGTTTCGGCGCTCGGCTACTGGGGTTACGGCGCCTACCGCAAGAGTGACTTGCACAGGGCGGTTTCCGTGCTTGTCAGGGACACGAGCGAACGCCTGCAGGCGGCGCTTGCGATAGAGACGGAAACGACGCAGAGCGTCGGCAGGCTCGACGACCATGCCCAGGAAGTGGACAAGCACGTGATCGAACTCCGAAGCATGAGCGCTTCGCCCAACCGCCCGCTGGTCGACGCCGCGGAAGAGTACATGCTCACCGCGAGGCAGATCCTGCGCAACCAGGCTGCGAGCCACCGCTACCGCGTCCAGATGGTGGCGAACGACAAGGCCCTTCGAGATCACATGCGCACCGCGAACCGGCGTACGAATTCCTGGATCCAGGAGGCGCTGCGCGCCAAGGATCGCCTGGAGAGGGACTACCTGGACTACCGGCTCTCGACCGAAGCCTTCGGCCGGCTGCTCGAGTCCTTTCCCGAGGCGAGGAAGAAGCTCGCGCTCCACCTCGGCACGGGCCCGCTCATAGACGCAGCCGCCGCCACCGACGCCCGACGGCGCGCTCTCGAAAGTCTGAAACGCGCAGCCAGCGAGGCGGAGCGCGCAAGACAGCTCGCGGCAGTGCGCTGAGGGCCCTCAGAGAGGAAAAGTATGACTTCCGGAAAAGCGGCGATCGTCACCGGTGCGGGCAGCGGAATCGGGCGCTCGGTCGCACTCGCGTTTCTGAAGCACGGCTACCGCGTCGCCCTCGCCGGGCGACGCAAGGAGCGCCTGGAGCAGACTGCGAAGGATTCCAGCGCGGGAGAACGCGCGCTCGTCGTAGCCACCGACGTGACCGATTCAAGATCGGTGCAGGCCCTGTTCGCGGCGGTGAAGGAAAAATTCGGGCGCCTGGACGTGCTCTTCAACAACGCAGGAATCGGGACTCCCGGCGGCATCCTGCTCGAGGACCTGACGCTCGAGCAGTGGCAGGCGGTAGTGAACACCAACCTCACCGGCATGTTCCTGTGCACCCAGGAAGCGTTCAGGATCATGAAGGCCCAGTCCCCGCGCGGCGGGCGCATCATCAACAACGGTTCGATCTCGGCGCACGCGCCACGTCCGAACTCTGCGCCCTACACCTCCACCAAGCACGCGGTGTCCGGTCTCACCAAGTCGACCGCGCTCGACGGCAGGAAGTACGACATCGCCTGCGGCCAGATCGACATCGGCAACGCGCGCACCGATCTCGCCGCGAGGATGGCTAACGGCGTGCCGCAGGCCAACGGTCAGATCGCGGTCGAGCCTCTGATGGACGTGGAGCAGGTCGGCGCCGCGGTGCTGCACATGGCGAACCTGCCGCTCGAGACCAACGTGCAGTTCATGACCATCATGGCGACCAAGATGCCCTTTGTCGGGCGTGGGTGAATCGGGGATTTCGGCAAGCGTGCCTGCGCCCGTTTGCCTGGAGTGCAATCCGCTGAATGTCGCTCTGGCCGAGCACGTCGCTCCTTTCGGTCTTGGCCTGGTCGGTGCGCGCAAGCATGCGTTCAGTCTAGCGCAGCGGTAAGATTCGGGAAGCGTAACAGCGCGGGAGATGGCCATGAAGCTCGAAGAGGTGCTGGCGGCAAAGAGCCGCAGCGTGGTGACGGTGCCGGCCAAGTCGAGCGTCGCCGAGGCGATCCGCACCATGCACGCCGAGAAGGTCGGTGCGGTGCTGGTGCCCGATGCCGAAGGCTGTCCGGTCGGCATCTTCACCGAGCGCGACTTGGTGCGCTTGTACGCCGACGGCGACCGCGACTTCGACCGGCTGGCGGTCGAGACGCGGATGACCTGCAGCCTCGTCGTCGGCCGGCTGTCGATGTCAGTCGACGAGGCGCTGGGGCTGATGACCGAGCGGCGCTTCCGCCACCTGCCAGTGGTGGAGGACGGCCGGCTCTTGGGGCTGGTCTCGATCGGCGACCTGGTGAAGGTCAGGCTCGAGGAAACCGCGCAAGAGGCGCAGGCGCTGCGCGCGTACATCGCTTCGTAGGGCGAGCGGTTCATGACCATCATGGCGGATTTTTGCCTGCGGTCCTGACCCGGCTTATGCAATTGGAGAGAATATGAAGACTACTCGACGCGAATTCCTCGGCGGCATCGCCGCTTTCGGTACGCTCGGTCTTGGCGGATGCGGCCTCATGGGAAAGAGCGCCGGCCCGGACGCGGCCGCCTCCGGGGCGAAGCCCCCCGCGGTGAAGCCCCCTGCGGTGAAACCTCCTGCTGCCTTGAAGCCCTCTGCGGTGAAACCCCCTGCACCGGTGAAGCTCCCCGAGCAGGGCGAATACGTCATCCGCAACGCCTACGTGATGACTATGGAGCCGGGCGTAGGCGACCTCGCCAGCGCCGACGTGCACGTGAGGCAGGGCACGATCGTCGCGGTCGGCCGCAACCTCCAGGCAAGCGGGCAGGTGATCGAAGGCCGCGGCATGATCGTGCTCCCGGGCTTCGTCGAGACCCACTGGCACATGTGGAACACGCTGCTGCGGAGCATGTCGGGCGACAAGCGCGAGCACGGCTACTTCCCGACCGCGCTCGCTCTCGGCAGAGCCTACCTGCCCTCCGACATGTACCAGGGCACGCGGCTCTCGGCGGCGGAGGCCATCCACTCGGGCATCACCTACGTGCACGACTGGTGCCACAACATCCGCGGGCCGGAATTCGCGCGGGAGAGCCTTCGCGCTCTCAGGGAATCGGGACTGCGCGGCCGCTTCTCCTACGGCGCGCCTCAAGGGCACCCGGCGACCGAGACCGTCGATCTCGACGACATCGAGCGGCTGCATCGCGACTGGAAAAGCTATTCGAACGATGGGCTGCTCGCGTTCGGCCTTGCGTGGCGCGGCGTATCGACCGGCGCCACGGGCGCCGTCTCGGCCTCGGCGTACTCGCGGGACTACGACACCGCGCGATCGCTCAGAATTCCGATCTCGGTGCACGCCAACAACCGCAAGGGCTCGGACGCGATCGCGCAGCTGGCGCGGGAACAGTTCCTCGGCAGGGACGTGCAGATCATTCATGCGACCTGGGTAACGCCCGGAGAGATCCGCGCGCTCGCGGACAACGGCTGCCCGGTGAGCCTCTCGCCGTATACGGAGATGCGCATCGGCTTCGGGTTTCCCCCGACCGGCGAGTTTCTCGCCGCGGGAATCCCGGTGGGCCTGTCGGTGGACACCACGGCGCTCTCGGGCAACGCCGACATGTTCGCGATCATGAAGGCGATCCAGAACGTCGAGAACAGCCGCACCAACAACGAGTTCAAGCTTTCGGCACAACGCGCGCTCGAGCTTGCGACGATCGAGGGAGCGCGCTCGATGGGCCTGGACGAAAGCGTCGGGTCGCTCAAACCGGGCAAGCGCGCCGATCTCATCATGGTGAACACGCGTGCCGTGAACCTCGGCGTCTTCAGCGACCCGGCGCACATGCTGGTGGAAGCGGCGCAGCCCGCAAACGTCGATACCGTGATGGTCGACGGGCGCATCCTCAAGCGCGGCGGAAGACTGACCGCGATCGACGTCGAGAAGATGGTCAGCGAGGCCGCCGCAGCGAACGCCGCCGTGCGCAAGCGCGCCGGCTGGTGGTAAGGCATTCCCGGCGCGATCCGTCGTGAGCTCATCCGGCGCCCGCCGCCGGCAGCTAATCTTCTCCAGGGCCGTAGCGCGTTTTGAAGACCTTTACCGGCCCTTTGTCGGTAATTGTCAGGATGTGCAAGTCTCCGTACTCCATCGGACCTGTTCCGGTGCCGCCCAGCAAGTGATACATCCTCTGTAAGTTGCCCGACACGTTTCCTACCCACACCACGACGCCGCCCGAGTGCTTCTCCAGAATCTCTCTCACGATGGAGCTGGATGCCATCAAGCTGAAGCTCGGCGTGCTGGTGATTTCGATCCCCAAGTGAGTCGCCAGCGGTCGGACCGTGTCCAGATTTCGCGACACATCCGGGCTATAGATGGCCGTCACGCCCATTTCTTTCACCGCGTCGACCAGCGCCTTCGCCCGCTCTCGACCTTTTTCATTGAGATTCCCGTCGACGGGGTCTCTGTCGGCATGGCGGGTCAGGATGACCGTCGTAGTGGTGCCCGGTCTGGAATTCACCTCCACGGTCGCGCAACCGATCAACGTCCCTGAGAAAGCGCTCGCGACCAGGCACAACAACGTCCGACCTGGATATCGCATGATCCAGCACCTCCGATTCCCGTGTTTCACGGGGACAGGGGAAGTATAAAAGCCCTTTCCCGAAAGTTCGATACCGCCTACGTCCCTCGATGGAAGCGCGGCGCGAGTTCTGAGACAATTGCGGGCTTTTACGCAAGCACTCCCTCGTTCTCCTTCCATGACCGAAAAGACAATCCGCCGCGAAGACGCACGCCTCCTCACCGGGCAGGGCCGTTACACCGCCGACTGGAATCTCTCCGGGCAGCTCCACGCCTTCTTCCTGCGCTCGGACCGCCCGCATGCGGAGATCGTCTCGATCGACGCGAAGTCCGCCGCCGCGCGGCCGGGCGTGCGCGCCGTGCTCACCGGCACGGACTACGCCGCGTCCGGATGGAAGTCTCTTCCCGGCGGCGTGTCCTACGAGGGCATCAGCGGCCAGAAGATGAAGAAACCCGTCTGGCCCGCGCTCGCTCAAGGCAAGGTCCTGTATGTCGGCCAGCCGGTGGTTCTGGTCGTGGCCGAAACCGCGGCGCTGGCGCAGGATGCTGCCGAAGACATCGCGGTCGAATACCGCGACTTGCCGCACGCCCTCGGCTTCGACGCGGCCGCGCGAGCGGGCGCCCCGCAACTGCACTCCGACATTTCCGGCAACCTCGCGTTCGAATACGAGACGGGCGACGCTGCAGCGGTTGAGGCCGCGTTCGCCGGGGCAGCGTTGAAATCCCGGCTCACGATGAGAAGCCAGCGTCTCGTCGGCAACCCGATCGAGCCCAGGGCGTTCCTCGCCGAATTCGACCCGGCGAGCGGCGTTTTTACGGTCTACACGCCGAGCCAGGGCGTGAACGGCATGCGCGGATTCATCGCCGCGGCGACGGGCCTTCCCGGCGAAAGGATCCGCGTAATCACCGAGCAAGTCGGCGGGAGCTTCGGCATCCGCAGCTATTCCTACGCCGAACACATCGCCGTCATGCTCGCCGCGCAGAAGCTCGGCCGGCCGGTGAAATGGGTGGCGACGCGCTCGGAGATCTTTCTCTCCGACAACCAGGGGCGCGGCCTCACCCTCAGGGGCGAGCTCGCGCTGGATCACCACGGAAAATTCCTCGCGCTGCGCTTCGAGGACGCCGCCGACCTCGGCGCTTTCGCGACGCCCTTTGGCGCGCAGATCGGCACGCGCAATATCACCATCACCATGGGCGGGGTCTACCGCATCCCGGTGATGTACGCGCACTCGCGCGTTGCGTTCTCCAACGCGGTGCCGGTATCGGCCTACCGAGGAGCGGGACGACCCGACATCGCCTATGCGATCGAGCGTCTGGTCGATCACGCCGCCGCCGAGCACGGCTTCGATCCGATCGCGCTGCGCCGGACGAATTTCGTTCCGCCCGAAGCGATGCCGTACAAGACGGCCAACGGCACGACCTACGATTGCGGCGAGTTCGAGAACGTCATGGACAAAGCGCTCGCGCTCGCCGACTGGAGCGGCTTCCCGGCGCGGCGCGAGGAATCGAAGCGCGACGGCAAGCTGCGCGGCATCGGCGTCGCCACGTTTCTCGAGATCAGCGCGCCGGGCCTCGCGCCCAAGGACCAGGCGCACGCGCGCTTCGACAAGGGAGGCAACCTGCACGTGTATACGGCCTCACAATCCGGGGGCCAGGGACACGAAACCGCGTTCGCGCGCATCGTGCGCGAAGGGCTGGGTCTCAGTGAAGAAAAGGCTGATGGACGCATGCGCTTCCACGAAGGCGATCCGGACATCGCCATCGTCGGCAACGGCACCGGCGGCTCGCGCTCGCTTTACGGCGCGGGTAGCGCGGTCAAGCTCCTCGGACCGAAGTTGATCGAAACGGCGAAGCCGCACGCCGCGGCCGCGCTCGGTTCTGACGTCGCCTCAGTCGAATACCGCGGCGGCGCGTTTCACGCCGCCGGCAAGCGCATCGGGTTCTTCGACCTTTCGAAAGAGGTCGCGGGCGATTTGCCGCACCCGATGGACTGCGTCGCAGAAGGAACATTCGGCGCGACCTTTCCGAACGGCTGCCACATCGCCGAAGTGGAGATCGATCCGGAGACCGGCGTCGTGGACATCGCGAATTACACGACGGTGGACGACATCGGCAACGTCGTGGATCACACCAGTGTCGAGGGCCAGGTGCAGGGCGGCGTGATGCAGGGCGTCGGCCAGGCGCTCGCCGAGCATGCCGTCTACGACAGCGAAACCGGGCAATTGCTCGCCGGCAGCTTCATGGATTACCCCATGCCGCGCGCCGACTGGATGCGCGCGATCCGCTGCGACGAGCATCCGGTGCCGACCCAATCGAACGCGCTCGGCGCGAAGGGCGTAGGGGAGTCTGGAACATCCGGCGCGCTGCCCGCGACCATGAACGCGGTCCTGAACGCCGTGCGGGCGGCCGGAGTCAAGGACCTCGACATGCCGGTAACACCGGACCGTCTCTGGCGCGCATTGCGCGAAGCGCGTAGCAGGGCGCGGTAGTTTGCTTAGAGTCCCTGCAGAATTGCGCGCCGCCGCTCGCTGTATTCTTCTTCTGTGATCAACCCTTTTGCTTTAAGCCGGTCGAGCGCGTTGAGCCTGTTTTCGATCTCCTGATAACGGCTGTCGGCCGCAGGCCCGGCCGGCGCCACCGCGCCTGTACCGCCGGTCTTTTCTTTCGGCCCCGGCAGCGTGGTCGTGTCGAGCATCACCCAATCCGTACGCTTGTCGGCCAGGTGGCTGTTTCCGGGCACGAGTCTCCAGTTAACGTCGGCTCGATACGCACGCGATCCGGGCGGGAACACCGGCGGCATGCCGCCGCCCAACTCGCCGTCTTCAAAGAGATCATGAACCAGCCTGAAAATAACATTGAGCTGCCGGTCGCGCACAAAGAGGCGGCCACTGGTAACCGACCTCGCCGAATACGCGCCGAAGAGCCCGTGCCCGCCGGTCACGGCGAAGGTCACGTCTTCTTTCGGCCCCGCTTTTGCCAACGCCGCGACAAGGTGCGGCACGATTTCCTTTAGTTCCCTCTCGCTAAACATCGGCACGGCGGACTTTGAGACGCCGCCTGCCACCTTGAGGCTCGCCAGCGTCTGGCTGAGCGCGTCGACGGAAATACCGAAGGGGTGGGCGTTGTCGGGAGCGCCGGCCTCGATGCGCTCGATGCGTACGTACCCGAACCGCGGCCGATATTCATAGCGGACGATCTGTTGATCGCTTGCGGCCATCAAACCGCAGGCGGACAACCCCGTTGCGACACCAACCAAGAAGGCGATGCGAACGACGACGCCAAGAAGCGAGCCGGCCGGGAGTCTTGTCGGCTTGATCATCATTCTTTAGGCGGGGTTGAGTCAGAGACCCTCAAGCCAGCAGCGGCTTCACCCTCGCCGCCGACATTGGCAGGCTGCGCAGACGCTTTCCGGTCAGTTGGAAAACCGCATTGGCGATCGCCGGAGCGACCGAAGGCACGCCCACTTCGCCCATACCCGTGGGCGGGCCGCTCGAAGCCACGATTTTCGTGTGGATCTCGGGCATATCGCTCATGCGCAGCACCTGGTAAGTGTGGAAATTGTTTTGCTGCACGGCGCCGCCCTTGATCGTCAGCTCCTCGACAAGCGCCGCGCTCAGGCCATATACGACAGCGCTCTCGAGCTGGGCATGGGTGTTCTCCGGCTGGATGACCAGCCCGGGGTCGACCGCAATCCAGTAGTTGTGGACCTTGATCGCGCCGCTGCCGCGGTTCACCGAGACCTCGGCGACGCCGGCGGATAGCGTGCCGTGATACTCGGCAAACGCGATCCCCATCCCGCGGTCCGGGCGCTTGCGCTTCCAGTCGGACATCTCGGCAACCGCGCGAATCACCGCGTTCGCGCGCGGATCGCCGCGCGTGAGCTCGAGCCGCAGCTCCAGCGGATCCTTGCCCGCGGCGTGCGCGACCTCGTCGAGGAAGGATTCGGCGGCGAACTTGTTGTAGCCTGCGCCGATGCCGCGCCAGGCGTGCACGCGCATGCCGCGCACTTCGCGCACCGCGTCGGCGAGCATGTTGGGAACGCCGTAGTGCGGCAGCTCCATGCCGCGCCACCCGATCAGGTCCTTGCCGCCGGTCGCCTTGAAGCGCGGCGGCGCGGCGACTGCGTCGACGTTCTCGGCCACCAACCGGTGGTGCCAGCCGACGATATTGCCGCGTTCATCCAGGCCCGCCTTGAGGATGTGATGCGTCATCGGCCGCGGCCTGCCCGCGGCGAAGTCGTCCTCGCGAGTGAGGATCAGCTTCACCGTCTGCTTGGTGACGTTGGCGAGCGCCACCGCCTGCGCGATAACGTCGGGCGTGATGCGCCGGCCGTAGCCGCCGCCCAGCAACTGCTGGTTTATGCGGATCTGGTCAGGCGTCGTCTTGAGCACCTGCGACGCGGCAAAGGCGGCGAGCGCCGGCGCCTGGGTGCCGGTCCATATCTCCGCCGACTTGCCGTCGGCGGCGACCCGGGCGACGCAGTTCATCGGCTCCATCTGGGCGTGGTAGCAGTGCTCCGACCAGTACTCGGCCTCCATCACCTTGGCCGCTCGGCTCAAAGCGGCTGCGCCATCGCCCTTCTTCGTCCATTCCATTGCCGGGGCGTTCGGATCGCGGCCGTGGCGCGAGTACTCCGCCTTTGCCGTCTCCGAATCGAACCCCGCGGCCTGCGCGCCGGAAGTGTCCCAGGTGACCTTGAGGGCGTTGCGCCCCGCCCGCGTCGCCTCGACCGTGCTACCGATCACGGCGACGCCGAAAGGCATCGGAATCACCCTGTCTACGCCCGGGACCTTTACGGCAGCGGACATGTCGACCTTGTCGGGCTTGGCGCCGTCCATCGGCGATTCCAGGATCGCGGCATAGACCATTCCCGGGACCTGCACGTCGATGCCGTACCTCGCCGTGCCGTTCACCTTGGAGGGAACGTCCACGCGGCCGATATCGGCGCGCCCGATCAGGCGGAATTCCGACGGCTTGGTCAGATCGGCTTCGACGACCTTCGGCGGATCTGCAGGCACGGTGGCGAACTTGGCGACCTCGCCGTAGGAAATGCGGCGACCCGATTTTGCATGAAGGATGACGCTCGGCTGCGTCGTCAGCTCGACGCGCGGCACGTTCCAGTGCCTGGCGACGTTGTCGAGCAGCACCAGGCGCGCCTGCGCGCCGGCCATGCGCAAGGGCGTGTAGTAGCCGGCGACCGAAATGCTCGCGAGCGAGGCGATGTTGCCGTTCAAGAGCGGATGCGGATTGCCGTAGAGCTTCGGGATGGGCGGCGCGAACTGCGTTCTCACCTTGGACCAGTCGGCGTCGAGCTCTTCGGCGAGGATGAGCGGCAGCGAAGTCATGATGCCCTGCCCCATCTCGCCTCCGGGAACCATGATGGTGACGAGGTCGTCGGTGCCGATCGTCACCCAGGCGTTGAGCCGCACGGGGGCTTCGGCGGCGAGCCCTTCGGAGGCCCGCCCCAGCAGTCCCCCACCCAGGGTAAATGCGAACGTCAGCCCGCCCGCGCCCGCCATGAACCCGCGACGGCTGATTTGCACTTCGAGGATTTCCGGTTTGATCGTCATGGCTAGGCCTCCCGCGCTGCACGCTGGATCGCGCGAACGATCCGCGGATAGGTTCCGCAACGGCAGATGTTGCCGTTCATGTGCGCGACGATTTCGTCGCGCGACGGCTTGGGGTTCTTCGCGAGCAGCGCCGCCGCCTGCATGATCTGGCCCGATTGGCAGTAGCCGCACTGCGGCACCTGCTCGGCGATCCAGGCCTTCTGCAGGGCGTGGCTCGAGTCGGGCGACAGGCCTTCGATGGTGGTGACCTTCTTTCCGGCCACCGACGAGACGGTCGTGACGCAAGACCGGGTCGGGCTGCCCTCGATGTGCACGGTGCAGGCGCCGCACTGCGCGATGCCGCAGCCGAACTTGGTGCCGGTGAGCTTGAGGTGCTCCCGGACTACCCAGAGAAGCGGCGCATCCGGTTCGGCCTCAACCCGGACGGGTTTCCCATTGAGCGAAAATGCGAACGATGCCATCGGCTCCTCCTAAGGGTTGGTCGGACCTTGTTCCTGCTTGGGGAAAGTTACCACCGAGGCGTCCCTGACACAATGGGACAATGAGTTGAGCATCCATGTTGCAGCGCGTTGCGCGAGGTCGAGCCGCTTCTTTCCAGGATTTCGTCTATGCTATTTACATCTACGTCAGCCTTGTGAGCCGTCATGAGCGTCACCCGCATCAAGAAGCAGAAATCCGTCCGCGAACAGGTCAGCCCCGGGGAATGGGCCAAGCGCGTCGATCTCGCCGCCGCCTACCGGCTGGTGCACCTCTACGGCATGGACGAGATGATCGCCAACCACATCTCGACCCGCGTGCCGGGGGAAGACAACGCCTTTCTCATCAATCCCTACGGCATGCTCTACGAGCAGATGCACGCCTCGTGCTTCATCAAGCTCGATCTCGACGGCAAGATCCTCTTCAACCCGACCGAATACGATATCAACCGGGCGGGCTTCGTGATCCACAGCGCCATCCACCGCGCGCGGCACGAGGTGGACTGCATCATCCACACCCACACGATCGCGGGAATGGCGGTGTCGGCGATGAAGGCCGGGTTGATGCCCCTCGCGCAGACGGCGATGCGCTTCATCGACATCGGCTACCACGACTACGAGGGCGTGGCGATCGACATGGAAGAGCAGCAGAGCCTGGTGCGCGACCTGGGGAATCGCGAGGCGATGATCCTAAGGAACCACGGGTTGCTGGTGGTCGGCGCGAGCATTCCCCAGGCGTTCGATAACATCTTTCGCCTGGAGCGTGCCTGCCAGCTTCAGATCACCACACTCGCCTGCAACACCGAGATCTCGCTCCCGCCGGCCAAAATCATCGAAGACGCATCGCACCTCTATCAGCCCGGCGTGCGCCGCAAGCTCGGCCTGCTCGAGTGGCCGGCGCTGATCCGCAAGCTCGACGCGCTCGATCCGTCGTTTCGGGAATAAGTGCTTTTTCATTCCCGCGAAAGCGGGAATCCAGCGACTTAGGGCGGCGGCGCGTCCCGCCTTGGAACGTAGCCAGCAAACGCCTGATCGCGCCTGCCGCAGCGTCGTTGCATTTTCCCGTGGTTTCTTGCTTCCTTTCCAGCCCACCTGTGGTCGGTTCGCGTTTGGGACTGGATTTACACCAACACCTTGATCGGCTTGAACGATGACCTGCGACCGGAGCAGAATGGCGCTTTGCAAACCGCCCGAAGTGTCAACTATTTTGTCAACCAATTGACGTTAGCCTGCAAGTATCTGGAGGCCGCATGTCGCGCCATAAATTGAAAGCGAACTTTTCTTGGAGCCGCACTCACAGGACCATTTTTCTTAAGGGAGAACAAAATGCGTAAATTACTGGTCGCCGTTGCTTTGATCACTTCGGTTTGCTCAACCGCCATCGCCGGCCCAAAGGAGGAAGCGCTTCAGGTTTTGGAGAAATGGACTAAGGCGTTTACGGACTCCGACGTCGATGGCATTGTC
>Ga0137435_1000387_pt1 | contig 15068 bp, 18 predicted proteins | sample EasRivERMGT100_2_FD_104904 | JGI IMG/M metagenome (GOLD analysis project Ga0137435, IMG submission 104904) | Soil microbial communities from meander-bound floodplain in the East River, Colorado, USA - East River MetaG ERMGT100_2 | ecosystem: Environmental > Terrestrial > Soil > Floodplain ... | reverse complement strand
GCCCGCTGCGCAAGGCGGACCTCGTGGAGCCCTGCTTGCGCGCGGAGGCCCGGGTGTCGGGGCGCCACGCCGACAACGTCGCCGCGGCGCTTCTCGGTGGTCTCGTGCTCGTCCGCCGGGTGGACCCGCTCGACGTCATTCGCCTCCCCGTCCCCGAGGGGCTCACGATCGCCGTCGTCACGCCGAGACACGAGGTGAGCACGCGCGACGCGCGCGCCGTGCTACCGGCGGCCGTCGACCTCTCCGCTCACGTCCGCGCGAGCGCCGATCTTGCCGCCTTCGTCGGGGCGTGCTTCTCCGGAGACCTCGCCCTGCTCGCGCGAGCGATCCAGGACGAGATCGTCACCCCGGCGCGCGCTCCGCTCATCCCGGGCTGCCTCGAGGTCATCCAGGCGGCGCTCGACGCCGGCGCGCTCGGGAGCGCCATCAGCGGTTCGGGGCCGTCGATCTTCGCGCTGTGCCGCTCGCCGCGCAGCGCCGAGGCCGCGGGGGCGGCGATGGTCGCGGCCTTCGATCGCGCGGGCCTCCCGGCGTCCGTGATCGTCTCCACCGCCGACGCTCCGGGCGTGAGGCGTCTGTGAGCGGGGTTCCCTGGCGCCTGGTCTGCGTGAGCTGCGGTGACGGCTACCCCGGGCTCGACCTCCGCTACCGCTGCGACTGCGGCGACGTCCTCGACGTCGTCCACGAAGCCGCGCAGCACGACCCGGCGCTTCTCCCGCTGTTCGACGCGCGCCTGGGCTCGAAGGACGCGATCGACCGCAGCGGCGTGTGGCGCTTCCGCGAGCTCGTCCTGCCTCTGGACCCGGGCGACATCGTCACCCGGCCGGAGGGGAACACGAACCTGTACGCCTCTCCGGCCCTGTCGGCGTGGTGCGGCGCCGAGGACCTGCGCCTCAAGCATGAGGGAGAGAACCCGACCGGCTCGTTCAAGGACCGCGGCATGACCGTGGCGATCAGCGTCGCGAAGAGGCTTTCGCTCCGGTCGGTCGCGTGCGCCTCGACCGGGAACACGTCGGCGTCGATGGCCGCGTACGCCGCCGGCGCCGGGATGCGCGCGTTCGTGTTCATCCCGGACACCGCGGTCGCGTACGGAAAGCTCGCCCAGGCGCTCGCGTACGGGGCGCGCACGATCCGGATCGCGGGCGACTTCGACGCGGCGATGGCGCTCGTGGAGCGCGTGTGCACCGAGCGCGGCGTCTACCTGCTCAACTCGATCAACCCCTTCCGGATCGAGGGCCAGAAGGCGATCGCCTTCGAGCTTCTCCAGGACCTCGGCTGGAGCGTGCCCGACTGGATCGTCGTCCCGGGCGGGAACCTCGGGAACAGCTCGGCGATCTTCAAGGGGCTCGACGAGCTCGTCCGCGCGGGCCTCATCCCGCGCTGCCCTCGGCTCGCGGTCGTGCAGGCCCAAGGGGCCGACCCGTTCTACCGCGCGTTCGTCGCCCGGAAGGACGTCGTCCCGCTCCCGGGGGCCGAAACGCTCGCCACCGCGATCCGCATCGGCAACCCCGTCTCGTGGCGCAAGAGCCTGCGCGGCGTGCTGGCCACCGGCGGCGGCGTCGAGGAGGTCACCGACCAGGAGATCATGGACGCGAAGGCGAAGGTGGATGCCTCCGGCATCGGCGCCGAGCCGGCATCGTGCGCGTCGGTCGCCGGGCTCAAGAAGCTCGTCGCGAAGGGAATCATCCGCAAGACCGACTCCGTCTGCGCGATCCTGACGGGACACCTCCTGAAGGATCCCGACGCGGTGGTCCGCTACCACCAGGGCACGCTCGACGGGATCACGTCGAGCCACGCGAACCCGCCGGTGCCCGCGGCCGCGACTTTCGACGCCGTCGTCGCCGCGATGGAAAAAGTGTCAGGTGCCTGACACCTCTCGGACCCTCTCGAAGACACCGGACGCTTCGTCCCGCGCCAGGTAGGGCACGGCGACCTTGTGGGCGGCACCGCTCGAGCCCGCGGTGTCGACCGCGACCGTCGCCATCCCCCAGCGCCTGTCGAGGAACGACTCGCTCAGCTTGACCGACTGAACGCGCGCCAGTCGCACGACGCTCAGGCGATGATTGATCCACCCGCTCCGGAACGCGATCGCGTCGGGGGTCAGCGCGTAGGCGAACCGGCGCGCCTGACCCCGGGCCGAGAACCACGCCCACATCCCGCCGCCCCCGACCACGGCGAGCGCCCACCACCCGAAGGGGCCGGCCAGCGCGAGCGCCACCAACGCCGTGACGACAAGTCCGCCGCGCCACTCGCGCTGCCACGCGGACGGGTGAACGGGGCGCCACGGCAGCGCGTCGGGATCGATCCCGGGGAAGACTTCCTCGACGAGCGCGCGCAGCTTCCTCCGAGCGATCACCGGTGCGAGCCACTCGGCCCCCACGCGCCCCTGCTCCGTCTGGAAGCGCGCCGCCGTCTGCACCTTGACCGCCGCCCTCCCGGTCCAGCGGAGGATCGGCGTCTCGATGACGGTCACCATCTGAACGCGGTGCCGCGGAATCGCCGCCGAGTACCTCGTCACGAGCCCGTAGCGCGACCGGAGGATCCCGCCGTCGCGGACGAGGGTGAAGCCGTGGAGCTTCACCGCCGCCCATGCGATCGACAGCAGACGGAACAGGACGATGACGGCGAGCACCTCGAGAACGAACATCCCGATCGACGGAATGACGCTCGCCGCAAGCTTCCATCCGCGCCGGAGCTCTTCGCGGCCGAACGACGACCCGAACGGCACGTCGATCCCGAGCAGGTCGGCACCCTGCCAGAGGAGCCCGAGCGCTCCGCCGGCGACGAGGAAGCCGCGCCCCTCAGCGAGCCCGACGAAGACGAGATCCCGCGGCGACAGCTTGAGGAGAACCGCCGGGCCTAAGTCGGCGCCTGCCGCTTCGGGGCGCCCGCGCCGCGCGTCGATCCGCCGCCTGAGGTCCTCCGCGGCGTCGAGGGACAGGACGCGCAGAGAGGCCTCCGCCTGCTCCGCGTTCCCGCCGCTCTGGATCGTCACGACGGCGACGCTCATCAGCCGGTGCAGCGGACCCTGGGTCAGCTCGACGTGTTGTATGCGTGCATACGGGATCTCGCGAAGGTTTCGGGACACGATCCCGTGCTGCAGCACGAACGCGGTCTCGTCGAAGCGGTACACCTGGGTGAACAGCCGCACGAGAGCACCGATGGCCGACGGCACGAGCCCCACGAGGAGCCACTTCTGCCAGCCGAGGTCGCGCGCCAGGATCAGGAGCAGGAGCAGCGGCAGGGTCGTGCGCGCCACCGGTCCGAGCCCGAAGAAGAACGAGCTCCAGTGCAACCGCCTCCACTCAGACGACATCGTCGTCCGCCTGGCCCGTCAGCTCCGCGCGCAGCCGCTTCGCCTCCTCGAACGCGATCCCGGTGACGTCGATCTGGGCGTCCTCGGTGCCGGCGGTATAGATCGACAGCGTCGCGAGCCCGTAGATCCGCTGGACCGGTCCCTGCGTGACGTCGGTGTGCTGGATGCGCGACCGCGCGACGCCCAGCTCGGAGTGGAACAGCCGCCCGCGATGGAGGAGCAGGCCGGAAGCGTCGACACGGTAGCGCGTGTGGAGGTACCGCTTCTGAGGAAGGGCGAGCGACAGCCAGGTCAAGAAAGCGAGCTCGCCGGTCCAGCCGGCGAGGAGCAGGAGCTTGACCCAGCCCGGCGTGTCCCCGACGACGAGCGTGATGAGGATGCCGACGAGCGAGACGGCCGCGATCACGGCGGTGACGATCAGCCCGCCCCTCTGGCCCGCGGCGACGCTCCTCGGATCGAGCCTTCGCCAGACGCCCTCGGCGCCTACCGTCTCCGTAGCTTGCCCCCCGCGAGCTTCGCGTCGACCGAGTACGCTCCCGGCCCGGTGAACACGAGCGCGGCGAACGGCACGAGGTAGATCGCCGCCAGCTCCTGCTCACCCCACGGCGCTCCCGCGTTGATCACGAATCCCGCGACCGCCATCGTGAACACGAGCGGGAGCGCGGCAAGACGGGTCGCGAGGCCGACGGCGACGAGCGCGGCGCACACGACCTCGGCCCCGACCGTGCCCGCCATGCTGGGGACATGGCCGATGCCGAGAGGATCCGGGAACCCTCCCGATCGCGTGCCGAACGCGAGGAGCTTGCCCCACCCGTGCCCCGCGAGCAGCATGCCGCCCGCCCCGACGCGAAGCAGCAGCAAGCCGAACGAGATGGAGCGCCCCTGCGGCCCGGGGCTGAACAGCATGTCCTTGACGCTCATGGGCGCAGATACTGACCCGCCGCATAGCCCTTGGCAAGCCGAGCTGTGCTAGTCCTCGTCTCCCTCGGGCACGCGCGGCGCCTCGCGTCGTACGGCGTTACATTCCGTTTTCGCCGGATTGACGGTACGCTCATCCCCGGAGGCTGCCATGAGCGCTTACCTCGCGATCGTCGTCGGTGCCCTGCTCCTTCCTGCGTCCGGCGGGCCTCCGCAGCAGCTCGACGAAGCGGCGCGGACCATGCTCAACATGCGCGTGACGGGCGGCGCTCTACAGACATGGATGGAGATGGACGGCGACCTCGGCCTGTCCGGAATGCGCTCGGTCACCGTCGAGTCGGTGCGGTCGCTCCTGGACCCCGACATCGCCAAGCTGCTCATCACGCGCGACGGTTGGGACCGCCCCCTGCGCGTGCGGGCGAACGGCAAGGACAGCTTCATCCTGATCAGCTTCGGTGCCGACGGCGAGCCCGACTTCAACTACGACGAGGGGATCTCCATCCGGCGCGCCGCCCTCTCACCCGACCGGGACATCGTCTGGGTCCAGGGAATGTTCGTCATCAAGCCCGAGCATCCCGCGGACAAGGCCAAGCGTGCGGCCGGCGAGCTGGAGGTCATCGCGCGGGCGCTGCACGTCCGGTTCGTCCGGGAAGACACGTACCCCGCGACCGGCGTGCTCGTGCCGGTCGCCGAGCTGGCCTCGGAGCTCGAGTCGGCGGGCGGCAGAGAGGTGCCGCGCACCGATCCGTGGGGCGAGCCCTACTACCTCTGGAGCGACGGCCGGAGCTACATACTGGTCAGCGGAGGATCCGACCGAGCACTCGACCGCGCCTACGTGGATGTTCACGACCTGACGACTGCGCTCGCTGGTCCGGGGCCCGCCGCGGACGATGCGCGGGACATCGTCTTCGCGAACGGGCAGCCCAAGCGATGGGTGGGGGCCCCGCAGTAGGCGACCCTCAAAAAGCTTTAAATACCGCTACCCGTATCATCTATATAGAGAAAGCCGATTACACGTCCTCGCCCGCCCAGTAATCCACCCGATCTTTCGTGAAGGCGAAGGCGTGGAAGGCGGCTTCCGGGAATGGACGCCCGTACACCCGGCCCGCCGTGACGCCGTACTTCCCTGAGTCCGGGTACTCGACGACTTCCGGGTCCTCGCGGGAGCTCAGAGCGAGATAGCGCAGGGGCTCTTTCCCGGTGTTCACGATCTGGTGCGCGCCGTCGGGGCCGGGCGGGCAGCTCAGGAGATCGCCTTCCTTGAGCGGGTGCGTGCCGTCGGGCATGCGGACCTCGCCCTTCCCCGAGAGGATGAAGAACAGCTCCTCGTTGACGTGGTGGAAGTGGTACGGGAACGCTTTCTTCCCGGGTGGAATCTCGGTGAGGTTGTAGCCCAGCTTCTTCGCGCCGAGCGTCGCCGCGACCGAGACGTGTTTCGACGCGAACTTCGCCCCCTGCTCATGCTCCATGCCGCCCGTCAGCTCGTGGATGTTCGCAATGTGTTTGCTGCTCATCGTCCCTCCGAATGGGGTCAGACCCCTTTTCCGCGTGAGTGTCGCACGGGAGGGGTCAGGCACCGTTTCTATGACGCGGGCACGCAGTACTCCCACGACGGAGGCAGTTTCGCACGCCGTATCCGCGCCGCAACGCAACCGAGAGTCGACGCTGGAATCGAGAGTGCTCGCGGCGTACGCTTGCGGCATGGACGCGACGGATCGGCTCATCGACGCGGAGGAGTATGCCGCTCTCCCCGATCGCGGCCACCGTCACGCGCTCGTCGCCGGATACGTCGTCGCGGAGCCGTTCCCCGTGGCGCGCCACGATCGCATCCGCGGGCGCATTGAGCGCTTGCTCTACGCGTTCGTCACCCGCCACGCTCTCGGCGAAGTCTTCGCGGACGTCGGCTATCTGCTCGCGGAACGGCCCGATACGGTCCGTGGTCCGGACGTGTCGTTCGTGTCAAAGACGCGCCTGGAGGGATTCGACGATCGCAGGTTCTTCCGCGGCGCGCCGGATCTGGCCGTCGAGATCCTCTCGCCGTCGAACCGCCCGGCGGAGATCCACGCGAAGGTGGCCGACTATCTCGCCGCGGGAGCGCGCCTGTGCTGGGTCGTGGACTCCGATCGACAGCGGGTTACGGTCTACCGGAAGCTGCTCTTCCCGAGCCACTTCTCGGCCGACGACGTGCTCGACGGCGAGGATGTGCTCCCTGGGTTCTCCATCGCGGTCGCGGCGCTGTTCGACGAAAAAGGTGCCTGACCCTATTTGTCCACGTCCTTGATGAAGGCGATCAAGCCGGGGAAGTAGTGGTCGGGGTCGTCGTACTCGGCGAGGTGGCTCCCGTTCGGGCAGTACAGGTAGCGGCCGTTCTTCACCTCTGTGGACATCCACTTCATGTGCTCCGGGTCCATCGTGTCGTGCGCCGCTCCGATCGTCAGCGTCGGGACGGTGATCTTCCCCAAGTCCTTGCTGCGGTCCCAGTGTTCGAGCGTCCCCGACGCGCCCAGCTCGCTCGGCCCTTGCATCGGAACGTAGACCTTCGGGTTCATGTGCTTGAACACGCGCTGGACGGGCTCGGGCCAGGACGCGTACGGAATGCGGATGACGTGCTTTTCGTAGTGGTGCGGGATGAGCAACGCCATGTAGCGCGGATCGTCGGTAGTCTTCGTCGCTTCGAGCTTCTTGATCTCCGCCAAGACCGCCGGGTCCATCGTGGCCTTGAACAGCTTGTCGGCGTAGGCGTTGTACTGCGGGATGCTCGAGACCATGTTGGAGATGATCAGGCCCTTGAGATGGTCCTGGTGCGCCAGGGCGTACTCGATCGCGAGCAGGCCGCCCCACGACTGGCCGTACAGGTAGAAGTTGTCGCGATCGAGCTTGAGCGCCTGGCGCACCTGCTCGACCTCGTCGACGAATCGATCGAGGTCCTACAGGCTCGGCTCGTCGGGCTGGTCGCTGTAGAACGATCCGAGCTGGTCGTAGTAGTAGTACTCGATGCCGGCGCCGGGGAAGTGGCTGTCGAAGCACTCGAGGTACTCGTGGGTGAATCCGGGCCCGCCGTGCAGCAGCAGCACCTTGATCCGCGGGTTGCTCCCCACGCGCTTCGTCCACACGTGGAACGTCCCCTTGGATGTCGTGATCGGGATCATCTTCACGCCGCCGGAGAGGACGTCGTCCCGGCCGGAGTTGTCGAAGTAGGGTTGGGGCTCCGCGATGGGACGCGCGCCGCAACTCGCCAGCAACAGTCCCCCGGCCAGCGCGATCGAGGTTTTCATGGAGCGGCTCCCCGGAGTTATGCTCCCGGTCCCACGATCAGGAGGAAGCGATGAGGAGAATTCGATCGTTCACGGCGCTGGCCGTCCTCGCCCTCGCGTTCACGAGCGGAGGGGTCGCGACCGCGGCGAAGAAGCCGAAGCCCTGTCCCAACTGTCCGTCCACGATCGTCATCGGCGGCAAGGTGTGCACGCTGGAGGCGTGCGGGTTCGACTGCGTGTACACCTGTCCGCTCTGATCGCGGCGCACGCCTCATCGCCTGTCCGCGCCGCGCGGGCGCGCCAGGAGCGGCTCGGCGATCCCTGCTGCGGGGGGAAGGCGTCCCGCGAGAAACTCCGCGAGGAGCGCCATGCGGTCCTGCCCCCAGAACATCTCCCCGCCGGCGACGAACGTCGGGACGCCGAAGACCCCCGCGGCAATCGCCGCCGCGGTGGCGTCGGCCAGCGTCTGCTTGAGCGGCTCCGCGGATAGGCGCGTCGCGAGCTTCGTGGCGTCGAATCCGGTCGCGGTGACCACGTCCGCGATGACCGCGACGTCCGTGAGGTCGCGCCCTTCCCCCCACGCCGCGGTCGAAAGCGCGATCGCGAGGTCGAGCGCGCGGTCGTCGTGCCGCCACAACATCAGCGCGCGCAGCGCCTCGAGCGAGCGGAAGGGGTGCGCGGGAGGGCCCACCAGCGGCACGCCGAGGCGGTGGGCCACGCGCAGGACGTCGACGAAGGTGTAGCGGCGCTTCGCCTCGCGCTCCGCGGGCCCGACGAGGCCTGCCGCGTCGAGGAGCTTGGCGTAGACGACCGGCCGCACGTCGAAGCGCAGGCCGGAGTCGGCCTCGAAGCGACGGGCCTGGGTCAGCGCCAGGTACGAGTACGGTGAAACGAAGTCGAGGTAAAAGGCGATGGCCGTCATCACGGTCCCCCGGTCCGCAGGATCAGCCCCCTGCGCTTGACTTGTCCAGCCCCCCCGGGTTAAGCCATGTTCAGAAGGGGGAAAGCCGGCATGAAACACAGACGGCTCTTCGCAGCGGCGGTCGCCCTGGTTTTCGCGGTGACGACCGGCGTGCTTTGGGGCTCCAACATGGGGTTTCTCATCAATTGCACCCTCCAGGCGCCGGCGGCCGGGGTGTCGAGGTCGGGGATCAACACGCTCAACCTCCCCTGGCAGTCGAACCTGCCTTCGGCAGCGGCCTTGATGACCGACATCGGCTTCGCCGCGACGGCGAACGTCCAGCGTTTCATCACCGCGACGGACAGCCTCGAGGTGTTCACCGGGCGCAAGGGGAGCCCGAGCCCGAATTTCCCGCTCGCGGCCGGATCGTGCCTGTTCGTCACGATGAACGTGGCCACGCCCTACGTCATCGAGGGAAGCGACGTCCCCGGGCTCGTGCTGCCGCTGCAGGCGCCGGGGGCCGGGATTTCGATGTCCGGGACGAATTTCGTCGCGGTCCCCTACCACTCCACCGCCGACACCGCGCTCGAGTTGATGACCGAGATCGGGTTCGCGAGCGTCGCCAACGTCCAGCGGTTCATCACGGCCACGGACAGCCTGCAGGTCTTCACCGGCCGCAAGGGAAGCCCCTCGCCGAACTTCCCGATCGTGCCGTGCGAGTGTTATTTCATCCGTATGAGCGCGGCGGTCATGTGGGTCCCCACCCACTACTGAGGGCGACATGAAACCACGACATGCGATCCTGGCGGCGATCCTGGCCACGGCAGCCGGGTCCGCCGCTCACGCACAGGCTCCCATCAACATCACGCAGACCGGCCTGGGCGCGGGCGCGGTTTACAACGTCGAGTGGCTGCCGGATCCCGCATGTCCCGCCTGCGGGACCTTCGACGTGATCTCCGGAGATCTCTTCCTGCTGCGCGCGGGAGGCGGCGCGTTTGGTCCGACCGTCCTCGCGTGCCAGATCAACAACGCCGCGGCCTCCCCGTTCACGCCGCTCGCTCCGATCCCCGGCCCCGGCGCCGGCATCTACGTCCTGGTCCGAGCCCAGACGGCCCCTCTTCCGCCGGCCGCCTGCGGGACGTGGGACATGGAGTTTCCGGGGGCGGCGCAGCCGGTGAGCCGCGGCCCGGGAATCGCGGCGTCGCCGCTCACGTGCGCGTGCCCGTGACCTAGGGGTCGAACCGGCTCCGTTGATCGGCGGGAACGACGGGACAGAGGTCCGGCGGGCGCGCGAACCATCGCTTGCGCGCCGCGGCCATGCGGTCGTACACGAAATCGCGCAGCGGCCGCGGGACGACCCCCAGGAACCCGCCGGCGATCCGCCACACGCCTCCCAGCTCCCGCAGGACGTGGACGGTCCCCTCGGAGCGCGTGAGCACGCGCCCGTCGCGGGCGACGACGACGAAGCTGTCGGGAAGCCCGCCGACGATCGCCGGATCGACTTCGCGCAAGAACGTGGGCCCGCCCAAGGGGGCGAAGCGGAACGCGCGACCGTCCCGGTCCCGGCTCAGCAGGAACCGGACGCCGCGATGGCACAGGCCGCACGTGCCGTCGTAGAACACGCGCTCGGGGGCGGGCGGCGCCACGGTCACGGCCCGAGCAGCAGGGCCCCTCCGGTGACGCCGACCAGACGCAAACCCAGCGCGACCGTGAGGCAGCCGACCGCGAGGTGGAGGAGGCGCGTGCCCCGCTCCGGCATGAGCCCCAAGCGCGCGGGCACGGACACGATCGCGCCCAGCGCGGCCATCCCCAGCATCGCTCCCGAAGCGAAGAGCAGGACGAACGCCATCGCGGACCACGCGGAGCGCGCCGAGGCCGCGGCCATGACGACGAGGGCGGCCGAGCCCGCCGTCCCGTGCGTCATGCCGACGAGCGCCGACGACCGCCACCTCAGCCGCGGCGCGTGCTCGTGCGCGTCGTGCGCCTGGCCGTGACGGTGGCTGTGCGCGTGGGCGTGGAGGGTGCCATCGGCGTGCCGGTGCACGTGGAGGTGGATGCGCTCGCGCGCGAGCCGGCTCAGGACGCGCGCGCCCAAGACGACGAGCATCACGCCGACCGCCAGCTCGGCGACGACCGAAAGGCGCGCGGGGATCGTCGCATGGGCGAGCAGCGCCAGTGCGCCGAGGAGCACGAGCGGGATCGCGTGGCCGATCCCCCAGAACAATCCGGCGGCGGAGAGCGTGCGGGGCGACCGGTGGCGCGACGCAAGGCTCGAGACCGCCGCCAGATGATCCGGTTCCAGCGCATGCTGGAGACCGACGAGGAGTCCCCACGTGAGGAAGGCGACCACGCCGCGCATGGTATCGCAGCGCGCGCGCGCCGGTCGTATCGCACGGTGGCCGCGAGGTTGTGGGATCAGCGTGTGAGGCGGTCGGCAAGACGCTGAGCCGACAAGGCTTGCGACTCGCGGAGACCTGCACGTTGCCGGCGGGCGCGTGGTCGCGGCCAGGTTGGTCGTCGAGGTTGCTGTCAGGCAACCCCCAGCGCTTCGAGCCGGAGTCAAGCACCCCACAAGCTCGCGGCCACCGTGGTCGTATCGTTCCCCCATGGAGATCGACGCGGCACCCGAGGCCCAGGACCGCATCCTGCTCGACCGGGTCGCCCCCCTGCGCGAGACGCAGCCGGTCTCGTTTCTGCGGGCGAACAAGCCGGAATGGCGGATCCTCGTGGAGGCGTACATGCCGCCGCTTTCCCCCGACCAGGAGGATGCGGTCGCCGACAGCGAGGCCGCCTTCCGGATCATCCGGCTCGACCTCGACGGCGTGCTCGGACGCGGGCGGCGCGAGATCGTCCTCGCGTCGTTCGTCTGGGCTCTCGCGCACTCGGGGGCGAGCGGGGAAGAGCGCCGCCAGATCCACCTCGCCGGGTATCGGTGGGCGGTAGACGGCGGCCGCTGGGATCCCGCGGCGGTCCAGGCGCTTCAGACCCGCTTCGCGCGCGACGAGAGCGCCCTCGCGGGGTTCGTGGAGGCCGCGTCCCGCGGCGACGAGTCGGCGTTCGGGGGGCCGGAGGCCGCCCGCGTCCTCTTCGAGCGATGGCGGGGCCGCGTGGACGTCGCAAACCTTCGCGAGGCGCTCGACCGGCACGCCAACCGCCTGGGGGTCTTCGCCGAGCCGGTCGCGATCCTGCACTACTTTCTGTGGCGCTTGACGGCCTGAGACGGGCGGCGTATGAGAGGGCGTTCGGGTCCAACACCCGGCATAGGAGGGTCAGCGGATGAAGGACGGCATGCTCAACTTGAACCTGGAAGTGGAGGAGATCGAAAGCCGCGAGCGCGGAGGGGGATGCGCCACGTCCTCCAGCACCTCGCGCCTGTGCACCTGTCCGTGCCGTTACGACACGACACTCGCCACGCAGACCAAGAGCTGAACGCCTTGGACGACGCGACCGGGGAAGCTTCCTTCTCCGGTCGCGACGAGACCTGCCTCTACACCCTGTTCCACGCCGACGCGTCGGTCCACGAGGAGCTGCTCCGCGCGGCGGTCATCCCCGTCGTGCGCGAGCTCCGCGATGCGCCCGGGCTGCGTAGCCTCTTCTTCGCCCGTTACAGCGAGCCGGACTGGCAGCTGAGGTTCCGGGTGCTCGGCGAGCCGCGGTGGATCGAGGATGAGGTCAAGCCCCGGATCGAGACCGCCGTGTCCTCCACGCGCGGCGCGGGGCTGTTCGAGAGCGTCGAGTACGCGAGCTACCAGCGCGAGTGGGAGCGCTACGGGGGCCCGACCGGAATGCCTCTCGCCGAGGCGGTCTTCCTCCACGATTCGCTCGCCTGCCTCGATCTGATCGAGGCGGAGTCCGAAGGCGCTCTCGCGAGGTCGCGGCGGGAGTGGAGCCTCGTGCTCACCGACCGGTTCCTGGACCTGTTCGACGTCACGATCGACGACAAGGTCGCGTTCTACCACTTCGGCCACCAGTGGGCCGTGCGCGAGAACGAATGGGACGCGGAGGATCTCGCCCGGCTCGACGCGAAGTACGAGTCCCTCGCGCCGGGGCTGCGCTCGCTGTTGTCGCGCGAGGACCCGCCGGCGGACGCGGAGCTTTGGGGAGGCGAGCGCGGAGCGGCCATCGCCCGCCGCGCGCTTTCGTCCTTCGCCCCGGTCGCAGCCGCCGTGCGCGCCGGCCTGCGCGACGGCTCGATCGCGCAGGAGCCGGTCTATCTCCTGTGGTCGTACGCGCACATGCACGCGAACCGGCTGGGGATCTCCTCCACGGCGGAAGCGATCCTTCGCTACCTCCTGTGGCGCCACTGGAGTTGAGCCGCCTCGTCCTGCTGCGCGTCGCCTCACGCCCGTTCGCCACGCTCGAGCCGTTCGCCGCACCGGAATGGACGGTTGCCGAGCGAGCGCTCGCGTCCCTCCAGGCGGAGGAGGACGCAAGCCGCGCGCTCCTCGAAGCGTCGCTGTACGAGGCCGCTGGCCCCGGCGGCGCCGCCGATGCGCCCTCGGCGACGGCGCGGCACGCGGTGCTTTCGATCCTGCGAAGCATCCACAACGGACGCTTGCCGCGGGAGCGCGATCTCGCGGCCGCCGGGCCTCGCGTGCCCCGGGCCCTGCGCGAGGAGATCGAGCGCCACGAATCGCTCCGCGCGCGCCGGCTCGAGCTGACGCTGACGGCCGACGCGCTCGCCCATGCGGCCTCCGGTACCACCCGGAGCCTCCTCGCGTCCGCGCTGGCGGACCCGCTGGTGCAAGAGGGGATCGCCTCGGCGGCGTCCGAGCTGGCGGCGAAGCTTCGCCGGGTCCTGGCGGATGAGGGCGCCTCACGCCACGGCGACCGGCACGTGAGCGCGAAGGCTCTCGCCTACCTGGCGCGGTTTGCGACCAAGACCTCCCCCAACGGTGTGTTCTGCGCGACGTCGCTCGGACGGATCGACGGGAGCGCCTGCCGCGTCGAAGGCGTCCCGGGGATCGCGCGCACCGAGGTGCTCCTCTCCGTCGCCGAGGCGCGCAAGGTCGCCTGCACGCTGGCGGCCGACCCTGCGGTCGAAGCCGCCGTCGTTCCCCGCGCGAACACGACCCTGCGCGACGATCCGGAGGGGTACACGTTCTGGCGGGTCGCTTCCGCACGGCGGCCCGATGACCGCGAGAGCCTCTCGCGCGTGCGCGAGCATCCGATCGTGCGCGCGGTCCTGGACGAGATTGCCGCGGGCGCCCCCTCGCTTCCCGAGCTGCGGCGGCGCGTCGCGGCGCGCGTCGGGGTCGAGGACGACGTGCTGGCACCGTTCCTGAGGCGCCTGATCGACAGCGGCATCGTCATCGCGGAGATCGAGATCCCCTACGACGAGCGGCGTCCGCTGCGGTTCGTAGCAGGGAGGGCCCGTGCGGCCGGGTGCGACGCTCCGTGGATCGACACGGCCCTTGGGATCGAGGACGCGGTCGACGATCTCTCTGCCCTGCCCTGGAGAGAGCGCGCGTCCGCGAGAGCGCGGATCGCGGGCGAGCTGGAGGCGCTTCCGCGCGCGCGGGAGCTTTCGAGGGACGAGCTGTTCCGCACCGACGCGGCCGCCGCGGCGGAGGTGACGCTTCCCTCCCAGGTGCTCGACGAGCTGACGAAGGCCGTCTCCGGGTATGCGCGCCTGTTCGCCGCCATGTACCCCGCCGCGCGGTACCGCGCGGGCTGGGTGCGCCGGTTCCTCGCGAAGTTCCCCGCCGACGCCGACGTCGATCTGCTCGACGTCTACCGCACGCTCACCGAGGAGGGAGAGACCTACCGCCCTGCTGCGTTTCCCGAGCCCGACGGCGGGGATCCCGACGCGCGCCGCGCGCTGGAGCGAGCGCGGGACGCTTGGGCCGCGGGACGCGCTTCGAGCCTTTCCGCCCTTCTCGACGCGGCGGGGCTGGCGGAGGCCCCCGAGCCGCCTTGGGCGGCGGGCGTCCTCTTCCAGATCGCGGCGGGAAGCGCGCGTGCGATCGAGGACGGGGACTTCCGCCTCGTTCTGAACGGCCTGTTCCAGGGTGCCGGCCTGTCCCTGTCGCGATTCGCGCACCTGCTCGGCGCCGACGCGGTGACGCGCGAGCTGCGACGCGCCTGGTCGGTCGTCGAGCGCCCGGGTGCGATCGTCGCCGAGCTGACCTACAACCACCTGGGCCGCACGGCGAACGCGGGGCTGCGCCCCTCGATCTTCGACCACGAGATCGAGCTTCCCGGGGATACGGTCTCTGCCCGCGCGACGCGCCTTGCGCTCCACGATCTCACGGTGAGGTTCTGCTCCGGCACCGAGCGCTTCGTCCTCCGCGTCGCGGGCGGCGGAGCCGAGGTCGTTCCGGTGATCAACAGCGGGGTCAACCCGGTCGGGTTCATCTCGTTTCTCGTCGCGATCGGGGAGCAGCCGTTCCAGCCGATCGGCTACCTCCCCGGATTCGATCGGGACGACGTCGACCACTGGCCCCGCGTCACGTCGGAGCGCGTGGTCGTCTTCCGCGAGCGGTGGGTGTTTAGGCGGCCGTTCTGGCCCGAGGCTTCGGCCCGCGCGCTGGCGCGCTGGCGCGATGCCCACGCCCTCCCGCGCCACGTCTTCGTCCACACAACGAGAGAGCCCAAGCCGCGTTACGTGGATCTCGAGTCCCCGGCGTTCCTCGACCTGCTCCGCCGCGACCTCGTCCCGGTGGCAGGCGACGATGCG
>Ga0137435_1000383_pt1 | contig 15146 bp, 25 predicted proteins | sample EasRivERMGT100_2_FD_104904 | JGI IMG/M metagenome (GOLD analysis project Ga0137435, IMG submission 104904) | Soil microbial communities from meander-bound floodplain in the East River, Colorado, USA - East River MetaG ERMGT100_2 | ecosystem: Environmental > Terrestrial > Soil > Floodplain ... | reverse complement strand
GAGGGATGCAGGATGGAACGTGGTCCGGCAGCCGTTCGGCCTGACCTTACTAGACGAACTCCGAAAGTTGGTAAAATAATGGCATCCTACTCTCAGACAAAGTACACCTGTGATCGCTGCGGAAAGAAACTGAAAACTTACAGCAATCACATCAATATCGTGACATCAAACAGCGAAGAAAACACATCATGGAGTCGTCTTCATGTTCAGATAAACCATCGCTGGGGAGCACACAACGACTTCGAGGAAAGCGACGCTGATCTGTGCAAGACGTGTTCAGTTGCTTTGTTGGAGGACGCTCTTAAACGTGTTCAGAAAAATGAACGCATGAGTGCAGGCGTAGAAACAATCGATACCCTTGGATTTGACCAGCCGTTCTGAAGACTTGACAATCTCCGCAAACTCGTGTCATAATTGGCGGGTATGGGAAGACCGCCAAAAAGATTTTGCAAGAGGAATCACGACACTCATGAGTTTGGCAGAGGTAACTCTGGGCATTGTCTAGTTTGTCGCAGAGAATTTGACAGCAAGAGAGGAAAGCCTGCATCCCAACTAAAGAAAAGGCGCAGCCGCTTGCTTAAAGTGAAGTATGCCTTAAGTGACGTTGACGTTGAGATGATGTACATTGAGCAGGGAGGGCTATGCAAGATTTGCAAAGACCCCATGCCAGAAACTGGAAGAGGAACGAACATAGACCACTGTCATACAACATCAGTGGTACGAGGACTCCTATGCACACCATGCAATACCGGGTTAGGCATGTTTAAAGATGATCCAAGATTGCTAATGAAGGCTATCTTTTATATCAAGAAGGCCGGAAAAGTTTGACAATCGGCAGAGACCGTGTTAGAATAGTTTCTTCAAATCCCCGCCAATCCTAGCGAATTTCCGCACTCGGCGTGGGCGAAAGGTTACCCTAATTAGTGGCAACAACTATCCTCCTCTACGGCCGCACAGGCTCGGGCAAGACATCGCAAATCGGCAGGCTTGCAGAGCATGTAAAACTCACCACTGGCCTCGATACCCGCATTTATTCAGCAGATGCTGGCGGCATGGACACACTCACTCCTCACATTGAATTGGGCTTCGTTCACCCAGAGATTTATAGCGGCGGCTGCCCTTGGATCTGGCTTAACAAAGTCGTCAATGGCTTCATTCGTAAAGACGGGAAGTGGGTAAAGGACGAAGCTGAGAACAAGCGTATCGGCTTCTATGCTTTCGAATCAGCCCACGCTGTTGCGAAAATGCTCAAGTCAGACATGGAGCATAAAGCCGCAAATGGCATTAACATTGGAGGTGACACGAACTCATCGTTCCAGACCCAAGACGGAAGTGAGACACTGAAGATCGGGACAACGAAAGGGTTCCAGAAATTCAGCATCCCACAGACCCGTGTCAACGAAGAAATGCTCGTCAGTCAGAAGCTCCCTGCGGCGTATGTCCTATGGACAGCCGGAGTTGGCAAAGACGATGACGACATTATCAATCAGAAAATCGTTGGCCCTGATGTTCTCGGACGAGCCCTGACAGGCACACTGCCGATGGACTTCAACTATACTTTCCGAATCGATGCTGTGCCACAGCCTGGAGGAAAGGCAGCAAAGCACATCCTCTATCTGGGAGTTCACCAAGACCTTAATTCTGGGAACGCTATGGCTCTTGGGAACATTCGACGACCACTTGATGCACCTGAACTGAAGCAAGCAACTGTTGAACCAGCGGACATCGTGCAAGCCCTGAAGCTGGTGAGGGATGATGCAAAGGAAGCTGCGAAGACGCAGATTGCCAAGCGCCTCGGTATGACTACTACAAAGTAACAGATCACAACAAGCGTAAACAACAACGGAGACAATAAAAAGAATGGCAGATATTTCAGCACTAGGCAACCTCGCAACTAACGAACCTCTGGATATGGACGAGTATCAGCTGAGTGGTGGCCCAAAGCCCTTTCCGAAACGCGGACGGTACACTCTGCGTGTTCGTGAGTCCTTCCCTGCGGAGGCGTTTGGACGCTCGGCGGCTGGTGCCCTCACGGTCCAGATCGATCCGACAATTGTTGGCCCAACGAATGATGGATTCCAGCTGCGCTTCACCCGAGTCAGCACAAAGGTCTATCAGCGAGGAGAGTCAAAGGTAAGCCAGTTCAGTGATTTCCTCAAGGCATGTGGTGTTCAGGGTCGTCTAAGCGGTGATGCACAGGAAGCAGCCGACAAGGCAGAGCAGACAGCAAACCTGACGTTCGATGCGTATCTCGATTGGCGTCTGTACGCAGCTGGTGAAGGTGCCGACGGTGGCCCGCTTGTGATCGATGGCATGGAGAACTTCCCCAAGAACGACAAGGGTGAGGCTGTTCCATACATCAAGAGCAAGACCAAGCTTGATGACAGCGGCGAACCTCAGATCCTGAGGGCGAATCTTCAGATCAAGCGTTTCGTCACCCCAACACAGCAGTAATAAGCTCGCGACAGGATTCCCTCATTTATCCTGCACGTTACCGAGATGTAGGGAGTAGGTAACGGTTTTTGGAAAGGCTCACTCGTCAAGGGTGGGCCTTTCGCACATATGGGGCTATAGTTCAGCGGGAGAACGCCTGCCTTGCACGCAGGATGTCGGGGGTTCGAGTCCCTCTAGCTCCACCATTTCCCACCTTGGCTCGTCCTGAGCCGTCTGAGGTTTCCCAATTTGTCAAATCCCACCGCAACAGAGCAAGTCACACATTTCGCAGTCGATGGTCCTGACGTTCAGAAAATGATTTGGGATCATCTGCTTCCTGCCGTTACTGGTCAGCCCAAAGACCACGCCATCATCGGTATGCTCGCCCTCTCAGCGCTGCTCATGAAGCCTGACGCAACAATGGACGAACTGAGCGCTGCGATTCAGGGAGCTACGCAGGTTCTTGTCACGGCCCTCTCAACGACAGGCAAGGTTAATTAATGGGCAATAAACTGAATAATGCACTTCCCGGCGACTTCATTCAGATGCTTTGGGGAATCCTGTCGTTTGGAACAAACGAAGTCAACCTGCGGAGTGTTGTTGATGACCCACCTAAGTATGTCCTAGAGTCAATAAGTGACGCTCTAGGGGCATGGAGTGCGCGACGTGTCCTGCCTGATGGCTCGGTTGTTGAACTTGCCCTGATTCAGTTCAAGAAAGACGAACGCACCAGAGGACGGAACGATGTCCTGTATGGTGAGTGGACGATCCACATCAAAGGACCGTCTACACCGGGTAATGAGGATGGGATGATTCTCGTCTTCATGTGTACACATGACTATGTGTGGATTAAGGGACTTAGTGCGACTGCGACACCCCAGCCACCGGCTGTAAATTTACCGCCACTTCCCCCACCACCTACCGATGAATGGCTGACTGATGAGAGTCAGCTGCGGCACGACCTAGAGCTTCAGCGAATTGAGGACGAGACTGGGATTCCAGTTGATGAAGACCGAGCCAAGGCATATATGAACGGTCGGAACCGCAATCTGGCTGAAGTGCATGATGATGAACTACAACGCTCTGGCTTGCCCTTCGACCCGTGTGGCGGGAAGAACAAGCTTCCTCTGGAGCACTAATGGCCTATCTTGGACTGGAATCAATACGCCGGGGGAATACCTCGGCGTGCATCCAAGACATTTTTACGCTTCATTTCAAAAATGCTAAAACGGTTTTGGACTGCACTTATGGTGCTGGAAGGTTCTGGAATTGGAACCATAGCTTGGCTGTCACTGGCGTTGATATTGACCCTCCAGGTCCTGTATCTGTTGTTGCAGATTATCGGAGCCTACCTTTTCCTGCGGGCTCTTTTGATGTAATGTGTTTTGACCCGCCCTTTATTTTCAGTAAGGGGTTGAGGAGAGTGATTGGAACAAAGCGTTTCTTCATGGGAGCAGAAGCAGCTGCTCCTTCGGATAGAACACATTCTGCCACGTCACTTCAACTGCCAAAAAATCCAGTGGACTTACTTCAGCACTACCGACGAATATTCGAGCAATGTGGGATTGCGCGTCACGGGCTTATTCTTAAGGGGCAAGACCTCATCGTAAACAAGCCTGATTGGTGGTGCTTTAACGTGATGGATATGGCAGATAACATGGGCCTTGGAATGCCTGCCGACATTCTCATCCAGCACTCGCCAGCTGCGAGGATGCGTGACCCGAGATGGAAGAATCAGTACCACTTTCGGAGGGCGCATTGTTATTATATCGTTTACAAGTGGTGAAACATGGATACAAATTTAAGTAGGGTTGTGAACACCATAGGAGATATTGTCTACGAATTCTGCAAATAGCGGGTAGGACAAGAGTTCCGAATGGATGAGTTAAGGGATTTCGTAGAGGAGCATTGCGACACCTTTGCTCCTGCTTCGCCAGATCGAATCTTGCGGTGGTTGAGGGAGGCTAGTAAGGTTAGCTACACTCTTGTCAGTATGCGTTCCTAGCCAAAGCTGAGCCGTTTGTGAAGGCAATTAGCAACGTGATGGTGGAGGCGCTGTTCCTGTATGACGTCCCGATGGTGATTATAGACGAAACCTGTTACAGCCGGGCAGCTAGGAATGCTCTGAAATCTGACAGATGGGATACACTGTTTTTTGAGGTTCCAACCTTACCGGGTGTATGCAAAGAGCGGGCCATCGCTACCGACCAAGCCTACCTTCTGCCTGTGATCGACGAAATGTGGGCTCGCAGGGAGCCACTAGGAGAGGATGAACTCAAATATGACCCACCAAGAGATATCGTTTCTTAAAAGTGCGATTCGGTTTATCGGGTACGCTCTTATTCCTCTACATCTGCCTGCTGCGGCTGTGGTGCTTATCGTCTCGGAAGTGATTGGGGTGATGGAGGAGATCGGACATTGATCGTCATCGGCATGCCAACGCGAGGGGAGCTGCGGGCAGAGACAGCAAGTGACCTCATCAGCTTGACAAAGTACACCAAGCGTGATACTATGTTTCTCCCCGCTTTAGGCAGTTACATTCCAAACAATCGAAATGGCTTGGTCACGGCAGCAATGCAAGTTGGCGCAAGCCATTTGCTGTTTATTGACTCGGATATGCGGTTCCCCGCTGACACCATAGACGAGTTCCTCAACACCCATGTAGGCATCATCGCGGCCAACTGTCGGCAGCGAACACAAGACGCTTGGACCGCCCGAAAGAACGGGCAGTGGGTGTCATCGGCTGGTAGGTCAGGCATTGAGCGGGTTGATTCTGTCGGAACCGGCGTAATGATGATCGACATGAATGTTTTCCGAGGACTTGAGCCACCGTGGTTTCCATTTGAATGGGACGCGGGAACTGGCAAGTATGTCGGGGAAGACGTTGGCTTTTGCCGTAAAGCAACTGCTGCGGGCTACCAAATCTGGATAGATCACACGCTGAGCCAACAGGTTCGGCATATAGGGACGGTGGAACTGGGTGCTCAATAAACCTGAACATTGTGCAACATGCGTGCTGGGATGTGCGCCGTTCGGCAAAATGAGCGGCTACGTTCCAGCCAGCGGGACGGGAGAGAACGGTGTCCTCATCGTCCTGGAAGCCGCTGGAGCGGACGAAGAAGCTCAAGGCACCCCGCTGGTAGGAGCAGCCGGACACTTCCTGTGGAGCCAGCTGAAGAGGATTGGAATTGAACGAGACGGATTTAGGATTCACAACGTTCTTAGTTGTAGGCCACCGGGGAATAAGCTTGCAAAGATGCCCTACGAGGCAGCGGCAATTTCTCACTGCGCCCCCCTGCTCGACGGAACGATCGTGGATCATGTCAAGCAGGCGAGCGAATGTGGGAAGACCCCTGTTATCCTTGCACTTGGCCGCATTGCTTTCAAGCGAGTAATGGGCTATGACAATAAACATCCCATCATGCGTGCGGATTACATCAACTATCCGCACTGGAACGAACGATATGGGGTATGGGTGGTCGCTGGTGATCATCCCAGCCATATCATGCAGGGGAATAACCATAAGCTTCCAATTCTCTACTTTGGAGTGCAACGTGCGCTTGAGATTGCTGCCTCTGGGCTTCAGACGCCTCGTGCAACGTACCTGGAAGATCCAGTTAATGGAACGTTCCAGAAATGGATCGACGGTTACGTAACAGCTTGGAAAGCTGACCCGGATAACACCTACTTAGCCTATGACATTGAAACACCATTCAAATCTGGAGCGGATGAAGAGGCAGTTTCTAAGGAGACTGACGACGACTACACAATCCTGCGAATCTCCTTTAGTTATGTTCCCGGTATCGCATGCAGCGTTCCTTGGGACGCTGAGCATCTATCTGGGATTGAGTATTTGTTCAGCCTGCCAAACCAGCTTGTTGGCTGGAACTTGGCCTATGACTCCCCACGAGTCAGGGCACAAATGCCAATTCGAGGAACTGAGATAGACGCAATGCTGGCGTGGCATGTCCTTAACACGAGCATGCCAAAGGGCCTTGGATTTGTAACTCCCTTCTACGTCCACGATACCGAGATGTGGAAGCACCTGAACGAAGCACAACCTGCTTTCTACAACGCCAAGGACTCCGACATGACCCTTCGCAACTGGCTGGGCATCAAGCGGGATCTGATTAATAACCAGCTCTACGGCGTCTTTGAGAGTCATGTTATGAAGCTCAACGAAGTGTTGGGTTACATGAGTGGAATTGGGGTGCTGTTTGATAAGGAAGCTCGCAAGGCAGCTGAGGAACAGTTGGCAGCACAGTTGGCGGAGACTGAGCTAGCGATTGATGCAGCAATTCCGCTGGCTGCGAAAGCACTCAAGGTTTACAAGAAGGAGCCGAAGGATGTCACAGGACTCATCCAAGTCGAGGGACGACGAACTACAAAACGTTGTTCTCAATGTGGTCATCTCGGAGTTAAGGCAGATCACTTCAAGTCAGTCGGTAAGAAAAAACTCAAAGCTGGTGAGGAAGAAAATCCTTGCTATAATTCCGCTGCTGAGAAAGCTGAAGAAGTAACCCAACTGTGGGCCAAGCCACTAGAGTTCAAGATTTCCAAGGTCAGTCTAGGCAGGTATCAGCGGGTGTTTGGGCATGAAGCTATCATCAACCGCAAGGAATCTCGGGTCACGTATGATGAAAATGCTCTCAAGTCACTCAGAAAGAAGTACCCGAGCGACCCACTATACCCCCTTATCGGCGCATTTAGAGGAACTCAAAAGCTACTTTCCACATATGTCGGTATCACACTGGAGAGTGAGGGTGTTAGAAGAGTTCGAGGGGGGATGCCTGTTGGAAGTGATGGACGTGTCCACACTACTTTTTCACACAATCCTAGTACCCTCAGACTAGCAAGTCAGAATCCAAACCTCCAGAACCTCCCACGCCCAAGCAAAGACAAAAATGACCCAGCTAATCTTATCCGCAATTTGTTTGTGGCTGCGCCCGGCCATGTGCTGGTTGCAAGAGACTTTAGTGGCATCGAGGCTGTCTTGGTTGGATATGAGGCAAAGGCTCCGAATTATATTAGGCTCGCTAAGCGGGATGTTCATAGTTTCTATACTGCTTATGCTCTCAATGAGTTGGATGGACGTATTTCAGCTAACGATCTTCCTCTGCTTAGTTGGGATGACGATAAACTATTTACGCGCCTTGCGGAAATAAAGGCTGAATTTGGTGCTGACCGCAACTCCCTCTACAAGCACCTGGTGCATGCCATCAACTTCGGACAGGGCGCGAAGGGAGCGCAGGAAAAGATTTACAAAGAAACTGACGTGATGTTCGATGTGAAGCTCATCCAACGAGTGATGGGCCTTTACAAAGAACTGTTCCCCGAAATCCCGAGGTGGCACAATGAAATCAGAGCCCAAGCCGACCGAGACGGATATGTCAGAAATGCTTTCGGATACGTTCACCGATTCAACCGAGTGTTCAGCTACAAGAAAGACATGGGAGTTTGGAAGCGAATCCCCGGAGACGATGCTGAAGCAGTTCTTGCTTTCAGGCCCCAATCCAACGCTGCGGGCATCATTAAGGAAGCGACCATGCGGCTGTTCTTCAATCGTTTTGACGATGCCGGACAATACTTGCGTCTTCTCATTCACGACGAAATTTTCTGCGAAGTGCCGGAGGAGAAAGCACAGAGCGTTGATGATATCCTGACCGAAGAGATGGAGCGGCCTGTGAAGGTCATGCCCATGCCTGCAAGCTGGAAGATGGGTGAATATATGACAGTCAACACCGAAGGGAAGATGGGAGTTCGGTGGGGAGGCATGAAATGATTATTCTACTGCACCACTATAGTGGACAGGTGGAAAGAATTGCTGCAAGTAACATTGAAGTTGATCCAAGCTATGACATGGTGTTGATGTTTGTCAAGGATGGCAACATGGAACGTGTCAGTCTTTTCGACGTTTATAAAATGGAGGTTTTGTTTGAGTAAACCAACAGTATACCTAGCCGGTCCTTGGGACGACCGGCAGAAGATGCCAGCCATTTGTGACCTGTTCGAGCAGGCTGGGTTTGAAATTACCCACAAATGGTGGCTATATGAAGCTAGTAAGGGAGAGGATGGCAAGACGCCTGGCCCAAAGTTTGGTTACGAATGTGCAATGCACGACTACAATGGGGTCAAAGATGCCACTATGTTGGTTATCCTGAATTCGGTATATTCAGAAGGTAAAGCCGTTGAGCTTGGTCTTGCGCTAGCTTGGGAAAAGTATATCTGCGTCATCGGAAGGAACGTCACAAATGTGTTCCTGAATCTTCCGGTTCACAAGGTTGATTTTCCACACGAAGCTCTTGAGTGGGCACGGAATATAGTACGTAAAGAGGAGTTTGTTTAATGGCACAGCAACTAAAGCTTGAGATTGTTTTGAACGAATCAGGAAACATCACGGTCAATGGTCCGCTGACGAATAAGCTGATTTGTTACGGCATGCTCACAGCTGCCCAGCAAGTGATTCAGGATTACGACCCAGCCAAGAAATCGTTGATCGAAGTTCCTGACTTCGTTCCACCAACGGATTTCCGAGCGCCACAGCATGAAGGATAGTTGTGGACGAAGAGCGGATGAATAAGCCGTCTCCTGATGCGTTTGGGCTCAATCTCTCCAATTACACTGAAGCCATAGATTGGCTGAGGGACTTCATTCACAAGCATTATGGTTTGCGGGTAGGCAAGGTTGTCCATGACGCCTACCCGAACATCTGGCGCTGTTATGACGTGGACGGGGAGATTATAGTCAACATAGGACATGACATGATGGCTAGGCTGGCATTGGTGCTGGAACACATGGACTGGCTCTACGAGGAATCGGTGAAAGAAGCGGAAGAAGAAGAGCTAAGAAAGCAGTACGAGGAGGACGATGGCGCTTGACCAAAAAAGGATTGGCCGTCCTCCAATTTACTCCAAAGATGAGCGAAAGCTTAGGGACAAAGAAGGACATAAAAGGCGAAGACTTGCTCTTCAAGCAGAAGTAAATGCCTTAAAACATAAGCTGGGCTGCGTTTTCTGCGGGACTAAGGAAGGTAAGCTTGAGTTCCATCATCCAAACGGAGCGGAGAACAAATATAGCAGAATCAGCAATATCCAACCTAAAAAGAAACTTATCGCAGAACTTGAGAAGGTAGTAGTTTTATGTTCTGTGTGTCATAGAGTTGGGCATGCTGTAGAGAGGAAAAGGGATGAGCAAGGTAGATTCATTCATTGTTCGTGACAGCGGAGAGCGGAAGAAGTTCGAAAGCGGCATGGTCCGCGACACGCAGGAGGGAAAGGTTGACTGGTGGCGCGTCTATGTGGGTCCGATGCTCAAGCGTTGGGCGATTCACGTTACCAAGGGAGCTACGAAGTATCCTGACGTGACTGTGGGTGTGCCGAACTGGACGCTGGCTGCTGGGCCTGAGGAACTGCATCGGTTCAAGGCGAGTGCGGCTAGGCACTTTGCGCAGTGGCTGGCGGGTGATGTTGACGAAGACCACGCGAGTGCCGTTTGCTTTAACATCAACGGTGCTGAATATGTGAAGGAGAAGCTAGCCGAAAGAGACAAGCATGAGGTGTAACCAATCTGGTTGTGCCTGCACCACCTGTCAAGAGTGCGGTCATGATTATCCATGCGTGTGTTCTCTCAGGGAACGCACCAAAGTGATGCAAGAAATGATCAAGGACAGGATGAACGCCGAGCAAGACCCAGAAGCCTCAGATGATTTCCTTTATCTGCTTAGTGACCTTCTGGAAGACTGGAGCATACGATGAAACTCTTCCACAAGGGGAAAGACGGCGGTCCCGAGAGCACTGTTACCGGCTACTGGCTGATTGAGTGGAAGGGCGGCTTTAGTGTTGCCCTGCTCAAGTTCGATAACGGCAGCAGGGAAGCGTTCTATACGCATGCTTTTAACGCCATCAGCTGGCTCCTCAAGGGCGAGCTGCGTGAGCAGTATGAAGCATGTCAAGAATGCACTGGTGAAACATACAAGCCAAGCTTTAAACCAATCGTCACCACGAAAGATACTTTTCATAAGGTGAGCAGCCGAGGCGTAAGCTGGGCACTAACCTTCCGTGGTCCGTGGGTTGAGCAGTGGAACGAATATCTTGAAAAGGAAGATAGATTTAGAACGCTTGCGAGCGGGAGGGTTGAAGTTGACAACTAAGGAATACGAAGATTACGTCTACAGCCGCTGTCAGTCCTATACAGATGCGAACTACTGCGTCATTGCGCTGAACGAGGAAGCTGGCGAGATTGCAGGTTGGTGGAAGAAGCACCAGCTAAGAGGCAATCCGACAGGGAAGCTCACGGTAACTGACTTGAAGGGAGAACTCGGTGACGTTCTTTTTTATCTCACTCGTCTTTCTCATCATTATGGTTGGACATTGGAAGAGATCATGAATCACAACAAGGCGAAGCTGGACGATGGGGTTGAGAAAGGGATGAAACAGATTGCCTAATGACTACAACAAACTGGACTGTGGGTGTATTGCCAGACCCTATACTACATGGTTCTGCATTAAACATGCGTTGGAGCTATTGGAGATACTACGTGGCTAAGTGTTCCATGCATCCAACGTATAAGGCAGCGAGGAAGCCGTTGCTGCCTTGTGTTGATTGTTGGCGGATTTACATCGAAAGGTATGACAGCGAAAATGCCAGCAAATCTAAATAACCCCTTCGGCGAATCCTGCTGTGATGGTGGTGAGTGTCCTAAGGAAGACAGATCAGCCCAACCTTGTGGCTGTGACAAGGGAACTAACTGGTTGTGTGAGCGACATCGAGTTGAGCAGGAGCTTTGGGAGCAAAGCAGTGACGAAGGTTCTTGACTTCGGTTATGTAGAGTTGATCGAACACTGGGGCAGCGACGAGCGCATCATCGAAGCTGCGAGGATGAGCACGAATAAGGGGTTTCAGGGCTGGGGTGGCGAGCATAAGCCACACTGTCATGCAGAAACCTTCAAGTATCCATGCGACTGCCCGCTAGATACCGTTGGGGATGAGAAGCTACTCAAGTTCCTCTGGGACAACAACCACCACACTCCATTCGAGATGGCGGGACTCACTTTCGAAGTCCAAGCACCTATCTTCGTGTTCCGCGAGTGGCATCGTCACCGCACCCAATCATACAATGAACTCTCGGCTCGCTACACCCCGATGCCGGACATGAACTACATGCCAACCCCAGAACGGTGTCTGCTTAGCGACCCACTCAACAAACAATCCACAGGCACTGGAACAGTGCTTACCCTAGATTCAGCCCTAGAATGGCTGGCGGAGCTAGCCGAATCGTATGAGCAAAGTGAGCGTGTCTATCAAAGCGGACTTCGACGGGGCGTGCCTAAAGAAATTGCTCGACTTCCTATTCCAGTCGGGCGTTACAGTCGAATGCGAGCCTCAGCAAACTTACGCAATTGGCTTCAGTTCGCCACCCTCCGAACAGGAAGAGGAGCCCAGCGAGAGATTCAAGACTACGCGCAAGCGGTCTGCAAAGCGATCGAAGCGCACTTCCCAAGAACCTATCAACTCTGGAGGGGGTGATGCCAAATAACACCACAGGATCCGGTCTACCCACCAACTAATCCGTGGCCTATAATAGAAAAGCCTAGCTAGGATCTCTCCCGGCTAGGCTTTTTTAGTTTCTATTCAATTACTCAATCACGACCATCGTCGCGGGTCTGCATTTGTTTTCCTTGATATAATCATCAGCTGCGGTTGCGCTCCCATCGTCTGGGTCTAGGATCATACCTTCTTTAATCATCACCCAGTGGCCTGCTTCGTCCATCGTGCCACCATTCATACCGAGGATGCCAGTTGCTCCGTCTAGGTAGTCACGTTTCCGGTAAACTCTCTTGACCGTGAACCCAAAGGCTTCAATCACCTTCTCAACCTGCCAGAGAATCAAGCCTCTACGTTTGAGTTTAGGATCGTCAATTGTCTGCCTGACCACCTGAGAAACATCAGCGTAAGGAGCGTTGAGAAGCATTGCAATTGCTGCTACCCCACAGTCCCAATCACGTCGCTGCGGGACTACCTTGGTTCCCTGTGTCATTATTTCTCCCACCACAGTGCTAGGCTCTGGAGCTTCTCAAACGTACATCCAGCCATGACTGGTCCCCAACTGTTCGGTGATGAGCCGCGCTGGATGACTGAGATAATCTCGTTGCGAGAGTTGAAGACTGCACTGCCACTTGAGCCGGGAGCGCCGGGGACTTGGAACAACGTGAAGCTGACTTCCATTCCCTTGAACACTGTTTTCTCAGCAGCTATTTGTCCGACAGTGACGACTGGAAAAATCTGCCCCAGTGGGTGACCAATGACGGTTACTGGATCGCCGGTTACTGGAGCCACGGTTGCCATCTTGATAGCAGGTGCTGAGTAGGCTGGAGTTGAAAGGATTGCCAAATCATTGGTCGGGTCTTTCATCTCATAACCAACCGGCTCTCCTTTGATATAATGCTTAACCATCGGAGCAGCATCAGCTATACAATGATAGGCTGTTAGCCAGTAATGCTTAGATTTGTTAATGCTTGTGGCTGTACAGACGTTATCAAACGTCGCATTGCCCGCTTCATCATAATAAATTTGGGCAATGGGTGCGACCGAATCGAATAAAGTGCCTTGGGCCGAGGCACTCGGTATGATAAGAAAAGCCGCGACGAGCGCGGCTAGGAGTTGAATTTTCATATCGGCCCCTTTGGGTTATGCCTTTTTGATGATATCTTTCATGGTTTCGAAGGTGGTTGACTTTGACCAGCTGCCACAACCCATGCACTGGAAACGTCTGTAACGACGAGTACGAGTGATGGCATAGCCGCGTGACTGAAGTTTGTTCTCGCCGCAGACTGAACATCCGCCCCTGCCGTCGACCAGGCCGCGATTTGGATGGTCAAGGACGAGGCCACGGAGACGAAGATAGGCTTCCTCTAGGACAAGCACGTCCCTGCGGTTGTGATCTACGATATAAGCCATTGACTTGCGGTCACGACCAAGTGCTCGAATCCACTGCTCAGGCTTGATGGCGTTCTTTTCGTCTTCCGTGCCGAGGAATTCACTGATGGTGATAAGCCGGTTGTTGCGGAGCTTCAGGCGGTTACGAGCGATCTTCCATGTATCAAGCTGGCTGAAATTCGGCGGCAGGATTGGAAGCCTGTGATACAGCAGCCGGGTGTTGATGAACGGTAGGTCATACCATGTGGAGAAGTGCCCCAGCCAGACATCAGCAGTGAGCATGCGGGTTGAGATGTCGATGAGGAGACGCTTTTCTGCTTTAATAAGGTCTTGTGACTTGTCTAGGTAGTCGAGAATGTTAAGAACTTCAACCTTTCCATGCTCAACGAACTTCGAACCAAACGTGAGAACGATTCCGAAATCCGCATTGAGGTTTGATGCTTCAATGTCGTAAGCGAGGATTTTCAAATCTTTACTCTCCAATGTCTTCGGGCCGATCTGACTTGACAAAAACGGTTTGCGCCGCTGAGTATCGAATCTTTCCAGCCGATTGTTTGAGAACCGCACGAAACTCGTATGTTCCTGGTCGTAGCCTGATCTCGAACGTGTGATGAGTCCAGTCTACGTATTCATCTAACTGACGTGATGTATAGCCTCCGCCTTCTTCTCCGTTCCACTCGATGCCTATTTCACGATTGTCCTTGTCCACGGGAACAGTGACCATTGCGCGGAATTTAATCTCATGCCCGAACAGAACGTGGGCAGGGAGAGTTAGGGTTGGGGCAATTGCTAGGGCTAGGGCGAGAATTGCGTGGATAAACATGGTATCACGGGAGAGGCTGGATTGTCAACAATTTGGGGCGTTAGCGGAGGAATTCGCAGCAGCGGTTCAACCAGCCGTTGAGGAAGGCAAGCTGGGATTTGTCCCGTAGGACGATACGGCCAATCATCTTGATACGCTCACCAACCAGCAAGTTGTTTATTTCTCGAACATCCCGCTTGGAAAGTGCATCAAGAGTCTGTGGCCCAAGAACGCCATCCATTTCGACTCCAAGCACGCCCTGAAGCCGCTGAATAGCGATGCCCGGACCAGAATTGACTCCAAAATCAACCAGATGAGCCATGAGAAGATGATCAGGAATTCGATCAAAACCCGGACCTTGGACGTATTTGCGTAGATAAATCGCACGAGCTTCATCCTCAGTCACCTTGCCATCAGCCCAAGCATCTGGGTGACTGCGTTCGGCAATGCCGAAGTTCGTGCGGCCACCCTTGTCAGCCGGGTTGTTGGTGAGTCCACCCTCGCGTTTAAGGATGTCGTCGATGATTTGATTAATGTTTCGTGTTCCCATTGATACGTGCTTTAATGTAGGCGAATTCTTCACCGAGCTTGACTTCAATACGTTGAAGCGTGGCAAGAATCTCCGGCATTTCATGCAAATGGTTGGATTTGATTTCTTCTACCGACGCTTCAGAAGCAGGCTTGTCTTTGACTTGCTTATAGATGATGAGCCCTAGCAGCGCAATGACAGCGAGTGGCGAGAGTGAATTGAGCAGCTTGAGCAGTTCAATGATGGTGTCCATTAGTAATCCGTTGGGGGCATTTCGGTCGGCTGCTCCATGTCTGGAGCGAGTTCCGTTTCAGGCATTCCATCTTCCATAGCGTCTGCTTCAAAGAGGCTGCACCGACCTTGAGGTTCGATTTGTCCTGCCACGATCTCGCAGGTGTTAGGTTCGAGGAAGTGGATGCAGTTTTGACAGATCGCATCAGGTCCGAG
>Ga0137435_1000381_pt1 | contig 15191 bp, 15 predicted proteins | sample EasRivERMGT100_2_FD_104904 | JGI IMG/M metagenome (GOLD analysis project Ga0137435, IMG submission 104904) | Soil microbial communities from meander-bound floodplain in the East River, Colorado, USA - East River MetaG ERMGT100_2 | ecosystem: Environmental > Terrestrial > Soil > Floodplain ... | reverse complement strand
TGCACTGCACGAAGGCGTGGTCGTAGCGCAGCTGGATTGCGTATGCAGAGGTCTCTCCGGCCCCGGCCCCGGCCGCCGAGCCTACGAGAAGCCCGCCGCCGGCGCCGGCCGCTGCGCCGCTGCTTCCACCCACAGCTGCCCCGGCCGCGGCGCCCACGGCGGTCCCGACTGCGGCGCTTTTCGCCACGCTGTCGCTGGCCGCCTGCGAAGGCGAGGTTCCGCCGACTTGCACGTGGGCGTAGTCGCCGCACTCGCGGTCATCGTATCGAAACTGGTCGAAGGTCTTCCACGTCCCCGGCAACACCAGCACGCTGGGACCCGTGGGTATGCTCACGCATGCGCCAAGCAGAAGCGCTGCCGTCAGACCGGGCGAATATCGCAGGAGCTTCATGGTTTCCCCTGCAGACGCTAACCGCCGGGAGGCGGCTGCGGCGTCACGCGCTGCCAGCTTCCGGCGCATTCCTTGACGTACGGGTAGTAGGTCTTGGATTCGGCGCAGTAATACCAATAGCCCTGAGGCTGCGGCGCAGGAGCCGTTTCCGGACTGCCCTGCTCGATGTAGGTCGTCGGCGCGGCCGGGACCCTGATGACCGGCGGGTAGTAGTACGGTGGGTAGTAATACGGCGGGTAATACCACCAGGGATTATACGGAGCGCCGATGATCACGCGATACTGGATCTGCCCGCGGTTATGGGCGAGCGCGGGCGCGCCCGCAGTTGCGCCCGACAGAACCGCACTCAACACAAGGGCCGCCTTCACCCGCTTCACGATGGCACCTTCCATCTGTTTGCCGGAACCATGCTAGCAAGGACACCTCGCCGCAGGAGTAACCATTTGTCACACTGTGGCAGTTCCGTTAGAGGCTGTAACGCGCCGGATGGATGAGGGACTACAGGATCACGACGACTTGTTTGAACCAGGAGTCGGATTCAGTCGATCTTCGCCCCGGAACGCTTCACGACTTCGGCCCACTTGGCGGAATCCCTGCGTATCGTCTCGGCAAAGTCCTCGGGCGTGCCGCCCGCGGGCTCGTCTCCGATTTCGCCGAACCTCGCCTTGAAGACGGGCGAAACGATCGCCTTGTTGATCGAGGCGTTGAGCTTGTCGACGACGGGTCGCGGCATGCCCGCCGGCCCGATCACTCCGCTCCAGGTCGCAGCCTCGTACCCGGGGACCCCTGCCTCGGCGATCGTCGGCAGGTTCGGAAAACCTGGCGATCGTCTCGGACCGCTCACGGCGAGCGCCTTGACCTTGCCCGAGCGCGCATGCGGAGAGATCGAGTTGAGGCTTTCGAACATGACCTGCACGTGGCCGGCGATCAGGTCGTTGATGGCCATCGCGCCGCCCTTGTAAGGCACGTGGACGATGTCGGTGCCGGTCATGTACTTGAACAGCTCGCCGCCCACGTGTCCCGGCGAGCCGTTGCTCGAGGACGCATTCATGAGTTTCCCGGGGTTCTTCCTGGCGTACTCGATCAGCTCGCGCACCGAATTCACCGGGAGCGAGGGCGACACCGCGAGCAGCAGGTGCCCGCGGGTCACGAGTGCGATCGGCTGCAGGTCACGCTCGATGTCGTAGGGAAGCTTCGAGACCATGTGGCGTGTGATCGCGAGCGCACCTACCGGTCCCATTCCTATCGTGTATCCATCCGGTGCCGATTTCGCTACGAGGTCTATTCCGATCGTCAGCGCGCCGCCGGGCCGGTTCTCGACGACGACCGGCTGCCCGAGCGAGGGCGGCATCTCGGCGGCGAGAATGCGCGCGACCGTGTCCGTGGCGCTTCCCGCCGCCTGCGGAACGATCATTCGAACCGGGCGCTCGGGATATCCCTGCGCGGCCGCGGAAATGGAGAGCGCCGCCAGCCCCGCGCCGAACAACAAGCGCTTCATGTCAGTCGGCGCGGATGTTGTTGTCGCGCACGACCTTGCCCCAGCGCTGCATCTCGTCCGCGAGCCACTTCTGCAGCCCTTCGGGCGGGCTGACGACGAGGTCTATGCCGAGCGTTTCGGTGAGCAGCTTGCGCACGTCGGGCAGGTTGAACGCCTTGACCAGCTCGGCGTGGAACTTGTCCATGACCGGCTTGGGCACACCGGCAGGCGCGAAGACCGCCCACCACGCCAGCGCGGAAAAACCCGGGAGGCCCTGCTCGGAGAGCGCAGGCACATCCGGCATCGCGTTCGAGCGCTTGTCGCCGGTGACTGCAACGGCACGAAGCTTGCCGCCCTTCACGTGCGGCGTGATCACCGCTACCGAACCGATGGCGAGGTCCACCTGGCCGCCGACCGCGTCCGCCGTCATGGGCCCGCCGCCTTTGTAAGGGATGTGAATGAGCCTGATGCCGGAGGCCTGCTGCACGAGGATCATGGTGAGGTGACCGAGGCTGCCGTTGCCGACCGAGCCGATGCTCACCGTGTTCGGTTTCGCCTTGGCCGCGGCCACCACGTCGGCGAAGCTCTTGTAGGGCTTCGCGGCAGCCGTCGCGATCGCCATCGGCGCGGTGCCGATCAGCATCACCGGCGCGAGGTCTTTCACCGTATCGAACGGCAGGTTCGGGATCAGAAACGGGTTGACCCCGTGGGTGTCGAACACGAAGATGAAGGTGTAGCCGTCCGGCGGCGATTTGGCGACGAGCGCCGCGCCGATCGAGCCGGCCGCGCCGGGCCTGTTCTCGACGACGAACTGCTGCCCGAGCGACTCGGAAAGCTTCGCACCTATCAGGCGCGCCATGGGGTCCGTCGAGCCTCCGGGCGGGAACGGCACGATGAACTTCACCGGCTTGGTCGGCCACGCGACCTGCGCGGCGGCCGGAAGCGATGCGATCGCTGCGAATAGCATAGCGCCCGCAAGCGCGGCACGTCGAATGTGGACCATGCGTTCTCCTCCCCTGGAGTCGAGAGAGGGCAGGTTACCATTCCTCGCCGTTATAATCCACGGGCGACGAGATCCACTGACTCGCGCAAAACATCCATGAAAATCGCAATGATGGGCTCGGGCGGCGTCGGCGGTTTCTTTGGCGGGCGGCTGGCGCACGCCGGCTACGACGTGAGCTTCATCGCGCGCGGCGCGCATCTGGCGGCGATGCGCGAGCGCGGCATTCTGATCGAAAATAAGCAACAAGGCGAAATCCGCGTGCCGAAGGTGCGGGCCACCGACGACCCGGCGCAAATCGGCAAGGTCGATTTGGTTATCGTTTCGGTGAAGCTGTGGGATACCGAGTCCGCGGCGCGCCAGATCAAGCCGCTCGTCGGGCCGGGGACCGGTGTGCTCTCGCTGCAGAACGGCGTGATCAAGGACGACATCCTGCGCCGCGAGCTCGGCGACGCGGCGGTGATGGGCGGCGTCGGCTACGTCGCCACGCATGTATCGCAGCCCGGCGTCATCCACCAGACGGGCACGATGCAGCGCATCGTCCTCGGCGAATACAACAGCACGAAATCCGCGCGCGCGACCTTTCTCCACGAGGCGCTGGTTCACGCCGGGGTCAACGCGGAGCTGAGCGACGACGTGCGCAGGGCGATATGGGAGAAGTACGTGTTCCTCGTCGCGCTCTCGGCGACCACCACCACCATGCGCATGCCGATCGGGCCAATCCGGGAAAATCCCCAGACGCGCGCATTCTTGCGCGAGCTGATTCGAGAGACCGTCGCCGTCGGCCGCGCCCACGGCGTCGCATTGCCGGAAGACTACGCCGAGAACCGCCTTGCGTTCGCCGACGGGCTTCCCGCCGACATGACTTCGTCGATGCACCATGACCTCGAGCGGGGCAACCGGCTCGAAGTGAATTGGCTCTCGGGCGGCGTAGTGCAGCTTGGAGCGGCGAAGGGTATTCCGACGCCTGCCAACCGCGCCGTGTGCGACATTCTCGCTTTGCACGCAGCCGGGAAGAAGACCTGATTGACCGCTCCCCGACTCACACTGCGCAGGATACGCGCCGTCGGCGTCGAAGTGCCGCTGAAGCTGCCGCTGGGAACGAGCGCCGGCACGATACGCGCAGCGCCGCTGCTCCTGATCGACGTCGAGACCGAAGAAGGCGTAACCGGCCGCGCCTATCTCTTTTGCTATCTGTCCGCCGCCGCGCCGGCGATCGCTTCGCTGCTCGGCGAGATCGAGCGAACGGTGAAGGGCGAGCGCGTCTTGCCCGCAGAGTTATGGGAGAAGCTCGCGCGGCGCTTCAAGCTGATCGGCGTGCAGGGCATCGTGCGCATGGCCATGTCCGGGTTCGACGTCGCCTGCTGGGACGCGCTCGCCGTCGCCGCCGGAAAACCGCTGGTCGCGTTCCTCGGCGGGTCACCGCGCCCGGTAGTTGCGTACAACAGCAGCGGCCTGGGGCTGATGGCGCCTGACGCCGCCGCAGACGAAGCAGAAACACTTCTCGACGGGGGATTTCGCGCGGTCAAGCTGCGGCTGGGCCATCCGACGCTGGACGCCGATCTCGCCGCGGTACGCGCCGTGCGCAAGCGCCTCCCGGACGATGTCAGGCTCATGGTCGATTTCAACCAGGCGCTTTCGCTCGCCGAGGCGCTTCGGCGCGGCCGAGCGATCGATGGGGAAGGTATCTATTGGATCGAGGAGCCGATCCGGCACGACGATTTCCGCGGCTGCGCGGAGCTCGCCCGGGAGCTTTCGACGCCGGTGCAGATCGGCGAGAACTTTTCGCTGCCCGAGCAGATGGCCGAAGCGCTGGCGGCGGGCGCCTGCGACTGCGTCATGCCTGATCTCGAGCGGATCGGCGGCGTCACAGGCTGGCAGCGCGCCGCGCGGATCGCCGCGGAAAAAGATATTCCGATGTCCTCGCATCTTTTTCCGGAAACGAGCGCGCATCTGCTCGCCGTGACGCCGACCTGTCATTACCTCGAATACGTGGACTGGGCCAACGCGATCCTCGCCGAGCCGCTATCGATCGTGGATGGAGCGGCGGTCATTCCCGATCGCCCGGGAACCGGAGTGGTCTGGGACGAGAAGGCGGTGAAGCGCTACGCGATGGCCTGAGACGGGGGCTTGGAGAACGGCCCGAGCGGCGAATCAGTTCGCCTTCGCGCCCGAAGTGCGCACCGCCTGGCCCCATTTCGGAATCTCGGCGGCGATCAAGGCCCCGAACTCCTCGGCGCTGCCGGTGGCGGGCTCGGCGCCGGCGGCGAGGGACTTCTCTCGGATCTCGGGCAGCTGCATGATGCGATTGATCTCGCCGTTCAGCTTCCGGATCGCATCGCGCGGCGTTCCGCCCGGCGCCACGATCCCGAACCATCCCACCGCGTCGAAGCCGGGGACGCCCGCCTCCGCCATCGTCGGCAGATCGGGCGCGGTCACCGTGCGCTGCGCGCCCAGCGTCGCGAGCGCCTTGATTCTGCCGCTGCGCACGTGCGGCAGAGCCGAAGTGAGATCGACGATCGCGATCGGAATCTGTCCCGCCACCACGTCCACGACGGCCGGCGCACTGCCCTTGTATCCGATATGAACGAGCTCGACGCCGGTGATCGACTTCAGCATCTCCCCTGAGAGATGCATCGCGGAACCGATGCCCGTCGTCCCGTAGGCAAGCGAGCCGGGCTTGGCTTTCGCCCGCGCGATCAGGTCTTTCACGGAGTCGATTCCGGAGGCCGGATGCGCCACGATGACCATCGGAATGTCGGCGAGTTTCGACACGGGCGCGAGATCTTTCAGTGGATCGTACGGAAGCTTCATCAGCGTCACGTTGATAGCGAGCGCTCCGGTCGCCGCGATCCCGATCGTATGGCCGTCGGGCGCGGCCTTGGCGACCGCATCGACTCCAATTGTTCCCCCGCCTCCCGGGCGGTTGTCGACGAGCACCGGCTGGGCGAGCGACTTCGCCATCTCCTGGGCGAGCAGGCGGCCGATCGTGTCGGCGCTGCCGCCGGGCGCGAAGGGAACGATGAACCGGATCGCCTTTGCCGGATAAGAGCCGGCCTGTGCCGCGGCCGGACCACTTGCGATGCTCGCCGCAAGCGCGGCAGCAAGGATCGCGATCGCACGAATCATGGCAACGCTACCGCGGTCGCGCGGCGCTCACGCCGGCACGAACTTGAGCCGCCGGATCGTGTCCATGTTGAGCCCCTCTATGCGGATCAGCGCGGTCGGACCCGCGCGCCGCGGCGAGTGCAGATCGTGCTCGTTGTACAGGTGCGCGGTACCCGGCGTCAGTTTATACGATCGGATCGGGCGTGCCTTGCCCGGTTTCTCCACGCTGGCGGCCTCGACGAGTTCCCAGTCGGTCATATGGGTTTCGCCCCGCGCCTGGCCGTAGATCGCCCAGGAAGGTCCATGATCGTGCGGCGGGCTGTCCTTTGCGGCCTGGTACGCGTGCGCGAGGATGCAGAAGTGCAGCTCGGGATCCTCGTAGAGAATCTTGCGCTCGGGCGTCGTTTCCGTGAGGTGCGCCGTGAGGAAGCCCGGGTCCTTGAGCACTCCCTCGAGAAGCGAGCAGACCTGCCGGCGGCCCGCCGGTCCGGGGTCGGCCTTCAATATCTCGTGGCAGGCGGATGCAAACCGCTTGAGGGCAGGATCCATGGGTTCCGGCAAAATCATGAACCCGCCGGTCGGATCGCGTCAAGTAGTATTCCCACCGTTTCGATCGAATCCATGTCCCTCGAGTTCCGTCGCGACGACGATGCGCGTTTCCGAGATCTGCATTCCCGCCAGGATGATGCGCGGTCGCGCAGTGGAATACAATGATATCCAATCCATCCGGACAAATCGCCCGCATGAATCGAGACCCGCTTTTCCCTTGCTTGCTCGCCGCGGCCCTCGTTCTCGCTGCAGCCCCTGCCCTCGCCCCGGCGCAATCGTATCCCACGCGGCCCGTGAAAATCATCGTGCCGACCTCGCCGGGCGGCGCGACCGACCTGTTCTCGCGCGCGTTTGCCCCGCGCCTTTCGCAGATCTGGCGGATGCCGGTGCTGGTCGAGAACCGGCCCGGAGCGAACCAGATCGTCGGCGCCGGGCATGTTGCGAAGTCCGCCCCCGACGGCGCGACGCTGCTCATCTCGGACGCCTCATCGTTCGTGATGAACCCGCACCTGTACAAGAAGCTGCCCTACGACGGCCTGAAAAGCTTCACACCGATCACGGTCCTGGTGCGCTTCCCCTGGGTCATCGCAGTGCACCCCGATGTGCAGGCAAACACCTTTCAGCAGTTCGTGACGATCGCGAAAGCGAAGCCCGGCTCGATCTCGTACGGCTCCTTCGGCCTGGGCTCCTCGGCCCATATCAGCGTGGACTATCTCAAGAACCTGCTGGAAATCGACATCGTGCACGTGCCCTACAAGGGTGCGGGACCCGCGCTCACCGCCCTTCTCACCGGCCAGATACAGATGATGATGGTGACGCCGTTCCTGGTGGAGCCGCACGCTCGCGGGGGCAGGCTCAAGCTCATCGCCGCGGCGACCGCTCGGCGCATCCCCGGGCTGCCCAACCTTCCGACGGTCGCAGAATCGGGCGTGCCGGGCTACGAGGCCGGGACATGGTTCGCGCTGGTGGGGCCGGCGCGCATGCCGCGCGAGATCGTCGCGCAGATCTACGACGATACGCTCGAGGTCCTCCTCGACCCGGTCTTCCGCGAGAAGTATGTGACCCAGCAGTGGTTCGAGGTCGTCGGCAATACACCCGAGGAGTTCGCCCAGTTCCTCAAGTCCGAGTATGCACGCTGGGATCAGCTGATCAAGCTTTCCGGCGTAACGGTCGAGTAGGCTCGGCGCCCCGCTCGCTCACTCTCCGCCCCACACTTCGCGCGCAACGTCCACCACGAGCGCGAGCTTCCGCCACTGATCGTCCTCGGTCAGCAGGTTGCCGTGGTGGCTGCTCGAAAAACCGCACTGGGGACTGATACAGAGGTCTGCAAGCGGTACGTACTTCGAGGCCCGTTCGATGCGGCGCTTGAGCTCGTCTTTCGCCTCGAGCACCGGCGTCTTCGTCGACACGAGTCCAAGCACCACTTTCTTCCCTCTGGGCACTAGGCGCAGCGGCTCGAAGCTCCCGGCTCGCTCGCTGTCGTATTCGAGGAAGTAGCCGTCCACCTTGGTCTCGTTGAATACGGTCTCGGCGACCGGGTCGTAACCGCCTTCGGCGAGCCAGGTGCTTTTCCAGTTGCCGCGGCAAGTATGCATAACGATGGTCATTCCCGGCGGCCGGTCGGCAAGCGCCGCATTGACCGCATGGGCGTACATATGCGGGAGCGCATCCGGATCGTCGCCGCGGGCACGGCAGCTCGCCCGGAATTTCTCGTCGCACAGGAACGAGAAGCTCGTGTCGTCGATTTGCAGGTAGGTGCAGCCCGCAGCCGCGAGGTCTCGGATTTCTTCCTGGTAGACGCGGCCGACGTCGCTCCAGAGTCGATCGAGATCCGGATAGGCTTCGCGGCTGATCGCCGCCCGCCCGCCGCGGTGATACAGGATCGAGGGCGAAGGCATGGTGAACTTGGGCGTCTTCTTCGCGACCGACCTCAGATAGCTGAAGTGGTCGAGCATCATCGGGTGAGCGCGGCGCACGCGGCGCTTCACTCTGGGCGTGTAGCGCGGGTCGTCGGACCCGGTGAACTTGTAGGATTTCTGGTCGAGCTCGATCTCGACGCCGTCGATCTTCCCGAGGAAATCGTGGTTCCACCAGCCGCGGCGGTATTCACCGTCGGTGATGCTCTCGAGACCGAGTTCCTCCTGGCGCGCGACCGCTTTACGGATGCAGCGATCCTCGATCGCGCGCAGCTCCTCCGCTCCTATTTCACCGCGCTCGACTTTGGCGCGCGCTTCCTTGATCTCTGCGGGACGCAGGAGACTGCCGACCTGGTCGGCCCTGAAGGGCGGTTTTGCGTTGGCGCTCATCGTCGCTGTCAGCCGGGATTGACTGCAAGCGTTCCCCAGTTGACCATGAAGCCCTCGGAGCGCTCCAGGAAACTCCCGAGGACGGCGAGCATGCGCTCGGGCTGGTCGACCTCGATCGCGTGTGCCGCGTCCCAGACGTACACGAGGTACGAGTGCGGCAGACGGCTCTTGAGGAGCTGCACGCTTTCTTTCGGGATCATGCGGTCGGCGGTGCCGTGAAGGATGAGCGTGAGCTTGTCGATGGAAGGCAGGCGCGCGAAAAGTTCCTCGTCCGTGTCGGGTGTGGCGCCGTAGTGCGGCAACATCTTGCGGTTGCCGACTTCCTGCTCGACCGGCTTCGATTCCGGCGGCAATTTCTCCGGGTGCAGGAAAAGCAGCTTGCGTAGCGCGTCGGCGTCGGCAGGCCGTTCGCCTCTTCCCTTCGGCCGGAAACCCGCGGGACATTCGAGCACGAGATGATCGATCAGCTCCGGCCGCTCGGCCGCGAGCCAGGCAGCGAGGTAGCCGCCGAACGAGCAGCCGATAACGTCGCAGGGACCGGCTATTGCCTTCTCCATGAATTCCCCGGCGAGCGCCGCAAGCCCCCGCATCGACTTCACGGTGTCGTGCGTTCTCGTGCCGTCGAACCCGGGCATGACCGGAACATGCAACGCGAAGGACTTCGCGAGTTCCTCGAGGACGCGCGTCCAGCGCACGCCTCCCGCCGGATGCAGATAGAGAAGCGGCCGACCCTCGCCCGCAACGAAATAGGTCAACTCTCCTGTGGAGAGCGGAATCTTGTGCGCCTGGGGTTGCATCGGAATTTCCTTCAAAGGTCGCGCACGTGCGGCAGCACCCGGTCGCGGAACAGCTCCATGCCGCGGCGGATGACCTCGTCGGGCAGCGTGCCGACCTTCACAGTGAAGTTGAACACGCCGTGACCGAGCTCGCCGTGAATCCGCTTGATCTGCTTGACCACTGTCTCCGGACTGCCGCAGAGCACCGTGCCGCGCTCGATCGCTTCGTCCAGGGTCAGCGTGCGGCGCTTGTCGAGCCGGCTCTTCCATCGATCGCGACTCTCCTCGCTCTCGAAATAGCGCGTCTTCTGAAGCACGATGCGCTGCGAGGCCTGCAGGCCGCCCATCAGAACCTGGTCGAAGTATTTCAGGCCGTGCGCCATCCAGCGCCGCGCCTCATCGTCGGTTTCGGCGATGCAGGTGTGCATGCCGACGAGCACATTCTCAGCTGTCGGCTCCCAGCCGTTTTCCCGCGCCGCTTCCCTGTAGACCCGGATATTCTCTTTCCCGCTCGGCAGATCGGCGAGCAGCACCATGCCCATGGTCGCGCGCATCTCGGCGGCGAACTTCGCCGAGTCCGCGTTGCTCGCCGAGATCACCAGCGGCGGGTGCGGCTTCTGCATGGGCTTCGGCCAGATCGAGATCTGCCGGTATTGGAAGTGCTTCCCCTCCCAGCCGAAGGGCTCAGGCTCGGTCCAGCACCTGAGAATGAGCTGCACCGCCTCGCGCTGCCGCTCCCAGGATTCGCCGGGGGGAATGTTGTAGGCGAGGTATTCGTGCGGAATGCCGCGCATCAGGCCCGCGACGAGGCGCCCGCCGCTCATGCAGTCGAGCATCGCGTATTCTTCTGCGATGCGGATCGGATTGTTGAGCGGAACGAGGTTGCCGATCATCGCGATTTTCACGCGCTTCGTGGGATAGACGAGCGCGCCGCCGATGAGGTTGCAGTTGGCCATCATCCCGTAGGGGCTGAAGTGGTGCTCGTTGCAGCCGACCCAGTCGAAACCGCAAGCCTCGGCGTGGATCATGCTCTCTACGTAGGTCTTGTAGAGCGCGCTCGCTTTCGCCGGGTCGAAATCGCGGTTTGGGAACGGCCAGTCGTGCGACTGAAGGTCCAGATGCGTGTAGGGCATCAGGTGGAAGAAGGAGAACTTCATCGCTATGGTCCGATCCTCGGTGGCCCGGACTGTATACCGCATTCCGGGCCCGATGTCAGCGTGCTTTCGGACTTGCGACGCTGCAGGCGCGCGCTTACTCCTCGGATTTCGTGCGCTCGGTGACGTCGCTGATCACTGCGAGCCGCGCCGGACTGCCGTCGAACTCGAGATTGAAGGAAACGATTTCGACGTTGATTTGCTCGCCGCTCTTCTTGCGGTGCCGCGCCCCGCGCAGCATGTACGAGCGGCTCTGGTCCTGAAAGTCCCTCACCAGCTGGGCGATGTCCTCCGGAGGGCGCAGCTGTTCCGCTGTCATCGACAGAAACTCATCCCTCGAATAGCCGTAGTGTTCGATCGCCGCCTGGTTGACGGCGAGGAAGCACAGCGTCTTGTTTTCCACGACCCACATCGGATGAGGATGGATGTTGAAAAGCATCCGGTAACGTTGTTCGCTGTCTTCAACGGCCTTGAGCGCGCGCGCCTTGTCGGTGATGTCCTTGCCGATGCCCTGGTAGCCCTTGAAACTTCCCTGCGCGTCGAAAATCGGCTCGCCGGTCACGCTCAAATAGCGCAGTTCGCCTGATGGGTCGCGGGCGAGGTATACGAAGTCGGAGAACGACTCGCGCCGCTCGAGCCTTTCGCGATGCTGCTGCCAGACCTTTTCCGGAAGCGGCTCCAGATCGGGAAGGTCCCAGCGCGCCTTGCCGATGAGCCTCGCCGGATCGATGCCTCGTTTTTCCAACCCCGGCAGCTCGAGGAAACGCAGATTCTCGTCCTGGATCCAGTACCAGTCCGAGCTCAGCTCCACCATGCGCCGGAACCGGCGCTCGCTCCCTCTGAGCGCGTCCTGGGCGGATTTGAGCTCGGTGATGTCGTAAACCAGCGCGACAAAGCATTGCGGCGCGCCCGCGCCGTCGCGCACCACCGTTCCGACGATCTGCACCCAGATCGGAGAACCGTCTCTTCGCAGGTAACGCTTGTCATAGACGCGCGACTGTGCCTGCCCCGACAAGATCTGTTCCCGGAACTCCAGATTGGACTCCAGATCGTCTGCATGGGTGATGTCTCGAACTGTCCTTTGCAGCAACTCCTGCTCGCTGTAGCCGAGCATGCGGCAAAGCGCATCGTTGGCGCGCAAAAAACGGCCTTCGATCGATCCGACGGCGACCCCCACCGCGGCCTGACCGAACAGCGCGTCAAACATGGCTTCGCCGTTCGGAACGGCGATCTCATCCTGCTGAATTGACGTCATGTGATGACGGACCCTCCCAGGTCGGTCCAACGCGTTAGTCACGCAGAAAGTGTGCCACCTGCAGGGGACTGGGCGGTATGAACTATGTTGCGGAACCTGGCCGGCTCCGCGCGCCGTCGGGGCTAATCCGCGGGGATCACCGCCCCAGCGTTTCGTTCAGAATCCACGCGAGCCGGATGCCGGCCTTCCTGATCTGGATCTCGATGAGCGGCGCCGCTTTCGAGTAATACGCCTGGTCGATAGTAACCACTCCGGCGATCTTGCTCGCGCACGCAGTCTCTACCGGGAGCAGCGGATACACGACGTTTCTCGCAATCTGATGGCTCTCGCCGATCCAATCGGAAATCGAACCTTTCTCCCAGGCGTTTCGGTCCTGGTCGGCGATCGGCCCCGAGACGATGGCGCGCTCGCCGCCGCGCTCCGCTATCAGCCGCCGCAGCATGTGGACATCCCAGATTGCGTGCAGGTTGATGCTGCCGTAAGGCGGGTTGTCGCGCTCGCCGAAGAAGGACACCTGCACCCGGTTCCCGCCGCGGTCGCCGCGGTTGCCCGCGTGCAGAGGCTGATGGATGTCGCCTACGAGGTGGACCGCCCACTTGAGGGCTTCATTCTTGTACCGCCGGCTTGCCCGTTCGTCTGCGAGGATCTCGATCTGGCGGGCGAGTTGCGCGGAGGCACACCGGCCATTGCGGCAGTATTTCTCGTACCCCACCGTTCCGCAAAGCGGGACATCGTCGTAATGCCAGGAACCCCGCCGCTTTCCCCATTCGGTCTCCTTGATTTCGTCGGCCCAGTTCGCGACCTCGCCGAGCGTGCGCCGGCCGGAGGGCTGGCCGTCCGCGAGGCGATCGTTCCTGAGCAGCTCGAGAACCCCGGCGCCTGCTTTCGCGTTGAGAAAGCGCGCCGCGATCTCGCCGATCATGCGATGCCCCTCGGGGCCCCACGCAACGGCCGCCGGCGCCGGCGCCAGAAGGACGAGCAGCGCCGCGAGGATGCGCGCTGTCAGCAAGGAGCCGTCATGCGGTCACTGCGGCTTGAAGCCGATGTCGCGAGCGAGCTTGCCGTACTTGGCGTAGTCGCTCCTGATCATGTCGCCGAAGAACTCCGGCGGCTCGGTCACGATGATGAGGCCGGCAGCGATCATTTTCTCCGAGACATCCGGCAGCTTCATCGCGCGGTTGATCTCGTCGTTCAGCCTTGCGACGATCTCGCGCGGCGTCGCGGCCGGCGCGACGTAGCCGAACCAGCCGCGAGAGTCGTATCCCGGGACGGCCTCGGCAAATATCGGAAGCTCGGGCTTGTTCGGCACGCGCACCGGGTTGGTGACCGCGATCAGCCGCACCCGGCCCGAGAGCACGTGCGGGGAAAGACTGGTGTAAGCGCCGATCCCGAGCTGCACCTGCCCTCCCATGACATCGGTGATGATCTGCGCTGCGCCCTTGTAAGGAATGTGCTGGAACTTGAAGTCGCCCATTACGGCCAGGTGCTCGAACGCGAGGTGCGGAAATCCGCCTTCGCCGTTCGTCGCCAGAGTCAACCGTCCGGGGTTCGCCTTGGCCCAGGCGATCATTTCGGCCGCCGATTTGAACGGCACGCCGGGATTCGCAACGACGGCAAGATAATTCGTCGCGAGAATCGCGACTGCGACGAAATCCTTGAGCGGATCGTACGGGAGCTTCTTGTAAGTATGCGGCGCCACCACCAGGTTGCCGCCCTGGCCGACGCCGATCGTGTAGCCGTCGGCGGCGGCGTTCTTCAGGACTTCCAGGCCGATCTGCCCGCTCGCGCCGGCGCGGTTCTCGACGATGACCGGCTGCCCGATGCGCTCGGACACCTTCGGTCCGATCAGGCGCGACAGGATGTCGGCGGCGTCCCCGGGCGGGAAGGGGACGATGACCTTGACGGGTCGGGAGGGGTAGGACTGCGCAAGCGCCGCGGAGGCGAATCCCAGGGCAAACGCTGCAAGGATCAGTGTGCGTAGCTGTCTCATCTTCGCTCTCCTCGTTCGATCCGGAAAATTCATTTTACGACTGCGATTGATCTATTTCTAACCTCGGACAACCTATCTGACGTTGAAGACCCAGTCGAAACGATCGGTTTCAGGCTACTTTGCCCTGTTCTCAGGAACGATCTCGGGTTCGATGGTGAATAGCGCGGGCTTGGCCGCATCGACGGTGATGCGAACCCAATGGGAATCCGGGTCGCCGAACACCTCCAGCCGGGTGAAATGGTCGACAAAACGCCCGGTCTTCTTGCTCACCAACGGCTTGTTGACGTGAAAAATGTGCGTGTCGCCATGCACGAACAGGGTCGGCTTGTCGTAGTTTTCCATCTCCGCGGCAACGGCGTTTAGGATGTCGTCAAAGCCGCTCGGCGGCGACTCCTTGGGCGGGTCGACGCCCGGGAAGAGCCGGAAATACCGTCCCTTGAGGGATGGCGTCCAGTGCGTCTCGAAACCGGGGTTCGCCTGCGTGATCAGCACGAGGCCCGGACCGTTCTTCGCCTTGGCATCGGCAAACGCCTTTTTCAACCAGGCAATGTTCGCAGCCGTCCGCTCCGCCGCCTCAGCGTCCATTTCCGGTGTCCGGCCCTTGTTGTCGTTGCTGCCGACGATATGCATGGTCGCAAACTTGACGTTGTTCACGGACCAGGTCAGGTTTTCGCGGAATTTCCCGAACTTTGGATCCTTCGCCTGACTTTCGACGGCGATGCTCCTTCTGCCAAGGCTGCGGCCATCGGGATAGAACATCTCGCGCACCTTGGCGAGCCGATCCAATGGGTCCACTTTCTGCGCCTTGAGCAGGTGGCAATCGGTCCAGTCGTTGTCGCCAGGCGTCAGGATGAACGGATGGCTCGACTCCTGGAACTGCGCCAGAACTTTCTTGAAGCTCTCGTCGGTGCACGGCATCGAGATGGTATTGGGGCTCCGCTCGTATGGCCTCGGATCGGCTTCGAAATCGCCCACGTGGACGACGAAGGCGAGGTCTTCCTTGTTCATCGCCGCGACCATTCGGCCGAATTCCTGCTCCGATTTTTGGGAGTAGCCGGTGTCGCCGATCGCGGCGAACTGGAACTTTTGCGCTACCGCCTGGCTGGCCGCCATCAAGGCGACCACAGTGAGAAGGTTCTTCATCAAGTTGGTCCTGCTGCGATAGGGGTAATGCCGGATTAACGT
>Ga0137435_1000380_pt1 | contig 15212 bp, 14 predicted proteins | sample EasRivERMGT100_2_FD_104904 | JGI IMG/M metagenome (GOLD analysis project Ga0137435, IMG submission 104904) | Soil microbial communities from meander-bound floodplain in the East River, Colorado, USA - East River MetaG ERMGT100_2 | ecosystem: Environmental > Terrestrial > Soil > Floodplain ... | reverse complement strand
GCCGATTCGGCCCACCGCGTTGAGGCGCGGCGCCAGGATGAAGCCGACGTGCGCGCCGCGCAGCGGCTTCCCCGCGAGACCGGCGGTCGCGATCAGCGCGCGCAGCCCGACCCACCGCGAGTCGGCCATCTTCTTGAGGCCATAGCGCACCAAAATGCGGTTTTCGCCCACGAGCGGGACCACGTCGGCAATGGTCGCCATCGCCACATAGTCGAGGAAATGCAGCGGCAGATTCGGCGAGAGACCGAGAACCTGGACGAGCGCCTGCGCCAGCTTGAACGCGACACCCGTGCCGCAGAGGTTCTTGTCCTCCGACGGACAGTCGGGACGGCGCGGATCGAGCACCGCATTGGCGGGCGGGAGCTCGTCGCCGGGCAAGTGGTGGTCGGTGACGATGACATCCATACCGGCAGCACGGGCCGCTCGAACCGCATCCACCGCCGTGATCCCACAGTCACACGTGACGATCAGACCTGCGCCAATCCGTTTTGCTTCTGCGAGACCCGCGGCGCCGAAGTCATAGCCGTCACGAATGCGGTGCGGCACGAACGGGTGCACGGTGCCGCCGGCGCTGCGCAGGATGCGCGTGAGCATCGCCGCGGCGCACTGCCCGTCCACGTCGTAGTCGCCGTGCACCAGGATCGGCGTGTTCTGCCGCACGGCACGCGCCAGCAGCTCGACCGCGACCGGCATGTCGGCCCAGCCGTGTGGGTCGCTCAACCGCTCGAGCTCGGGTCGCAGAAAGGCCTTGGCGAGATCGGGGGAGCCGAGCCCGCGCTGCACCAGGATGGCCGCGAGCACTGCTGGAATGCGGAGCTCCGACGCGAGCAGTCGGGTCGCGTTCGGATCCGCGCTCGCTGTGACGATCCAGCGGGGAGGAATCATTCCTTGGCGTACAATAACACGCCGCAGGCCTCACAACCCTCGATGGTGGCGCCCCGCTGAATCAGCGCCTTGCGCTGCGTCGGCACGGCCGTAAAGCAGTTGCCGCAGGAGCTGCCGTGCAGCGGGTACACGGCGAGCGGTGCCTTGCCGCGGCGTATGCGGTCGTACTTGGCCAGGAGTATCGCGTTGACCTCTTTGGTCGCCTGCTCGCGCTCGATCGCGAAGCGCTCACGCTCGGCGGCGATCTCCTGACGCCGTCCCGCGAGCCCTTCGCGCTGCGCGGCCTGCGCATCCCGAGCGTTCAGCAGCGCATTCTCCGCCTCGGCTGTCTTGCGCTCCGCCTCGCCGACGGCGTCGCCCGAGCGCATGAACTCGGCTTCCTCCTTCGCGAGCACCGTGCGCGCGAGGTCGAGCTCGGCCATCAGCGTAGAGGCTTCCTTGGCGCCGCGCACCCACTCGAGTCGCTGGCGGCGCTGCTCCTGCATCGTCCGGTAGCTCGCGATCTTCCCTTCCAACCCGTCGCGCCGGTCGAGCGCCGCCTGGATTCCCGCGCGCGCCTGGGCGACCACGCGTTCGGCCGCCGCGATCTGATCGTCCAGCGCCTTGAGCTCCGGCTCGAGCGCCTTCACGCGGGCGTCGCAGCCGGCCAGTGCGACGTCCTTGTCCTGCAATGCCAACAACGCCTCAAGATCCGGGTGCACCCTTCCTCCTTGCGTGCTCGACAATCTTCCAGGTAGGACGTTTTGCGTTTCGTTCATTCGCCAACGCTCTCTTTTCTAGAGTCAGTCGTGTCTTGTCCGCTTCAGGGGCGAGATCGATCTCCTGCTGCTTGCGCGCGATTTCGCGATCCAGTCGCCGCGCCTCCAGCCAATTCACCGAGCGCTCGAACACCAGGTCGGGCTGCTCGGTCCCGAGTCCCTCCGCTTGCAGCGACTCGTACGCGCGGGCCGCCGTTTCATCGAGCCGGTCCGGCGCGTCGTCCGCGAGGGCTTCGAACAGGGCTCGGTAGACCGGGAACTCCAGGTCCTCCGCATCGATCGCCTCGACCACGCGGGCCCGCCACGGGGCGCCGGTCAGCATGAGCTGCAGGAGAGACTTCTCGACGCTGGACGGAAGGGCGGTAACGGGCGGTAGAGGGCGGTAGGGGGCGGTAGGTTGCTCTTTCGGGTCCACTTCCCGCTGCAAGACGTCTTTCCTGATTCCTGCCATCTCGGCAACGCGTGAGATGTAGAGATCACGTGTAATCGGGTCCGCGGCAGCTCGGATCGTCGGCAATAGTCTGTCCAATGCTCTTCTTCTGCCCGGCAAACTCCCAAAGAAGCCCTTGCGTTCGAGAATCTGGATTTTCCGCTCGAGCACATCAACCGAGTCCTTGAGGGCCTGCTCCAGAGCGGCCGCGCCTTGGCGCTGCACCAGCGTGTCGGGATCCTCGCCCTCGGGCAGCGTGGCGACGCTGACGCGGAGCCTGTGGCGCAGCAGCACGTCTCCGGCGCGGAACGTGGCGCGCAGCCCGGGATCGTCGGAGTCGTACAGCAGAATGACGTGCGGTGTATGGCGCTGCAGCAGCGCGGCCTGATCGTCGGTAAGGCCCGTGCCGAGCGGGGCGACCACCTCTTCGAACCCGGCGAGCGTCGCGCGCAGCACGTCGAATTGCCCTTCGACCAGAATCGCGCGCTCCGCCTTGCGCATTCCGTGCTTGGCGAGATGCAGGTTGTAGAGCAGCTGGCCCTTGTGAAAGATCGGCGTCTCGGGGGAGTTCAAGTATTTCGGCTCGCCCTCGCCGAGGATGCGGCCGCTGAACGCGACAACGCGTGAGCGCAGATCGTGAATCGGGAAGAGCAACCGCCCGCGAAAGCGCGGGACCTTGGAGCCATCCTCCCGTTTAACGACGAGCCCGGCCTCGAGCAAAACCTCTTCGCGCAGCCCCAATCCTTTCATCGCGTCAAGAAACCCCGAACCCCTGGGCCCAAACCCTAGTCCCTGTATTTGCGCTTGCTCCATCGTGACGTGGCGGGACTCGAGGTAGCTGCGCGCGGGCTGGCCTTCGGGACTCTCGCGCAGCTGGCGCGCAAACCAATCGGCCGCGGTCGCGACCGCGGCGAACAGCGGCTCGCGGGGATCGGGTCCGGTTGGGCCGCCGCGCTCGGGGATGGTGATGCCGACGCGCCGCGCGACCTCGCGCACCGCGGTTGGGTAGTCCATGCCGAGCTTTTTCATGAAGAAGGTGTACACGTCGCCCGCTTCGTGGCAGACGAAACAGTAGAACATTCCCTTCTTGGGAATGACGGCGAAGTTGCGATGAGTGCCGCCGTGAAACGGGCACGGCCCGCGATAATCCGCGCCGGTGCGCTTCAATTCGACATGCTCTCCGATGATTCCCACCAGGTCCGCCGCCTCGCGGACTTGCTCGATGATTTCGTCGGGGATCATTCGGACGGCCGGACGGCCGGACGGCCAGGCGGCCCGTCCACGCGTTCGAGGAGATCCGGAGCAATGACCAATCGGACCGCGCCAATTTCCACTACGACACGACCATCCGAACGGATTTCCGACACGACGCCGACCTTACCCTGTCCCGTTCTCACCCGCTCGCCGATTCCGAGGTCCGCCGCACCGGCCGTCCGACCGTCCGGCCGCCCGGCCGTCTTCTCTATGGCCTCTTCCACTATCCTGCGCGCTTCCTTGGCGGTCGCCTCCGTCACGGCGGCGCGCGCCTGGGCCAGCGCCGCCTCGACCGTCTTCCGAGCTTCCAGCAGGTAAGCGCGAGCCCGCTCGCGGGCATCCTTATCCAGCGCCTTTTCGCGAGCGCGTAGCTCGTGCTCGAGGTGCTCGAGGCCGGCGAGGTTCTGACGCTCCAACTCGAGCTGCGCCGCGCGGGTCTCGAGCTCAGCCGCGCGCGCGTCCATCTCGCGGCCGCGCGCTTCGACCGACGCCAGCAGCCGGTCGAGCGTCCGCTCCGCATCGGGCACGGCGCGCTCGGCCTCGGCCAGCACGTCCGGCGCGATCCCGAGCCGCTTCGCGATCGCGAGCCCGTACGAACGGCCCGGCACACCCTTGAGCAGCCGGTACGTGGGCGTGAGGGTCTCGGCATCGAACTGGAGCGACGCATTCACGATGCCGACCGTCTCCGCCGCGAGCTGCTTGAGCGCGCCGAGGTGGGTCGTGGCCAGCGTAATCGCGCGCCGGCGCGTCAGGGTCTTGAGCGTCGCCGACGCCAACGCCCCGCCCTCGGCCGGATCGGTGCCGCTCCCGATTTCGTCGAGCAGCACGAGCGAGCCCGCGCCGGCTCCGTCCAGAATCTCCCGCAACACGGCGACGTGGGCCGAAAACGTCGAGAGACTCGCCGCGATCGATTGGCGGTCCCCGATGTCGGCAAAGACCCTGGTGAAGACCGGCAGCGACGAATGCGGCCCGATTGGCGGGACGATGCCGCTCTGGGTCATGAGGGCGAGCAGCCCGACGGCTTTGATCAGCACCGTCTTGCCGCCGGTGTTGGGACCGGAGACCAGAATCGTGAACTCGTCGGGCATGAGCTCGAGCGTGAACGGCACCGCATGGTCGATCAGCGGATGCCGCCCATCGCGGATCTTCACGTGACCACCGATTTCTGGAACGAACCCGTTCAGCTCCACGGCGTACCGCGCGCGAGCGCACAGGTCGTCGAACGCGATGCACATCTCCCACGCGGCGGCAATCGCGTGACGCTGCGGCCTGAGCAAGTCCGTCAGCTCGCGCAGCACGCGCAGCACCTCGCGTTGCTCGGCGACTTCGGCGGCGCGCAGCTCGTTCCCGAGCTCGATCACTTCCGGCGGCTCCACGAACACCGTCGAGCGCGTGGCGGACTCGTCGTGCACGATGCCGCCCACCCGCGAGCGGGCGGTGCTGCGCACGGGGATCACATAGCGCCCACTGCGGACCGTCACCGCGGCGTCGGGCGCGCGCTCCGCGGGATCGAGCGCGCCGAGGATCGCGCCGAGGCGGTCCATCACGTGCTTGCGCGCCTCGCGGACATGCGCGCGAGCCCGCGCCAGATCCTTGGACGCGCCGTCGAGGACATGACCGTCTGGGGAGATGGACCGTGCCAGGGTGGTTTCGAGTTCTTTCGCGGGCGGGTCAACTCGGAGCGATGCCGCGCGTCGTGCGTCGTGCGTCGTTTCCAAACGCTTGAGATCGGCTGCGACGACTCGCATGGCGGCAAGCCCAACCGTCAGCTCGGCGAGCGCGGGGGCTTCGAGCGCGCTCCCGGCCACGCCGAGCAGCGCCAGAGTCGGCGCGATGTCTGGGACGGGCTCGGCCCGGATCGTTTCGTCGGTGATGAGCAGCGCAGCCAGCTCGGCCACCTGCGCGAGCGCGGCACGAATCGAGACGGCATCGGTGTCAGGCAGTCGGGCGGCGATGCGAGCGGCACCAAGCGGCCCTGCGGCATGAAGCGCCACACGCGCCAGGGCCTTGGGGAATTCGAGGGTCTCTAAGACTTGGTCGATGCTGCCAACTCCTCGCGGACGATCTGGTTGATCAGCTTCCCGTCCGCCCGTCCTTTGAAGCGTGGCATGACCATGCCCATCACTTTGCCCAGATCCTGCGCGCCGCCGGCAATCGCTTCTCGCACCGCAGCGCGAATCTCCTCCGGCGGCACCGCTGGCGGCAAGAACTCCTCGAGGGCTTTGATTTCGGCGCTCTCGGTCGCAGCCATTTCGGTGCGCCCGACCTTCTCGTACACCTCGACGGACTCACGCCGCTTCTTGATCCCGCGCCGCAACACTTCCCCGGTCTCATCGTCCGACAGGGGGTGATTGAGCTCGAGTTCTCGGTTTTTGACGTCGGAGATGATGGTGGAGAGGAGGAGGGTGCGCGCCTGATCGCGTTGTTTTCTCGCTTCATTCATCGCGGCGCGCAGCCGGTCTGCTAAGCTCGGAGCAGCCATTTACGCGTAGCGCGGCCTGCGATTCTTGCGGCGAGCCGCATTCATTTTCCGCTTCTTGCGCTCACTCGGCTTTTCGTAGTGACGGTGCTTGCGCAGGTCGGCGAGAATCCCTGCCTTCTCACATTTCTTCTTGAACCGCTTGAGCGCACGCTCAAAGCTTTCGTCATCGTGAATGATGACTTCCGGCATAAGGCTCCGTTTTCCTAAGTGGGTAGAGACACACGAACTTAGCTATGGTGCGCGGGACCGGCAAGCCTAGCCCGGTGGCCAATGCATGGGCCGACCACCCAGAACATGCAAATGCAGGTGAAGGACCGTTTGGCCGCCGTCCGGGTTCGTGTTCAGCACAACCCGATAGCCCTTGGTTGCAATGCCAGCGTCTTTGGCAATCTCGCTGGCAAAGGACAGCAGGTCGCCGAGCATTTTGCCGTCATTGGTATCGTTCAAAGTGCTGACGTGCGTCGTCGGGATGACCAGCAGGTGAGTCGGGGCCTGCGGATTGAGGTCCTTGAAGGCAAGCGCGTTAGGCGTGCGCTTCACGATCGTCGCCGGGATCTCTCCCGCCACGATCTTGCAGAAGACACACCCTCCGCTCACTCCTCCGCTCCCCGCCGGCGCCGGGGGGGGGCCTCCTCGAGCCCGAGCGCGCGCCGGATCGTATCCCAGAACTTGCTCCCGCCCTCCTCCAGCGGCGGCTGATCTTCGACTTCGCTCAGTTTTTCGAGCACCCGCCGCTGTTCCGAGGTCAGTTTCGTCGGGGTCCAGACGTGGACCCGCACGTGCAGGTCACCATGACCACCTTCCCCGAGCCGCGGCAGGCCCTTGGCACGCAGGCGATAGGCCATGCCGGTCTGCGTCCCCGGCTCGATGCGCAGCATCGCCTGGCCGAACGGCGTGGGCACTTCGACGTCAGCGCCGAGCGCGGCCTGCGTGAACGTGATGCCCAGGTCATAGACGAGGTCGTCGCCGTGGCGCTCGAAGCGAGGATCGTCCTTGATGTCGAGCACGGCAATCAAGTCGCCACGCGGGCCGTTGCGGGGCCCCGGCACCCCCTGGCCGCGCAGCGTCAGGTAGTGGTGGTCCGCGACGCCGGCCGGGACATCGATCTGAAGCGTCTTCTCGCCCTTCACGCGCCCGTCGCCGCCGCAGCGCGCGCAGGGACTGTGCACCACCGTGCCTTCCCCCGCGCACGTGGGACAGGGTGACACCGCGAGGAATTGTCCGAACAGCGACTGCGCCTGGCGCCGTACCTCGCCACCGCCGCCGCAGGTGCCGCATGGGACCGGTTGCGTGCCCGTCCGTGCCCCCGTGCCGGCGCATTCAGGGCACGTCTCGAGGCTTTTGATGCGCACGGTCTTGGTGGTGCCGCTCGCGACCTCGGCAAGCGTGAGCTTCAGACCAACTTTGATGTCGTGCCCGCGTCGCCGGTCGCGGCGACTGCTACTGCCGAACAGGGTTTCAAAACCTCCAAACCCTTGACCACCTCCAAGACCGAAGTCCCTCATGAACACCATCAGCGCTTCGGACAGATCGAAATGCATCGAGTTGAAGCCGCCGCCCTGCGCGCCACGGCCGACGCCGGCCATACCATAGCGGTCGTACGCGGCCCGTTTCTCGGGATCGCGCAGCACTTCGTACGCTTCGGTGACCAGCTTGAATTTTTCCTCGGCCGCCTTGTCGCCATTGTTGCGGTCGGGGTGGCACTCCATCGCGAGCTTGCGGTAGGCTTTCTTGACCTGGGCTTCGGTGCAGTCGCGCGAGACGCCGAGCACGGCGTAGAAGTCCTGCTTCATGCTATTCGAGCAGCTCCCCCACGAGCTGCGACGTGTGATTGACGAGCGCGGCGATCTTGTCGTACGCCATGCGCGTGGGCCCCATCACGCCGATCACGCCCGTGAGCGGGCCGAACCGATACGGCGAGGTCACCAGCGTGAACGTCGACAGCCGCGCGTCGGCGTGCTCCTGCCCGATGCTGATCGTGAGTCCTTCGCCGCCGCGCGCGCTGAGCGCCTCGCGCAGCAGGTCGCGGCGCTCGGTGACGTCGAGCAGCCCCTGGAGCTGGGCGCGGGTCGCGAACTCGGGTTGGCCCGCGAGCGGCTGCGTGCTGCCGAGGTGCACGGGCCCCCCCGCCCCGCGTGCGGCGACGGGGACTTCGAACAGCTCGTCCGCTTCCTGGATAAAGATGTTGAGCAGCTCCGAGGAGCCGGGCTCCGGCGGGCCGGCATCCCGCAGTCGCTGCGCGAGACTGGCGCGAATCTCCTTCAGCGTGAGCCCGGCGAGACGCTCGTTGAGCACGACGGTGACCTTTTGCACCGCCTCCGACGCCAGCTGCGAGGGCACTTCGACGAAAATCGTCCGCACCGCGCCGCTGCGCAGGGCCAGCACGAGCAGCAGGCGCTCGCTGGAAACCTGGAGCAGATCCAGCCGCTCGAGCACCGCTTCTTCAAGCGTGGGGCCGACCGCTACGCCCAGCTCATTGGTCAGGACGCCGAGCACCTGCGCCGCGCGCGACAGAATCGTCTCGACGGCGCTGCGCTGCCCCTCGAGCTCCCCGCGAAGGCGCTGCGCCTGCGCGGGCGCGACCAGCGGTGGCCGCATCAGGTAGTCGACGTACACACGATAGGCAAGGTCGGTCGGAATGCGCCCGGCCGAGGTGTGGGGATGATACAGGTATCCCTTCTCCTCCAGGTCGCTCATCGTGTTGCGAATCGTCGCCGGAGACAGCCCCAGCTGGTGGCGCTTGGAAATGGTCCGGCTCCCCGCCGGTTCGGCGGTCTGCACGTAGGTCTCGATCACGGCCTCGAGCACCTGACGTTCGCGGTCGGTTAGCGGCGCGGTCATAGGGTTGAGAGTTCGTGCACCAATGAATCTAATCTTAACCAGCCCTCTGGTGTGCATTTGAGCATTCGATCGTGCTCGACGACCCAACGCTGGGCGGTAAGGGGCGGTAGGGGGCGGTAAGGGGCGGTAAGGGGTAGCCCCTCGACCGTTCGTAGCGCCAGGTATACGCGTTCCATTTCCCGCTGCTCCCGAGTCAGCGTTTCCTCCGACTCCACAGCTGAGCGGCCCTCCGTGACCGCTCGGCGATAAGCCTCCCACGCGCGCAGGTTCCAGCGCCGCGTCGAGCCATCGTACGAGTGCGCCGCGGGACCCAGTCCCACGTACGGCTTGCCGGACCAGTAGGCCGAGTTGTGTCGTGAACGAAAGCCGTCACGCGCTGCGTTGGAGACTTCGTAGAACTGGTAGCCGTCAGCCGTCAGCCGTCTGTGGGCGCAGAGGTATTCGTCCGCATACCGCTCCTCGTCGGGCGCGTGGGTCGCTCCCCGAGATATCCAACGATCCAGCGGTGTCCGCGGCTCCACCGTCAATCCGTACAGCGACAGGTGCGTCGGCCGGAGCGCGAGGGCCATGTCGAGGTCGCGTTCCCAGTCGCGTTTCAGCTCGTCCGGGAGGGCGAAGATCAAGTCGAGCGAGATGTTGTCGATCCCGGCACCGCGCAGAGCGTGCACGGCCGCGCCGATCCGGGCCGCGTCGTGAGAGCGGTGCATCCACTTGAGGACGGTGTCGTCGAATGACTGGGCGCCGAGGCTCACGCGGTTGATGCCGGCGGCGCTCCACGCCTTGGCATTGCCAGGAGTCACATCCTCGGGGTTTGCCTCCAAGGTGACTTCAGCCGCCTGTGGTTGGCGGAACCTCTTCAGCAGCGTCGCAATCGCCGAGGGCGGGAGCAATGAGGGAGTGCCGCCGCCGAGGTAGAGAGTCTCGAGCTCGGCAAGATCGTGCGAGCCCGCTTCCCGCAATACCAGGTCGACGAATTCCTGCGCGGGAATCTGCTTCCGCACCGCAATTGAGAAATCGCAGTAGCTACAGCGTCGGACACAAAACGGGACATGGACGTAGAGGTGCTGCATGCCACAAGACTAAGGTATCGGAGTGGTTCGTTTAACCCCGGGCCAGCGGCCCGGGGTTAACCCAAACGGGACGTGGGGACCGTTGCTACCCAGGCCCCGCGGTCCGGTAGGACGGCCTGGGGGTTTGCTTAACACAGCCCAAACACCATGCCCGGCCCCTGCCGCACCAGCCCTCGCAGCTCGAGCTCCGTCAACGCCCCCAACACGTCCGCGGGCGGAGTCTGCGCCGCCCCCACCAGCGCGTCGACGTGTTGCGGCTCGGTGGTCATGCGATTCCACAGCGTCAGCTGCAGTCCCGTCAAATCGACCGGCGGCACCCGCGGCGCCGGGGTGGACAGCGCCACGCGGAGCTCGTCCAAACCCGTCGAGATGCCGATCTCTTCGAGGATGTCGGCGGCAGTGAGCGCGGGCTTGGCACCATCCTGAATCAGCCGATTGGTACCAAAGGATGTCGGGCTCGTGATTGGGCCGGGAACGGCGAGCACGGAGCGGCCCTGGTGCGCACCTTCGTCAGCAGTCCTCAACGCGCCCGACTTCCGGTCGGCTTCGACGACCACCACCGCGCGCGCGAGTCCCGAGATCAGGCGGTTGCGCTTCGGGAACGATCCAGTGTGCGGCTTCTCCCACGGCGGATGCTCCGTGACGAGACAGCCGTGCTTCACCATGCGGTCGTACAGGTCGCGATTCGCCGCGGGATAGATCACACCGAACCCGTTGCCGAGGACGCCGATCGACCGTCCGCCCGCATCGAGCGCGGCGCTGTGCGCGATCGCGTCGATCCCGCGCGCCATGCCGCTCACGATGACCGCGCGCGCCGCCAGCGCGCTCGCGAGAATGCGCGCGGCCTCGGCGCCGTAGTGCGTGTGATCGCGACTGCCCACGATCGCCACGCTCGGGCGCGCGAGCAGCGCGACATCGCCCCAGACGTAGAGCACGGGCGGCGGATCGTGGATCTCGTCGAGCTGCGACGGGAAGTCGGGATCGCCCGACAGGAGCACGCGCGCGCCGAGCTCCGCGAGCTGCGCGAGCACCCGCTCGCCCGCGGTGGGCGACGCGTCCTTGATCGCGGCCGCGGCCGCGCGGCCGATCCCTTCCAGCGTCGCGAGCCTGGACTGCGGCGCCGCCAGCGCCGCCCGCGCGCTGCCGAACGTCGCAATGATGAGGCGCAGGCGCTGCGGACCGACCCCCGGAACGAGCGCGAGCGCGAGCGTCGCTACGACTTCAGCGTCTTCCACAGCGTTTCCAGCAGCTCCGGAATGCCCTGCCGGGTGACGGCTGAAATCTCGACGATCGGTGCGCCGCCCTCCGTCGTCATCGGTTTTCGGTCGCCCGATTTCAGGTCGGATTTCGTGAGCACCACCACGTGCGGCTTGGAGGCCAGCTCTTTTGAGTAGGCAGCGGCTTCCCTTCTCAGCAACTCATACGTCGCTTGCGGATCCGGACTATCCATCGGTACGAGCACGGCGAGGATACGCGTGCGCTCGACGTGCTGCAGAAACCGCAGCCCCAAGCCTTTGCCTTCGTGCGCGCCTTCGATAATGCCGGGGATGTCCGCGACGACGAATGACCGATGATCCGACAGCCCGACGACGCCGAGGTGCGGCTCGAGCGTCGTGAACGGATAGTCGGCGATCTTGGGGCGCGCGGCCGAGATCACCGAGAGCAACGTGCTCTTGCCGGCGTTGGGCTCGCCCAGGAGGCCCACGTCGGCGATGAGCTTGAGGACCAGCTCGATCGTGCGCGCTTCGCCTGCTTCGCCGGGCTCCCATTCGCGCGGGGATTGGTGCGTCGGCGTCGCGAAGTGCTGGTTGCCGCGCCCGCCGCGGCCGCCCTTGGCCACGAGCAGCGTCTGGTCGGGCTGCACCAACTCACCGAGGATCTCGCCGGTGTCGGCGTCGCGCACTTCCGTGCCGGGCGGAACGGGGAGATAGATGTCCTCCGCCGATTTCCCGCTCATGTTCTTGCCCTTGCCATGAGCACCACGCTCGGCAGCCCAGCGGGTGTGGTAGCGGTAGTCGAGGAGCGTGGCGAGATTCGGATCTACTTTGATGTAGACGCTGCCGCCCTTCCCGCCGTCGCCCCCGTCCGGGCCGCCTTTGGGTACAAATTTCTCACGGCGGAAGGACGAGGCTCCCGAGCCTCCCGTCCCCGCAGCAATCTCTACGACAACTCGATCTATGAACACGGGATTCTCACGCGAGACTGCGCTCCCTAACGTCTGCCCACATTTCCCAGAGCTTCAAGGCTCGGTCCTTAGTCAGATCGTCTTCCACGATTGCGATGACCTCGTCCACCTCGTCTCTGCTCGACCCCGTGTTCAGCGCACCTCGCAAGTGCGCGTGCAGCTGTCGGGGCGTGTTCTGCATGGCGATCGCCGCCAGCGTGCACAGCTCGCGCTTCTTCGCATCGAGGCCCGGCCTACCCAGGATTTTCCCGTACGCATCCACGACCACGAGCGGCTCGAGCGCCGGATGCAACGCCCGCAGATTGAGCATCAACTTGTGATACGTGCGCCCGTACACCTCGCCGCACGCCGCGACGCCCCGCTTGGTCCAGCGCTCCCACTCCGGATGCGCGATCGGCTCGCCTGTCTCGCTCGCCAGCACCGGCCCCGCGACACTGCGCCAGACGCTGAACGCCACCAGCGCGAGCGGATAGCCCACGTTGAGGAAGCTCTGGAGCAGCAGCTCATCCACCCACGGCGGCGGCACGTGCAGCGCGCGGGCCGCGACCATGCGCTCGCGCAGCTTCGCTTCGTCGCCCGTGGCCGTGGCCACCGCGATCCGCACCAGCGCGACGGTTTGCGGGTCGAGGCTCAAAGTACGCGTCCCCCCTCCCTCGTCCCCCATCCTTTCATCGCGCCAGCCCCCCACTTACACGCATCTCGCCGACGGTTTCGCCGCGCGAATTCGTGATCGGCTTCCTTAATAAGGACGACGGCTGCGGCTTGAGGCCGAGCTCGCTCAGCACCGCCGCGATCGCGAGTGCCGCCGCCAGACTGTGGCCGTCCACGACCTTGAGCGTGACCCCCAGGGTCTCACGCATCAGCAGCGCGCTATAGACGCCTTCGGCGCCCACCTTCGCCACCACACGCCCGGGATGGCCCTGCATCATCTCGGTGCACGGACGCCCGTGACCCGCGATAAGCTCCGGATGCAGCATCATCGCTTCGAGGATCGGGCCCTCGAGGCGCGTGTAGGCCAGCGCCATGCTGCGGAGCGGCAGCGCGAAACAGGCCACGCCGCATCCGTCGACCGCCACGCCGATCTCTCCGGCCGCTACCTCGGTGTATGCCGAGACCGACTTCAGGCAGCGCTGCTGCACCGGGTGCTCCACGCGCGCATAGAACTCCGTGGGCCAGCCGTGGTGCTTCGCGAGCGCGAGCATTCCCGTGTGCTTTCCCGAGCAGTTCGAGTACACGGCCGTGAGCCGCACGCCGCGGGTTTCGTAATCCTTGGCGACCGCGTCCGACAGCGGGCGGTGCGGTCCGCACATCAGGTCGCGCTCCGAGCATCCGATCCGCTGCAGAAACTCGCGCACCAGCGTGACCTGTTCGGGCGCGCTCGAGTGTGACGCGCACGCGAGTGCCAGGTCCTCGCGGCGCAGTCCGAATCGGTCCACGACACCGTCGTCGACCAGTGGCTGCGCCTGGAACGGCTTGGCCGCCGAGCGCCAGAACGTGACGAAATCGGGATTGCCCGCACTGGCCACGAGCTTCCCCGCGGCATCCACGACGGCGACATGGACTTCGTGGCGGGACTCGACGACGGAACCGCGGACGTTTTCGACGAGCATGGGCGGGTAAACTTACACTCGTAGGGCAAAGACCAAGGGCCCAATCCGGGTGTGTTAACCCTGGTGAGTACGTTCCGCAACCACAATATTGGCCCCGCACATGCGACCCTTTCTGTTTGCGTTGGCTCTCATCGCCACACCGCTCGCCGCCCAGGAAGCCAGCCCTTACTTGCCGCTCGCTCACTGGACCATGCCGTTCGTCGAGCACCTCATCGCCGCGGGCCGGATGGCCGACCCGGCACCGCTGAGCCGCCCGTTCCGCGTCGATCAAATCCTGCGCGCGCTCGCGGCGGTCGACAGCAACGTCGTCACCGGCGCCGAGTGGGCCGTCGTCCGCAAGATCCGCGCGGAGTTCACGCGCTCGATGCGCGGGCCGTCGGCGCGGATCGACCTCGACGCCGGGATCGCCGGCAGCTCGCATGCGCGGCGCGATCCGCTGCGCGCAGCGGGCGTGGGACACGCGACCTTCAACGGCGGCGCCGCGCTGACGCTCTACTTCGGGCCCGCCGTCGTCTTTACGCATCCGTACTTCGATACCCGATTGAAGTGGGATCCCGACTACTATGGCAAGCAGGACCGCGCCATCGCGGGACGCTTCGCCGAGGCGTACGTCAGCGCGCAATGGCGCTTCGGCGAGCTGTTCTTCGGCAGCCTCGATCGCAACTGGAGGGGGGGCCCGCGCTTCACGGAAGGGCTGATCGTGTCGCCGAGCCCCTACAGCTACGATCAGCTCGACGTCCGGATCGGCACCGACGGCATCTACTTCGAAGGACTCCTCACACAGCTCGACGATATCGCCGACACGAGCGGCACCGCCAATCAGCGCCACTTCGTCGCGCATCGGCTCGTGATCCGGCCGCCGGGGAACACGACTTTTGCGCTGTGGGAAGGCACCATCACCGCCGGCCCCGGCCGCGAGCTCGAGCCGTGGTTCGCCAACATCTTCACCCTCGGCCTGGTGCAACAGTACGATCAGAATTCGCAGGCGAACAACCTGCTGGGCTTCGACGTCACCACGCGCATCAAGCGCACCCAGCTGTTCGGCTCCGTGCTGATCGACGACATCCAGATTGATAACAGCGCCGCCTCGGACCAGGAGCCGCCGCAATACGGGTTCACCCTGGGCGCCCAGGGAGGCATGGGCCGCGTCGGCTGGACCGCCTTCTACACGCAGATGGCGAACCTGACCTATCGCACCAACAATCCACCGGAAGTGGTGATGCGGCGCAATGTCGGACTGGCCCGTAACTTCTCCGACTACGATCAGCTCACGCTGCGGGCGAGCGTGATCGCGGGTCCCAGCGTGCTGCTCGAGCCGGAGATCACGGCGCTGCGGCAGGGAGAGGGCGACTTCCGGCTGCCCTATCCGACGGTAGCGCAGTTCGACTCGACGCCGACCCTATTCGCGGGCGTCGTCGAGCGCACGCTGCGCCTCGCGGTCTCGGGGCGCGTCGCGCACGGCCGCTGGGTCGTGTCGGGCGACGGGGGCGTGCACCTGATCGACAACTACCAGCATGCGAGCGGTGCGTCGAAAACAAAATGGGTAGGCCGGATAGCGCTCGAATGGCGGACCAAGAAAGAAGGAAGGATTCCCTGACCGAGCGACTGACGCGGGACCGGCTCGAGGCGCTCCTCAAGAAAATGGCGAGCACCAGAGTCGTCGTCGTGGGCGACGCGATGCTCGACGTGTACCTCGT
>Ga0137435_1000379_pt1 | contig 15268 bp, 7 predicted proteins | sample EasRivERMGT100_2_FD_104904 | JGI IMG/M metagenome (GOLD analysis project Ga0137435, IMG submission 104904) | Soil microbial communities from meander-bound floodplain in the East River, Colorado, USA - East River MetaG ERMGT100_2 | ecosystem: Environmental > Terrestrial > Soil > Floodplain ... | reverse complement strand
ATAAAAAAAACATTTTTATTTGTTCTTATTTTTTGTTTCTTCCTTTTGGTTGAATAATAAAACGAATTTCTTAATATTTTTTTTTAATTCAAATATGATAGTTAAAGTTATAATAGTATGATGTTAAAATAGAATAATAGTTATTATAGTAATATAAAATGATGGTTTTATTTTAAGTCTTAATAGTTTTAAAAAAAAAGCAATTAAAACCATTTAAAGGCTAGGCGAGGTATATAGATTGAATGCAGCATTATTACCTAAACCTAAAGAAAATTAGATAAGGAATATAAACCACTCTTTTCCTTTCCACTAATTTTAATCTTTCCATTATATTTTATTTTTTTGTTTCATTTCTCTCTATTTTCTATTTTCTATTTTCTATTTTCTATTTTCTATTTTCTATTTTCTATTTACTATTTACTATTTACTATTTACTATTTACTATTTACTATTTACTATTTACTATTTACTATTTACTATTTACTATTTACTATTTATATTTGTCTTTTTAATTTTAAGTATAAGACTTGGGAAGAACAAGGCAATTGCATTAAGAACCAAGGTTATTGAAAAAGGGGTTAATCTTGATTAAAAGTAATATTTATTAAAATTTTACTTGAAACTATCTTAAATTCCTTAAGATTATTTTTGTATTTTTTATTTTAAATATATTAAAATTTTATATAATCAGCTATAAATTAAGAGATTATTAAAAAAAAACAAGATAATTTTAATTTTAATATACTTGTTTTGCTAAAGCCTGAAAAGCCTGTCGTTTATACTATTATACTATTATACTATTATACTATTATACTATTATACTTTTATACTTTTATAATTTTATACTATTAAAACAAAAATATAATAAAGCGTGCAAGTCTGCAAAACTAGGGAAAAAAACTGCAAAGTTGCAAAACTGAAAAGCTGAAAATCTGCAAAGCAGGGAAGTTTAGAATTTAAATAATTCTAATTATTAAAAAAAAAAAATAGATATTTCTTTACATCCATTTTTAAATATTAATATGTTTATTTTGGTTACTTTTGGGTTACTTTTTTGTTTGTTTTATTTATTTTTAAAACAAAAACCTTAATAAAGCCTCAAGGAACAATAAAACTGTCTTCAAAATTATTTTTATTAATATTATTACTATAATAATAATTATATTATAGTATAGAATACAAAAAACAAAAACAAAAACAAAAGATGAGAAAAAAAAAAATAGAAGAAAATCGCTAATAAATTATTTAAATATTTAATATTAAAAATAAAAATTATAATTTAATTAAATGTTAATTATAAATTAATTAAACATTCTTCTTCCTTTCCAATAAAGAAACAAAAACAATATTAAAATTTGGACTTTTGCTTGCACGCAAAAAAAGTAAAAAAAAGAAACATATTAATGATTAAAAATAATTTACAAATCTCCGGCTTCAAGTTAAAATAAAGATTAAATTAAAAAAAAATGTTTATTCTATATAATTAAAGTGAGAGTGGACTTTAGGCAAGGAGTTAATAAAAAAAAAAGTGGAAAACCAAACAAATAAAAATAATTTTACATTATTTTTTTATTGCAAGCACCAGAAGGGAAACCCCGACACAGTACTTTTCTTTTTAAATTTTGGATTTTTATAATAAAGGATTTTTAGCAAAACATAAAAAAAAATAAAGATAAATATATTAAAAAAATGTTTAATAATATGAAGAACTCATCCATACTTTGATATTAAACGTTCCTTTTTTGTTTTTAGCTGTAAATGAAGCAGTATTAACAAAATTTACTAAATTTTTAGATAAGCTACCTATTTGTACTGTTTGCACAGTTTTCTTAGGTTTAAATCTTTCTGTTTTTAATCTACCTGCTAATCTTATTCTTATTCCTGTAGTTTTTGCAGGTGATACAGGATTTGTAATTATCTCTTTATAATTATCCATATTATCATAAAGAATAGATGAAGGTATAAGTAATTTTAATTTATTACTATTTTGGTATGTTAACTGAGATACCTTTTTTGTGTTTATCTTTTTTGTAATAATTAAATCTTTAATATAGCCCAAGCCTGTATTATCTAATTTATTAATATTTTTATAAAAACTAATAATATCTTTATTTAAAGTAGAAGAAATATTACTATTGTTATTTGAATTTAGATTTATATTTACATCTGAAGAGACATAATGAGTAGAACTATAAGGTTTTAAAAGAGAATTTTCAATAGGTAATAATTGTGCTCTAGAAAATGTAATATTTTTTAAAATTCTGTTTTTTTGTAAAATTATCTTAGAACTTTTATAAACAGAAATTTTTTTTCATAATTTTGTTAATAAAAATCTGAAATTGAATGTTTGGGTATTAGCGCTTACACTTCTAGCTAAAATATTCACGGTTATCAACTTTATCATACAAAACAAATAATTATTATACTTAAAGCTTAATTAATAGTTAAACTTTTTAAATAATATTTAGAATTTTCTATCTTGATTCATACCTGATTTAATTTTTAATATTTTTCCTATTCCTTCTTGAGTTAAATGTTCTTTACTTTGCACTATTGAGGCTACTTTTGAAAAATCTTCGAAATCTAATCTTTTAGTTCCTATAATAGGATACTTTTTAAAAAATGGAATAATTTTATTCAAAATATCTGAAAATTTAATAATTTGAAGATATGCTGTTTTTTCTGTAAAATAAATATATTTAGATTTATTTTCAATAATATTAGAAGTATTATTAGATAATTCAGGATTAATTAAATAATTAACAATACCTTGAATCACTTCTTTATCCCTAATATTTAAATGAATTGAAAACCTTAATTGAACCCTTACACCTAATTTATTAGTTGAACTATTAGAAACGTGTAAACTGAATGAACCATCTCCACTAGCAAACCCTGCTAATCAATTTGGATCAGGGATACAATTAAAACTGTAATCTGGTCTTTTTATAGTACAAAAATTTGGAAAAGCATTTATTAATTTATCAGTTAAACCTCAATTTAAAGAACTTTTTAAACCTACTAATTTTAGTATACCTTCTTTAGTTAAATGTTCCTTATTTTTAATTATATTATAACAATTTTTAAAGATTAAAAAATCAGATAGTTTGTCTGTTACAAGTGGATATTTTTCAAAATGTTCAATAATAATTTGTAAGTCTTTAATTGACTCTACTTTATATTGAACTGTTTTTCGTTCTGTATCTTTGTAAATTTTACCAACACCTAAAGTTTTTTTAATTTCTTCTAGTATTGCAAGATCTTTCAAATGTAACCCTATGGCAAATATGGCTCTAGCACTTCATTTAATTTTGGATTGAATATTAGGTTGAATTAAAATAGAGAAGCAGCCCTCAGCGTCTGAAAACCCGGTAATTACTCAAGGATCTAATTTAGGATGAATTAAGGTTGAAAATTTTTTTTTATTTATTTGATTAGAAAGGATATTGACTTGATAATTTCTTTCGAAACCCGTTAGAGTACACCTTAAGTGTAATTTATTCTTATAATTGGTTACAGGAAAAGAATAAGAATTTATACACCAACTACCGTCTACTCGTTGCTCTTTTACAGGCTTAACTAAAAATAAATTATATAAAAAAATAATTATAGAAAACCTGACTTAGATCCGCGATAACCCATTGCCCTTTCGGTTATCTTATGGGCTGTTACCATACCTGAGTAATTAGTTCAGCCACTTGCAGCCTTTCGACTACAGCTTGGTGCCATAAGCTTTAGGATGTCCCCGGAGTTTGATAGTTTATCCCATAAGAGTGTTATCCCACAACACGAAACAGGATCATGACCAATATTGTAAAGCCTTACCAATTGAACTTCTAATTCTTTTTCGAAAATTTTTAACAATAAAGACTTAAGTAATCCAATTTTTAATCATCAATAATCTTTATTTACATTTAATGACTTATCAGTAGCTTTTATAGAATTAAAAATATTTTGTTGAAGCATTAAATTTTTAATTTTAAAATTTGGTTTACGTTTAGGTCTAGCAAAAAGAACAGTGTTATTGCTTTGGCTTTGGCTTTGGCTTTGGCTTTGGCTTTGGCTTTGGCTTTGGCTTTGGCTTTGGCTTTGGCTTTGGCTTTGGCTTTGGCTTTGAAAAGTAGAAACTTTTTTTTTATTAGAACCTATAATATAGTATCACTTTCCTTTTACTTTTTGATTTAGTTCTTGTGTTTTTTTCAAGGGAAATACCAACGTACTTTTAAATCTTGTTTTATTTCTTCTAATTTTATTCAATTTATACATTTTGAAAGCATAAGCTATTATATTATTAAATTTATAAAGTTTTCCATTTAAACATGCTTTATTTAATTTATTTTTTCTTTTTTGTATTATATTTCAATATCATAAAGCCTTTTTATTTTTAGGAGCTTTTTTATTTATATTTTTCATAACATAATCAATAAAATTTGCCAATTTTTCTGATAAATGTTTTTTCATATACGTTCCTTTTCCTAGTAAAGGTGCTGTACTTTTAATTTTATAATCTTTATTATTTTTATTAGTAGGTTGAGGTGCGCAGTATTCAAACACTGTTCCTATTACATAATAAAGTCTTAAAATTAATTTATCAGGAGTTTCTATAAAAACAGGCTTACTTATACTACTAAAAAAAGAATGAAAAAAATATTCAAGTATAGTACTTACTCTTTTTTTATTATGTTTATTACTATTAAAAGTATTAAAATTATAAGTAATAGACTGAGATTGACTTAATTTAGGATCTATTTTAGGATGAGGATAATCTTGTATTCTCTTATTTGAAGCAATTTTAAGTTTATCATGATTACTTAAAATAAAATTTATATTAGAATTATTTGTAGAGAAAACAGGAGACTTAATATTTTTTTTTGCTAAAGAAAGAATTAACTTAGCTTTATTACTATTTATAGAATCAGATGAACCTTGATTTTTATTAATTTGATCAATATTAATAGGAGTTAAAGTACTTAAGCCTCTAATTATATTACAATTAGTTCTTTGTCCAGTTCCAATAGAAAGAGGAATAAATAATTTAAGATTTAAAAAATAATTTAAATTTAAAACATTATAGGAATTTACTTTTAAAAAAATTTTATTCATTTTATATATTTATTATATTTTTATTATAAATCCATGCTGTAAATATAAACAGTAGGATAAGATTTGTGTTGTTTTTTTTTATCTTGTACACTTGTATTTTATAATTATTATTTTTTTTTTTATTATTTATTTTATTTTTATTTTAGTGCAGCTTAAAGACTGTAAAATATAAGGTAATTATTAAAACAAAAACAACAAATATTAAATTATACCGAATGGTAAATTTAATAAAAGTTTAAGTTTATTATTTTGTTGCATTTTTTTTTATTTATTATTAATTTATTTCCATACACCATACAAAAAACTCTAGCTTGCCTTCTTATTAAATATTAAATATTATATATTATATATTAAAAATTAAAGATTAAATATTAAATATTAAAGATTAAAGATTAAATATTAGATAAATAAACCAAAACTAAAGTTAAATGTACTCTACCAGACTTCCGCACTTATTAAGTTTAAAAAAGATGAGAAAAAAACCGAACATTAAGAATTTAGTTCCTTTCTTTTGAATAAGGATCAACTACTTTTCCTAGTCCTAGGTTTGAAACATTATTTATTCGCTGACTATTCAGACTTTAAAAAAAAATAATGTATAGAAAATTAATTGGAAGAAGAACCTAAGAGGCAGAAACTAAGAGACAGAACCTTTATGGTTTGTTATTTATGTATTTAGTTTTTAGGATTTAATATTTTCTTTTAAGAAGAAGAACACCAAATTAAGAAATTATTATTTTGTTTTCTGATTTAGCGAAATTTTAGAATATTTTCGCAATTTTCTTTTCTTTTCTTTTGTTAATTAAAATTTGTTAATTAAAATTAAAATTTATAATTTAAAGGCAATCTTAAAATTATACAAAAAAATAGATTTTATTTTAATTTTAAAATCAAATCTTGAATTATGTGATATGATAAATGTCTTTTTGTTTTATTTGTAGTATCTTTGAAAATTAAATTTAAATTTTACCTTTTTAATTAATTAAGAATAGTTTGTTTGTTTGTAAAAAAAGTATAAAAAAAAAAAGATGAGAAAATTTTTAGTTTTTAAATTATTTAGTTTATATTTTATTATTTAGTTTATATTTTATTATTTAGTTTATATTTTATTATTTAGTTTATATTTGATTATTTAATTTATATTTGATTATTTTATTATTTTATTATTTTATTAAATAAAATTTAGATATTCTACTGTACTTGTTTTCTTGAGTTATATAGCACCTGTTCTTTTTATATTTTAATTTATAATAGAATTGTAATATAATTATATAAAATTTATAACAAGAATTTATAATAGAATTATAAAAGAATTATAATAAGATAAGGCAATAATAAATATTTTAAAATAAAATTGAAGAAAAAAGGTTTGCTTAAATTTTTTTTATAAAACTAAACCATAATTTATTATAACATTTATATTAAATTTGTAAATTAGATTAGTAAATATATTAGTAAATATATAAATAAATATATTAGTAAAAATATTAGTAAAAAAAAGCATCGGTATTTAGTACGGTATTTACACTATCTTTTAAACTAATACGAACAAAGAGACTCGAACTCTTACGGAATAAATTTCCACTATTGCTTAAGAATAGTTTGGCTACCAATTACAACATGTTCGCTTTATTTTAAATTTAAGAATAATTAATTATTTTATAGAATTATATTAATGAATTTTATAATTTTATTTTGTATTTTGTATTTTGTATTTTGTATTTTGTATTTTACTATCCTCTTATTAATGAATTACATTTTTTGTTTAGATTAAATTTAATTTTTTGTTTATTACAAAATTACTGTTGTTTTTTTATTTTTTTTTTTTATTTGTATTTTTGTTTTTAAATTAATTTATTAAATTTACATATCCATCTCCACCACACATTTTTGTTTTTTTTTTCTCTTTTTTCTTTCTATTTATTTATAATATAATTTTATTTTTGTTTTATTAAAAATTTACAATTTTATTTATAAACCTGTAAAATTTATATAAAAGATTAAAAATTGCTTAAAAAAATATACGAGTAATCAGATTCGAACTGATGACTTCGACTTGGAAGGTCGTAGTTATTCCAACTTAACTATACTCGCTAATCTTATAAGTATCGGCTAATCTTATAAACATTAATAAAAATATAAATAAAATATTAAATTTATATTTTAAATTTGTATAACTCACCAATTAACTTTTGGTAAATAAATAAAAAAACATATAATTTAAAAATAAATAAAAACATATAAATTAAAAATAAATAAAAACATATAATTTAAAAACAGATAGTATTTAACATATTAATTATATTAATAATAAAGAAATAAATATAAAATTATAAATTAAATAATTTATACTTTATATAAAAATAACACTCTTTTAATAAAAAGAACAAAATTTTTGTTAAAAAATTAAATAAATAAGGTTTAAAAAAAAATTATATATCGTAAGCCTAAATTTAAGAATATTGTAATAATATTTAATTAGTCTATTTTCCCAATCTTTTTTTTCATTTACGTTAACTAATTCATTAAAAAAAAATAAAATTTTTCAATAAAATGAATTTATTGACCAAATTATTAAAAATAGTACTACCTCTACAAAACAAACATCTTATTGGATTTGAACCAATACTCAATTACTTCGAAGGTAAACGCTTTACCATTTAGCTAAAGATGTATAAAAAAAAAGAATTATATTAATGAATTTTATAATTTTATTTTTTGGCCTATAGGAAAATTTATCTTGGATTTTTTTTTTACGAGTAAAGAGACTTGAACTCTTACGATCAAAGAACATGAATACCTAAAATTCACCTGGCTACCATTTCAGCATACTCGTTTATTTTTTATTTAAAAAGAATTATTTAATTTTATTATTAGATTTTAATACTCAGTTTATTTATTTTGTATTTTGTATTTTGTATTTTGTATTTTGTATTTTGTATTTTGTATTTTGTATTTTTTTATTTTTTATTTTTTATTTTTTATTTTTTCTGTTAATAATTTATTTTATTTTATTAAGTAATATTTTTATTTTAATGTTATTTAATATTTACCTTAACATTAAAAAAGCCATTAATCTTTTAAATGAAATTAATTTAGATTTCTACTTAACAAAAACTGTTAAAGAGACGGTAAATATTTTTAATCCGAAAAGTTTCCATTCTTATACTGGCTTAAGAAGAAGTTTTAGTACTTCTGTTATAAAAAATAAAGATAAAATTAATAATAATACTATTGAAAGTCTTGAAAACATAGATATTCCTATTGATAAATATTTACCTGAAACCTTAAAGGAAGCTTTATAATATATTAATATTAAAGCAAAAAAGAGATTAAATAAATTTAAAAAGGTATTTGGTGGAGGGTATTTAGGTTATAAAAATATTTATCATTTTGGTAGTGTGTTTTTTTTATCCTAGAACTAAACATAGCTATTCGATTCCAAAATTAGAAAGTAAACTAATTGAATACCTAAGTTAAATACCTGATGACGTAGTTTACTCTGTTTTACCTGTAATTAGATGGCAGAATTCTATAGGAACCTATCAAACTTTAAGTATATCAAAATCAATTAAAATTACTAATAAAACATCGCGTGAATTAATAGCTAGAAAATTTGAAAATTCTTTAATGGAAGTTTTATTGTTATATGAACTTGCTGATAAAGATCTAGATTTTTATGTTATGAGTAGACCTTGATTAAAAAAGGATGCCTTTGACGTTGAAGGTCTTACTAATATATTTAATGAACAAATAGAAAGAGAGTTATCTTCTTGAAAAAACCAAAAAGATCAAGATAATCTTTAAAAAAAAACATTTAATAAAGTATACTCACTTAAAGACTATCCGTATAGAGATACTATTATGAATAATTACGGTGATCCCCTTTTTTTATTCTAATAAAAATTTAATAGGTTATAAACTAAATGAAACTGAAGGTGCTTCAATAAATACTTATTATAATAATGAAAATCTTTTCTGTAATAAAGTTTCTATTAAGGAATACGATAAAGATAAATTATCTTTCAAATATTCTTACGACGATCTTACTTTTTGAGTAGACGTTAGAACTGACTCAGGTTTTATTAGAGAATATAATAAAAAAAAATATTTTTATGATAATAATAATAATTTAATAAACGTAGAAGTTAATTACAATTGTACTAAGTTCCCAATTTATAGAAAGGATTCAAATTTAAATAAAAAAATTGGGACTATTGATTTTGAGACATATGGACAACACGATGGGATAGGTTTCCATCATGTTTATGCAGGTGGTTGAGCTATTGAAGGTAAGACAAAATTATTTTATATCCGTAAAAATGAAAGTGATGAAGCATTTATTAATAGAATTTTTACTACTATTTTTATGGATAACTCTTTAAATGATTATACCTTTTATGCTCACAACTTGGGTAGATTTTATTCTATTTTTATTCTTAGATCTTTAATTACAAATAAAAAAATTAACATTACTCCTCTATGAAAAGATAATACTATTTTATCTTTAAAATTAGAATTAAATAAATTTAAAATTACTTTATTAGATTCTTTACAATTAATACCAGGAAGCTTAGAAAATATTTTAAATTCATTTGATTGTTCTATTCAGAAAGGTAATTTCCCATATAAATTTGTAAATAAAAATAATTTAAATTATATTGGTGATAAACCAGATAAAAAATTTTACAATAAAAATATATCAGATTTTGAATATTCAAATATTCCTAATAATAACTGGGATTTAAAAAAAGAGACTTTAAATTACTTAAAATCTGATATTGAAGGTCTTCTTGAAGTAATAATTAAATTTAGAGATAATATTTATAATAGATATCAATTAAATATTACAAAATTTAAAACTTTACCTAGTCTAGTTATGAGTGTTTATTGTTCTTCATATCTTCCCGACAATTTAAAATCTGATCTTAAAATGGTTAAAGGTGAACTCGAAAAAGAAATAAGAACAGCTTATTTTGGTGGTAATGTAGATGTTTACATCAATAAAATATTTTATGCATATCATTATGATATTAATTCACAATATCCTAAAGCTATGCTAAATGATATGCCAATGGGTGATCCTGTTCTATCTTTAGAAACAGATTTAAATAAAATATTTGGTTTTGTCTACGGAGAAATAACTTGTCCAAATGAAAATATTTTACAAGTTCCATTTATTCAATATAGAGACTCTAATAAAAAAACTGTGGTTTGTCCTAGAGGTAAATTTAAAAGATTAATATTTTCAGAAGAAATTAAATACGCTATTAAATATGGATATACTATAAATATTGAGTACTGTTATCAATTTAAAAGAGTTAAAAATTTATTTACCAATTATGTTATTGACCACTTCAAAATAAAAAAAACAGCTAAAGATCCTATTCAAAGATCAATTGGTAAATTATTTTTAAATTCCCTTTATGGTAGATTCGGTATGAAAGATATTGAGGACACTTTAAAAATAGTAAGTAGAGATGAAGCTGAAATTTTAGATAAAAATACTAATGTTTCAATTATATCTGAGCTAACCGACGATAAATATTTTGTAAAATATAGTGGTCAAATAAACGATAAAATTAGAAGTTTATATAAAGAAAATCCTTTAATTATAAATAATAATGTAAGTAAAACTTTAACAAAAACCGAGTTTAAAGAATTTGGTTTAATTAAAAATTTAAATACACCGTCAGCTGTTCATATTGCTGCAGCTATTTCTTCTTATGCTAGAATTATAATTAACGATTATAAAAATATACCTGGTAACCCATGTATTATGAGTGATACAGATTCTGCAGTTTTACCTTATCCACTACCAGATCATTTAGTTGGTAGAGAATTAGGTCAAATGAAGTTAGAAAATATTATTAAAGAAGGGGTCTTCATTAGAAAGAAATTATATTGTATTTTAACCGAAAGTGATCAAGAAATAATTAAGTCTAGTGGGGTTGACTCCTCAAATTTAAATTATAGTTCTTTTAAAAAGTTATTAAACGGGGAATCTGTTGAAATAAAAAGAAAAACTTTTAACGTTGGATGGAATGATTTAAGAATTAATGTTGATACTTCTAATTTAATAATAAAAGGATTAACAGGTAAAATTAAAACTATTTATAACACACCTGATGTTAACTTTAAATTTATATCTTTTATAAAATCTTATAACATTATAAAATATTCTATCTCTTTAAAAAATAATAATTTAATAATTTATAACTATAAGTTAAATAAAGTAATAATATATAAAAAAATTATAATCCCTAATAATATAAATAAAGATTTTATATTATGTGATAGTAACTTAGATTCAATAATTCCTATTTATAATTTAAATGTTTCATTTCCTATAAAATATAATATAATCGTTCACCCTAAATTTAAAAAATTTTTAAATCCAAAAATAAAAGATAGCCCAAAATATAAAAGTTATAAATCTAAGAAAAAATTATTTTCTTTATAATTATTAGGTTATATTCCAGGTATATTTATTTTAATATTATAATACTACATAATTTTATCATCTTATTATTTAATTTTAATTAAAAGAACAAATATTTTTTTAATATTATTAAACATTAAAATTATAAGTAGTTTAGAGGTATAGTGTAATAGTTAATTTTTTTTAATTATAAGTTACATTAATCAAGTATAATACTTGATTCAAGGATTAAAGAATTTTTTATTTTATTTAATTTTTTTTAAATAATTAAAATTAATACTAAAGAATAAATTTTTTATTTTTTTTTTTATTATTAATATCTGAAATAATTTTATCATATTAAAGAGTTTATTTCTTATTCAAAACAAAAAAATTTTTATTTAATTCCACAATCCTATGTATTAACGAATACATATAAAAAATTAGTTAAAATATAAAATGATAAGATTTTTAACTTTAAGAGTAATTAGATTAAGTTTAAAGAATACTTTACCTAAGATAAACAGTAAATTGTATAATAAGATATTTAATTTATCTTATAAGTTTTTTATTTTTTTAAAACCTTCCAAATTATGAGTTATTATACTAGCTTTATTAAATAAAACGGACTTTAGATCTTTTTTAAGTATTCCCTCAATGTTTCTGTTATTTAGTACGATATTATCTGATTTTGAATCAATTGATACTAAACTTGATAATAATTTATTATATGCCAAATTACATGCTAATAAGTTCACTGATAGCGAAAATAAATGAGAAAATTTTTTTTGAATAGTAATTATATTAGCTTTAATTACAAGATTTATAAAATTTATTTTTAAGTTTTTGTGAATACCTTTCAAGATTGCTTTTATATTTTATATTTTAAAGTACTTTGGATACGATTTCTCAAATTTATTTAATACTTTAAATAACTTAAGTTTAGGTATAATAAATTGATTTTATATTAAAATTACTAATTTTTTTAATTTTTTTTTATTCACATTTACTGAAATAGAAAATGTAATTTAATTTTTTATTTTTATTTTTAATTTATTTTTTTTATTATTAATAATTAAATTTAAATCTTTTTTTTTTAATAAAAACCATAAAAGTTGTAAGTTAATGATTATTTTTAAAGTCCTTTTTGTATTGAGGTAATTTAAATTACCCTATGTTTAATATATTTATCCCATTCTTTTTTTTTTATAATTTTTTTTTCTACTCTTAAAGAGTATTGTATCTTGTAATAAGATACTTTTTAATCTTCAATTCCCTGTATTTATATACAATATCTGTTCCTTTCTGCTTGTCGCTTAGAGTTATAAAATTAAATAATAAGTATCAAGAATAAGATACAGTTAAATTTTATAATTTAAATTATAATTACAATTAAATCTTTATATATAAATTTATTAAAATAAATTTTTTATTTTAATTTATTTAAATTTATAATTCTATTTAATTTTTGATCCTTTAGGTGTTAATTACAGAATTTCTTTTAGGTTATAACTCAATTGAATATTAATTAAAATGTGTGTTTTTTGTTTGTATGTTTATTTATTTGTATTATTTATAATATTATTTATCCTTTATAATTATTTTATAATTTAAATTGATTTTTTTTTTTTAACGTGAATTTTATATTACTTTCTTCACAGTTTTTATTCCTTATTTTATTTAATACATTTATAATTAATTTATTACTATTATTATTGTTCTGAAGGATTATAATTTAATCATTAATTTGTAAAATATTAATTTTTTTGGAACTTTGTAAAAAGATTTATTATTAATAAATATTTTAAGTCGTTCAGAAAAAAAGTTGCAGAATTTAAAATGAATTATTAAGAGGGAATTTTTTATTAATAAAATTTTAACCGAAACATTTTTTATTATCGAAAAATTGGTTTATATTGTAATAAAATTAGTTTATTATAATTAAATAAAAATAAGGGAATAAAAAAATATATTTAAAAAAAAAGGGGTTATAAGAAATTAAGATTATATAATTATTAGCCGGATAAGGTCGAATGAAAAATTCTTTCCAATAAACAAGGTCCTAAATTAGTAAAAAGTTTAGAAGGTTCCTGGTAATTAAGATTGGGAAAAAGAATAAAATTATAGAAAAGGTAATAAAATTTACAATAAGGAAAATAATAAAGAAAATATTGAACGAATTTTAATTTAATTTTTTTATATTAATTTACAAAATATAGTTGCGGTTTATTGAATGGGCCGTAACAAGGTATGATAAAAATGAAATAATAAAAAATTTTAATATAAATAAAATAAATAATCTTCTTTTATAGAATTTATTATTTTAAATTTATATATTTAAAATTAGACACTAAGAGGATTCGAACCTCTGATAGGAGTATTAACAGTACTCTGCATTAGCCACTTTGCTATAGTGTCCAACAAAATTAAAATTTTATGTCTACTATAAATATAAAAATATTAAAGATATAAAATAATTGCAAAAAAAATATTTTTTTTAAATTTAAATTAATAATATATTAAATAAAATTATTATTAATAGCGTTTACTGGAACACCTAAGTAAAATTTAATTTATTATAATATACCCATTTCTTTATTTTATACACTAAATTGTTGTTATTCAAAAGATTATGTTTAAATTTTTTACTAAGCTTAATTTTTGACACCTAATTATTTTCTGGTAGGCGCGACTCGAACACGCTATATGTCTTACACCCAAAGTAAGCGACCAGCCAGTTAGTCATCTACCAGTGTAAATTAGATTCAAGATATTATTTTCTATACTAATACTTTTTACATAATATTTATTTTTATAAAAATAATTAAAAAAAAAATAAATAAACTATTACTAGGTACTTAAGTTTTTGTTTTCTTAACCTAATTATCTTAATTATCCTAATTATCCTAATTTTATTAGGATAAAAAAAAAAGAATATAAAAATAAAATAACGGTACTTTCTAATAATAAAGATATACTATAAATTAAAACAAAAACCCCAAATTAAAAATTAAAAAAAAAAGTTAAAATAAATTATAGGATTTCTTTAAATTTGACATAGACTATAAGTCTCTTTTTATTAAACTTAAAAATAAAAAATTTAAAATTTAAATAGTGTCGTGTTAAAATTGAGTTTTGCATGTTTTTGTAGTTTAAAATTTGTATTTAATATAAAAAGGGTCTTTATTCCCTATACCTAGCTTTATAACAATTAATAATAACTTTCTTTTAAGTTTTATTTACTTAAATTTAATTATTTTATTATAAAACTTAAACCTTTGAGTATTTGAAGACTAATTTTTATTTTCTGTATGTTTTACTTTAACTTATAAGGTTTTAATAAAAGATATTTTATTCTATTGAATTTTAGAAAGATTTAATTAATTCTTTATAAAAAAGACTTTTATTTTTAATTTTATTTTTAATTTTTTATCTCCGATTTTTACTCTCTCTAATATTAAATAGGATGTGTACCTTATTTTTAATTGATTAATTCCTATGATATTATAGTATTTTTTTTATTTTATTTTTGTTTTTGTTTTATTTTTTTCTTTGTTATTTTTGTTTATTTTTATTATGAATATTTTTTTGACTATTTATTATTTATTTTTTTGTTTGTTTTAACCCTGAATATTTTATACTTTTGGTTTGTTTGGTTTGTTTTTTGTTTTTTTGTTTTTTTTTTTTTTTTGTTTTTTTGGTTTTTTTTTTTTTTTTTTTTTTTTTTTTTTTTTTTTTTTTTTT